>Ga0307320_10000187_pt1 | contig 21912 bp, 24 predicted proteins | sample ER_DNA_369_FD_194495 | JGI IMG/M metagenome (GOLD analysis project Ga0307320, IMG submission 194495) | Bulk soil microbial communities from the East River watershed near Crested Butte, Colorado, United States - ER_DNA_369 | ecosystem: Environmental > Terrestrial > Soil > Floodplain | place...
GCGAGCCGCTCCACGCTGGCGGCCGCGCCGCCGGTGCCAACCGAGGTCGGCGGGCCGGATCCCGAACCAACGCCGGCGGACGCACCGCCACCGAGCAGAAGCGCCGTGGCGACCGTGAGCACAACGACCTGCCAGTGCAACCGTTTCCGGTGCATGACTCCCCCTTTACGTTACGGAGTTCTCGAACCTCCCCTTGCCGGCTGAGGAGAGCGCGTCAACCACGACGCGAGGCCGCCGAAGGTCGGCGTGGCCGGGCCACCTTGGCCGAGTCCGCCGCCGCAGCAACGAGAGCTCCGAACACGCTGTCCTTTCGGCTGCCAGGCGCGAAGCTACGCGCCAACTGAGACGAAGTCAACGACTGCCGCCGAGCACGCTCGAGCCGCCCATCCGTTCGACCAGTCGAGGGCGATCTGAAACGGGCGATCGCCCGTAGGACTTGCCAGATGCCGTGATGTCGCGGCAGGAAAGTGGGCGAGCCGATGATCGTCTCGGTCGTCGAGAGCGGCGATCGTTGGCGCCGGCTCGCACCGCCAACGCCTCGGAAAGGAGAGACTCGATGACCAGGAGGCGACTTCAGCTTGCGGCTGCGGTCGTGTTCGTGCTCGGGCTCGCCGCTGCCTCGATCGCGATGGCCTCGGGCGGCGACAAGGGGCACGGAAAGCACGGCAAAGGACAGTTCCGGGCCAACCTGACCGGCTTTCAGGAAACTCCGGCGCTGAACACGAACGGGCATGGCAGGCTCAGGCTCTCGATGACAAGCAGCGAGATCATGTTCCAGCTCGACTACGCCGACCTGTCCGGCCCGCCGCTTGTGGCGCACATCCATGTCGGACAGCGAAGCGTCGCCGGCGGCGTCTCGGTGTTCTTCTGCGGCGGCGGGGGCAAGCCGGCGTGTCCTGCCTCACCCACGGGGTCGGTCAGCGGGACGATTACCGCTGCCAACGTCGTCGGGCCGGTCGCCCAGGGGTACGACCCCGGCGACCTTGCGCCGCTGGAGAAGGCGATCAGGGCCGGCGTCGCCTACGCGAACATGCACACGACGAAGTTCCCGGGCGGCGAGATCCGCGGCCAGATCAAGCACGGCCATGGCGAAGGCCACGGCCAGAAGTAGACGCTGCGATTGCATCGAGCCGCCGGGGCGCAACGTCCGGCGGCTCGATGCCCGCTCGCACACGCGCTGCAGATAGCCGGCGACGGTCGCGCCTCACGCGATACCGTCACGCCGGTCCATGAAAACGCCTCCGCGCGCCACGACCAGCGACTACCTGCGAGAGCTCGGCGTCGCCGAACTCCCGCCGCTGACCAGCCCCTTCGACCCGGGCTACGACCCGTTGACCCTCGAGAGCCACTTGAGCCAGAGCCATCACCTGATGGCGGCGATCAAGATCTCCATGGCCTGCTGGCTCGTCGCCGAGGAGGAGGCGACTCGCAGGAAGGTCGCGGCGGCAAGAGATGCGGCCGTTCCGGCGGTGACCGGAGGCGGGCCTTTCGAGGTCGCCGTCGCGCAGCGGAAGCTGCCGCAGTACCTCGAGCTCTGCGCCGACATCGGCTTCTCGCGGATCGAGTGCGGGGCGGGCTTCACGGACGTCGACCTCGACGCGAAGCGGATCGTCGGTCTCGCGGCCGACCACGGGCTCGAGGTCCAGTACGAGGTGGGCGACAAGCACGCGGAGTTCTCGCTCGCCTCGGCCATCGCGATCGGAACCGAATGGCTGGACGCCGGTGCGGTCTCGATCGTCGTGGAGGCTCGCGAAAGTGCCGCCGGCGTCGGCCTGTTCGACGCGAGCGGAAGCCTCGACACGGCCGGCGGCGAGCGGCTCGTCGAAGCGCTCGGTCTCGACCGGGTCGTGTTCGAGGCGCCGACGAAGGACAGCCAGTTCGCGTTTCTCTCGCACTTCGGGCCACACGTTCGGCTCGGGAACGTGCGGCTCGAGGAGCTGCTCCGCGTCGAGATCTACCGTCGCGGCCTGCACTCGGACGCGTTCAGCCAGCCGAAGCTACGTCCGCGCCGTGACGATGGCGACGACGTCGCTTGAGCTCGAGCGTGAGCGCGCGAACGGTCGTGATCGAGTGCGCGGCGGAGGGGCCGCTGCAATACGACGCGTCGCATGCCGCGGTCGTCATCGACGTCATCCGCGCGACGACGACCGCGATCACCAGCGTGGCCTCGGGCAGACGCTGCTTCGTCGCCCGCGACATCGACGACGCTAGGGCACTTGCCGAGGCGCTCGTCGATCCGATCGTCGCCGGTGAGGTGGCCGGTGCGACGCCTGAGGACTTCGAGCTTCGAAACAGCCCGGCCCTCGTCGCAGAGCTTCCGGACGTCCACCGGCCGCTCGTGCTCCTCTCGACGTCGGGGACGCCGCTGATGACCGCGTTCGCTCCGAACACGACGTACGTCGCGTCGCTTCGGAACTACACGGCGCAGGGCGAGCATCTCGCCTCGAACCACCGCAACGTCGCCGTGGTCGGCGCCGGAAGCCGCGGAACGTTCCGCGAAGAAGACGCGCTCTGCTGCGCGTGGGTCGCGCGCGCGCTCGTCGATTCGGGCTACCGGCCGGTCGGCGATACGGAAGCGCTGGTCGAGCGCTGGCGCGGGGCATCGGCCGAGGACATCCTCGAGAGCGCGAGCGTCGAGTACCTGCGTCGCTCCGACCAGCTCGACGATCTCGCCTTCATTCTCGACCACGTCGACGATCTGGACACCGTCTTCGCCGTCGAAGGCCAGGAGATCGTCGCGGTGGACGGCCGCTGATGCCCGCGGGGTCGGACAACGAGTCGGCCGCCGGCGTCCTGGTGCTGAAGTCGGTCGCCACGTCGCCGCACCACGGGGTTCTCGGGATCGCCCGCAGTCTCGGCCGTCTCGGCGTGGATGTGCACATCGCCTCGCCGGACCGTGCCGCCGAGACGCGCTCGCGCTACGCGCGCCGCTGGTTCGCCTGGACGCTCGAGGACGGGGAGCAATCGCTCGCCCGGCTGGACGCGATCGGCGACGAGCTCGGCGGCGGTCAGCTGATCGTTCCCGTCGACGACAGCGCGGCCGCGTTCGTCGATCGCCACGCCGACAGCCTGGGCGACCGCTTCGTGTTCCCGCGGCAGCCGCGTGACCTCGTACGGACACTGAGCAGCAAGCGCGGGCTGCACGACCTCTGCCGCGCGCACGAGGTCCCGACGCCGCACTCGGCGTTCCCCGAATCGGAAGCGGCCGCCGAGGCGTACGCGCGCGAGACCGGTTATCCCGTGGTGGTGAAGCGGGCGGAAGGCTGGCGCCCGGTCCGGCGCGCAAACGCGCCGAGCGTGGTGATCGCGCACGACCCGGCGGGGCTGCGCCGCGCATACGCCGACCTGAACGGGCGCGACGGCCCGAACGCGGTCCTCCAGGAATACATCCCCGGCGACGCGCGGTCGATTTGGATGTTCAACGGGTACTTCGACGAGTCGTCGGATTGTCTCTTCCATGCGACCGGGCAGAAGGTCCGCCAGGCGCCGCCGCACACCGGGGCGACGGCGCTCGGCGTCTGCCGAGGGAACGCCGAGGTGGCGACGACGACGAAGCGCCTGTTCAAGGCGCTCGGGTATCGCGGGATCGTCGATCTCGGCTACCGGTTCGACGCCCGCGACGGCGCGTACAAGCTGCTCGACGTCAACGCGCGCATCGGCAGCACCTTCCGCCTGTTCGCGACGCGCGACGGCGTCGACGTCGTCCGGTGCCTCTACCGCGATCTCAGCGGCCGGCCCGTGACGTCGAGCGCGCCCGAGGACGGGCGCACGTGGCTGGTCGAGGATCTCGACCTCCTGTCGTCGGTGAGATACCACCGCGAGGGAACGCTGTCCGTGCGGCAGTGGCTGTCGTCGGTCCGCGGCGTCGACGAGCTCGCGTGGTGCGCCCGCGACGACCTCGCCCCTGTCGCGGCGCTGATTCGGTTTCGCGCCGGCCAGACGGTGCGTCGTCGACCGCACCGGCGGGCGACCTCGTAGGACGGGTCGCGGGCGGTGTCGCGTCCCTCCGCCGCGCTCTTCGGTCGCGGCTACTCCAGCTCTTTCCGCGCGAGGACGACGTAGTGCGACCCGGTCGCGCGGACGAGCGGCGCCCCGTGGTCGGCCAGCCACTGGAGGCTGCGATGAACCCGGATCTCAAGCCGCCGGGGAGCCACGTGCCGTCCCGCCAGGGTGAACGGCCCGAAGCCGACGGTCACCGCGCGAACCTTCGCGAGCCCGTCCGACGTCAGGAGGCCGTCGACGAAGCCGCGGCTGTACATACGCCAGAGGACCTCCCGGCGACGCGGCGGTCGCCGTCGAATCAGGTCGCGCCCCTTGCGGAGGAGCGATCGCGGACGCTGCAGCCACGGGTTGAGGAACGGGTCGAGAAAGAACGTCAGCCGCGCTCGATTGTCCGAGGTCAGCACGACCCAGCCGTCGGTCTCGACGACACGCGCCAGCTCGCGCACGGTGCGCTCGGGTTCGTCGACCCAGGGAAGAACGCCCACGGCGATCGCGAGCGAGTAGGCGCCGTCGGCCGCGTCGACCGATTCGGCCGTCCCGAGCCGCGTATGGACGAGACGCTGTACCCCCGCTGCCTCCGCCCCCTGCTGGACGCGCTCCAACATCGCCGCGCTGACGTCGATGGCGTCGACCTCGAGACCGCGCCGCGCGAGAGCGACGGTCGTGCGCCCTGCCCCCGGCCCGACCTCGAGGACGCGAGCACCCGGCTCGAGCGGTAGTCCCGCGATCCAACTCTCGACAACCGCGCGGCGCGTCTGGTAGACAACGGCCTCGACCGTCGTGTCGTCGTAGATGCTCTCCCAGTAGTCGCTCGCGGCGTCGAACGCTGTCGCGACGGCTTCGCTGTGTGGCTCGTCATCGCTCGAACGACCCTCGCCTCGTTCAAGCCCTGTCATCGCCGAAACGTACCTACGGGAGTCGGCTTTCCCGCGTGGAACGTGGACGTCGCCGACGAGCTAGCTCTGGATGCCGACGTTGAAGCTCGGGTACCGCGAGGTCAGCACCATCAGGTAGGCGTAGGTCTGCGTCTCGATGCGGAGCGCGAGCGCCGCGAAGTTCCGCAGTCCCTCGGGCACGCGGCCCATGACGAGCGCGATGAACCAGCTGAACACGGCCAGGAGCTGCGTCAGGTTCGAGAGGATGTACATCAGCAGCAGCGCCGGGATCGCGAGGACGACGCGGAAGAAGACCGTCAGCCGGTTCTGAGGCTCGGACGGGTCGACCTCGAGGTCGATCGGGTACGTGCCCTGCGTCCCGGTGAAGCCGGGGAACGGGTCGGCGACGAGCAGCGCGTAGGCGCGCACGTGCGTGGCGTAGCGGAGGAACGTCGCCAGGAAGTTGTGGAGCCCGTCCGGCGAGCGGCCCATGAACAGCGTCGCGAACCAGTTGACGATCCAGGCGAGGACGGCGATGACGCCCCAGAGCGTCAACCAGAGGAAGTGCGGGATCGCGAGGATGAGCCGGAAGAAGACGGTGAGTCGATTTCGCTGCAGGTCGTCGTTGACGACGAGGCGGATCGGGTGCTGCGCAGGGGCGATTGTGGCTGTGGATTCCATGCGGCGATCCTAACGAGCGGTCCGGCGGAGCCGAACGACCTGATCGTCTCGACCGGTCGTTTCAGAACGGGCCCGCGAGCAACGCTCGCCCGCCCTGGCAGCGGCATCGCGAGCCATGCCTCAGGACCCCTCGAAGCGCGGCTCACGCTTCTCGAGGAACGCGTCGACCCCTTCTCGGAAGTCGTTCGTCTGCGTCGCCGCCGCCTGGAGCTGGGCCTCCCGCTCGAGCTGCTGTTCGAGCGTCGCGTGCTCCGCGTGGTCGAAGAGGCGCTTCGAGAGCCCGATCCCGCGCGTCGGCAGCGCCGCGAGCTCGGCCGCTCGCTCCGTGGCCCGGTCGGCGAGGCGGTCGTCCGGGACGACCTCCGAGACGAGGCCCCAGTCGAGCGCCTCGGCCGCGCTCAACCGCCGGCCCGAGGTCATCCACTCGAACGCACGCGCGGTGCCGAGCAGTCGGCGAACGAAGAACGTGCCACCCATGTCCGGGACGAGCCCGATGTTGATGAACGCCGGGACGAACGTCGCGCCCTCGGCGGCGATCCGCAGGTCGCAGGCACATGCGAAGGAGAGCCCGGCGCCGGCCGCGGGGCCGTTTACGGCCGCGAGCACCGGCTTCTCGAGCTCCCGAACCGCGAGCACCGTCGGGTGGTAGTGCCGGCGGAGCCGGCCGGCGATGTCCCGGGCGGCCTCGCCGAACTCGTTCAGGTCCTGGCCGACGCAGAAGCCGCGGCCGGCGCCCGTCACGACGACCGCCCGCACCTCGGGCGCGCGGGCCTCCTTGAACGCGCCGGCGAGCTGGCGGTGCATCTCGGCCGTGAACGCGTTGAGAACGTCGGGCCGGTTGAGGGTGATCGTCAGCACCGCGCCGTCGCGGCTGGTCTCGACCTCGGCCATCCGGCGCAGCCTACAAGCGGGTTGCTAGCTTCGGCCCATGGCCGAGTTGACCTTCATCTCATCCCCGGAAGCACCGAGCGAAGCCGAGGCGCTCGATGCGTACTCGAACGCCGTGATCTCGGTCGCCGAGCGCCTTGCGCCGTCGGTGGCGAACCTGCGCGTCTCACACCGTGGCCGCGGCGGGCGAAGGCTGAACGGCGGCGGTAGCGCCGTCGTGATCACGCCGGACGGATTCCTGCTCACGTCGGCGCACGTAGTGGCGCGCAGCGACGGCCGCGGACGCGCGTCGTTCGTGGACGGCCGCGAGCTCTCGTTCGACGTGGTCGGCTCGGACCCCCATTCCGACCTCGCGGTGCTGCGTGCCGACGCGGACGACCTCGCGCCCGCGGAGCTCGGCGACGCCGAGCAGCTGCGGGTCGGTCAGCTCGTGGTCGCGATCGGGAATCCGAACGGTTTTGCTGGCTCGGTCACCGCCGGGGTCGTCTCCGCGCTCGGCCGGTCGCTCCCCACGCAGGGCGGGCGAATCGTCGACAACGTGATCCAGACCGACGCGGCGCTGAACCCGGGGAACTCGGGCGGCGCCCTCGCGGACGGCCGCGGGCGCGTCGTCGGCGTGAACACGGCGGTTGCAGGGGTCGGGCTCGGCCTGGCCGTGCCGGTGAACGCGGCGACACGGCAGATCGTGGGCGCGCTGATGACCGAGGGCCGGTTCCGCCGGGCTTACCTCGGGATCGCGGGCGGCTCTCGGCCGCTCCCTCCGCGCGTCGCTCGGCGGCTCGGTCGCCAGTCGGGCGTCGAGATCGTCCAGGTCGTGGAGGGCTCCCCCGCCGCGGCGGCCGGTTTGCGGCCGGAGGACCTGATCGTCGAGCTCGACGGTGTCGCGGTGACCGATGTCGGCGACATCCAGCGGCTGATGGCGGTCGAGAAAATCGGGGCGGCGGTGCCGATTCGCGTGCTGCGGGAAGGGCGTGAGCTCGAGCTCTCGCTCGTCCCGGCCGAGCTCGACGACTAGAAGGGCCCGCCCGCAGCGGCAGCGTGCCGCTCGTGACGCGCGAGCTCCAGCACGACCTGCGCAACGAGCGCGGCGGCGAGGAGCCAGAGGATCACCGCCGGCGCAAGCAGCTCCGCGAGCCCCGCGAGCAGACCTGCCACTGCGGCGGTCACAAGCCGCACGACGACGTCGGCGTCCACGAGAGCCGGGGGTGTGGCGAGCTGAATCGCCGCGAGCCCCGCCATGCAGAGCGCCGTTCCCGCCGCCGCGACCCAGCCGACGCGGTCGTAACGGGGGCCGGGCTCGACGGAGAAGATCGCCAGCTTCACCCCCACGCCGAGCGCGGCGATTCCGGCCGCCACGAAGTAGTGGGCATACACGAACGTGATCCCGCTTCGCACGTTGCGCGTGACCACCGCGGCTCCGTCGAGGAAGTCGAAGTAGAGCCACCAGATCGAGGCGCCCGCGAGGAAGCCGGCGAAGGCGATCCCACCGGAGAGCACTGTCCAGCTGACCTCGGCGGTTCCGAGCACGACGCCCAGCACGCCCTCGCCGAGGACGATGATGATCAGCAGGCCGAAGCGCTCGGGGATGTGCCGCGGGTGCACCGGCACGCCGCGCAACAGTTGCCAGGCCCGGATCGGAGCGACGTGCTCGATGGCGAGGGCGATCCCCCACAAGGCGTACTTCCACGGCACCGGGACCGTGAGTGAGATCAGCCAGTCGACCACGGCGATGCCAAACAGGAGGATGAACCACCCCGAAACGGGGCGCGCGACCGGGACGTCTCGGTAGACGCGCGCGTAGAGGACGAGCAGGATCACGCGGACCGAGACGTAGGCGACGACGAAGCTGTTCTGCCCGCCGTGGAAAGCGTGGGGGACGGTGCTGGCGAGCCCGGCCACGGCGAACATCCCGAGCAAGGTGAGGAGCCGGTAGACGAGGTCGTCGGTGTCGAACCGCGTGGCGTAAAACGTGAATCCCGCCCAGGCCCAGCCGATCGGGAGGAAGAGGGCGAGGAAGCGACCGAAGCCGGCCGCGGTTGGGTCGGCGCTCAGGGTCGACGCGACCTCGGCGATCGCAGCGACGAAGACGAGGTCGAGGAACAGCTCCAGCCAGGTCGCGCGGCGTTCCTCGTCGGCCTCGAGCGTGCGCAGCCGCGGCGGCTCGAGGAAACGCGCGAACCTCGCCATGGAGTGGCGGCGCTAGCGGCGGAGCAACCGCCGGGCGACCGACCACGTCGCCAGGACGACGAGGCCGGTGACGATCTGCCAGCCGCGCGCCGGGTCGGCCGCGGGCTGCCAGCGCACGTCGCCCTCACGGATGACGTATGCGCCGACCGGGCGGGCGACGAGGCCGAAGCCACCGCCGCCGTTGTCCTCGGAGTCCCCTCCTCCTCCACCGCCGCCGAGAACGACCGCCGCAGGCACGACGGTCACTCCGTCTCCCTCGATCGGGTCCGCGTAGACGCGCTTGGCGGCAATCGCGTCGCGGGCGCCTCTGAGCAGCTCGTCGACATCCGGCATGGCTACCTCCCTTTGAACTCAGGGTTGCGCTTCTCGGTGAATGCCGTCAGGCCCTCCCTCGCGTCCTCGCTCGCGAAGGCCAGGTAGAGCGCGCGGCGCTCCGCCTCGAGACCGGCCGCGAGGGTCGTCTCGTAGGCGCGGTCGACCGACTCCTTCGCGAGGCGCGTGGCGACCGGGCCCTTCTCCGCGATCTCCCGGGCGACCCGCTTCGCCTCCTCGAGCCAGGCCTCCTTGGCGACCACTCGGGCGACGAGGCCGGTTTGAAGCGCCTCGTAGGCGTTCAGGCGCCGGCCGCTGAGGATCACGTCCATCGCGACCGCCTTGCCGACCGCGCGGGTCAACCGCTGCGTGCCGCCGGCTCCGGGAATAATCCCGAGGCCGGTCTCGGGTTGGCCGAACTGCGCGGTCTCCGAAGCGACGATCAGGTCACAGGAGAGCGCCAGCTCGCAGCCGCCGCCGAGGCAGTAGCCGGAGACCGCGGCGACGAGCGGCGTCCACAGGCCGCGGATCGCGTCCCAGCGCTCGACGCGACGCTGGTAGTAGAGATCGATCGCGGAGGCCTGTGCGAGCTCGCCGATGTCGGCCCCGGCGGCGAAGGCGCGCTCGTTCCCGCCGAGGACGATCGCCCGGACTACCTCGTCGCGGTCGAGCTCCTCGAGCGTGGAGACGAGCTCGTCCATCAGCTCGTCGGAGAGCGCGTTCAGCGCTTCGGGCCGATTGAGCAGCACGACCGCGACCGCGCCGTCGCGCCCGGCCTCGACCAGGCTCATTTTCGCTCCAGGAAGCGCTCGATCGCCTGCCTCGGCTCGTCGGTCGCCATCGAGAGCGCGAGCCAGTCCCGGGCGTGATTGATCGTCTCGTGCCACGCGAAGTCGCGCCAGAAGTTCAGGTGCTGCTTGGCGTAGCGCGTGGTCTGCGGCAGCTTGCGCGCGAGGTTCTCGACGACCGCGTCCACCTTGGCGTCGAGCTCGCCCGCCGGCACCGCCCAGTTGATCAGCCCCCACTCGGCAGCGCGAGCCGCCGGGAGCTCCTCGCACATGAGCACGATCTCTCGCGCGCGCCGGTCGCCGACCATGATCGTCAGCCACTGCGTTGCGCCGCCCGCCGGCACCGAGCCGTGCTCGGGGCCGACATGCCTGATGAACGCGTCGTCCACCATCACCGCGAGGTCGCACGCCATCTGCAGCTCGTTGCCGCCGCCGACCGCGATCCCGTTGATCCGCGCCAGCGTGGGCTTGCCGATCTCCCGCAGCCGGTCGTGGGCGTCCTTGAACGCGCCGAACCACTTCCAGTACTCCCCGGGCTTGCCCAGGTACTCCTCCGCCCACGACCGCAGGTCCGCGCCGACGCAGAACGCCCGGCCCGCGCCGGTCAGCACGACGACGCGGATCTCGTCGTCCCACGACGCGTCCTCGCAGGCCCGCCCCAGCTCCCGCAGCATGCGGAAGTCGAAGGCGTTCAGCACCTCCGGCCGGTTGAGCGTGATCGTCGCTCGTGGCGGGGCCTTCTCGTAGAGGATCCGCTCGAACGCGAGCTCGTCCGGCGCGAGCGGCTTCGGGGCGTCCGGCTGCCGCTCGCTCACGAGACGTCCGCGAAGAGGACTTCGAAGCGCCCACCCATCTCCATCGCGTCCTTCCCCGTCGCCATGAACTCCTCGCTGCGGGCGGCGGCGTTGAACGCGTCGCGGTGCGGAAACTCCCACTCCGCGTAGTAGGCGTATGCCGGCTCGCCCATCGGTGCGCCGAACACCGGGCCGTGCCGGAACGTGCCGCCGGGCACCTGCCGGCAGAGCTCGGCGTGCTGCTCGTAGCGCTCCGGATCGGGCTGCTCGGAGTAGAGCACGAAGACGCGGATCACCCGGCACTCCCCCTTCGGTCGAGGACGGGCGGAGCGTAACGCGGCCATCGTGTTAGCGTCGGCGCGGCGTGGGCGTGCTCGTCGTTCTGTTTGCGATCCTCGCCGGCGTTGCCGGCTCTGTGCAGGTCGCGGTGATGTCGAAGCTCGGCGACCGCGTCGGCGTTCTCGGCGCTCTCGCGTGGGCGACCACGCTCACTGCGCTCCTCGCGGTCGCGCTGCTGCTCGTCGCCCGGCAGAGCCTCGGCGAGCTCACCGCCGCCGCGCGCCAGCCGGTGTGGCTCTGGAGCGGCGCCCTGATGAGCCTGATCATCGTCCTCGCGATCACGGTTGCCGGGTCGAGGATCGGCGTGATCGCCACCGTGTCCGTGTTGCTGGCGGGCCAGTTCGCGGCGGGCGCGGCGATCGACCGCTGGGGCCTGCTCGGCGCGGAGCGCGTCGGCGTCGGCTGGTGGAAGATCGTCGGCATCCTCCTGCTCGGCATCGGCGCCGGCCTGACCCTGAAGAAATAGCCGCGGGACGATCGGGGAACCAGTCGTCGTTGTGACGCGCGTGAGCACCGGCGCCAAGGTCTGGATCGCGCTCTGGGTCGTCTACGTGGTCTGGGGCTCGACCTACCTGGCAATCGAGCTCGCGGGGGAGACGATGCCGGGCCTCTTCGGCGCCGGCGTGCGGTTCGCGACCGCCGGGTTGCTGATGCTCGGGTTCATTGCTTGGCGGCGAGGCAGGAGCGCCCTGAGCGTGCGCCGGGCCGAGCTGGCCTCGGCGGCGGTCGTCGGGCTGCTGCTCCCGGGGGCGAACTCGATCCTCTTCGTCACCGAGCAGAAGGTGCCGATCGGCCTCACCTCGCTGATCATCGCCGCGATCCCGCTCTGGGTGCTGCTCCTGCGCCTGCTCGTCCGGGAGCGCCCCGACCTCATGTCGACGATCGGGCTGCTGATCGGCTTCGGAGGGATCGTGCTGCTCGTCCACCCGGGTAGCGACACCGGCCCGCTGAGCTACCTGCTTCTGACCGTCGCCGGCTCGTTCATGTGGGCGCTCGGCTCGTTTCTCTCCCCGCGGATCCGAGTGCCGCCCGACCCGCTCGTCGCGACCGGATACGAGATGCTCGCCGGAGGGATCGTGCTGCTCGCGGTCGGCGTCGCGGCGTACAGCCCGTCCGAGCTCGACCCCGGACGGTGGTCGGGGCGATCGATCTTCGGCCTCTGCTACCTGATCGTCTTCGGCTCGCTGCTCGGCTACAGCGCGTACGTGTGGCTACTGGCGAACGCGCCGATCGCGAAGGTCTCCACCTACGCCTACGTAAACCCCGTGGTCGCGATCGCGCTCGGCGTGGTCGTCCTCGACGAGTCGCTCACGCTCCGAATCGTCGCCGGAGCGCTGCTGATCCTGGCGGCCGTCGCGATCGTTCTGCGGCGTGAGGCGAGGACGGCGGCGGCGCTAGAGCCCGGCCAGGTCGTCGGGCCGGACGGGGACACGCGCCAGCTCGCGCCCGCTCGCCGCACGTAGCGCCGAGACGACCGCGGCCGTCGAGACGACCGTCGGCGGCTCGCCGACGCCCTTCGCCCCGTAAGGCGCGTCCGGTTCCGGCTCCTCGACGAGCTCTGCCTCCACCACGGGCATGTCCAGCGTCGTCGGGATCAGGTAGTCGGTGAAGCTCGCGTTCGTGATCAGGCCGTCACGCGTCTGGATCTCCTCCATCAGCGCCAGCCCGAGCCCCTGCGCGGTGCCTCCCTCGATCTGGCCGTGCACGGCCTGAGGGTTCATCGCCTTGCCCACGTCCTGTGCCGCGCCGATCCAGACCACGCGCGAGAGGCCCAGCTCGACGTCCACCTCGGCGACGACGCGCATCGCCGCGCAGATGTAGGCGACGTGCACTCGTTCGCCGGTCACCTGGCCGGTCTCCGGATCGAGCGGGAAGGTGCGCCCGTGGTGGTAGGTGCGCTCGAGATCGACCTCGCGGCCGGTGCGACAGAACTCCTCGAGCGCTTCCTGGCACGCGAGCCGCACGGCGCCCGCCGCCATCCAGGTGAGCCGCGAGGCCGAGGCCGAGCCCGCCGAGTCGACGCCGTCCGTGGAGCCGGGCGCGAGCGTGACCCTGTCCGTCCCGAGCTCGGTGCGCGCGACCTGCAGGATCACGCCCGTCACGCCCTGCCCGACCTCGGCGGCGGCGCAGTGCACTTCGGCGGCGAGGCGCTCGTCGGCGTCCACCCAGAGGCGGACGCGCGCGGCGCACGCGTCGTCGAAGCCCTCCGAGTAGCAGACGTTCTTGAAGCCGACCGCGAAGCCGACCCCGCGCTGAATGCCCTGGCCCCGCGTGGTGTTGCCCGCGCCGCCTGGGAGCCGGATCGGGTCCCGCGGCAGCTCCTCCTGCTCGGGCACGCGGAGCGCAGCCGCGCGCCGGATCACGTCCGCGAGGGGGAACGAGCCGGTCACGACCTGGCCGGTCGGGAGCGTGTCACCCGGGCCGAGCGCGTTCAGCAGACGCAACTCGACAGTGTCGATCTCCAGCGCGGCCGCGAGCTTGTCCATCTGAGCCTCGTGCGCGAAGCACGACTGCACCGAGCCGAAGCCCCGCATCGCGCCGCAGGGCGGGTTGTTCGAGTAGACGCAGGTCGACTCGATCAGCGCGTTCTCGACCTTGTACGGCCCGCAGGCAAAGCAGGCCGCGTTGGAGCAGACCGCCGCGGAGCTCGAGGCGTAGGCGCCGCCGTCGAGCAGAATCCGGGCGTGGACGCAGACGATCTTCCCGGCACGCGTCGCACGGTGCTCCATCCAGATCTTGGCCGGGTGGCGGTGGACGTGGCCGACGAACGACTCCTCGCGGCTGTAGACGATCTTCACCGGCCGGTCGGTGTGGAGCGCGAGCATCGCGCCGTGGATCTGCATCGAGAGGTCCTCGCGGCCGCCGAAGGCGCCTCCGACCCCCGCGAGATGGATCCGCACCTGCTCGCTCTCGAGGCCGAGGCACGGCGCGACCTGGTCGCGGTCGACGTGCAGCCACTGCGTCGCGACGTAGACGTCGACTCCGCCCTCGCCGTCCGGTACCGCAAGCCCCGACTCCGGCCCGAGGAACGCCTGGTCCTGGATGCCGACCTCGTAGACGCCCTCGACCGAGACGTCGCCGGCCGCCTCGGGATCGCCGTGGCGGATCACGATCGTGCGGAGGACGTTCGGACGCGGGTCGTCGCGGAAGCCGCGGCCGGCGGTCGGGTTCTCGTCGTGGATCGGCGGCTGCTCCGTCGCGCGCTCGAGGTCGACGACCGGCTCTAGCGGCTCGTACTCGACGAGCACCTTTTCGGCCGCGCGGCGGGCCTGCTCGGGATGCTCGGCGGCGACGAGCGCAACCGGCTCGCCGAAGTAGCGGACGCGGTCGATCGCCAGCACGGGCTGGTCGGCGAACTCGAGGCCGTAGGTCTTCGCACCGGGGACGTCGGCGTGGGTCAACACCGCGTGGACGCCCGCCATCGCGAGCGCCTGGGAGATGTCGATCTCGACGATCCGGGCGTGCGCGTGCGGGCTGCGAACCGTGTGGCCCCAGAGCATCCCGGCGGCGAAGAGGTCGCTCGCGTAGGCGAACTCCCCGGTCACCTTCGGGATCGCGTCGGAGCGCCGGACGGTCTCGCCGACGCGTCCCAGCTCGAGCTCGGTCGCCGTCGCTCCTTGTAACAGCCTGGTACTTGGATCGCGCATCAGACGCTCCGCCTGACCGCGAAGCGGACCGCGTCGAAGATCTTCGCGTAGCCGGTGCAGCGGCAGAGGTTCCCGGACAGGGCCTCGCGGATCTCGTCCTCGCTCGGCGTGGGGTTGCGCTCGAGCAGGTCGGCCGTCGCGACGATCAGGCCCGGCGTGCAGAAGCCGCACTGGACGGCACCGGTCTCGCCGAAGGCGTCCTGAACGGGGTGGAGCTCCCCATCGCGCGCGAGCCCTTCCACGGTGACGACGTGGTGCCCGTCGGCCTGCGCCGCGAGGACGAGGCAGGCGCAGACGAGGGTGCCGTCGAGCAACACCGAGCAGGAGCCGCACTCGCCCTGCTCGCACGCGTTCTTCGAGCCGGGCAGGCCGAGCCGCTCACGGAGCGCGAAGAGGAGGCTCTCGCCCTCCCAGACCTCGGTCTCCCGACGCTCGCCGTTGACCGTCACCTCGATCCTCACGCGCCTACCTTCTGACGCGGAATGTGTCGACCGGTCGTTGCAGACGGACGCACGAGCCCAGCTCGCGCGTCCTGAGGACGACATCGCAAGCGACGTCTCACGCAAGACACCTTTCGAGCGATCGGGCGGTGAGGACACGGAGCGCGTGACGCCGGTAGCGGGCGGTGCCGCGCACGTCGTCGATCGGGCTCGCAGCCTCGGCCACGCGTTCCGGGAGCTCGTCGCGCTCCTCGAGCGCCACGCTCACGAGCCCGGGCACCGGCCCGGCGGAGCCGAAGGACGCGCGCACCTCGTCGTCCACCACGAGGGCGAGCGAGACGACGGCGATCACCATCGCGTTGCGCGGGCCGACCTTCATGAACGTCTGCCTCGGGCCGGGCACAGCTAGCCGCACCGAGACGATCAGCTCGTCCGGCTCGAGTGCGTTCCGCTTCGGCCCGACGAGGAACTGTCGAAGGGGCACGACCCGCGAGCCGCTCGTCGAGGCCAGCTCGACTTCCGCCTCGTAGACGAGCAGCGGCGGCAGCGCGTCCCCGGCCGGCGAGGCGGTGCCGAGGTTGCCGCCGATCGTGCCGCGGTTGCGGATTTGCGGCCCGCCCACGGTGCGAGAGGCCTCGGCGAGCGCGCGCAGCGGCTCGGCCAGCTCCATCGCCTCGGCGTACGTCAGCGCCGAGCCGAGACGCAGCGTCCCGTTCTCGCGCGACCAGCCGCGGAGCTCGGTGACCTCGTTCAGATTCAACAGCGCCGGGGGCCGCGAGCGGTCGAAATTGAGCTCGACCATCACGTCGGTCCCGCCCTGGATCGGCACCGCGTCCGGCCGCTCGGCCTTCAGCGCGAGCGCCTCCGGAAGGGAGCGAGGAGTCAGAACCTCCACGACGGCAAGCGTACTGAGACGGCCGCCATGGTCGGCGCCGCGGAGTCGGCGCCTTCGACGCAAGTAAGGTCGGTCCCATGCCCGACCTCGCTCGACGACTTGCGGTCGCCCGCGGTGACGAGCCTGCCGACGTGGTGGTGCGCGGCGGGCGAGTCTTCTCGGTCTTCACCCGCGAATGGCTGGAGGCGGACGTCGCGATCGTCGACGGCCACATAGCCGGCCTCGGCGACTACGAGGCCACCGAGGAGCTGGAGGCCTCCGGGCGCTACGTCGTCCCCGGCTTCGTCGACGCGCACATGCACCTGGAGTCGTCGAAGCTCCTCGTCGACGAGTTCGCGCGGCTGGTGCTCCCGCTCGGGACGACCACGGTCGTCGTCGATCCGCACGAGATCGCGAACGTGCTCGGCACAGACGGTGTGCACTGGCTCCTCGACGTCTGCGGCGACCTGCCGCTCGACGTGTACTTCATGGCGTCGTCGTGCGTGCCGGCCTCGAGCTTCGAGTCTCCGCGGCGGCCGCTTTCGCCGGGCGATCTCGAGGGCTTGCTGCGACGGCGGCGGGTGATCGGCCTCGCCGAGATGATGAACTTCCCCGGCGTCGTCTCGGGAGACGAGCACGAGCTGGCGAAGCTCCGGCTTCCCGGCGCCGCGCACGTCGACGGGCATGCGCCCGGGGTAGTCGGCAAGACGCTCAACGCCTACGCGGCGGCCGGGATCTACTCCGACCACGAGGCGTCCACGATCGAAGAGGGGCGCGAACGGCTGCGTGCCGGGATGTGGCTCCTGATCCGCGAAGCATCCGCCGCGCGCAACCTCCACGCGCTGCTGCCGCTCGCGGCCGAGTACGGGACCGGCCGCATCGCCTTCTGCACCGACGACCGCGAGCCCGAGCACATCGCCGAGGACGGACACGTGAACTCGATGGTGCGCGATGCCGTCGCCGCCGGGACTCCGCCCGAGGACGCCCTCGTGATGGCGACGCTCAACCCGGCCACGTGGCACGGGCTTCGCCACCTCGGCGCGATCGCGCCCGGCTACCAGGCCGACCTGCTCTTGCTGCCGGAGCTCGAATCGTTCGTGCCCGAGACCGTGTTGAAGCGCGGACGGCCGCTCGGCGAGATCGAGCGCGTCGAGATCCCCGAGTGGGTCAAGCACACGGTGCGGGTGCGGCACGTGGCCGCGCGCGACTTCGCGATTCCGTGGGAGGGCGGCGAGGCGCGCGTGATCGGCGTCATTCCCGACCAGATCGTGACCGAGTCGCTGGTCGAGGAGCCGTCGGTCGAGGACGGGCACGAGCTCGCCGACCCCGACCGCGACCTGGCGAAAATCGCCGTCATCGAGCGGCATCTCGGCACCGGCCGCCGCGGGGTCGGGCTCGTGCGCGGGTTCGGCCTGCGCTCCGGAGCGCTGGCCTCGACGTTCTCGCACGACGCGCACAACATCATCGTGGTCGGCGTCGACGAGCAGGACATGGCCCGCGCGGTCGCGCGGCTGACCGAGATCGGCGGCGGCGTGGTGGTGGTGGAGGACCGGGGTGTGCGCGCCGAGCTCGCTCTCCCGGTCGCCGGGTTGATCTCCGAGGCGCCCCTGGTGGAGGTCGTCGCCGCGAGCCGCGGCTGCATCGAGGCGGCGGTGAAGCTCGGCTGCCGGCTCCCGTCCCCGTTCCAGACGATGGCGTTCCTGACCCTCTCGGTGATCCCGAGCCTGAAGATCACCGACCAAGGACTCGTCGACGTCGACCGCTTCGAGCTGGTGCCGCTAAAGGCGTGAAGCGGCTGCTCGCCAACGCCTACGTCGTCGTGATGGACGACGCGGGCACCGAGCACGAGTCGGGCTGGGTGCTCGTCGAGAACGGCGTGGTCGCAGCGACCGGCGCCGGCGAGAAGCCCGAGGCGGACGAGCGGAGCGATCTCGGCGGCGCGGTCGTCACCCCCGGCCTCGTCAACACGCACCACCACCTGTACCAGACGCTCACGCGAGCGCGCGCGCAGGAGGCCGACCTCTTCACCTGGCTGAAGGCGCTCTACCCGGTCTGGGCCCGGGTGGATGCCGAGTCCGAGTACGCCGCGGCCCGCACAGGGCTCGCCGAGCTGGCGCTCTCGGGCTGCTCCACCGTCTTCGACCATCACTACGTCTTCCCGCGCGGCGGAGGCGACCTGATCGAGGCAGAGATGACGGCAGCGCGCGAGCTCGGCGTCCGCCTGATCCCCTCGCGCGGCTCGATGGACCTTGGTGAGTCGGACGGCGGTCTTCCCCCCGACTCGCTCGTCGAGGACCCGGACGAGGTGCTCGCGGAGACCGAGCGCCTGGCAGCCCGCTACCCGGAGCTCGTCGTCGCGCCCTGCTCCCCCTTCTCGGTCAGCGGCCGGCTGATGCGCGAGTCGGCGGAGCTGTCGCGGCGGCTCGGCCTGACGCTGCACACGCACCTGGCCGAGACCGCCGAGGAGGAGGTCTACTGCCGCGAGCTCTACGGCTGCCGCCCGGTGGAGTACCTCGAGCAGCTCGGCTGGCTCGACGACGACGTCTGGTGCGCGCACTGCGTCCAGCTCGACGCCGCCGACATCACGCGCTTCGGCGAGACCGGCACCGGCGTCGCGCACTGTCCGACCTCGAACCTGCGCCTAGGCGCCGGTGTGGCGCCCGTGCGACAGCTCGTGGATGCAGGCGTGCGGGTCGGCCTCGGGGTCGACGGCTCGGCGTCGAACGAGCGCGGCGACCTCTTCCTCGAGGTGAAGCAGGCCCTCCTGGTAGCACGCGGGCGCGGCGGCCCCGCAGCGCTGACGGTTCGCGACGCGCTGCGACTCGGGACGAGGGGCGGTGCGGCGGTGCTGAAGCGCGGCGACGACCTCGGCTCGCTCGAGCCCGGCCGGAGCGCCGACCTCGCGATCTGGCGCACCGACGGCCTCGAGCTCGCCGGTGCCGGCGATCCGGTCGCCGGGCTCGTGCTGAGCGGGCCGCACCGGGTCGATCGACTGCTCGTCGCCGGCGAGGACATCGTTCGCGACGGCGAGCTCGTGCGCGCCGACGAGCGCGGGATCGCGCGGGAGCATCGGCGCCTGGCCGCGCGCTTCGCTGCGTAGTGGCCTTTCCGCCCGCAGAGGGCGCGCGGCTCCCGTGGGAGGGCCTTCCCGCCTCGGTGCGCGCGGCGGTCGAAGCGAGGCTCGGCTCGCCCGTGGCAACGGCTGTCACGCGGCCGGGAGGCTTCTCGCCGGGCGTCGCCGCGCGGCTCGAGCTCGAGGACGGGCGCTACGCCTTCGTGAAGTCGATCGGCCCGGAGCCAAACCCCGACTCGCCTGAGTTCCACAGGCGCGAGGCCCGGGTCGCGGCCGCGCTCTCCCCGGAGACGCCGGCAGCACGGCTGCTCTTCGCATTCGAGGAGGAGGGCTGGGTCACGCTTGCGTTCGAGTACGTCGACGGCCACGAGCCGGAGCTGCCGTGGCGCGAGGACGAGCTCGAGCGGGTGCTCGCGGCGCTCACCGACCTGGCGGGCGCGCTGACGCCTGCTCCCGTCGACGCGCCCCCGATCACCGAGGCGTTGGACGAGCTCTTCCACGGCTGGCGGGTGCTCGCGGCAGGATCCCCGACCGGAATCGACCCGTGGGCGGCCGAGCGGCTCGACGAGCTCGCCGCCGTCGAGGCACGCTGGGTCGCGGGAGCCGCGGGCTCGACGCTCCTTCACTGCGACGTACGCGCCGACAACATCCTGCTGACGCCGGACCGGGTCGTCTTCGTCGACTGGCCGCACGCCTGCGTCGGCGCGCCGTGGATCGACCTGGTCGCGTTCCTGCCCAGCGTGGCGATGCAGGGCGGCCCGCGGCCGTGGGAGGTCTTCGAGGCGCACCCGCTGGGCCGCGATGCTCCGCCGGATCACGTGCTTCCGGTCGTGGCTGCGCTCGCAGGCTTCTTCATCGAGCGGTCCATCCAGCCACCGCCGCCGGGGTTGCCGACGTTGCGCGAGTTTCAGCGCGCGCAGGGCATCGAGACCCTCGCCTGGCTTCGCCGCAGCCTGGGCGGGTCGTAGAGTTCGCCGGCAGTGGCCGTCTCGCTCTCCACGCACGTCCTCGACACCGAGCGCGGGCGGCCCGGAAAGGCCGTGCGCGTCGAGCTGCGGCGGGGCGAGGAAGTTGTGGCCAGCGCGGAGACCGACGGCGACGGGCGCGCCCGCCTGGCAGACGGGCTCGAGCCCGGCACCTACAGCCTCGCCTTCGAGCCGCCCTCACCGTACTTCCGCCGCGTCGAGCTCGAGCTTGAGCTCGGCGACGGCCACCACCACGTGCCGCTGCTCGTGTCCTCGTTCGGATGCGTGACCTACCGCGGCAGCTGAGCGCCGACGAGCTGGCGGAGCTCTTCGAGGGCCGCACACGCCTCGTCGAGCTGTTGGCGGCCCGGGAGCATCCGCTCGAGACCGCGGACGATGCGATCGTAGAGCTGAACGAGGCCGAGAAGCTCGAGGCGCTGAACGCCCACCCGGCGATCGGCGCGCGCGACCTCTCGGCGCGCTCGGCCGCGGAGCAGGGAGCGGACGCCGACCCGGTGGTGCTGACCGAGCTCGCGTACCTCAACCAGGTCTACGAGGAGAAGGTCGGCTTCCGGTTCGTCGTCTTCGTGAACCGGCGGCCCAAGGCCGAGATCCTGGAGGTGCTGCGGGCCCGCCTGCAGCGGACGCGCGACGAGGAGCTCGAGACGGCGCTCTCGGAGCTTGTCGCGATCGCCCGTGACCGGTGGGAGCGCGGGTAGTGGATCCGTACGCGAACGAGTGGCTGCAGTTCCTCGCGCGCTGGCTGCACGTCGTCGCGGGGATCGTCTGGATCGGGACGTCGTTCTACTTCGTCGCGCTCGACAACCACCTGCGGGCGCCCGCCGACGCGCGAGACGCCGAGCGAGGCGTGGGCGGCGAGTCGTGGGAGGTCCACGGCGGCGGCTTCTACCGCGTCGAGAAGTACCGGGTCGCGCCGCCGCGACTTCCCGAGGTGCTGCACTGGTTCAAGTGGGAGGCCTACTGGACGTGGCTCTCGGGGTTCGCGCTGATGGTGGTCCTCTACTACTTCAACGCCGACACCTATCTCGTCGAGGCAGACGGTGTCCTCGGAACGGGCTGGGCGATCGCGGTCAGCATCGCGCTGCTCGGGATCGCGTGGGTCGTCTACGACGTGCTCTGCCGGGCGCTTCAAAGCGAGCTGGTCCTCGCCGCAACGCTGCTCGGGTTGACGACGCTGGCCGCGTGGGGGGCGAGCGAGCTGTTCGCTCCGCGGGCTGCGTATCTGCAGGTCGGCGCGATGCTCGGGACGATCATGTCCGCCAACGTCTTCCTGGTCATCATCCCCGCGCACCGCGAGTTGATCCGGGCGAAAGAGGCGTACCGCGAACCCGATCCGGCGCCGGGCGTGGTGGCAAAACAGCGCTCGGTCCACAACAACTACCTCACGCTGCCCGTGGTGTTCGCGATGCTGAGCAACCACTTCCCGTCGGCGTACGGGCACAGCTACGCGTGGCTCGTGCTGGTGGCGCTGATGACGATCGGCGCGTGGATTCGGCACTACTTCAACCTGCGCCACGCCGGGCGGACCGTGTGGTGGATCCCCGTAACGGCCGCGCTGGCGATCGCGTTGGTGGCGGTGTCGATCAGGCCGAGCGGGGGCTCGAGCGGGTCGGTGGCGGCCGGCGCAGCGCCGGTTCGCTTCTCGCGGGCGCAGACGATCGTGCGTGAGCGGTGCGTGCCGTGTCACTCGTCGCATCCGACCAAGGTGGCCGCCGCGCCGCTCGGGATCAAATTCGACACGGCGGCCGAGATCCACTCGCAGGCGGCCGCGATCGAACGCGTGGCCGTGGAGTCGACGACGATGCCCCTCGGGAACGCGACCGGGATGACGCAGGACGAGCGCGAGCTCCTCGGCGCCTGGATCCGACACGGCGCGCGAATCAAGTAGGTTCGGCGAGGCTATCGCGCCAGGAGGGTAAGGTCATTCTTCATCCCAGACGGTGTGTTGGACGGCCGCGCCGGCAGAGCCGGCACGGCCTCTTTGGTCGGCGTCGCAAGCGAGCGCCTTAGAGATGGGATCTCGGGA
>Ga0307320_10000191_pt1 | contig 21678 bp, 25 predicted proteins | sample ER_DNA_369_FD_194495 | JGI IMG/M metagenome (GOLD analysis project Ga0307320, IMG submission 194495) | Bulk soil microbial communities from the East River watershed near Crested Butte, Colorado, United States - ER_DNA_369 | ecosystem: Environmental > Terrestrial > Soil > Floodplain | place...
TTTTTGCCAACGCCTCTTCGAGAGCTTGCTCGTCCTCGATGCCGAGCGCGACGCCGCCGGCGTCCGACTTGTGCAAAAGCCCGAGCGCCTTGGCGGCGATCGGATAACCGAGCTCGGCCGCCGCCGCACGTGCCTCGGCGAAGTCCGCCACTCGCCGGGCGGACGGAAACTCGATGCCCGCGGATGCGAGAAGCTCCCGCGACTCCCAGTAACCGCCGGGCCGTGGCCCGTTGACCGGTGGCGGAAGCTCAGGGACCCCCCGTGGGGGCTGCTCCGCCTGGTCCGCGAGCCGCGCGAGAGTCCAGGCCGCGGCCTCGATCTCGCGGTAGACGGGCACGCCGGCCTCCCGCAGGGCGACGAGCGACGGCGAACGCGGATACATCGACTGGACGACGAGCGCGCGGCCGCTCTCAGCTGCGGCGCGGGCCATTCCGAGCGCGACCTCGGTCTCCTCTGCCTGGAACTCGTCCGAGAACTCGCTATAGCCGCCGAAATAGCCCGTCACGAGGGCCGCGTCCACTTCTCCGGACTCGAGGATGAGCCTCGTCACCTCCTCGAAGATCGTGAGGAACTGCTCGCCGGCACCCGCGAAGTCGACGGGGTTGCGCGTGGGCGCCGCATCCGGAAGGTGCGGGGCGATTCGCCCCTGCAGGGCGTCCGAGAGCGCTGGAAGCTCGAGGCCCTCGGCGGAGGCGACGTCGGAGGCGACGATCCCGTGCCCGCCCCCGTCGCCCACGACGACGACCCGTCGCCCGTGCGGCTTGACCCGCGCGAGCTCCGCCTGTGCGAGATCGACGAGCTCGCGCGGCGAGCGCACACGCTGCATCCCAGCCGCGCGGCAGGCGGCTTCGACCGCTGTCGCGCTGCTGACGAGAGCGCCCGTGTGCGATCTCGCGGCCTGGGCGCTTACCTCTCCGGCGCCGACGGTGAGGAGAACGACGGGCTTCCCGGCCTCGATCGCTGCCTGTGCGGCGCGCGCGAAGGCCCGTCCGTCGCGGAAGTCCTCACAGTAGAGGGCGATGACGCGGGTCGGCTCGTGGTCGATCAGGCTACGGACGAGCTCGCCCGCCTCGAGGTCAGCCTGGTTCCCGAGCGACGCGAAGCGCGAGAAGCCGAGCCCGTAGTCTTCGGCGAGCAGGGCGAGCTCGAGCGCGAGATTGCCGCTCTGCGAGACGAGGCCGATGGAGCCGCCCTGGAGCTCGCTCCAGCCGAGGTCGAGGCTCGTCGCGGAGTCGAAGATCCCGAGACAGTTCGGCCCGAGGAGGACGGCGCCCGCCGCCCGAACGCGCTCGACGATCGCGGCCTCCCGGGCCCGGCCTTCGTCGCCTGTCTCCCCGAGCCCGGTGGTGATCCCGACGAGCGCCTTCGCGCCCGCGGCGAGCGATGCGTCGACGGCGTCCTCGAACCCGTCGGCGGGAACCGAAAGCACGACGAGCTCCGGCGTCTCGGGCAGGTCTGCCAGCGTGGGGTAGGCCTGCCGCTCGAGGATCTCACCGCCGTTTCGGTTCACGAGGTAGACCGCGCGGCTTCCCTCGCCGCGGAGGGCGCCCAGCGCGAGGCGGTTGCCCCACTTCGCAGGGTCGTTGGAAGCCCCGAGAATCGCGACGGAGCGCGGATTGAACAGCGCCCGGAGGTCCCGGCTCAAGACTCGAGGAGGCGTCGCGAGATGATGAGGCGCTGAATGTCGGATGTGCCTTCCTCGATCTCCTCGAGCTTGGCGTCCCGCATCCACTTCTCGACCGGGTACTCGCGCGAGTAGCCCCAGCCACCCAGCGTCTGCACCGCCGCCCAAGTGCACCACATTGCCGTCTCGGAGGCGAAGAGCTTCGCCATCGCCGCCTCGAGCGAGGCCGGCTCGCCAGCGTCCACCTTGCGTGCGGCTCGCCAGACGAGGAGCCGCGATGCATCGACGCGCGTCGCCATGTCGGCAAGCCGGAAGGCGACGGCCTGGTGCTCGGCGATCGGCTTCCCGAACTGCTCGCGGGACTTCGAGTACTCGACCGCGTATTCGAGCGCCGCACGCGCGAGGCCCGTCGCCGCCGCGCCCAGAGTCACGCGCGAGCGGTCGAACGTGTGCATGAGCCCGTAGAAGCCCCGTCCCTCGTCGCCGAGGCGCCGATCGGCGGGCAACTCGGCGTCCTCGAGGAACATCTCGGCGTTGAGGATCGCGCGCTGGCCCATCTTCTTCATCGGCGCGCCGAAGCTCACTCCCTGGTCGCCCTTCTCGACGACGAACGCCGTCACACCCTTCGAGCGTGTGCCGGGGGCGACGGTGGCGAAGACGACGTAGAAGTCCGCGATGCCGCCGTTCGAGATCCAGCTCTTCTGCCCGCGGAGGACGTAGCCCTCGCCCGACATCGTCGCAGTGGTCTGGATCGAGGCGGCGTCCGAGCCCGCGCCCGGCTCGGTCGTGGCGAGCGCTGTCAGCACGGGCTTTTCGCCCGTCAGCGGCTCGATCCAGCGGCGCTTCTGCTCGTCGCTGCCGAGCGCGAGCACCGGCTCGGCGAAGAAACCCCCCGAGGTGACGAGGTTGCCGATCCCGGAGCAGCCCCAGCAGAGCTCCTCCTGGACGATGCAGCCGGTGAGGCAGTCGGTCATGCCGCCGCCTCCGTACTCCTCCGGGAGCATGAACGACGTGATCCCGACCTCGGCGGCCTTGTACCAGACGTCCCACGGCATCTCCGTGTCGGCCTCGTCGACGGCCTGCGAGATCGGGCGGATCTCGCGCTGCGCGAACTCACGGCAGAGCGCCTGGATCTCGCGCTGCTCGTCGGACAGGCCGAACGGCTCTGAGGCGACCTTGCTCACGGGCTCATCCTAAGCCGTCGGATTTCACCACAGGCCGCCGAGCGCGACGGTGACGCCTTCGCCGTTCACCCCGCTCGCCGCGTCGCTCGCGAGAAAGGCGATCACCTCCGCCACCTCCTCAGGCGTCACGATGCGGTTACCCGGATAGGCAGCGGCCCGCTCCGCCCACACCTCCTCGACGGTCACGCCTCGCCGCTCGGCCTCGATCCGCGCGGATCGCTCGGCCATCTCGGTCCGCACCCAACCCGGCAGCACGGCGTTGCACGTCGCGCCATGCGGCCCGAGGTCCTGCGCAACCGAGCGCATGAGCCCCATGAGCCCGTGCTTCGAGGCCGTGTAGGCGGACGTCCTCGGCGACCCGATCTCGCCGGAGGTGGAGCTGACCATGACGATGCGCCCCCAGCCCCCTTCCTTCATGTCTAGCGAGGCGGCGCGGCAGAGAAAGAACGGGCCGTCGAGGTTCACCGCCATCGACTCGCGCCAGACACCGGTCTCCTGCGCCCAGATCTCCCGCTCGTGCCCCGACCCGATCCCCGCGTTGAGAACGAGGATCTCGACGGGGCCGAGCCGGCCGCGCGCCTCGCCGACGATGCGTTCACAGCCCTCCTCCGTCGCGACCGACTCCGCGACGACCTCGATCGGAGCCTCCTCGGCAAGGGACGCGAGCTCGTCCTTGGTGCGGGAGACGCCGAGCACGCGGGCGCCTCGGGAGGCCAGCGCGAGCGCCGTTGCGCGGCCGATGCCGCGTCCGGCGCCGGTGACGATGGCGACGCGTCCCTCCATGGCATGACTCTTGCCTGCCCGCACCGTCCCGTCAACGAGGAAGAATCTGTCTGTGCCAAGAGATTCGGCTCAGGTCGTGATCGTCGGCGGCGGCGCCATGGGCGCGAGCACGGCGTACCACCTCGCGCAGCTCGGCGTCACGGACGTCGTGCTCTGCGAGCGGGAGACCCTCGGGAGCGGGTCGACGAGCAAGTCCGCGGGCGGCATCCGGGCGCAGTTCGCCGACGAGATCAACATCCGTATCGCGCTCATCTCGCTGCTCGAGTTCCGCAACTTCGAGGAGAAAATCGGAACGGGCATCGACTTCCGCGAGACGGGCTATCTCTTCCTGCTCGACTCGGACGACGACGTGGGCCGCTTCCGCGAGGCCGTCCGCCTGCAGGGCTCGCTCGGCGTGCTCTCGACCGAGCTGACCCTTGACGAGGTGCTGGAGCTCGTCCCGCAGTTGAGCACCGAGGGCCTGCGCGGCGCGACCTACTGCCCCCGCGACGGCTTCGCCACGCCGGAGGCAGTCGTCCGGGGCTACGCGGCGGCGGCTGCGGAGAAGGGCGTGCGAATCAAGCAGGGCGTCGACGTGACGCGTATCCCCGTCCTCGGCTCGAAGATTCTCGGCGTCGACACGACCGAGGGACGCATCAAGACCGACACGGTGGTCTGCACCGCGGGTGTCTGGTCCAAGGACGTAGCCGCCCTCGTCGGCATGAACCTCCCCGTCGAAGGCGAGGTGCGGTGGATGCACTACACGCCCGAGGCTCCCGGGCTGCCTGACGTCGTCCCGCTCACCGTCGACTTCTCGACCGGCTTCTACTTCCACCGCGAGGGTCCCGGCCTGGTCTTCGGCGGCCGCGAGCCGACGATCGAAGGCGTCGCCACTCAGGGGACGCGCCGGTTGCCGTTGCTCGAGGAGCTTCCGATCCAGTCATCGTGGTGGGGCTACTACGAGATGAGCCCCGATCACAACGCGATCGTCGGGGAAGCGACCGAGCCGTCGCGCTTCCTCTACGCCACAGGCTTCTCGGGCCACGGCTTCCAGCAGAGCCCCGCCGTCGGCGAGCACCTCGCCGAGCGTGTGATCGGCGCCAAGCCGACGCTCGACCTCTCCGCGTTCTCGGCCTCCCGGTTCGCGCAAGGCGAGCCCCGAGAGGAAGCGTTCGTCATTTAGCCTCCCGAGCGTGAGGCTCTTCGTCTTCGCCCGGCACGGTGAGTCGGTGCTCAACCTCGAGCGGCGGATCAACGGCGACCCGTCGGTGGACGTGCCGCTCACCGAGGAAGGGCGGTCACAGGCGCACAAGCTCGGCGTGGAGGTCGCGAACATCGGCTTCGACCTCTGTTTCCACACGCGCTTCTCCCGGACGAGGGAGACCGCAGAGATCGCGCTCGCTGGGCGCCACGTCCCCCTCGTGGAGGAGCCGCTGCTCGACGACATCGACGTCGGCGACCTCGAGGGCGAGACGCTCGACGCCTATCGCGCCTGGAAGCACTCGCACGCGCGCGAGGTTCCCTTTCCGGGCGGCGAGAGCCTGGACGACGCGGCGCTTCGGTACGCGCAGGCCTTCCGCCGCCTGCTGAAGCTGCCGCACGACACCGTGCTGGTCGTCACGCATGAGATCCCGATCCGTTACGCGTTGAACGGAGCGGGCGGCTCCGACTCCCTCGACGGGCCGGCACACGAGGTCGAGAACGCCGTCGCGTACCTCTTCGACGACGAGTCGCTGGCGCGGGCCGCGGACGGCATCGAGACGATCGTGGCCGGGTAGACTCGCCCGCGTACCGACCGGGGAGCCGCACGGCGGCTGAGAGTGGGCGAAACGCCCTGACCCGAGAACCTGATCTGGGTAATGCCAGCGAAGGGAGCGCATGAAGAACGAGCCAACTTGGGGCGTCACACCGGTTCCCGACCGGCTTCGCACGCTTTCCCTCGGCGACCTCACCCTGCTCTGGGGAAACCTTGGCATCAGCCTGCTCGTCCTGGTCGCCGGCACGTACCTCGCCGGCCTGGGCCTCCAGCGGGGACTGCTCGCGATCGTGGTCGGCGCCGCCCTCGGCTGTGCTCTCCTCGGCTTTGCGGGCTACATCGGCGCCGCGCGTCGCCTCCCGGGGATGGTGCTCATGCGGCAGCCGCTCGGGCAGCGCGGCTCATACGCGCCGACGGTGCTCAACGTCGTGCAGAACCTCGGCTGGGCGACCTTCGAGCTGATCGTCATCGCCGCCGCGGCGAATGCCCTGGCCGACCGGGTCTTCGGCTTCCGCGAGCGCTGGGTCTGGGTCCTCGTCTTCGGGGCGATCACGCTTGCGCTCGCGCTTGCCGGCCCGATCGCCTTCGTCCGGAAGTACGTCCGGCGGTTCGCGGTCTGGGCGGTGGCCGCGTCCGTCGGTTACCTCACGTGGTGGGCGCTGGACGGTGCGAGCACCGGCGATCTCTGGAACGCCGACGCGACGGGCGGCCTCACCTTCTGGCAAGGCGTCGACCTCACCGTGGCGATGGCGGCGTCGTGGCTTCCGCTCGCGGCCGACTACACGCGCTTCGCTCGCCGGCCGCGCCACGCCTTCTGGGGAACTGCGATCGGCTACTTCGTCCCACTCGTCTGGCTGTACGGTCTCGGCGCGCTTCTCTTCCTCTCGCGCGGAACGAGCGACACGACCGCCCTCCTCACCTCGGTCGCAGCGGGAGGAGTCGCGAGCGCGCTCGCGCTCGTCGCCCTCACCGTCGACGAGACGGACGAGCCCTTCGCCAACGTCTATTCGGCAGCGGTCTCGATGCAGAACCTCGTGCCCGAGGCCCCTCAGCGCCTTCTCGTCCTCGGGATCGGCGGTCTCGCGATCGGCGGCGCGCTCATCGTCGACCTCGGTCGGTATCAGAGTTTCCTCTTCATGCTGGGATCGCTCTTTGTCCCGCTGTTCGGCGTCCTCGCCGCCGACTTCCTCTACGGCCCGCGCGAGTCCGTGGGAATCCGCTGGAGCGGGATCGCCACCTGGCTCGCCGGTGTGGCGCTCTATCAGTGGATCCAGCCGACCGGCCCCGCCTGGTGGGTGGACGCGGTCGGTCGCGTTCCCAAGGCGGGCGACTTCACGGGCGGCGCCTCACTCCCCTCGTTCGCCCTCGCGTTCGCCCTCGTCGCGGGCTTACGGTACGCGCATGCGCCAACTCGGCGTCGTCGGGCTCGTCTCGCTGGATCGCGTTGACGGCGGTCTCCCTCGCCTGGGCGGCGCGCCGTTCTACGCGGCCAAGGCCTTGCGCCTGCTCGGCCAGCCGTCGCTGATCGCGACGAAGATCGCACCCGAAGACAGCGGCCGGGGCCTGCACGCGCTCGGCATTCCGGTCTACTCACGCCCGGCCGAGCACACGATCACCTTCCGGATCGAGAACGACGGCGACCACCGGACGATGGAGATCGAGGAGCTCGGCGAGCCGTGGACGCCCGAGGACGTGCACAGCTGGCTCGACGCCGCGCTCAGGCCGGCCGACTGGCTGCACGCGGGGGCCCTGACGCGCGCCGACTTCCCTGCCGAGACGCTGGCGCTCCTCCACCGCGGCCGCGTCCTCTCCTACGAGGGGCAGGGCCTCGTCCGCCCGGCCGAGAAGGGCAAGGTGCGGGTCGACGCCGACTACGACCCAGAGGTACTGCGCCACGTGGACATCCTCAAGCTCTCCGAGCACGAAGCGGATGCGCTCGGGCTCGAGCTCGCCGACCGGTCGCTTGCGTCGCTCGGCGTGCCGGAGATCGTCGTCACCCTGGGAAGCCGCGGCGCGGTCGTCTTCTCCGACGGGCTGGCGGAGCACGTGCCGGCGAGACCGGTCGAGGCGCGCGACCCGACCGGGTCCGGCGACAAGTTCATGGCCGCCTACCTCACCTACCGGCGCCAGCGTCACAGCCCGCGCTCGGCGGCCCGGCTGGCGGGCGAGGTCGTGCGCGCGCTGCTCGCAGCATGAGGGCGGAGATCGGCTGCGACGACGGCGTGTACGCGGTCGAGATCGGTGATGACGCTGCCGGCGACGAGCTCCTCGAGCGCGACGAAGGAGCCGCAGTGGAACGGACACGGCCGCTCGACCTCACGCCGCCCTGGGCCGCCGGCCAGGCGCTGGACATCGACGCCGTGGGCTCAACCATCGTCCTCCTCCTGGACCGACGTCCACCACTCATGGTCTCCCACGACAGCGGCAGCACGTGGAGCGAGCGCGGCGCCGGGCTGTCCGCGGGCGCGGCCGTCGCGCTCGGCGAGATCCCGGACGACGTCCTCTACGCGGCCCGGAACCGGGTTTACGTGTCGCGGGACGGCGGCGTCTTCTGGCGCGCCGTCGCGGTCGAGCTGCCCGAGATCCGCGACATCGCCTGGGCCTAGCCGAGCTTGAACTCGCCGCGGGCGACGATGACCGCCGAGCCGCCGACGTCCACGCCCTCGATCTTTTCCGCCGAGCCCGTGACCTGGGCGTGCAGCGTGCTCGGGCGCCGGATCTCGGCCCCCTGTGAGATGACGATCTCCTCGCCAAAGGAGATCCGCCCGTGCCGGGCGAGGTGGCAGGCGAGCGGGCCGGCGGCCGAGCCCGTGGCCGGATCCTCGGGAACGCCGTCCGCCGGAGCGAACATGCGCGTCTTCCAGCGGTCGCCCTCGCCCGCGAAGCAGTTCGTCCCGACGATCCCCTGCAGGCGCTTCAAGGCCTGGAGGTCCGGCTCGAGCGCCTCGACAGCGTCGACGCTCGGGAGCGCGACGTAGACGTGGCGTGCGCCGTTGTCGTAGACCTCGACGGGGAGCTCGGAGCTCTCGACGCCGACGGCAGCCAGAAGCTCGTCGGCGGCCGCGAACGGCTCGACCGTTGGAATCGGCTGGCTCATCCAGCCGAAGCTGATCCGGTTCTCCTCGCGCTCGAGCCGCACCGGAATGGGGCCCTTGCCGGTCTCGAGCACGATCTCCGGGAGCTGGAGGGGCGCGGCGAGCACGAAGGCGGTCCCGAGGACTGGATGGCCGGCGAAAGGCAGCTCGTCCATGGGCGTGAAGATGCGGATCCGCGCGTGGCCGCCCGCCTCGGCCGGGTAGACGTAGACCGTCTCGGAGAGGTTCAGCTCGCGAGCGAGCGGCTGCAGGGTCTCTTCGGGGAGCTCCCGCGCGTCGGTGAAGACCGCGAGGCCGTTGCCCTCGAGCGGCGTGTCCGTGAAGACGTCCGCGAGTACGTAGCGAAAGGTCGGCATTGCTCAGTCCACGAGCTCGAACACGTGCTCGAGACCGTCCTCCGGATCGATGTGCTGGCCCGTGCGCACGAAGCCCAGCTTACGAATGATCGCGAGCGACGGCTCGTTGTCGGGAGAGACGGACGCGACGAAATGGTCGATGCCCTCCGTCCGGGCCCACCCGATCAATCCTTCCACCGCTTCGGTCGCATAGCCCTGCCTCCGGTGCTCGGGCTGGATCCCGTAGCCGATCTCGAGCGCCCGGTCGCTTCCTGCTGCGTTGACGCCGGGCTGCCCGTGGAAGCCGATGTTCCCGATCATCGAACGGCCTCCCTCCTTCCGGACGATGGCGCGCGCGAGCCACCGCTGGACCTCGGGCTCTTCCCGCAGCTGACCGATCCTGCGAGCCAGGAAGCGCTCTACGGCCTCGTCGACCGGCTCCGCCGGAAGCTCGGCGCCGAGTAGCTTCTGCGCTTCCGCGAGACGGCCGGCGAGTACGGCCGCCATGAACTCGGGCGCCATCGACACGAGTTCCAGCCGCGTGGTGTGAATGGGCGGCACGTCCATCGGTCGAATGGGCGGAGTATCCTCGATCCGCGATGAGCGACCCTGTCTCGAGCGAGGAATGGCGGCAGATCCTGATGGGCGAGGTGCGTGGGCTCCGGACGGCCCAGTCGCTTTGGAAGAAGATCCCGTCGGAGCCCCGCTGCAAGCTCTGTTACGCGCCGTTCGGAAAGCCGGGCAACTTCCTCATCCGCGTGTTCGGCGGCAAGCCTTCGCCGCTGAACCGCAGGCTCTGCACGTGGTGCATCAAGTCTGCGCACAAACATCCCGGCGGCGCCGAGGTCGAGATCTCCGCGCTGTTCGCCGACATCCGGGGGTCTACCGGGCTCGCCGAGCAGCTGCCGCCCAGTGAGTTCGGGCAGCTCTTGACCCGCTTCTGGGGCACCGCCGCGAGGGTCGTCGACCGCTGGGACGGGATCGTGGACAAGTTCGTCGGCGACGAGGCGGTCGCCCTCTTCATCCCGGGCTTCGCCGGTGAGGATCACGCTGCCCGCGCTGTGAAGGCCGCGCGCGAGCTTCTCTTGGAGACCGGGCACGGCGAGGGCGAGGGCGAGGCGTGGGTCCCGGTCGGCGTCGGCGTCCACACGGGCCTTTCCTACGTCGGCTACATCGGCGAGGGCGACGCGCTCGACTTCACCGCCCTCGGCGACACGGTGAACACCGCCGCCCGGCTGACCTCGATGGCGAAGGCGGGCGAGATCGTCATCAGCGGCGCGGCGGCGACGGCTGCCGAGCTCGACACCTCGGGGCTCGAGCAGCGCACGCTCGAGCTACGCGGGCGCGAGCAGACGGTCGAAGCCTGGGTTCAGCGCGCGATCTCGTCGGTCGAGACGACCGCCGCGTAACCGTCCGCGAGCGCCGCGAGGAAGGCCGCGTGCACGGAGGCGGCGGGAATCGGAACACCGCCGAAGTCGAGCTCGCAGGTGGCGCACGCGTCGTGGGCGACCGTCGTGTCGAAGCCGAGGTCGACAGCGGCGCGGACGGTCGCGTCCACGCACATGCTGGTCATCATCCCGCAGACGACGAGCTCGTCCACACCGGCTTGGCGGAGCTCGTCCTCGAGCAGCGTGTCCCGGAAGCTGTTCGGATGCTCCTTCGAGATGACGGTCTCGCCGTGCTGCGGCGCGACGCTCTCGTGGATCTCCACACCGTCGGTTCCGGGCCGCATGAAGGTCGCCTCCTCCTCGTCCCAGATGTGACGGACGTGGAAGACGGGGTCGCCGGCCGCTCGGAAGTCCGCGAGAAGCCGCGCGGCTGACGCCGCCGCGGCTTCGGGCCCCTCGAGCGGATGGGCTCCGCCCGGGAAGTAGTCCCTCTGGATGTCGACGATGACGAGGCCACGCGCCACGGCGGAAGTAAACCAGGGCAAACCAACCGCGCGCGGGGTCGTCCTATCCCGCAGTGAGGCGGGCGCTTCCGATCCTGTTGGCGCTGACCATCCTCGCCGCGGCCTGCGGCGGGAGCAGCGGCGGCGAGCGGGGAGCCGTCTCGACCTCCCCCGCGACCGTCGACGCAGACCTCCTGAGCCAGTTCGACTACGACGCCGCGGCGCCGCTCGACGTGCAAGAGGTGAAGTCGGAAGTCAAGGACGGCGCCGTCGTGCACGACATCACCTACGCGGGCCCCGAAGGACGCATCGACGCGTTCCTCATCACCCCGCAGGGCGACGGGCCGTACCCCGCGGTCGAGTTCATGCCGGGCGCACCCGGCGCCAAGTACACCTTCTACACCGAGGCGATCGAGCTGGCGAAGGCCGGAGTGGTCTCGCTTCTCCCCAACCCGCCCTACGCCCGGCCGCCCATCGAGAACGTCGTCGTCTTCGAGCCCTCGGACAAGGACGGGATCGTGCAGGAGGTGAAGGAGATGCGGCGCGGCATCGACCTGCTCGTCTCGCGGCCGGACGTCGACCCCAGCCGGCTCGGCTACGTGGGCTTCAGCTGGGGCGGCTCACTGGGAGGAGTCCTCTCCGCGGTCGAGCGACGAGTGCACTCCTTCGTCCTCATGTCGCTCGTGCCTCGCCTCTCGAGCGACATGCGGCAGCTCGCCCAGGACCAGGGCATCGAAGGCGACCTCGCCGCGTACGAGGAGGCCATGCAGTCGATCGACACAATCAACTACCTCCCCCACGCGGCGCCGAGCGCCGTCTTCCTGCAGGCCGGGGAACTGGACACGCGGCCGAGCCCGGAGGACACCCAAGAGGCATTCGCGGCGACGAGCAACCCGAAGAAGCTCGAGACGTACGACACGGAGCACGAGCTGAACGCGCAGGCCAAGGCCGACGCGCGCGCCTGGCTCCTCGACCAGCTCCGCGCCGGTTAACCCCCAGTCGTCGAGAAGTGCTGGTAGTCCCTGGTGCCGCCCGACCAGGAGCCGCCCCACCCCCAGCCGACTGAGGCGAACGCGCGCACGACCTTGTCGCCGGCGTGGACGATCGCCCTGTGGCAGCAGCGATCGGCGTACTTCGTGCCCTTCTCGGGCGAGACGTGGGTTCCCGAGACATAGGGGTTCTCGACCGGGTTCAGGTCGATCGCCTTCCCGTAGGCGTGCATCGACCAGTCGCTCGTGCCTGCGACGAAGCGGCAGTTGAAGGCGGACGTGTTGTCGGCCTTCATCGAGCGGTCGTCGTCCGCGCCGTAGGCGTCGACGAGGCGCATGCGCCGAATCGGATAGTCGGCGCGCCACAGCTTGTGCATCACCCGGACGATCTTGTGCGCCTGCGTCCGGTGGATGATCAACCGCCCCTGCCGCCTCGAGCCGTCGAACTTGTGGATCGATACGCGGACGAGTCGAAGCCTCCGGAGCGGAACCGGGCAGCCCGGCCGCCAGGACGAGCCGACGACGCGCTCGCGCACATCCGGCGGAATTCGGCTCACCGAGGACTGAAAGGCGGCCGAGGCATTCCCCGCCACGGCGGCGAGGGCGAGAACGCAGGCTCCGGCGGCGAGGGCCTTCATGGCCGCAGTGTAGGTGCGGCCCGCCGTGAAGCGGTCAGTATTCTGGCCGCGTGAGCGCAATCGAGGTCTCCGGCCTGAAGAAGTCCTACGGCGCGCGCGAGGTCCTGCACGGGGTCGGCTTCCGCGTCGAAGCCGGCGAGGTGTTTGCCCTCCTCGGGCCGAACGGTGCGGGCAAGACGACCACCGTCGAGATCCTCGAGGGCTACCGGGGCCGGGAGGAGGGCAAGGTGCAGGTGCTCGGAACCGATCCGGCCCGCGCGGGCAGCGACTTTCGGGCGCGCATCGGAATCGTCCTCCAGTCCTCGGCCGTGTATCCCCTCCTCTCCGTCAGGGAGATCCTCGAGCTCTTCGCCGGCTACTACGAGCGGGCGCGAGACGTAGGCGAGGTGATCGAGCTCGTCGGTCTCGGCGAGAAGCGCGAAACGCGCGTGCGCACGCTCTCGGGGGGACAGCTGCGCCGCCTCGACCTTGCGCTCGCGCTCGTCGGGGATCCGGAGCTCATCTTCCTGGACGAACCGACGACCGGCTTCGATCCGGCCGCGCGCCGCCAGGCCTGGGAGACCATCCGCGACCTGCGGGCGCTCGGCAAGAGCATCCTCCTGACCACGCACTACATGGAGGAGGCGCAGACCCTCGCCGACCGCCTCGCCATCCTCCGCGACGGCCGCATCGTCGCCACCGGCTCGCCCCGGGAGCTGCTCTCGGGCGCGACCGGCGTCGAGATCCGCTACCGCCGTGACGGCGAGGAGCTCGTCATCGCAACCGACGAGCCGACGCGAGTCCTCCACGAGCTGACCGGGCAGGCGCTCGCCGAGGGCTTCGAGCTCGAGGGCATCGAGGTGCGCCGCCGCTCGCTCGAGGACCTGTATCTGGAGCTGACGCGGGAGGAGGCCGAGGTCGGATGAGACTCTTCTTCCACGAGCTCGCCGCGCAGCAGAGGATCTTCTGGCGGAGCCGCGAGGCCGCGTTCTTCACGTTCCTCCTCCCGATCATCTTCCTCGTGCTGCTGGGGTCGATCTACGGCGACCGCGACACCATCGGCGGCGTCAACGCGGGCACGTATCTCCTGGCTGGGCTCCTCGGCTACGGGATCGTCTCGACGGCGTTCGCGGGGCTCGCGATCCAGCTCGTCGTCCGCAGGGAATCCGGCGTCCTGAAGCGGGTGCGCGGCACGCCGCTCCCGCCACGCATCTACATGAGCGCGGTCATCGGCTCGACGCTCCTCGTCATCGGCCTCGAGGCCGTCATCCAGCTCCTGATCGGACGCTTCCTGATCGACGCCGATCTCCCTCAGTCGCCGGGCACGTTCGTCTTCACGCTCCTCCTCGGCACGGTGGCGTTCGCCGCGCTCGGCCTCGCCCTGACCGGGCTGGTCAAGAGTGCCGAGGGCTCCTCGGCGATTGTGAATGCGATCTACCTGCCGATGGTGTTCATCTCGGGAGTGTTCTGGTCGACGGAGTCCATGCCCGCCTTCCTGCGGGCGATCGCCGACGTCCTTCCGCTCACGTATCTCCTCGAGCTGATGCGGCACGTGTTCCTCGAGGAGGACGCCCTCTCGGAGTCACTCGGGCCCATCGCCGTCGTCGCCCTCTGGGGCGCGGTCGGCGTCGTGCTCGCACTTCGGATGTTCAGATGGGAGCCCCGAGAGGGTATGACCGGCGCGTGACCGATTCCACACTCGTCTTCAGAGGACAGGGACGCGCCGGCAGGCGGCTGGTCGTCAACTTCGGCGTCTACTCCGGGCGCGAGGCCACCGAGGCGGAGATCTACCGCCTCGCTCAGTCGCTTATCGACGAGCTCGGATCCGTCGAGATCGTCGCGGAGCGGCGCTACGAGGTCGACCCGGACGTCGAGGCGACGGTGCACCAGGTCTATGTCGAGGTCCCGCAGACTGCCGTAGGACGGGAAGATCGGCTCATCTCCCTCGTGGAAGACTGGGCCGAGGACGCGATCGGCGAGCGCCGAAACATCGTCCCCTGACCGTTTAGCGCCGCGGCAAAGAGGTAGACCGAGGCGATGGCCGAGATCGGTGTCGCACTCGCGAGCGAGGACTGGGGCCCTCGCGAGCTCGTCGAACTCGCCCGCAGCGCCGAGGAGGCGGGGTTCGAGTACGCGTTCATCTCCGACCATTACCACCCGTGGGTGGACGCGCAGGGCTCGAGCCCGTTTGTCTGGAGCGTGATCGGCGGCATCGCCGAGGCGACCGAGAACCTGAGCCTCACGACCGGGGTCACGTGCCCGCTCATCCGCATCCATCCGGCGATCGTCGCCCAGGCCGCGGCGACCGCCGCCTGCCTCATGCCGGGCCGTTTCACGCTCGGAGTCGGCACCGGCGAGAACCTCAACGAGCACATCCTCGGTGATCCGTGGCCGCCGGCAGACGTGCGCCTCGAGATGTTCGTCGAGGCGATCGAGGTCATGCGACTCCTCTGGCAGGGAGGCGAGCAGACCCATCGCGGTAGGCACTACACCGTCGACCACGCACGGGTCTACAACCTTCCCGACGAGCCCATGCGCCTCGCGATCGCCGCCGGTGCGCCGAACGCGGCCGAGATCGCCGCGGAGCACGGGGACGCGCTCGTGAACAGCGCGCCCGATCCCGAGGTGGTCGAGATCTTCGACGCCAAGGGCGGAAGCGGGAGGCCGCGCTACGGGATGCTGCATTGCTGCTGGGGCGAGGACGAAGACGAGGCGCTCGAGACCGCCCACCGGCTGTGGGGGAACATCGCGCTCAAGGGCGAGCTGGGACGCGAGCTACCGCGGCCTTCCGATTTCGAGGACGCCGTGCAGATGGTCTCCAAGGAAGACATGGCGGAGGTCGTCGCCTACGGGCCGGACCCGGAGCGCCACCGCGAGCACATCAAGCGCTACGAGGATGCGGGCTACGACCACGTCTTCGTGCACCAGATCGGCCCTGAGCAGAAGGGCTTCCTCCGCTTCTACGCGAGCGAGATCCTGGCGCGGGTCTAGCTCTCGCTTTGGCCAAGCTGACCTATTCAGTGCTCGCTTCCCTGGACGGATTCGTCGCCGACGAGCGCGGCAACTTCGACTGGGCGGCGCCCGACGACGACGTCCACGCCTTCGTGAACGACCTCGAGCGCGGAGTCGGCACGTATCTCTACGGCCGCCGGATGTACGAGGTCATGGCCTACTGGGAGAGCGCCGACACGGAGGGCTCGGATGTCCTGGCGGACTATGCGCGGCTCTGGCAGTCCGCGGACAAGGTCGTCTACTCCCGCACGCTCGAGGCGCAGCGGAGCGCGCGCACTCGTATCGAGCGGACGTTCGATCCGGACGCCGTACGCGCCCTCAAGGACGATGCCACGGCCAACCTCTCCGTCGGAGGCCCGGAGCTCGCCGCGGCCGCGTTCGCAGCCGGGCTCGTCGACGAGTGCCATTTCTTCCTCGCCCCGGTGGTCGTGGGCGGAGGGACACAGGCTCTGCCGCGGGGCCAGAGCCTCGAGCTCGAGCTGCTGGACGAGCGGCGGTTCCGCGGGGGCACGGTCCACCTCCACTACGCAATCCAGTGAACGGATGAGCCTCACCCAGTACTACACGGCGACCACGCTCGACGGCTTCGTCGCGGACGAGAACCACTCTCTCGAGTGGCTGTTCACGCGAGATCAGGACCGTAGCGGGCCCGGAAGCTACGCGGATTTCATCGCAAACGTCGGCGCGCTCGCCATGGGCTCGACAACCTACGAGTGGATCCTCGACCACGAGTTCGCGGGCAAGGACCCCTCCGAATGGATGTGGCCCTACGACATCCCGTGCTGGGTCTTCACCAGCCGAAAATTGACTGAGGTTCCGGGTGCGCAGATCGAGTTCGTGAGCGGCGAGGTCGCGACCGTTCACGAGGAGATGGTGCGCGCGGCCGACAGCCGAAACGTCTGGATCGTCGGCGGCGGCGACCTCGTCGGCCAGTTCGCCGATGTCGGCCTCCTCGACGAGGTCTGGGTCTCGATCGCCTGCGTCACGCTCGGCGCCGGCGCTCCGCTCTTGCCACGGCGCCTCGAGCTCGCCGTCGAAGATGTGGCCCGAAACGGCGACTTCATCGCGGCCAGGTTCAGAGTGGTCGGCCCGCTACCCTGACGCCGAGCCCCCGTAGCTCAGTGGATAGAGCAGCGGTTTCCTAAACCGCGTGCACAGGTTCAATTCCTGTCGGGGGCACTGGACTTTCCGTCGAAAGTCTAAGGCGTAAGCCGTCTGGACTTTCGACGGCAGAGCGGTTTCCTAAACCGCGTGCACAGGTTCAATTCCTGTCGGGGGCACTCCTCAGTTGAAGCCGATTAGCAGGAACTTCGGAACCGGCGTTCGTTGTCGGCAGCTTCCGCAGAGAACGCTGAAAGAGGCTGGTTGCTGTGCCCTCGCTGTGCCGCAACTGTGACGCACTCAGGAAGCATCGGCTCGCTCCACAGCCTCGTCTCTGCTTCCTGGCATGAGGTGCCCGTAGCGATCGAACGTGATCTGAGTTAGGGAAGAACAACCGCAGCTCATCCGTCTTGTGCGCATCGGCAGTAGAGGTCAAACAGGAAGGGAGCAGGAAGATGCGCAGCAATCGGAGAAGGAATTGGTTCATCAAGCGGTTTGCCCTCGGGCTCGCAATCGCAGCGATCGCAGCCCCGGTCGCGCAGGCGAAGATCGACGAGGGCGTCCAGGGTCAGCCCAGTGCGTCCAACCAAGTTGTCAAGCCCATCCCGTATCGGTGGCCCAGCTCAGGCGAGGCCCTAAAGGGGATCGCGTACCGGCAGTTCGTGACGGACTTCCCGTCGTCGCAGGTCAACGCATCCGACTACGGCATGCCTCGTGCGATGCCCGGGGACTACGCGGTGAACCGCGGCGATCAGATCGAGGTCGTCAGAGCACTCCCGAGCGGTAGCCCGAGCGACAAGATCGAGTTCGTCCGCACGCAGCCTCGGTCGATCGGCGAGCCGCAACTCGTCTCCGCCGGCTTTGACTGGAAGGACGCGGGGATCGGCGCGGGTCTCGCTCTCGCACTCGTCCTCCTCGGCGCCGGAGCGGCGCTTGCAAGCCGCCACGTAGGTCGCGCGCAGACCGCTTAAGCACCACGCAAAAAGAGCTGCGCAAGCACGAAAGCGGGCCTCCCGGCCCGCTTTCGTCTGTCCTCGACCGCGTTCTCAATCCCACGCGCACGTAGCTCCTGAGACGGGTAAGGCAAGGCCGCCCTCTTGCGGCCCGAGAGCGCCTTGAGAGAGGGACGCTGGGCGAGTGGGAGAGGCCTAGCGTCTTCTTGCGGGTCGCGCGGCAGTCTACGGTGAATAAGGCAGGGAAATTGGGAGTTTCTGGGAAATACTCCATCCGGTACCGCACACTCGGTTCGCACGTCGGACCGTGGGCAGCGCGAGCGACGTGAAGAGCGTGCGAGATGGGTGCGAAGGGTCGCCAGGTTGCTCGGAGGCCGAAGGCCAAAGCCGTCCTAGAGGCTTTCGATGCGAGCGTGAGCGATGCCGGGGGTTTCGTCTCCCGGATGGTTGTCCACCTGATAGATGATTACCGGCCTGCCGTGGATCAGCGTCCCCGGCTTGTTGACCCGGAAGATTGCTCCTTCGTACAGCTTCTCGCTGGCGTAGTGCATGGCATCAGTGTTGGCGTCCTCGGTTTCGATGAAGACGCGATAGGTGTAGGTCACCGTCGTGTCGATCTGGCCAGGGTCGAGGAGCTCTTTTAGTGCAACGACGCTATCTGGGGTGCGCCTCGACAAACTGGCGAGCAAAGGCGGCGCGAAGCGCATGGGACGTGAGTCCGAACTCCTGTCCTCGCGGCAACGCGCTGCTCACACAGCTCTTAGGTGGTGGCGGCAGGCTCCCTGCGATAGTGCCGGTAAGCCTCCTGTTCCAGCTCCTCGGAGATGGGGTGATCGGGCCTCGCCGTACTCGGGGGCTGCACCGACCTGCTCCTTCGTCCACGGGATTGTCACTCTCCCCGTCGACGTCTCCAAGTCGTCGGTGGCGGGAACAAGGCGGTGGTGGTTACGCCACGTCCCCGTCATGACCCCCAGCCATTCGGGCCTTCCGCTCTCCCTGTCCTTGAAGAGCGTCTTGACGTAGCCGACAGACTTTCCGTTCCGGTCGATTACCTCCCGGCTCACGAGCGACCGAAACTCCGATTCGCTGATCATCGTTCCCTCCTCTTGAATCGAAGGATCGGCGTCGTCATACCCCCGGCGGCGGATCAGGACACGAGGCCAGGGGCTGTCGGAACACTGGGACGCTATGAAAGCGGGGCGGCGCCGTACTCCTCGTCCGTGACATGGTCACCCCACGTCGCCGGAGCGCCGTCATCACCAACGTCGAGCATCGCCAGGTGCGTCATGAAGCGGTTTGCGGTCGCGCCGTGCCAGTGGTCTTCGCCCGGCTCGAAGAAGACGCGGTCCCCCGGTCGAATGAGCTCGATCGGGCCACCGCGGCGCTGAGCCAGCCCGATGCCTTCGAGCACGTAGATCGTCTGTCCGTTGGGGTGGGTGTGCCACGCCGTTCGCGCGCCCGGTGTGAAATGAACGCTGCTCGCGCTCACGCACGAGGCGCCGGAGGGCGCCGCGACTACGTCGATGTAGACCGCGCCGGTGAACCACTCGGACGGTCCAGGCGTGGTCTCGATCGAGCTCCTGGTGATCTGCATGGCTTCTCCCCGATGATCGATGTTCAAGGCCGTCGAGCATCAGAGCTCGATCATGACCTTGATCGCCTCGCGGTCGTTCATCGCACGGTAGCCGTCCGGCACTTCGTCGAGCGACCCGACGCGGTCGAAGACGCGGCCCGGCTCGATCCGCCCCTCGAGGACGTCCGGAAGGAGCTCCTCCATGTACGCCCGCGCGGGCGCGGGGCCTCCGCTGATCGTCACGTTGTCGAAGAACGTCGACTCGCCTTCCGAGATCGACGCCTCTTGCGGCACGCCGACACGGCCGACGGCGCCGCCAGGCCGGGCGCTGTGGAGGGCCGTGGTCGTCGACTCCTCGTGACCGACGCATTCGAGCACGGAGTGGGCGCCGAGACCGTCGGTCAGCTTCCGGACCCGCTGCACCGCCTCGTCCCCCCGCTCGCTCACCACGCCCGTCGCGCCGAAGTCCCGCGCGAGGGCGATCCGATCCTCGTGGTGACCCAGGATGACGATCTCCTCGGCTCCGAGGCGGCGCGCCGCGATCACGCCGCACAGGCCGACCGCGCCGTCGCCGACGACCGCGACAGTCCTATCGGGACCCACGCGGGCGCTCAGAGCCGCGTGGTGGCCCGTCGCCATCACGTCCGTCAGGGTCAAGAGCGAGGGCATGAGCGCGGCGTCTGGCTCGACCGGGAGCAGAACGAGGGTCCCATCCGCCTGCGGAACGCGCACGGCTTCCCCCTGTCCGCCGTCGACCCCGTCGTCGCCGTACCGTCCCCCGTGCAAGCACGAGGGGTGCATTCCCTCTCTGCAGAGGACGCATGTTCCGTCCGACCAGAGGAACGGCGAGGCCACGAGGTCGCCGGCCTGAAACGAGGTGACGTCGGTGCCGACCGCTTCGACGACACCGATGAACTCGTGCCCCATGCGCCGGCCGGCGCCGTCTGCCTCCATCGACTTGTACGGCCAGAGATCGCTGCCGCAGATCGCCGCGCGAGTCACGCGAACGAGTGCATCACCCGGTTCGACCAGCTGCGCATCCGGGACATCCTCGACGCGGACATCGCCCGCGCCATACATGACAGTCGCGCGCATCCAGAGACCACCTCTCCGTTTCCTCCGGATGGAAACGTACTGCTCAGCCTGGCGTCTCCGCCTTTTCGGCAACGAGCGCGATCTTGCGAACCCGGCCCTCTCGCAGCCAATCGCTCCAGAGCCGGTGGGCGGCCAGCAGCTCCTCCAGTGCCCTGTGCCCGATCTGCCCGGAGATGGCCGGAGCATCGGCGGCGAACGCGTCGGTCAGTGAGTCCGCCACGGCACGGTGCGACAGGCTGTAGTCCTGCTGCCAGAGAACACGCAGTCCGACGCGCTCCAGGCACGTGCGCATTTCAGGCAGCGGAGTGAGCCAGACGGTGTCGGCGTCGGGCATGCGCTCTCGCTCTGCCTCCGTGAGCGGGAGGCCTTCCTCCAGCGTGAAGGCGAACCGCCCGCCGGCCCCGAGCGCCCGCGAAATCTCCTCGATCAGCGGCTCCTTGTCGGGAAAGGCGAGCATGGTCTCGAACAGGAGGACGATGTCGAACGGACCGGGAGGGATCGGGGGAATTCGCGCGACCTCGAAGCGGCAGGAAAGGTCGCCGGCCCTCTCACGGGCGATCTCGACGGCGCTGGAGCTCGAGTCCACGCCGAGATAGGAGCAGCCGAGCTCTCGCGTGATCAAGCGACCGGGCCCGGCAATTCCGCAGCACAGGTCGAGGACGGAGACCCCGTCTGCGACGCCGGCCTGCTCGGCCAAATCCCGAATCTCTCCGGCGCGCATGAAGCTCTCCTGCTCGACGAACTCGCCGGGCGGATAGGCGGATGCGCGAGCCCGCTGCAGAGCCCTGATGAACGGAGCACGGTCGTCCTGGTTCATGGCCGTCCCGCGCGAAGGCGAACCGGGGCACCGTGTCTCCCGTACCTATTCGACGTAACGACGAATACGGAGGCACGGTGCGAGCGGTTCGAACTTTCCTGGCGACCGGGATCGTCGCCCAGGTAGCGATGGTCGCCGCCCTTGCGGCGACGATTGGACTCAGCGCAGCCGGGTGGGTCGTCGGAATCGCATGCGTCGTCGTCATGAATGCGGCACTGGCCCGCGGCGTTCGCCGGTACCGCACGAACCGCCTGGGGCCGGCGGATTGGGTGACTCTTTCTCGGGGGACTCTCGCCGGCGGCGTCGCGGCGCTGGTCGCCGACTCCTTCGGCGGGCCTGCGCAGGTCACGACGCTGGTGACACTCTCGGCCGTCGCGCTCGCGCTCGACGCTGTCGACGGATGGGTCGCACGGCGCAGCAAGACCGCGTCGAAGCTGGGCGCGCAGTTCGACGGTGAGGTCGATGCCTTCCTGATCCTCGTCCTCAGCGTGTTCGTCGCCCGCTCGACCGGCGCGTGGGTCCTCACGATCGGGTTGGCGCGCTATGCGTTCTTCGCAGCCGGGTGGATCTGGCCGTGGATGCGGGCGCCGCTGCCGCCCCGCTACTGGCGCAAGGTCGTCGCCGCGACCCAGGGGATCGTCTTGACGGTCGCGGCCGCAGATGTGGTGTCCCCCGCTCTGGCCCAGGCGGCCATCCTGGGCGCGCTTGCTCTGCTCTGCGAGTCGTTCGGCCGCGACACGTGGTGGCTTTGGAGTCACCGACACGCCATGCAGCGCCGTGTGACGGCGACCAGAGGCCGAATGCGGACGGGCGTCGCTGTGGCGCTCACGATCGTCGCCTTGCTGTTCGTCTGGGTCGCCCTGGTCGCTCCGGA
>Ga0307320_10000192_pt1 | contig 21586 bp, 22 predicted proteins | sample ER_DNA_369_FD_194495 | JGI IMG/M metagenome (GOLD analysis project Ga0307320, IMG submission 194495) | Bulk soil microbial communities from the East River watershed near Crested Butte, Colorado, United States - ER_DNA_369 | ecosystem: Environmental > Terrestrial > Soil > Floodplain | place...
GCCGAGCACGGGTACGAGTTCGCCGGCCGCGTCGACGCCGACGGACAGCATCCCGTGGCGGAGCTGCGGGGCCTGCTCGAGGCCGTCCGGTCCGGCGGGTGCGACGTTGCCGTCGGCTCGCGCTACGCCGCCGCGACCGGCGACGGCTTCTCCCGCGAGCGCTACGAGACGACGCGATCGCGCCGCCTCGGCACGGGCATCCTGCGTCGCTCGATCGAGATCGTCCTCGACCGGCCGTTCCACGACGCGACGAGCGGGATGTACGCCGTCAACGCGCGCGCGATGCCGATTCTGGCCAGGCCGTATTCGAGCGGCGCGCCCGAGGTCGAGGCGTTGCTCCGGCTGCACGACGAGGGCCTGACGGTCGACGAGATCCCGGTCGAGATGCGCGAGCGCGCGGGCGGCGAGTCGAAGCTGCAGGGGAGGAAGGCGGTCGTCCTCGTCGTCACCGTCGCGGGCACGCTCATCTCCGCGGACTACCTGCGGCGACGGCGCCGGTGACGAGGCGCGTCGTCGCCGTCCTCGGCTACTCGCGGCAGAGCGGCGACGGCCTCCACCCAATCTGCGCGGAGCGGCTCGAATACGCCCAGACGCTCGCCGACGGCGCCGACGCCGTGATCCTGTCCGGCCTCCCGGAAGCGGAGCTGATGCGGGCCTCGTGGGCCGGGCCGGAGGTCCGGCTCGTGGTTGACGCGGACGCGAGGTCGACGGTCGAGAACGCGCGGAACATCGCCGAGGACGCGCGCGAGCTCGGGGCGCAGGAGCTCGTGGTCGTCACCTCTCCCTGGCACCGCCGGCGGGTCGAGCTGTTGATGCGGTCTGCGCTCGCCGGGAGCGGGATCGAGCTCTCGGTCACAGCGCCCGAGGGGAACCGGCCGCGGCTCCTTCTGGCGCGGGAGCTCGCGTGCTTCGCCATTCTGCCGGTTCAGCTGGCGAGGACGAAGTCGAAGCGCCCGAGCCGGCGGCCCTTGACGACCCGCCAGCTCTGAACCAGGCATTCGGCCGTGTAGATCCCGTCGCTGCGGTTCGCCGCCACGCCAGGGAAGAAGAGCTGCGTGGTCAGGATGCGACCGCGCGGCTTCTGCACCTTGACGTGGATGTGCTTGGTGCGGCCGGAGTACAGGCCGGGAACGACCGTGAGCAGCCTGTACCGGCCGTTCGCGTCGGTGAACTGGTGGCCGCGGAAGCGGAAGCCGCTGTTGTCGTAGGCGCCGCGGGCATCCGCCTGCCAGAAATCGAGCAGCGCGTGGGCGACCGGCTTGCCCGAGGTCGTGAGGACGCGGCCGGTCAGCGTCAGCGCCGTGCCGCCGGCCCCGCGCGGCACGATCGTGCGGCGGAGCGGTGAGCGCGGCTTGAAGTACGGGCCCTCCGTCAGCGCCGGAGTCGGATCGTCCGCGTCCGCGATCATCGGCGTTGCGGCCAGCGCTTTCTCAGGCTCGAAGAGACCGGTCCGAGACGCGACCAGCGCGAGCGGCGGAAGCGCGAGTCCGAGCTCCAGGAGCCGTCGCCGTGTGAACTCGCCGTCGGTCATCGGGCGATGCTGACATGACGGACGAGGAAAGGTCTAAGAATCCCGTATGGAGTTCGCGGGGCGCAACGAGCTGATCTTTCTCGCCGTGATCGCGGCGATCACGGCGCTCGTGGCGCTCGCGCCGATCCTCCGCGTCCCCTACCCGATCCTGCTCGTCCTCGGGGGCCTCGTGCTGGGCTTCATCCCAGGCATCCCGGAGGTGCGGCTGCCGCCGGAGGTCGTGCTCGTCGGAGTGCTGCCGCCGCTTCTCTACGCCGCCGCGTTCTTCACCGGCGTCCGGGATCTCCAGCGGAAGATCAAGGAGATCTCGCTGCTCGCCGTCGGCCTGGTGATCGCGACGATGCTGGGCGTCGCCGTGGTCGCGCATGCCGCGGCCGACCTGACCTGGCCGGCCTCCTTCGTGCTGGGAGCAATCGTGGCTCCCACAGACCCCGTGGCGGCGACCGCGATCGCCCGCCGGCTAGGGATCCCGCGGCGGATCGTCACGATCGTCGAGGGGGAAAGCTTGCTCAACGACGCGACGGCGCTCGTGCTCTACGGCGCTGCCGTCACTGCCGTGGTCTCGGGCACGTTCTCAATCCCCCACGCCGGCCTCGACTTCGTGGTCAGCATCGTCGGCGGCGTGCTGATCGGGCTCGCGGTGGGCTGGCTCGTCGCGCTCGTCCGAATCCGCCTGGACAACATCCCGGCCGAGATCGCGATCGCGCTGCTCACCGGGTACCTGGCCTACATCCCGGCGCAGGCGCTCCACGTCTCCGGCGTGCTCGCGGCGGTCACGGTCGGGGTCTACCTCGGGTGGCGGGCGCCGGAGCTCTCCACGCCGCAGATGCGGATGGAGGGCCGCGCCGTCTTCACAACGTTCGTCGTCCTCGTGAACGCGTTGCTCTTCACTCTGATCGGGCTCCAGCTCCGGCCGATCCTCGACGAGCTGCGCGGCCAGTCGACCTGGGCGCTGCTCGGAGAGGCGCTCGCGGTCACCGCGACAGTGATGGCCGTCCGGATCGCCTGGGTGTTCGTCGCGGGCCGGGGCCCGGCGGCGCACCGAGCGGTGGTCTCGTGGATGGGGATGCGCGGCGCCGTCTCGCTCGCGGCGGCGCTGGCCCTGCCGCTGGAGACCGACGCGGGGCTGCCCTTTCCCGGGCGCGAGCTGATCATCTTCCTGGCCTTCACGGTCATCCTCGGCACGCTCGTCGTCCAGGGCCTGACGCTGCCGGCCCTGATCGCGCGGGTCGGTCTGGAGGACGACGGCCTCGAGATCAAGGAGGACACGAAGGCGCGAATCCTTGCCGCCGAGGCCGCGCTGCAGCGGCTCGACGAGCTCGTCGAGGAGGACTGGGTGCGCGACGACACGGCGGAGCGCATGCGCGGGTTGTACGACTTCCGCCGTACCCGCTTCGCTGCCCGCTACACCGGCGACGATGGCGACGGAATCGAGCAGCGGTCGATGAACTACCAGCGCCTGCGGCGCGAGCTCCTCGAGGCGGAGCGCGCGGAAATCGTCTCGCTGCGCCGCCAGGGGCGGATCAGCGACGACGTGATGCGCGCGGTCGAGCGCGACCTCGATCTGGAGGACCAGCGACTCGACGTCTGAGTATCTTCCTTAGCCTCGTGAAGAAGCACGTCGTGATCCTTGGGGCCGGCTTTGGGGGCTTGGAGCTGGCTACGCGACTGTCCGACTCGCTTGCGGAGGATGTCCGCGTAACGCTCATCGACCAGAGCGACTCGTTCAGCTTCGGGTTCGCGAAGCTGGATGTCCTGCTCGGCCGCAAAACCGCAGCCGACGTCATGCTGCCCTACCGCGACATCTCGAAAGAGGGCGTCGAGTTTCGCCAAGAACGGGTCGCGTCGATCGACCCGGTCCTGCGGCGGGTAACCACCGGCGGCGGTTCGTACGACGCCGACGTCCTCGCGGTTGCGCTTGGGGCGGACTATGACTTCGAAGCGACGCCCGGATTCGAGGAGGGTGGTTCGGAGTACTACTCGGTCGCGGGTGCGGAGCGACTGCGCGACGTCCTCCCGAGCTTCGATTCGGGAACGATCCTGATCGGGATCCTGGGCCACCCGTTCAAGTGCCCACCCGCTCCATTCGAAGGCGCGCTGTTGCTGCACGACCACCTCGTCGAGCGCGGCATCAGAGCCGGTGCGGAGATCCGTGTAATCGGCCCGATGGCCGCTCCCGTCCCGATCACGAAGGAGCTCTCGAAGAGCATCCTCGATGCCCTCGGAGAGCGCGGGATCGAGTACGTGCCCAGGCAGCGCGTGGTCGAGCTCGACCCCCGCAGTAAGCGGGCGCGACTCGAAAGCGGCGACTCGGTCTCATATGACCTTTTCGTCGGGATCCCCGTCCACCGGGTGCCTGCGGCCGTCGAGAGCTCCGGACTCGCTGTTGACGGGTGGGTGCCCGTGGACCCCACGAACCTCGCGACCCGATTTCCGGACGTCTACGCGCTGGGCGACGTCGCCGCGTTGCCTATGGCCAAGGCCGGTGTGTTCGCCGAGACCGCGGCTGCGGTCGTGGCCGACGACATCGCCGCACGTCTGCGCGGCGAGGAACTTCAGCAGCACTACGAGGGCGCCGGCAGCTGTTACATCGAGTTTGGAGGCGGGATGGTCGGCAAGGTCGAGGCCAACTTCCTCGGTGGTCCGGCTCCGACAGCACGTCTCGTAGGCCCGTCGCAGGATCTCGCCCGGGAGAAAGAGGTGTTTGCCTCGACTCGGCGCGCTCGTTGGTTCGGATCCTGATCCGAGTCACAAGCGCTCTCGAGTGGGTCGCCCAAGTGGTGATTCTCCGGACACGCCCGATCAAAGCGTTGGTATCGGGTGCGACCGTGGCCTCTGAGGCCCTCCGTCGCTAGAAGCGGCGGCTGATCGAACCCCTGACACCCAGCTCGGCCAGGCCGCACGCCTGGTCGCCGAGGTGTTCGGCTGCTCGGTCGGAGGAGGCAGCCAGGGTTCTTAGCCTGGGGATCAACGCTCGTATCGCTGAGCGAGAACGAGCGCCGAGCCAAGCAGGAGCCGCCGGTCGAGGAGGGCGACGAGTGACTCGCTACCAGGGCCGCGGGTCCGCGTCGTAGAGGTCGCGGACGACGACGCTGACCAGGCGCCGCGGCTGGTCGTTGAGGACATGGTCGAAGAGCGACTTGAGCGACGCTCGACGCCCTTAGCCTTCGAAAGGGCCGGTGGCGCCACAGAACGCCGCGCCGCCCGGCTTGAAGAGGCTGGCCCTGCGACGAAACTCCGTTCGCCTGAAGCTCTTCGCCTCGCGCGCTTTCGCGCGTCGGCATCTTGCGGGCTCGGGCCGGAACCTGGCGCAGGGCCAGTTCAGACATCGTACGCCTCCTGAAGCGTGAGAACGGTTAACCCTTCGGACCGATCCGGAACCAGCGACGGTGGTTGCACATAGGGCTCGGCTCGCCGTAGGGTCAGGAGGCCCCTAACGAAAGGATCACGGTGTCAATCTGGCTCTGGATCATCATCATCGTCATCGCCGTCGTAGCGATCGGCTACTTCGCTCGGGGCCGCATGTCTCGGTAGCCGCGGATCAAGCTCCTCGGCTGGTTGTTGAGGAGTGGCGGGATAAGCGTCCAACCGTTCCGGCGCGCCGCGCGTTGAGGGACTAGCGACGCGACACGCCTTTGACTTCTGCGACGCGGCGGTGTGGAGTGGGTTGCATGCCGCACTTGTTGCGGGTTGTCCTTAGAGGTGGTCAGTGCAGCGCGGCACTTTCACCGTGGCCGATGTTTCCGACGTCGCGGTACAGGGCCTCAACGTTGTTCCCATCCGGGTCGAGTAGGTAAGCCGCGTAGTAACCAGGACCGTAGTCGCGGTACCCCGGCGCACCATTCGACCGAAAACCGGCCTCGACTCCCGCACGGTGGAAGGCGTCAACCTGCTCTTTACTCCTCGCGTAGAAGCAGAGATGGAGATTGGTCGTCGGCGGTCGCCTGTCCAAGACGTTGAGGTCCGTGAAGTCAGTCCAGGCCGAACTCCACGTTCCCTGCTCGTGCTCTGCGATCTTCGGGATTCCGAGCGGCGACAAAACGGTCTCGTAGAAGCGAACCGACGCCGTGTAATCGCTCGCGTTGAGCTGGACGTGGTCAAAGACCCTGAGCGTCCAGTCCCACTCGCTGGCGGTCATTGGCCCCGATGATTCCATACGCGCTGCAAGGCGCCTCGCCTGGGCCAGCGTGTTCTCACCCGGGTACCGCTGCGCTGCGGTGTGGTCTCGGCACCGCCAGCGCGCCGCTAACACGCTTTTCTCCATACCTAAGGAAGAAAAAACGGCCGCGCCGGAAGCCGACGCGGCCGTTAGGTGCGACGTGTGCGACGCGGCTAGGAGGCGATGGCCGCGAGCTCGCGGTCGTCCGCGAGGCGCTTCTCGAGCCGGTCGAGAGCCGAGGCCTCGAGCTGGCGAATCCGCTCGCGCGTCAGGCCAAGCTCCTTGCCGATCTGCTCGAGGCTCTGCTGCTGGCCGTCCGGGGTGCCGATGCCGAAGCGAAGCTCCAGCACCCGGCGCTCGCGGTCCTCCAGCTGCGCCATCGCCTCGCGGAGCCGAGCGTGCTCGAACGAGGTGTCGGCCAGCTCCAGCGGATCGGCGGCGTCGCGGTCGGCGAACAGGTCGCCGAGCTCGCCGTCGCCGTCCCCGATCGTCTGGTTCAGCGAAACCGAGGCCTCGACTGCGGCCAGCGCCTCCTCGGCGTGCGACAGCTTCAGCTGCGCAGCCTCGGCCAGCTCCTCCATCGTGGGCGGGCGGCCCTCGGCGGCCTCCAGGCGCTGGCGCGCCCGGCGGAGCTTCTGGCGACGCTCCTGGACATGCACCGGCACGCGGATCGTCGCCGACTGGTTGGCGATCGCCCGCTGACACGCCTGCCGGATCCACCAGGTGGCGTACGTCGAGAACTTGTAGCCCTTGCGCCAGTCGAACTTCTCCACCGCGCGGTTCAGGCCGATGACCCCGTCCTGGATCAGGTCCAGCAGCGGGACACCGTGACCCTGGTACCGCTTGGCGAGCGAGACGACGAGGCGCAGGTTCGCGTTCGTCATGTGCTCCTTGGCGGCGCGGTCACCACGCTCGATCCGCTTGGCGAGCGCGACCTCCTCGTCCGCCGTGAGCAGCTTGTAGCGGCCGATCCCGTTCAGGAACAGCTGCAGGCTGTCGGTCGTCGTCGGCGTCGACGGCGTCAGGTCGAGCTCAGGAGTGTCCTCCTCGATCTCGACGTCGGCCTCCTCGAGCGCCGACCGGAGCGACGTCATGGCCTCCTCATCCAGCTCGAACTCCTGCTGGAACGCGTTCAGCTCCTGCAGGCGGACGAAGCCCTGGTCCTGGGCGTGCTGGAGGAAGGCGGCGACGGCCGCATCCGTATCAAGGGCGTCAGTGCCCATGGCAAGTTCATTCAGCATTCAGTCACTACTCCGAAAGGTTGTTGCGGTTCCTGGGCGCACACTCATCGCACGAGGCGCACCCGCTCTCATCAGTAATAACGGGATTCGACCGCTTTTCCTTCCATCCAAACGGAACCTTTACGAGTACGTCTTCGCTGCCTAAAAAGGTGGACGCTGAGCCGGTTCCGCCCTCCTACAGTCCGCCTGGAGGCCTGATGCGGCAAGAAGCGGCAGCGCTAGCGCTGGAGATCGGCGACGAACGGAAGGAATTCGGTACCGGCCTGCGGGCTCGGCTCGAGGTCGTGCGCCTGGAGGCCGAGCCGGTCGTTGCGGTCGGCCGGCGCGATATCTCGCCCGAGCTGATGCTCGTCTCGCCCGAGGCGCCCAGCGCAGAGAGCGTGCTCGGGGGCTTGCTCGCGGAGGGGATGCCCGGGGCGAAGCGCCTTCCGCTCGGCGCGCTGCTCGCCGAAGCCGGCCTGCTCGATCCGAGCGAGATCGACTTTGCACTGGCGCGCGCTCGGAGCGAGGGGAGGCGGCTGGGCGAGATCGTGATCGAGCACGGGTTCGTCAGGCCCGAGGAGATCGTACGGCTCGTTGCGGCGCAACGCGGACTGCCCTACCTCGACATCGCGTCGCTCGCAGTCGACCCCGCCGCGGCCAGGCTGCTGCCGGCCGACTACGCACGCGAGGTGCGGACGTTGCCGATCGGCTTCCTTCGCGGACTGCCCGTCGTCGCGCTCGCCGACCCGAGCGACGAGCTGGCGATGCGCGGCACACGCTCGATTCTCCGCGCGGCCGAGTTCGTGGCCTCGCCCGAGGACTCGGTCCTCGCGCAGCTGGCGCGCGTGTATCTGAGTTAGCGCCCGGCCGCGTAGCCCTGCATCCCGCGCGGGCTCGCCCCCGCCCTCAGCATCCCGTCCTCCCGCGCGACCGCGGTAACCCGTCCCAGCGCGAAGGGGCCGGCGTCGACGATGTCGTGGCCGCGGTCGCGGAGCTCGTCGATCACCTCGGGGCCGAAGCGACTTTCGATCGCGAGCGAACGCGGTTCACGCTGCCGCGGGTAGAACGACGACGGGAAGTCGTCGGTGTGGAACTCCGGATGGTCGATCGCCGCCTGGAGATCAAGGCCGAAGTGGACGTGGTTGAGGAAGACGTGCAGCGACCACTGGTCCTGCTGGTCGCCCCCGGGCGTCCCGAAAGCGAGGTACGGCTCGCCGTCGCGGAGCGCCAGCGACGGCGAGAGCGTCGTCCTGGGTCGCTTGCGCGGCTCGAGGGTCGAGGGCAGGCCCTCCTCGAGCCAGAACATCTGCGCACGCGTGCCGAGCGGCCACCCGAGCGCCGGGATCACCGGGGAGCTCTGGAGCCAGCCGCCACTCGGCGTGGCCGAGACCATGTTCCCCCACCGGTCGACGACGTCGAGGTGAACGGTGTCGCCGCGCGTCGGCTCGCCGCCACCCACCGCAGCGGCGGCGGCGACGAGCGTCGGCAGACGGCCGCCGCCGGGCCGGAGCTCGCCCGAGGCAGCCTCGTCGACGAGGCTGCGGCGCTCGTCGTTGTACTCCGGGGAGAGGAGCGCTTCGAGCGGGACGTCGACGAAGTCCGGGTCGCCGTAGAACGCCTCGCGGTCGGCGAAGGCGAGCTTCGAGCACTCGACCACGGTGTGGACGTACTCGGCCGGCCCGAGCGACGCGAGGTCGAACCCCGCCAGCAGGGCGAGCTGCTGCAGGAGGACGGGGCCCTGTCCCCAGGGACCCGTCTTGCAGACCGTGTAGCCGCGGTAGTCGAAGGTGACAGGGGGCTCGATCGTCGCCTGCCACTCCCCGAGGTCCTCGGCCGTGAGCAGGCCGTCGTTCTCTCTGTTGAAGCGGTCCAGCTCCTGCGCGACGAAGCCCCGGTAGAACGCGTCCCGCGCCCGGTCGATCCTCTCCTCGCGCGTCCCGCTGCCGGCCTCGTTGAGGATCCGGCGGTAGGTCGCAGCCAGGGCCCGGTTGCGAAACCGCGAGCCCGGCTGCGGCGCCGGAAGGTAGAGCTCGGCCGACCCGGGCCACCTACGCAGGAGGCTCTCGGTTCGCTCGATCGTCGCCGTGATGGCGGGGATCACCGGGTAGCCGTCCTCGGCGTAGCCGATCGCATGCTCGAGGACGTCCTCGGGACCGAGCGTCCCGAATTCCCGCAAGAGGAGCATCCAGCCGTCGAAGGCGCCGGGAACGCAGGCGGCGAGGAGGCCGGTCCCGGGCACGAGCTCGTGGCCGAGCTGCCGGAACCGCTCGACCGTCGCCGCCGCCGGCGCCGTGCCCTGGCCGCAGACGACGAGCGGCTCTCCGCGGTCCGCGCTCCACAGGATCACGGGCAGGTCGCCGCCTGGTCCGTTCAAGTGCGGCTCGACGACCTGGAGCGTGAACCCGGTCGCCGCGGCGGCGTCGAAGGCGTTGCCACCGCGCTCGAGGATCGCCATCCCGGCCGCGGATGCGAGCCAGTGCGTCGAGGCCACCATCCCGAAGGTGCCGCGGAGCTCAGGGCGGGTGGTGAAGTTCAGTGGTCGGCCGCTCCCGCGAGCTCCGCCGGCGCCTCCGCGAGCCTCGGCGCCTCCGCGCCGCGGCGCACGAGGTGGCAGGCGACCAGGTGCCCGGCGCCGGTCACGTCGACGAGCGGCGGCTCCTCCTCGGTCGAGCGCGGCGCCGACTCGTGCTCGAGCGGGCACCGGGTCCGGAACCGGCAGCCCGACGGCGGCTCGATCGGGCTCGGGATGTCCCCCTCGAGCACGACGCGCCGCCTGTTGCGCTGAATCTCCGGATCGGGCACGACGGCCGCCGAGAGCAGGGCCTGCGTGTAGGGATGCTGCGGGCGCGCGAAGAGCTCCTCACGGGGCGCGAGCTCGACGAGCTTCCCGAGGTACATCACGGCGACGCGATCGCAGAGGAACTCGACCGTCGCGAGGTCGTGGCTGATGAAGAGGCACGAGAAGCCGAGGTCGGCCTGAAGGTCCCGCATCAGGTTGAGCACCGAAGCCTGGACGGAGACGTCGAGCGCCGACACAGGCTCGTCCGCGATCAGCAGATCAGGCCCCACGCTCAGCGCCCGCGCGAGCCCGACGCGCTGGCGCTGCCCGCCCGAGAGCTCGTGTGGGTAGCGGAACCGCAGCTCGGAACGCAGGCCGACCGCGTCGAAGAGCTCCACCACGCGCGCGTCGACCCCCCTCCGCCGCGCGAGCCCGTGCAGGCGGAGCGGCTCGCCGACGATCTGGCCGCAGGTCATCCGCGGGTTGAGCGACGAGTACGGGTCCTGGAAGACGATGTGCATCCGCCGGCGGTGCGGCCGGAGCCCGCGGCGCGAGAGGTGCGTGATGTCGGCGCCGTCGAGGCGGATCGTGCCCTCGGTCGGCTCGTAGAGGCGGTTGACGCAGTACCCGACCGTCGTCTTGCCGCTCCCGGACTCGCCGACCAGGCCGAGCACCTCGCCGGGCGCGATCGAGAACGAGACGCCGTCGACGGCATGGACGATTCGACCGCCTCCGCCGACCCTCCCTCCCACGGTGAAGTGCTTGACGAGGCCCTCGACCTCGAGCACGGGCTGGGCGTCGCCGCTCATTGCTCCCCCGGATGGAAGCACGCAACCGCGTGATCGGGCCGAACCTGGCGCAGGACCGGCACCTCCGACCACGACTGCTCGTCCGCGCGAGGACAGCGGTCGGCGAAGGCGCAGTGCGTAGGGAGCTCGGAGAGGGACGGCACGCGGCCGGGGATCTCCTGGAGCCGGCCGTTCCGGGCGGCGGCCCCGGCGCGGGGGACCGCGCCGAGCAGACCGATCGTGTACGGGTGCTGGGGGTGGGCGAAGAGCTCGCCGACCGGGGCCTCCTCCGCCTTGCGCCCCGCGTACATCACGACGACGCGGTCGGCGATGTCGGCGACGACCCCGAGGTTGTGGGTGATCAGGACGATCGCGGTGCCGAGCCGGTCGCGAAGCTCGCGGAGGAGGTCGAGGATCCCCGCCTGGATCGTCACGTCGAGCGCAGTCGTGGGCTCGTCGGCGATCAGGATCTTCGGGTCGCAACCGAGCGCCATCGCGATCATCACGCGTTGCCGCATCCCACCCGAGAGCTGGTGCGGATACTCCTCGGCCCGCCTGGCCGGGTCAGGGATGTGGACGAGGTCGAGGAGCTCGACGACGCGCTGCCGCGCCGCGGCGCGGGAGAGGTTCATGTGCTCCCGCAGCACCTCCTCGATCTGGTGGCCGACGCGGAAGACCGGGTTCAGCGACGTCATCGGCTCCTGGAACACGAACGAGATCTGGCGGCCCCGCACCCTCCGGAGCTCCGACTTCGAGGCGGCGAGCAGCTCGAGACCCTCGAAGCGCACGCTGCCCGTCACCTTGGCGGTCTTCGGCAACAGCCCGACGATCGAGAGCGCCGTCACGCTCTTCCCGCAACCCGACTCGCCGACGACGCCCAGCACCTGCCGGGGCTCGAGCGAGAGCGACATCCGGTCGACGGCGTGGACGCTGCCCTCGTCCGTGTCGAAGCGGACCGAGAGGTCCTCGACCTCCAGGAGCGGGCCGCTCAACGCTCGGTTCGGGGGTCGAGGACATCGCGGAGGCCGTCGCCGAGCAGGTTGAACGCCAGGGCGACGATCACGATCGCCAGACCGGGATACACCGCCAGGCCGGGCGCCTCGTTCAGATACGGCTGCGCCGCGTTCAGCATCACGCCCCACGACGGCGTCGGCGGCTGGACGCCGAGCCCGAGGAAGGACAGCACGGCCTCACCGATGATCGCCGCCGGGATCGTCAGTGTCGCCTGGACGAGGAGCGTGCTCGTCATGTTCGGGAGGATGTGGCGGCCGATGATCACGGCGTCGTTCGCGCCGTTCGCGACCGCGGCCCGCACGTAGTCCTCCTCGCGCAGCGCCAGCGTCTCGCCCCGCGCGATCCTGATCAGCGGCGGAACGGCGGCAATGCCGAGCGCGAGCGTCGCGTTCAGCAGCGACGGTCCGAGGATGGCCGCGAGGCCGACGGCGAGGATCAGGAACGGAAACGCGAGTAGGACGTCGGTCACTCGCGCAATCGCGGTGTCCAGCCAGCCGCGGTAGTAGCCGCCGATCAGCCCGATCGGGACGGCGACCACCATCGCCAGCACCGTCGCGAGGAATCCCGCCTGAATCGAGGCGCGCGCGCCCCAGATAATGCGCGAGAGCGTGTCGCGGCCCAGGTCGTCCGTCCCGAGCAGGTGCTCCCGCGACGGGCCGGAGAGCAGCGCGTTGAAGTCCGTCGCATCGGGCGAGTACGGCGCGACCCACCGGGCGAAGGCCGCCGCGAGCACAGCGCCGACCACGATCAGGAGCGAGATCACCGCCGCCGGCCGGCGGAGGAAGCGGCGGCGAAGGATCCGGCGGCGCCGAGCGCGGGCGCCGAGCGGCGTAGCCTCGACGTAGCTCACGTGCGCGCTCCCGAGACGCGGATCCGCGGGTTGATCAGCGAGTAGGCGATGTCCACGAACAGGTTGACGACGACGTAGCCGACGGCGACGACTAGCACCACCCCCTGGAGGAGCGGGTAGTCGCGCTGCGCGATCGAGTCCACGGTCAGCCGGCCGAACCCCGCGATGCCGAAGATCTGCTCCGTCACAACCGCGCCCGAGATCAGGGCTCCCAGCTGGAGCCCGATCACGGTCGTCACCGTAATCAGGCTGTTGCGCAGCGCGTGCTTCCCGACCACGGACCACTCGCTGAGCCCCTTGGCGCGGGCGGTGCGGACGTAGTCGGCGGCGAGCGACTCGAGCATCGCCGATCGCATCTGGCGCATCAGGACGGCCGAGAGCCCGAGGCCGAGCACGAGCGCCGGCATCACCATGTGCTTGAGGTTCTCCACCGGGTCCTCGCGGAACGGGACGTAGCCGCTCGCCGGCAGCCAGTTGAGGTTGACGCTGAAGACGATGATCATGAGCAGCCCCAGCCAGAAGTGCGGAACCGAGAGCCCGAGCAGGGCCGCCGTCGTCGCGGCGTAGTCGGACGGCTTGCCCCTGCGGACGGCCGCGATCACCCCCGCCGAGATCCCGACCACCGTCCAGATCAGGAGCGCGAGGCCTGCCAGCTCCAGGGTCAGCGGGATCCGCGTGCGGATCGTCTCCGCCACCGGCAGGCCGCGGCTGTCTGTGCCGAGGTCGCCCTGGAGGGCGAGCCCAGCCCACTTGACGTACTGGACGGGAAGCGGGTCGTTGAGCCCGTACTTCTCGCGAATCGCCGCGAGGACCTTGGGGTCGCGGTCTTCCGACGCGTATGCCAGCGCCGGGTCGCCCGGTATCGCCCGGACGCCCACGAACACGAGCACGCTGGCGAGGAACACGACGATCAGGGCGGCTCCGGCCTTGCGCAGGATGAAGACGCCCATGATCGCCGTCGTCGGGGGTTAGATCACTTGAACTCGGCGTTGTAGGCCCGGATCAGGCCGTCGCCGTAGAGTCGAACGCCTTTCACGTTCGCCGTCACGCCGTGACGGTTGACGGGGTAGTAGAGGTAGAGCAGCGGCAGGTCGGTCCGCAGGATCTTGTACACCTCGTGGTAGAGCTTCTTGCGGGCCTTTGGGGTTGCCGCCTTTCGCGCGTTGTCGAGCAGCAGGTCCATCCGCCCCGAGGACCAGCCGAGGTTGTTGAGCGAGCCCTTCGAGTGGACGAACTGGTAGATGTTGCCGTCGGGGTCGACGCGGCCCGACCAGCCCACGGCGAACATCTGGTAGTTGCCCTGGTCCTGGCGGCGGAGCGCCGTCACGAACTCCGTCGGTGCGAGGTCGACCTGGAAGCCCGCGTCCTTGGCCATCGACTGGATCACCTGGCCCAGCCGCGCGTTGACCTGGTCGGTGCCGATCATCAGGCTCACGTGCACCGGCTTGGCCATGCCCGAGCTGTTCACGAGCTGACGCGCCTTCGCGATGTTGCGGCCCGGACACGTGATCTTCGGGTCGAAGTACGGGCTCACCGGCGGGATCGGCAGGCAGCCCGGCAGCACCGTGCCGCCGAACACGACCTTGTTGATCACCTTCCGGTCGAGCGAGAGCTCGAAGGCCTGGCGGAGCGCTCGCTTCGAGGCGATCGGCGTGCCGACGTTCTGGAACGGCTTCCCGATCCCGTTCTTGTTCCCGATGTTGATCGAGATGCCCTGGTAGCCGATCGACGTCGCCTTGAGCACGCGCAGGCCCTTGTCGCGCCTGATCGCCGGCAGGTCGGTCGAGGCGATGCGGTCGAGCACGTTGATGTCGCGCGAGCGGAGGTTCGCCGCTCGGGCGCTGTTGTCGGTGATGATCCGGAAGACGATCCGGCTCAGCTTGACCTTGCTCTTCCCGTAGTAGGACGGCGACTTGTCGAGCACGATGCGGTCGCCGGCGGTGCGGCTCGTGAACTTGAACGGGCCGACACAGACCGGGTTCGAGGCGAAGTTGCGGCCGAGCGCGTCGAGTTGCTTCGGCGACATGATCATCCCGGAGCGGTCCGCCAGCTGCGCCGTCAGCGGCGAGTAACGCGCGTTCAGCGTCAGCCGCACGATGTAGTTCGAGACCACCCTGACGTCGGTCACCGGGGATACCTCGCTCGCCCGCGCCGACCCCGCGAGGGTGCGGTGCCGGTCGAGCGAGATCTTCACGGCCTGGGCGTTCAGCGGCGTGCCGTCGTTGAAGCGGACGCCGCGGCGAATCCGGATTGTCATCGTCTTCTTGTCGCCCGAGAGCGTGGGCATGGCTGCGGCGAGCTGCGGGACGATCTGAAGCTTTGCGTTCAGGTCATAGAGCTTCTCGCACATGTGGAGGAACACCATGCGGCCGACGAACGTCCGGGCGAGCGTCGGGTCGAGCGCATCGGGATCCTCGGCGAGTCCGATCGTGAGCGTTCCGCCGGCGCGGCCCTGCGCGGCGATCGAGCCGGAGGCGCCGGTCGCGAGCAGGCCGACCGCCACGACTGCGAGTCCGGCGAGCGCACGGCGCGCCTTGCGGGTGCGAATCCTGTTCATCAATCCCCTCCTGAGTGTGGTGCCAGCCCCCTCCAGAGCCGTTTTTGAGCGTCCGCGACTCTACCACAACATGTATCCATTTCGCTCTAGGTTGGATCCAAAGGCTGCTAAGGTGCGGTCGTGGCGGCGGAGCACCCCAGCGGGCGCGACAGCGCCACGATCACCACCGGCGAGGCGCAGATCGCGGCCGTCCCGCCGGAGACCGACCGCGCCCGGCGCCGCCCGTACGCCCGGCTCGCCGCCATCGGCCTGGCCGGCGGCCTGTTCTCGGGCCTCCTGGGCGTCGGAGGCGGCGTGGTGATGGTGCCGCTCCTCGTGCTCTGGGCGGGCTACGGCCAGCGGAACGCTCACGCGATCTCCCTCGGCGCGATCATCCCGATCAGCGCCGCGGGCGTGATCACGTTCGGCGCCGCCGGCGAGATCCAGGTCTGGGAAGCACTGGCGCTTGCGGCGGGCTCGATCGTCGGCGCCCAGGTGGGCGCAAGCATGCTGTCGCGCATCGACGAGCAGCTGCTCAAGCTCGTCTTCGGCTCGTTCATGCTCGTGGTCGCGGTGCTCCTGGCGGTCGGACGGTGACCACGTTCGCCCTGCTCCTCGCCCTCGTCGGGGTCGGCGCGGCAGCGGGCGTGCTGGCCGGCCTGCTCGGCGTGGGCGGCGGCGTCCTGCTCGTCCCGTTCCTCGTCCTCGCGCTGGGGATGACCCAGCACGAGGCGGAGGCGACCTCGCTGCTCGTGATCCTGCCGACGGCGATCGCCGCCAGCGTCGCGCTTCGGCTGCGCGGGGTTGGGGATCTGCCGGCGGCGCTCGGCCTCGGAGCAATCGGCGCGGGGGGCGCCGCCGCCGGCGCGCTGCTCGCGCTGGCGCTTCCGGGAAGCGTCCTGCGCATGCTCTTCGCCGTGCTCCTGGCGCTCGTCGGGCTCCGCCTGATCAGTGACGCCAGGGCGGAGCGCGCGTGACGGTCCAGACGGATCCGTCACCGCTCGTCGACCGCCTCGCCGGCGAGATCCAGGCGAGAGTGCTGAGCGGCGCGACGCCGGTGGGGACCCGCCTGCGCCAGGAGGCGCTCGCGGACGAGTTCGGCGTCAGCCGCACACCGGTCCGCGAGGCGCTGCGCCAGCTCCAGGCGACAGGCCTCGTCGAGCTGCTGCCGAACCGAGGCGCCGTCGTCCGCGGACCATCGGCGCGCGAGATCCGCGAGGCCTACGAGATTCGCGCGGAGCTCGAGGGGCTCGCGGCCGAGCTGGCGGCGGAGCGAATCAGCGACCGCGACCTCCGGCGGCTCCAGGAGGCGCAGCAGCTCTTTCAGGACGCGGTGAAGACGCTGATCGCGCGCCGCGCCCGCCGGCGCGAACCGTGGAAGGACGAGAGCCTGTGGGTGAAGGCGAACGACCTCTTCCACCAGGCGATCCTCGATGCGTCGGGGAACGCCAGGCTGGCCGACACGATCGCCGATCTCCACCGCAGCTTCCCGCGCAACCTCACGTGGGCGGCGCTGTCACAGAGCTCCCGGCTGCTGGAGGAGAACGTCGAGCAGCACGAGGCGATCCTCGACGCGATCGGGCGCCGCGACCCCGCCGAGGCGCGGCGGAGCATGGTCGAGCACGTCCGCAGCGCGGGCGAGCTCGTCACCCTCCACTTCGAGCAGGCGAGCGCGGTCCCGGTTAGCTGAAGCGCGGCCCGAAGCCGGGCGGCACGGGCATGCGAGCGCCGTCGCGATCGAAGCGGTGGAACCTCGGCGGGGCCGGGAACCGGCCGTTCACGAGGTCCGTGATCCGCTTCTTCAGACCGGCGAGCATCTCGGTCTTCTCCGCCTCGGTCAGCCGGCCGTTCTTCACGGCCTGGTCGAGCTTCTGCTCCGCCTGCTTCGCGAGGGCGTCGACCAGCCCGTCGGGCGACTTGCCGTGCGCCTTGGCGACCTGCGCGAGGCTCTTGCCGTCGCGTAGCTCCGTCATCAGCTGGGCGCGGGTGAGGCCGAGGTAGTCGGCAGCCGTCTTGAGCCCCTCTGCGAACGGCCCGTGGCCGTGGACGCGGAACCCGAAGTGCCCGTGCTCGTGGAACCGACGCGGGCCGAAGCCGAAGAGCGGCGCGTTGCCGGCGTCGATCGCCTGCTTGAGCCGGTCCGCCTGCGCCTTCGTCAGACGTCCGTCCGTGACCGCCTCGTCCACCCGGTTCTTCAGCGCCTGCCTGAGCGCGCCGGAGAGCTGGGCGGGCGTGACACCGAGCTGCTTGGCGGCGTCGTCGATCACGGCCTGCGATTCCTGCTTCGGCGTGAGCGCTTTCGTCGCGGCGATGCCGCCGCCCACGACGATCACGGCCAGGAGGGCGGTTCCGAGGACGATGAGCTTGCGGCTCATGCTTCCTACGGAACCACACCTCCCTAAGAGGCCGCTAAGAGGGACCTAAGAATCGGTCCCGGACCGCTCGTCAGGCGGCCGACCCGCTCTCCGGAGCCGGAACGAAGGAGCTCGAGCCGCCCGGCGGCGGCCCGAACCCGCGCCGGCCCGGCCCGCCGGTGCCGTTCACGAGGTCGGTCATCCGCTGCTCGAGGGCCGGGAGCATCGCGTCACGCTGCGCGGCGGTCATCCGCCCCGCCTTGACTGCGTCCGCCCACTCCTGCTTCTCCGCCTTGACGAGCGCGGCGACCAGTCCGTCGACGGACTTCCCCTCGCTCTTCGCCACCTGCGCCAGGGTCTTGCCGCCCTCGAGCGACGAGCGGAGCGAGGCCTGGCTGACGCCGAGGTACGACGCGGCGACCGCGAGCTCGTCGCCCAGGCCGTGACCGGGGCCGAAGTGGCGATGGAAGCCGGGCCCGCCGAAGCCGAGGAGCGGGATCTCGCCGGAGTCGATCCGCTGCTTCAGCTCGGTGCCCTGTGCCTGGGTCAGGCGTCCCGCCTTGACCGCCGCGTCGACGTGGTTCATCAGCGCCTGCTTGAGCGCCGCCGACAGCTTGTCGGCGGAGACGCCGAGCTGGCTCGCGGCGTCGTTCACGACCGCCTGGCTCTCCTGCTTCGGCGAGAGTTGGTTAGCCGCGATCGCGGCTCCACCGCCCGCGACGGCGACGACGGCAACCGCGCCTGCCGTGATCTTCCTGAGGTGTCGCATCTGTGCCTCCTTCGCTGGTTGACCTGCCATGCGAAGGAGGAAACCGCCCGCCCCTAAACGGCCCCTAAGCCGCGCCGCAATGTTTTCTAAGAGCTCGGCCGGGCGCCGTTGAGCCGGATCGTGACACGAGTGCCCCCGCCCTCGGCGCGCTCGGCGACGACCTGGCCGCCGTGCGCCTCGGCCACCTGACGGACGATCGCGAGCCCCAGGCCGGACCCGGGCATCGTCCGGGCGGAGCGCGAGCGGTAGAAGCGGTCGAAGACGTACGGCAGGTCGGAGTCGTCGATGCCGGGGCCGTGATCGCGCACCTCGACCGTGCCGTCGGCGACGCGAACGTCCACCTCGCCGCCGGGCGGGCTCCACTTCGCCGCGTTGTCGAGCACGTTTCCGATCGCGCGCTCCAGCGACGAGGGCACGCCGCGGACGACGGAGCTCGTGAGGTCGGTGTTGAACTCGACTCCAGGGCGGTCCCGCCTGGTGCGTTCGACGACGTCCGCCGCGACGAGGTCGAGCCTGACCTCCTCGGGCTCCGACGGGTGCGTGTCGCCTCGCGCCAGCTCGATCAGCTCGGAGATCAGCGCCGTCATCTCGCCGATCTGCTCGACGACGTCGTCGAGCAGCTCGCGCCGCTCGTGCGGGTCGAGCTCCCGGTCGCTCATCAGCACCTCGAAGTTCGTGCGAAGGCTGGTGAGCGGCGTGCGGAGCTCGTGCGACGCGTCCGCGACGAGCTGCCGCTGGGCGCGCAGCGACTCCTCGAGCGCCGCGAGCATCGCGTTGTAGCTCGCCGCCAGCCGGCTGAGCTCGTCCTGCCCGTCGGCGGGGATGCGCTCCGAAAGGTCACCCGTCTTGGTCACCCGCTCCGTCGCACGGGTCAGCCGCGCGACCGGGGCGATCGCCGCGCGGGAGACGATCAGGCCGAGCGCCACCGCCAGCGCGATGCCGGCGAGCGCAATCAGGATCAGGAAGTTCCGCAAGCGCCCGAGCGTGCTGTCGACCTCGGTCAGAGGACGGGGAACCTGGAGCGCCCAGCCCGGGACGTTGGAGGGGAAGGTGAAGACCCGGACGTGGACGCCGCTGATCGTCTCGTCGGTGAAAAAGCTGCGTCCATCGCCCTGCGCGACCTCCAGCACGTGGTCGTCGACCGGAATCGGAATGTCGGCGCCGGGCGGGCGGAGCGTCGTTCCGTCCGCCGCGACCGCCTGCACGTAGCCGCCCGGGCCGCCGAGCACCGGCGCCGGCACGTCGAACCCGCCGTGCGGCCGGATCCGCTGGATCTGCTCCGCGCGGTCGATCAAGGCCGAATCGACCTGGCTGCGAAGCTCCTCCCGCACGATCACGTACGCCACCGCGGACGCCAGCACGACGGCGAGTGCCACCGCGGCGGCGGCGGCGAGCGTGAGGCGAGCCCGGAAGGTCACGGCTCGCGCAGTGCGTACCCGACGCCGCGGACGGTCTGGATCAGTCGCGGCTTGCCGCCGGCCTCGGTCTTGCGGCGCAGGTAGCCGATGTAGACGTCGAGCGAGTTCGAGGCGAAGCCGAAGTCGTAGCCCCAGACGCGCTCGAAGATGATCGACCGGGTCAGGACCTGCTTCGGGTTCGTCATGAAGAGCTCGAGCAGGTTGAACTCGGTCCGGGTGAGCTCGATCAGGTCGCGATCGCGCCGGACCTCGCGGGTGCCCGGATCGAGCTCGAGGTCGGCGAACCGGAGCACGCCGTCGAGTGAGGGCGTGCCGCGCCGGATCAGCGCCCTGACCCGGGCGAGCAGCTCCTCGAGCGCGAAGGGCTTGACGAGGTAGTCGTCCGCGCCGGCGTCGAGGCCTTCGACGCGGTCGCCGACGGCGTCGCGGGCGGTCAGCATCAGGACGGGCACCGAGTCTCCGCTTCGACGGATCCGCCTGCACACCTCGAGCCCGTCGATCCCCGGCATCAGGATGTCGAGGACAACGGCGTCCGGGTGGCCGTCGGCGCCGAGGCGCGCCAGCGCTTCCTCGCCGTCCGCCGCGAGGTCGACCTCGTACCCCTGAAGCTCGAGCGCGCGCCGAAGCGCGTCGCGCACGGCGCGCTCGTCGTCGACAACCAGGATCTTCACGGGCGAATTGTGGCGAACCCGGCTAAGAAAACCGTGAGATCAGCCGGTGAGCCCGCGTGCCTGCAGCCAGTCGCGAACCGCCTGGTAGAGCCCATCGACCATGTGGCTCGAGCGGGCCTGCTCGTCCAGGAGGCCGTTCGACGTCAGCACGAGCCCGTGCGTGCCGCCGGGGAAGAGGCGGTACGAGAAGTCCCGGCCGGCCTCGCGCATAACCGGATCGAGCCGCTCGACGCAGAGCCGCGACGGAACGGTGCGGTCCTTCCCGCCGAAGAGCCAGACGGCGGGGATCCGCATCGAGCGGATCGCGGGCATCGGGTCGACCCCGCTCGGACCCGCGCGGCGGACCTCCGCCTCGAGCTCCTCGTCCGAGCGCGTCGGCGGCGAGCGGCCCTGGTCGTTCAGCTGCGCCCAGAGGTCGGTCTCGCCCTGCGTCAGCGTCGGCGGGACGAAGCCGAGCATGAACCGGATCGCCGGCTCGCGTGAGGCGGCGACCGGCATGATCCAGCCCGCCTGACTGGCCCCGGCGATGCCGATGCGCGCCGCGTCGATCTCGGGCTGGGTCCTGAGCCAGCGCGCCTGCGACTCGACGTCGCGCGCGTAGCGGTCGACGACGGACTCGGTCGGGAGATCGCCCGGGTACGAGCCACCCGACTGGCCGACCCCCCGCTTGTCGCAGCTCAGCGTGGCGATCCCGAGGTGGTTGAAGTAGAGCTGGTTGACCGAGTTGTACGAGCGCGGCGCGGGGCCGCCGCCGTGGGCGAAGGCGATCGCCGGGCGCTTCCCGCTCGCTGGTGGAATCGCGAGCGTGCAGGCGAGGAGCGCGCCCCCACTCCGCACGAACACCTCCTTTTCCCGCACCGGCACCCGCTGGGCGGGTGTCCCCCGCCAGGTTGCCCTGTTGCCCGCGAACGTCGCCGCACCGGAGGACGGGCTCCGCGTCTGGAGCCCGGCACCGAGCGAGTAGGTGCCCACCTGTGTCCGGTAGAGGCCGCGGACCTCCGCCTCGTCGTAGAGGCTCGCGATCCGCGGGCCCTCCCCCGACCAGACGCCGAGCGGGCGTCCGTCGGCGAAGCGGTAAAGGCCGAGCGTCGCCTCCTCGAGCGCCCGCCCGCGGCGCAACGAGAAGCGGCCGCGAACGGCCTGGTTCCGGACCGTTCCGGCGATGCGACGGCCCTTCAGGCGTCCGTCGAACGCCAGCCGGCCGGGGCGGGCAGGGATCGAGAGGCGGAGCCGGCGGCCGGTCACGCGGGCGACGACCGTGGTGCGGGCGGCGTGGCCGCGGCCGAGGCTCACCACGGCGCGCCGGCCGCGCAGCTCGATCGAGACGGGCAGCGGCTCCACGCCCGCCGGGCTCCTGAAGGAGATCGTTCCGACCCAGGTTCCGGAGAGCCCGGACGCGGCGCCCGCGCCGGTCGCGCCCGCGCAGGCGAGGACAGCGATGATGGCCGTGATCGCGCGCTTCTTCACCGCTCGAGCTCCCCGATCGCGTTCTCG
>Ga0307320_10000196_pt1 | contig 21493 bp, 20 predicted proteins | sample ER_DNA_369_FD_194495 | JGI IMG/M metagenome (GOLD analysis project Ga0307320, IMG submission 194495) | Bulk soil microbial communities from the East River watershed near Crested Butte, Colorado, United States - ER_DNA_369 | ecosystem: Environmental > Terrestrial > Soil > Floodplain | place...
GTCGGCGAACATCACGGCGGCGTCGACACCGTGGAGCTCCACCGGCTCGAGCGTCACCTGCGCGCAGAGCTCGGGCTGCCGGCAGACCTCGAACAGCGAGTACCGCTTGCGGATCTCGCGGTAGCCCGGCAGCGAGCGGCCGGCCTGGCGCATGAACCACACCGGCGTACGCTCGACGGGCTGCCGCCGAGCGGCGCGGACGAGCAGCGGCTCGGACGACCCTGTAGAAGTCACGGCGCGCCAGTCTAGGCACAAGGTCATGGGTGAACTCCGGGTCGGAATCGACGTCTCGCCGCTCGAGCTGACGGGCGCCGGTACCGCGCGGTATCTCCGCAACCTGCTGTCGGCGCTCGAGGAGACTCCCGGCCTCGAGCTCCGCCGCTACGGGTTCGCGGGCAGATCCCGCCTGGCAAAGGTGACGCGCGACACAGCCTGGTACCTGGGCGCGCTGCCGCTCCGGGCGAGGCGCGAAGACGTCCTCCACCTTCCCGCTCATCGCGGGCCTCTGCTGACGGGAACGCCGCTCGTGCTGACGATCCACGATCTCGCGGTCCTCCGGCACCCAGAGACGTTCAACCGCTGGACGCGACAGTACAGTCGGCACGCACTTCCTCGACTGGCGCGCAAGGCAAAGCGGGTGATCACGGTTTCGGAGTTCACCGCCCGCGAGGCGGCCGAGCTGCTCGGCGTCGAGCCAGATCGGATCCGTGTGATCCCCCACGGCGTCACGGAGCCGTTCCGGCAGCACGGAGAGGCGGCGGGCGGCGACTACGTCCTCGCCGTCGGCACGCTCGAGCCCCGCAAGAACCTCGCGCGAATCGTCCTGGCGGCCGAACGCACCGGGCACGAGCTTCGAGTGGTGGGGCCTGAGGGCTGGGGAGACGTGAGCGTGCCCTCGGCCGGCTTCGTGCCGGATGACGAGCTCGCTCGTCTGTTCCGCGGCGCAGCCGCACTGGTCTATCCGTCGCTCTACGAGGGGTTCGGCCTTCCGGTGCTCGAGGCAATGGCCACCGGGACGCCCGTCGTTACCTCGGCCGGCGGCGCCACCGCTGAGCTCGCCGACGGCGCCGCTGTGCTCGTCGACCCGCTGGACGTCGACTCGATCGCTGCCGGCATCGAGGAAGCCGTCCAGCGCAGAGACGAGCTCAGAGAGGCCGGGATCCAGCGCGCTGCGAGGTACACCTGGGAGGGAGCGGCACGGGCGACCGTCGAGGTGTACCGGGAAGCCGCTTCGTGATCGACGTCCTGCTCGACGCCGACGTCCTCGGCCGGCAGCGCACCGGTGACGAGACCTATGTGGAGAACCTGCTGCGGGAGCTTCCCGGCGCTGCGCCCGACTTGCGCCTCGCCGCCGTTACGCGGTTCCCGGAGCGGGTACCGGACGGCGTGGAGGCGCTCGAGCTTCGAGCAGGGTCGCAGGAGCTGCGCATGGCCTGGCGGCTCCCCCGCCTCCTCCGGCGCGTTCGTCCCCGTCTCGCCCATTTCCAGCACTCGCTGCCGCTGCGCGGCGGCGGACGCAGCGTCCTCACCGTCCACGACCTCTCTTTCGAGCGCGAGCCCGAGCTGATGCCGCGCAAGGACCGCTGGGTCTTCAAGACGGTGGTGCCGCGCTCGGCGAAGCGTGCGAACCGGGTGATCGCGGTTTCGGACCGCACCCGAGACGACCTGATCGAGCTCTACGGGATCGCGGAGGAGAAGATCCGCGTCATCCCGCACGGCGTCGACCCTGCCTACTCACCCGGCGGCGACCAGGGCGGCGGGTACCTCCTCTTCGTCGGCGCCGTCCAACGGCGAAAGGATCCGCGTGCGGCGCTCGAGGCGGCGCAGGAGCTGCGAATGCCGCTCGTCGTCGTGGGCCCCGAGCGGGAGCCCGCCCTCGCGACGGAGCTGCGCACGCTGGGCGCCGACCTCCGCGGTTACGTCGAGAAGTGCGAGCTCGCCCGGCTGTACCGGAGCGCGGCGGCCCTCGTCGTCCCCTCGCGCTACGAGGGCTTCGGCCTGCCCGTGCTGGAGGCGATGGCGAGCGGGATACCCGTGGTCGCCGCGCCCGACCCGGCCCTGGTCGAGGTCGCCGGCGACGCGGCGATCTACGCGGACCAGGCCGACCTCTCCGGCGCGATCCTCCACGCCCTCGACCACCGCGCCGAGCTCCGGGCGGCCGGCCTCGAGCGCGCGACCCGCTTCAGCTGGGCCGAGACGGCGAAGCGGACGGTCGACGTGTACCGGGAGCTCCTGTGAGTGTCGCCGGGGTCGTCGTAATCCACGAGCCGGTGCCGGAGCTCGAGCAGTGCCTGGACGCGCTCCGGCCTCAGGTGGACGAGCTCGTCGTCGTCGCGAACCTGCCCGGGACGGCGGTCGAGGGCGCGCGGCTGATCGAGAACGACTCACCCGCAGGGTTCGCCGCCAATGCGAATCGGGGCATCGCCGAGACGAAGGCGCCATTCGTCGTCCTGTGCAATCCGGACACGATTGCGGCGCCGGGCACCGTGGAGGTGCTCCGGCGCTTCGCGGAGGGCCATCCGCGAGCGGGGATCGTCGGCCCCGAGCTCCGCCACCAGGACGGATCGATCAATTCCTCCCGCCGGCTCTTCCCGACCATCCGTGGAACGATCGTGCGCCGGACACCGCTACGGCGCTTCCTCGGCCACACCCAGCGGGCGCACTACGGGCTCGGCGAACGACCGGACCAGCCGATCGAGGCCGACTGGCTGCTCGGCGCCTTCCTCTTCCTCAAGAGGACGATGCTCGAGGAGCTGGGCGGGCTTGACGCCGGCTTCCGGCTCTATGGCGAGGACATCGACCTCGCGTACAGAGCGGCGAAGGCCGGCTGGGAGCGATGGTACGTGCCCGAGGCGAAAGCCGTGCACATCCACCAGGCCGTCACGGACCGGCGCCTGCTTACGCGCCGGACGCTATGGCATTGGCGAGGGATCCTGCGCTTCGTCAGGAAGCACCCCGAGCGATTGCGCGCCCTCTGACGGCCGCAGCGACCACTCGCCCTCGAAGAGCACGAAGCCCTGCGCCTCACCGCCGGGAGCGACCGTGAACTCGGCCGCCTTCTCGATGCTGTGGTACCGACGAGCGGTCTCCCGATCGCGGAGCGAGACGTTGAACTGGAACCGGCCCTCGACGAGCGGCAGCCGGGGAACCTCGAACCGGACGTCCACCTCGCCCTGCGCCGAATCCCAGCCGAGAGTTGCGAGATCGCGATCGACCCTGCTGAGCAGCGCCCCCTGAACATCACGGAGCTCGATCGTCAAGACCGGGGGGTCGATCGACTCTCCGGCTTCGACGGTGACCTGAAGCGCAACCTCTTCACCGGAGGGAACGACCTCCGCAGGTTGACCGCCCGCGCCGGAGAGGGCAACGGCCGTCACACGAGCTTCGCCCGTGCCCCACTCTCGTAATCCGGCGGCGCGCTCCGCCGGATCCTCGTCGCCGGCAAGCAGCTCCTGGTAGCGGCGGATGGCCTCGCTGGTGTCTCCATCGAACTCGACGAGGCCGTTCGACAGCAGCACCCCGCGATCGCACATCTGCTCCAGCGCCTGGCCCGAGTGCGAGACGAAGGCGATCGTCTTCCCCTGCCGCCGGAACTCGAGAATCCGCTCGCTGCACTTCCGCTGGAAGGCCTCGTCGCCGACCGCGAAGACCTCGTCGAGCAGCAGGACGTCCGCGTCGACATTCACCGCGATCGCGAAGCCGAGCCGCATGTACATCCCGGCCGAGTAGGTCCGCACGGGAAGGTCGATGACCTTGGCCAGCTCGCTGAACTCGACGATCGATTCGAACCGCCGATCGACTTCCCGCTTGCGGAGACCGTAGATCGAGGCGCTGAGGTAGATGTTGTCCCTCCCGGTGAAATCGGGATGGAATCCGGCGCCGAGCTCGAGCAACGAACCAACGCGCCCGTCGACCGCGAGCCGCCCGCTCGTCGGGCGAAACACCCCGGCGAGAAGACGGAGCAGCGTCGTCTTGCCCGAGCCATTTCTCCCCATGAAGCCCACTGACTCACCGGGCGCGATCTGGAAGGAGACGTCGCGCAGTGCCCAAACCTCGACCGGGCGCAGATGCCGCCGCCGAACGATTGCCTCTTTCAGAGTGACGTGCCGCTGTGGGTAGACCCGGAAGCTGCGGCTGACGTTCTCCGCGTGGATCGAGCCCGGCTTCATGTGTCCCACTTAGAGGGTGGCGGCGACCTGGTCGTCGATCCGCCGCGCGACGAAGACTCCGAGGGCGAGAGCGACGAAGCCTGCGACCACGCAGTACACGACGTCCCCGAGCGCCGGCCACTCGCCGAAGAAGATCGGATCGCGGATCGCCTGCACGAACGGCGTGACGAAGTTGACGTAGTGGATAACCCACGAGAGCCAGTCGTTGCCCTGGAGCCCCGGCAGCTTGTCGAGCGTGTAGAAGATCGGCGTCACGAAGAACCAGGGCAGGAAGATCGTCGTCATCAGGTGCTCGACGTCCCGGTAGACGACCGTCAGGTAGCCGAAGATCACGGCCATGCCGCTCGCGAGCGCGATCAGCGGCAGCAGCAGCGGGATCCCCGCCCAGAAGGTCGTGCGGGTCTCGGGAATGAAGATCAGGTTCACGATCAGGACAACGCCGAGCATGGTTCCGAGGGTCACGACGTTGGTCGCGACGACCGCCAACGGCAGAATGTGGCGCGGAAACCGCACCTGCTTCACGAGCGACGGCTGGGCGAACAGGCTCGAGCACGCCATCTGGACAGCCGACTGGAAGAACACCCATGTCACGAGCCCGGAGAGGACGAAAAGCGCGTAGTGCTCTACCTGAAACGCCTTGAGCAGCACCGAGAAAACGAGCGTGTAGACGGCCATGAGCGCCAACGGGTTGACGAGCGTCCAGGCCACCCCGAGGACCGAGCCGCGGTACTTCCCGTACAGCTCGCGGCGGAAGATGTTCATGAACAGATCCGGGTACCGGATCACGTCGGCATAGAGGCTCAAGACGCGACCAGTCTAGGCACGCACAGGTGAGGTGGCGCCGCGCGCAGCAGGCCGGCGGCCGTCTGCCGAGCCTGGGACAGGACTTCGCCGAGGGGCACCTGCGCTACGTCGAGCGTCTAGGGCCTGCCGCGGAACACTGGCTGCGTACGAAGCCGTTCGGGGCACCGCCCGACCACGAGCTCGTCGAATGCTTACGGACGTTCGCCCACATCGTCGACCACCTCGGGCTCGGCCTGCGCGACCAGGTTCTCGACGTCGGTTGCGGCCCTGGCTGGCTGAGCGAGTTCCTCACCCGCTGTGGCTATGCCGTTACGGGCGTCGATGTCTCGGAGGACATGGTCGCGATCGCACGCGAGCGAGTCGCCGCGATCGAGGAGCCGGTCGGCGCAGACGTCGATGCGGTTGCCGAGTTCCACGCAATGCCGGCCCTCGACCTACCCTGGAGATCGCGCTTCGATGCGGCGATCCTCTACGACGCGATGCACCACCTCGACAGCGAGGTGGAGACACTGAAGGCGATCCGGAACGCCCTCGTTCCGGGCGGGCGGATCTTCATCCACGAAGGCGTACGGCCTGAACCAGGCTCCGCGGGGGAGCAGTTTCTGATCGAAGAGATGGAGCGGTACGGCACGCTCGAGTCGCCGTTCGACGCCGAGTACCTCGTCGCAATAATCACCGAGGCGGGCTTCACGGACGTCACGCAGCTTGCCGCGGTGGACGAACTGCTCGATGTCTCATCTCCGAACGAGGAGCTGCAGCGGGTCGCCGCGCGGCTCGAACATCCGCCCATGAACACCGTGGTCGCCATAAATCCGATTCCGGCCGAGCTCTCCGACAGCGCGTTCGCGGCGCGAATCGTCAACGCCGGGACATGGAGCGACTCTCCTGATGGCCGGAACTTCGTGCTTCCTCTCGAGATCACGAACGTCGGCCGAAGCTTCTGGCCGAACGAGCTTGGCAACTCGATCCACAGCCACGGCGTCGTGACGCTTGGGCCGCACTTCGTCGCAGACGGCGAGCGGATCGAGCTCCAGCGGTCCGTCCTGCCACGCGGCCTTTCGGCCGGCGAGTCGGTTGGGAGCGAGCTCCGTGTCCCGCGGGACTCTGTCGGCGGCCGCTCGGAGCTCAGTGTCGATCTGGTGCGGGAGGGGATCGCCTGGTTTGCCGACTACGGATCGGCTTCGCTGACGATCCCACTGCCGCTCGACTCGTAGCCGATGCGGATCGTCGTCGACGTCACGCCGCTTGCCCTCCCGAGGACCGGGATCGGCAACTACGTGCTCGGCATGCTCCGGGGCCTGACGGAGGCCGGAACCGCGGACGACGTGGTCGCCTTCTCGGTGCTCGGACCTCCCGGCCGGCGAAGGGTCGAACAGGCACTCGAGTCACTCGCGCTCGATCGGCGGCTGATCGTCCTGCCGCCGAAGTCGCACTACTGGCGAACTGCCTGGAGTCGGCTGGGTCGCGGCCCGGTCGAATGGCTCGCAGGCCCGCTCGATGTCTTCCATTTCTCCGACTGGATGTATCCGCCGCAGCGCAGCGGGGTGCGCGCGACAACGATTCACGACGTCGTCCCGCTCCGGCACCCCGAGTGGGTGCATCCACAGACCCAGCGCATGCACTCCCGCAAGTACGCGCACGCGGCGCGAACGTGCGACGTGATCGTCGTGAACTCCGAGTACACCGCGAACGAGGTCGTGGAACTGCTCCGTTTCCCACGTGAGCGGATCCGTGTCGCGTATCCCGGCGTCGATCCGGCGTTCGAGCCTGATGGGCCGGCGCAGGACCTCAGGGCACCGTACGTCCTAACCGTCGCCACGCTCGAGCGGCGGAAGAACCTCGAGACCCTGCTTGAGGCGATGGCGATCGTCCAGCGCTCCCGTCCTGAGCTCAGTCTCGCCGTCGTCGGTGCGCCCGGATGGCAGGCGCCGGATCTCGCCTCGGCAGGCGTGATCCAGCTCGGATATGTCGCGGATGCCGAGCTGGCCGCGCTCTACCGCGGGTGCGAGGTCTTCGTGTATCCGTCGCGGTTCGAGGGGTTCGGAATCCCGATCGTGGAGGCGATGGCGTCGGGCGCGGCGGTTGTGGCGTCCGCACACGACTCCATGGACGAGGCGAGCGGAGGTGCGGCAATTCGCGCTGATCCGGACAGCCCGGAGGCAATCGCAGCCGGCATCGACCGAGCCCTGGCCGAGCGCGCCACCTTGAAGGATCGTGGGCTCGAGCACGCTCGCCGGTTCACGCCGCGGGCGCAGGGCGAGGCGATCCTCGATGCGTACCAGGACGCCGCGAGCGGAAGCTAACGTCCTGCGAGTGCCGGGAGGGTTGCGATCGGCGTGGAGACGGCTCCTGGCGGGCTCCGACCACGCCAGCGACGAACGACCGCTCCCGCTCGAGCGGCAGCTCCCCCTGCCCCCTGGTCTCGACCTCGCATCGATCGAGGCGGTCTTCCGGTCCTTCTCGGTCAACGAAGCGCCGCAGGGCCACCTGAATGCCTACGTAGACGACTCACTCTGGCGATTCCTCCATACCTGGGGTCTCGTTCGGAGCGAGCAGGGCAACTGTCTCGAGATCGGGGCGAACCCGTACTTCACGACACTTCTGCTGGAGGAGCACACCGACCTCGAGCTCACGCTCACCAACTACTACGGGGACACAGACTCGAGCACGACGTCTGAAACGCTCCGGCATCGGACGCCGGACGGACAGACGGTCGAGAAGACCTATACCTCGCACCTCGTGAACGTCGAGCGGGACCGCTTTCCATTCCCGGACGACGCCTTCACAGTCGTGCTCTTCTGCGAGGTGATCGAGCATCTGCTGATGGACCCGCTGGCGGCCTTGCGCGAGATCAATCGCGTCCTTGCTCCCGGCGGCCGGCTCGTCGTCTCGACGCCGAACGTCAATCGGCTCCAGAACGTCGTCAGCATCACCGCCGGGGAGAACATCTACGACCCGTACTCCGGCTACGGCCCCTACGGACGGCACAACCGTGAGTACAACCGGGCCGAGCTCTCGAAACTGCTCGGGTTCGCCGGGTTCCTGCCCGAAGTCGCGTTCACGGCCGATGCCCATCCGAGCCACGCGCACCTCGACCCTCGATACGAGGACCTCGTCCCGCTCGTCCGCGACCGTGAACAGGACCTGGGCCACTATCTCTTCGTTCGTGCGCGGCAGGTGCGCGAGCCTCGCGAAGGGCTTCCGACGTTTCTCTACCGGAGTTGGCCACCCGACCAGCTCGTCGAATACGCGCCAGCGACGTAGCCTGTTCCGACCAATGAGCGACGGCCCACCGCAGCACGAGCCGCTGATCGACAACGAGAGGCTGGTCGCCGAGCTCCGCGAGCGCGTCGAGCGCGAGCGTGCCGCCGGCGGCTATGCCGAGGACCTCGCAGCGCTCGGGCTCGAGCCGTCGAGTCGCGGATTGGAGGATGCCGTCGATGCGGATGCCGCGACGGAGGTGTCTGCGCCGCCGGCGCAGGTCGTCTACCGCCCCGAGGTCGGGTACTCGTCGAGGCCTGTCGTCGGCCCGATCCTGACCGCGTTCAAGCGCGTCGTCTACCGGCTCTTCCACTACCCGCTCGACGACCTCGCGCGACAGACCGACGATGCGGTTCGGCGCCTCGCGACCGCAGTGGCTGTGGAGACGGCTACCCGCCAGGCAACACTGCAGGAGGTCAAGGACCGGATCGACACGCTCGTGAACCAGCTCGAGCTCGCGAACCGCATGACGGCCGAGAACGTCGCCGCCCTGGAGCAAAACCTCGGCGCCCTGGAGGAGGCCCACGAACGCCTGGAGCTACCGAGCCGGCTGGCCCGCCTCGAGCGGCTCGCGCGGGGCGCGCAACCGGCAGGGTCGGCGCCTGCTCCGGCGGCCGCTTCGACAGCGAGCGAGGCGCCGCAGCCCCTGCCGTCCTTTGACTACATGACCTTCGAGAATCGGTTCCGGCCCGAGAAGACCGTCCTCGAACGGCACGGCCGGTATCTCGAGGCGCTTCGGAACTTCCACCGGGTGGTCGAGATCGGCTGCGGTCGCGGAGAGCTGCTGGAGCTCCTCCGGGACGAGGACATCACCGCGTACGGCGTCGAGATCGATCCGGACTTCGTCGCGGTATGCGAGGAGAAGGGACTGGAGGTCGTTCAGGGCGAGGGAGTGAGTCATCTCGAGGCGCTTGACGAGGGCGCTGTGGACGGCGTCGTCGCTTCGCACGTGATCGAGCACCTGACGTCGGACCAGCTCTGGCGCCTGGTCACAGCGTCCGCGGAGAAGCTCGCCGACGGCGGCATCCTCATCCTCGAGACGCCGAACCCCGAGTCACTGCTGGCCGGCTCGATTAACTTCCACCGTGACCCCACGCACGTGCGGCCCGTCCACCCGGACACGCTGTCGTTCCTGTGCGAGAGCGCCGGGTTCCGCGAGGTCGAGATCCTGCGGCTGGAACCGGTCCCGACGGAGATCCGATTGCCGGAACGCAGCGGAGATGGTGACGTGTCTCCCGAGGATCACTTGAGTAACGTCGTGAGCCAGCTGAACGAGCTGATCTACGGCTACCAGGACTACGCGCTCATCGCGCGGGCCTGACGTGCGGCTCCTGTGGGTGGTGCCCCGCTTTCATCACGCCGCCGTCGGCGGTGCGGAACGGCTCGTGCGCGGACTCGCAACACGGGCACTGCCCGCCGAATGGTCGTCCGAGATCGCTACGACCTGCGCGCTCGATCACGAAACGTGGGAGAACGTCCTCCCTCCCGGAACCACGAACGACGACGGGGTGGTCGTACACCGGTACGCCGTCGGCCCCCGAGACCACGCGCGCTTCGTGAACCTGCATGGCGCGATCGTCTCGGGCGACAGCGGATATCCGCAAGAGCTCGAGTGGCTCGCCAACAGCGTCTGGTCGGCCGATCTCCAGCGCTTTCTCGAGGATGAGGGGCCGTCCTACGACCTGATTCTCTTCTGCCCGTACCTCTTCGGCACCACGATCTGGGGATCGCAGCTGTGGCCGGAGCGAAGCGCATTGGTCCCGTGCCTCCACGACGAGCCGTACGCGTATCTCACGACCGTCCACCGAATGTTCCGATCTGTCCGCGGCTGCCTCTTCAACTCGAACGGTGAGGATCGCCTGGCGCGCCGGCTCCACTCCGTGAAAGCCGGCGGCGTGGTCGGCATGGGATTCGACCCGCCAGCGGCGCCGCCGAAAGCGCGCTTCGGCGAGCCGCGCGGCCTTGGATCCTTCCTCCTCTACGCTGGCCGGATCGAGGAGGGAAAGAGGGTCGACGTCGCCGTCGACTACGCAAGGCGCTACGCATCGGAGCGCCCGAATGCTCCGCGCCTCGCGCTGATCGGCCAGGGGAGCTACGCGCCTCCCGCCGAAGCCGCAGACGTGGTGACCAAGGTCGGGTTCGTCAGTGAAGAGGAGCGCCGAGCCGCGTATCGCGAGGCGGTCGCCGTGGTGAATCCCTCGCACCTGGAAAGCCTCTCGCTCGTCCTGATGGAGGCATGGCTCGAAGGGACGCCCTGCCTGGCCGCCGCGCGGTCGGAAGTCATGAAGGAGCACTGCGAGCGATCCGGTGGCGGCCTCACCTTCGACTCGTACGACAGCTTTCGCGATGCTCTCGACCGCCTGCTCGAAGACGGCCAGTTGCGGGAAAGGATGGGCGAGGCCGGCCGAACGTACGTCCTCGACGAGTACGGCTGGGCGCAGGTCCGCCGCCGCTTCCGGGAAACGGTCGAAGCACTGGTCGCGTGAGAACCGTCCACCAGCTCCTCGCGTCTGCCGTTCCGGGCGACGCGGTTACGGACCAGGCCTTCGCTTGGCGGACGACCCTGAGGTCATGGGGCTGCAGGAGCGAGATCGTCGCGGAGCACGTCCACCCGGCGCTCATCGGCCAGGTGCACTCACTGTGGCACGTGCGGTTCCCTCATGACGTCGCGGTCGTCCTTCACTACTCAGTCTGGTCGAACGCGCTCGAACGCTTCCTCGAAACCGGCGGGCCGCGCGTGCTCTGCTACCACAACGTCACGCCCGGCCACCTGCTCAGAGGGCACAATCCGGCGCTCGCCCACCTCTGCGACGAGGCTCGCGCGTCTCTCCCGCGCCTCCGCGGCCAGTGTGCGGCAGTGATCGCCGACTCCGCGTTCAACGCGGCCGAGCTGGCCGAGGTCGGGATCGAGCATGCCGTCACGGTCCCGCTCCTGCTCAACCTCCCGTCGCCGCCCCCCGAGCGCGAGCGCGGTGGGCCGGTTGTGCTGTCGGTGGGACGTCTGGCGCCGAACAAACGTCTCGAGGACACGCTGAACGCGTTTGCGCTCTACCAGCGGCACCACGCGCCTCACGCCTCGCTCGTCCACGTCGGCCCGTACCAGGAGTTCGACGCGTATCACAGGCAGCTCGAGCGCCTCGCGGAGCGGCTCGGCGTAAGAAACGTGCAGTTCACGGGACGCGTCTCCCGCGAGGAGCGCGACGCGTGGTACCGACGCGCCAGCGCCTACGTCTGCGCGTCTGTCCACGAGGGGTTCTGCGCCCCCTTGGTCGAGGCGCTCGCGAACGGTGTCCCAGTCGTTGCTCGTGGTGCCGGGGCGGTTCCGGAGACGCTCGGCTCTGCCGGCCTCGTGCTCGACGACGACGAACCGGCCGTCTACGCGGAGGGAATCAGAGAGGTCGTGTCCTCGAGCGCGACTCGAGCCGTCCTCGCCCGAGCCGCGCACCGCCGCCTGGCGGAGCTCTCTCCGAGCGTCGTGGCACGCCGCCTCAGAACGGCGCTCGCACCCGTCTTGAGTGGCGCATGAACGACAAGCTGCGCGTCGCGCTCGTCGTACAACGCTACGGCGAGGAGGTCAACGGCGGCTCGGAGACCCTGGCCCGACGGATCGCAGAGCTGATCGCCGACGACGTCGATCTCACCGTCCTCACCACGTGCGCGCTCGACTACCTGACGTGGGAGAACGCGTTTCCGAAGGGCGAGACCGACGTCAACGGCGTCCGCGTCGTGCGCTTTCCGGTGCGCCGAGCCCGCCACGCCAAGGCGTTCGAACAGGCTTCGGTGGCTGCGTACGCGAGCCCGGCGGACGAGACGCTGGGGCAGGCGTGGGTGAGGGCGCAGGGGCCGGACGCACCCGAGCTCGTGGACCATCTCGAGAGCCGGCGAGAGCTCTACGACGCAGTCGCTTTCATGACGTACCTCTATGCAACGACCGTGGAGGGCCTGCCCCGGGTCGCCGAGCGTTCGCTCCTCGCGCCGACCGTCCATGACGAGCCGCCGCTGCGCCTCCGCATCTTCGACCAGGTCTTCGCGCTCCCTCGGCTGTTGCTCTTCAGCACGCCCGAGGAACAGGAGCTCGCCGAGGAGCGCTTCGAGATCGACGGGCGGCAGGCTCGTCTGGTTGGAATTGGAGTGGACGAGCCGCCGGCGAGCGATCCTTCGCGGTTCGCAGCCGAAACAGGCGTCGATCGCCCGTACGCCCTCTACGTCGGCCGCCTCGACGAGTCGAAGGGCGTCCCCGATCTCGTAGACGCACATGAGCGGTACCGCAGGGTCGCCCGGGACGGTCTCGACCTCGTCCTGCTGGGGGGTGGCGAGCTGGAACTACCGGAGCGCGACTGGTTGCATCGCCTCGGCTTCGTCGCCGATCAGCTCAAGCACGATGCGTGCAGCGGCGCCGCGGTCGTCGCCTTGCCGTCGCCATACGAGAGCCTTTCCCTCTCACAGGTGGAAGCGTGGAGCCACGGACGGCCGACGCTGGCGAACGCAGCCTCTCCGGTTCTGGTTGGTCAGTCCCGACGCTCCGGTGGAGGCCTCTGGTACCGCGACAGCCGTGAGTACCGGACGATGCTCGACTTCCTCGATCGCTCACCCGCGGTCGCGGAAGCGATCGGACGCCAGGGCCGGAACTACGTCCGAAGCACGTACAGCTGGCAGCAGGTGCGAGAACGGTGGCTGGCTGCTCTCGGAGAGGTTGCGCGAGCGACCGCGCCCGCCGTTTCCTAGCGGATCTCAGTCCTCGTTTCTGTCGGCCATCAGGAGGATCCCTGGTCCTGCGCGCGGTCCGAGCCTGATCCAGCGCGCGAGCGACGGGTGCGCGCGCCACAAGACCGGAACGGAAACGAACGTCGTCACTGACCGCACCTGGAGACCGGCCGCACGGACGGCATCGCGCCACCAAGCCGGCTCGTGCACGTTCACGTGGGTCGGGTCGCTCGTCTCCGCGTCCCACCAGGGAATCAGCGGCCGCCGATTCGGTGTTGTGGCGATCAGGCGGCCCGCCGGCTTGAGGCGACGACGGAGCGCGCGGAGCACCGCGACAGGCTCGGCGACATGTTCGAGCACTTCGATCGACGTAATGAGGTCGAACGTCCCCTCGACGGGCACGTCGGGCAATTGCCCGACCTGGAAACGATCCGCGGTGTCGCGGCTGAAACCGCGAGCCTGCTCGATCAGCCATTTCGAAGCGTCGAAGCCGTAAGCATCCCACCCTCTGTCGAGCAGCTCGTGGACGATCGCACCATGTCCACAGCCGGCGTCGAGGGCGCGTCCCGGAGCAGAGAGCTGGGAGCCGACCAGCCGGAAGAACCCCTGGTACCAGTCGCGTAACGCCGCGAGCGCGCCGGCGTAGTCCTCGAACTTGCGGTACTGCGAATCGGCTGTCCAGTACGACTCCTCGAACGACTCACATTCAGGCATCGGCGGACGAAGGGTCTCCCGTCGTCGGGCGCCGGGCCCCGACGGTAATGAATGCCGCGTGGCGCGGATCGATGCGAGCGAGCCGCCCCGGCAGCGGGAAGTACCCGGCTCCGAGGATGCCCTCGACACAGAAACCATGGAGGGCAAATAGTTCGCGGAGCCCGCGGTAGGCGAACACCCGAAGGTGGCCGCGCGGTTCTCCTGCCTCGCCGCGATGGATCCCAAGTGGGTTCCCGACTGCCTGAGCGGCTTCGCTTACATTCGTCAGCGAGAAGGGCTGCCACCCGAGGAAAAGCGATCCAACGTTGTGCCAGCCCGCGAGGTTCTCTGTTGAAACGACTGCACGCCCTCCCGTCTTGAGGACACGGAACGCTTCGCGCACAAAGTTGTCCGTATCGACTACATGCTCGATGACCTGGTTCGAAACAACGAGGTCGAACGTCTCATCTTCATACGGGAACCGCTCGCTGAGATCTCCCACCGTAACGTGGATGCCATGAGAGGCCGCAATCTCGGCCCGATCAGCTGCGATCTCTAGGCCGTGTTTGGAGGAGGCCCCCACTCGCTCGGCGATCCAATTCGTGCGCCCGCCGGCATCACAGCCGAGGTCGAGCATCGATTTCGGCGGTGGCGTAGTGCGGGCGAACGCGACGATGTTCGCCATGTTCTCGGCCATAGAACGCTCCCACGCTGCGTGGCTTGTCCTACGCAGCTGCGAGAGAACGCGGGCGGGAAGCCCCATGCGTTTCACGGGAACCGGCCCTCGCGCCACTGTGCACCCGCCGCGTCCGCCAGCATCCGCCGGCGGCGCTCCTCGAGCGGGAGGCTTGCGTAATGCGTGATCCGTGGGGTAGGGCTTCCATGCCAGTGCGGCATGCTGTTCCATGCCACGTCGAGGAATTGCACGCGCTTCAACCACCGCGTGCGTCGGATGCGTGCCGCTGGCTGCGGGTCGATGCGATAGCCGAGTAGCCGCATCAGAGCGGCGTTTTCCCACCAGCGATGATCGATCAAGTCCGCCTGTGCCCAAATCGCAGCCAGAAGTCGCTGAGTCCAGCGGCCGGCACGGAGCATCATCACGCCCGCGTTGGCGGTCACTTCGCCTGTTGGAGCGTGCTGGTGTTCGACGAGGTAGAGGTGCTTGCGCCTGCGAAGCTCCGAGGCAAGGTCCACCGACTCATCAACAATTACAGCATCGGCGTCCACCCACATCAGCAAGTCGTAACGGCCAAGGAGTTCGGAAATGAGCGGGACCTTGGCCCATGATGTCGGTCGACCATCGGCGCGGTCCTCGGTGCCGACGAAAACGTCCCATTGATGCCGACGCGCATAGCTCTCGAACGTCGGCAGCGAGACTTTGAGTAAATCGGCGAACGGCCCTGTCGCCGATGTACAGAGCACCTTGCGCTCGGGCATCCGGTTCGCAGTCATCCGGAGGTGAAAGCGGCTATCACGGAATCCACCGATTCCCTTTCCGCAGATCTGGAACGAAGCGAACGGGCTGACGGAGCGAGATGCTCACCGACCGACTGTCCGGTCCGGGGATGACGCTGTTGATCGCGGTCGGTGGTGGGTCCGTGCTGAGTCGGAGGACCGTTCGACCTGGAAAGTCCACCGGGAAGCGCACGAAATCGCCGTTTCCGATACGCCCGGTAAACAGCGTCTGGCCATGTTCGTCGTCGATCGTCAGCATTCGAGCCCCCGCGAACGCAGCGGCAGGAAACGTCAGCGTGCCTACACACGGACGGCACCGTCCGATGAGCTCCAGCTCCGCCCCGTTCTCGGCCACCCAGCGCGTGCCGGGTGCCGGCCCCTCGGTCACGTGGAACCCGCGCACCCCGTAGGACGTGAAGCGCGACGGACGAGCCACGACGCGATAAAGCGTCGAGTCCGTGTCGTCTCCGATCCGGCTGAGGCCCCGAATCGCCTGGCCTGGCAGCGGGGGCTTCATCGGGTCAGGGTGATGGACGAGCACGTAGTCGACGCCGTAGCCGGCCAGATCGGGCACCGTCCTCTTGGCGAGCAGGAACTGCAGCTCGAGTTTCCGGCTCTCAGACTCTGTTCGTGTGGGTGCGCCGGCAAAAAGAGGATGCCCGTGCGCCTCTTGGTAGAAGGACTCGAGGCTTCCGACGACCGGCCCCGAGTTGAGTGGATACACGGCAACGATCCCTGGGGGCTGACGCTTCAGAAGGCCGTAGATCGACGGATACTCGACCTTCGTCGTCGACGGCGACGGCTGTGCTCGTAGATCGACCGCGAACACGACTGCAACCGCGGCTAGCACGGCAGCTTGCAGAGCGACCGGCCGGCGGCGGAGCATCGCAACAAGGCCGAGCGCGGCCAGGATGCAGGCCGCGAGCATCACGAGGACGGCGAAACGATGCGCGACGCGAAAAACGGTCGTTGCGTGCTGGACGAGCGTGTACGGCATTGGGATCAGGACGCCGAAGAGCGAGACCTTCGGGGGTGCGGAGAACGCCAACGCAACGACACCGAGGACGAGCGCGCTCACGCCGGCCACCTCCGGACCCGAGCACAGCGCCGCCCGTCGGCGCAGCCAAATTGAGGCGATGGTCCAGATGGCTCCGACCATGGCAAGGATGAGCAGAGGGACGCCTAAGTAGATGTCCGCGTAGATCGCCGTATGGGTCGGCTCGGGCAGCGTCGGTGAGAAGTGCCGGTAGAGCCAGGGCGCCGTCTTGTCGCCGAGCAGCGGCTGGCGCGGCCCGGGGACGACGTACATCGCTGGTCTGGCACTGTTCGCGACGGCGTCGGCCTGCGTGCGCGTAGGCACGCCCGCGTAGTCGCCCAACCGGCCAGCCGCTAGAACGCCGATAACGACGAGCAGGACGATCGCCGCCGCGAGCGCTTGCGCGATCAGCTGCTGCCGGGTGCGTCGCAAGGCCGCGCTCCGCGCGAAGCCGACGACCCCGAGCGTTGCGAAGGCGACTCCGGCGATCAAGAGGTTGTACTGGATCCACGTCATGGCGAACGCAGCGGCAGCGCCCGCGAGCAGACCGTTGCGCGGCGTGGGAGACTCGGCCACGACGAGCATTCGCCAAACGAGAAGAACGAGGACCCAGAGGTGGATGTAGTGCGGCCATGTCCACCCGGTGCCGTACATGTACGGCCAGTAGCCGAACGCGAGGCCGACGACGAACGCCACGCCAGCATGGCCGATGATCCATCGCGCGAGCAAGAACATCGAGGAGGCCGAGAACGTGAAGCCCAACACAGCCATCAGGCCGTGTGCCGCGATCGACCCGAACGCGATGCTCAGCAACCAGAGTGTCAGCGAACTGCCTAGGCCGGCGAAATGGACCGCCCAGTCGACGGGCACCCCTTCGGGCGCGTTTAGCCGCATCACCGTACCCGGAAGAAACGGCGGCTGGCGCTCCGCCGCGAGCTGCTCGAAGCCCGCCACGCTTGCCGTCAGGTCGCCGCCGATGATGCCGTAGAGAATTCCGCCCGGATCCGTCACCCACGGCCACGTGTTGAAGACAGCGAACGTCAGGTACGCAGCGAACGCCGCTGCGGCGGCTGGAATCCGCACGGCCGCCTTGCGCACCCAGCGAGCGGTGCGCTGACCGTTGTCAGTGACGTGCACCTCTAGCGGTGACGCCTGCCGAACAGTGAGCGCAGCAGACGGCGGCCCGCCGGATCGCGGACCAGCGCCTCCACGTAGGTCACGGTCTGGAGGAAGGACGCGGCGGGATGGTAGAGCCAGTGGCGCGAGCCGGTGGCGAATGCCCGCCGCAACGCATCCCCGAGCGAGATGATCGGCACGAGGCTGTAGACGAGCCACAGACCCATTCGCAATCGGAATCCCCGCACCGCCACCCAGTCGAGATTCCGGTCGCCGGCCTGGGCGAAGAGGTGCCCCCGACTGTTCCGGATCCACTTTCGGCGCATGTCGCCGAGCGTTGCAACTTGGTGGTGGTAGCAAAAGGCCTGCGGGTAGTAGACGACACGTGCATGGCCCGCACGAACCATCGCGTGAAACGCATCGACGTCAGCGACGTACCCATTGCGGCTCCAGTGCGGCCGAGCCCAGTCGGCGCGGAGGACGAGTCCGTTCGCGCCCCAGATGACGGGTCGGCCCGGATCGACCTCGAACACGACGCCGCCGTCCGACCCCTCGGTTCCGGTGGCCAAGTAGTCGTCGAGATTGCGGTTGAGAAACCAGTTCAGCGGATCACTCTGAATGAGCTCGACGTACTTGTTGAGGGCGGGATCCTCGTCGCCTGAAACCAGCCGGCCATACACCGCGGCAAGTCTCTCGTCGCCCTCGAAGCGGTTAGCGATTCGATCGAGCCACTTGTCTCCTACGAGCTCATTGTCCGCAGCGAAAATCACGACCAGGTCAGCTCGCGAGGCGAGCATCGCTTCCTTGACGCCGAACTCAGCAAGTCGGTTCGGGTTCTCGACGACTCGAGCCTCGAACAGGCTGCGAGCGAGAGCTCGTGTGTCATCGTCCGAACCGCCGTCAGCGACGATGATCTCGACACGATCCTGGGGATAGGCCTGACGCCGAATCGAAGCGAGGGCCTGCGGGAGAAGCGCGGCGGCATTCAGCGTCGGCACGAGGAAGCTGACACGCGGTCTCTCTGTGGTCATCGACAGATCAACTAGACGGAGGTCGGCCGGAACCGGCGGCCTCGAAGACGAGCGAATCTAGCGAAGGTGCCCGCCGTCCGCGTCGTCTGGTTGGCGATGGCTCCTCTAGGCTGTCCCGCTGTGACACGGCTGGCGCTCATCGGCCTCGGATACTGGGGCCCGAACTACGCGCGGGTGCTCAACGAGCTCGAACAGGCCGAGCTCGTTTGGGCCTGCGATATCAACGAGGACGCCCTCGAGCTCGTCAAAGGTCGCTATGCCGCGGTTCACACGACGACCGACCTCAGCGAGGTCCTCTCCGACCCGTCGGTCGACGCGGTCATCGTCTCGACGCCGACATCAACGCATGCCGGCGTATCCCTCGCCGCACTTTCGGCGGGCAAGCACGTTCTCTGTGAAAAGCCGCTCGCCGCGAACACGAGCGAGTGCGACGAGGTGATCGCGACCGCAGAAGAAAAGGGCCGCATCGTCATGGTCGGGCACACGTTCATCTTTAATCCAGCCGTTCGTCGGATGCGGGAGCTGGTCGCGAACGAAACGATAGGCCGCGTCCTCTACTGTCATGCCGCCCGCACGGCCCTCGGGCCCATCCGCAAGGATGTGAACGCACTTTGGGATCTGGCTTCGCACGATGTCTCGATCCTGCTCTACCTCTTGGAGCGGGAGCCAGTGGAGGTTGCCGCACACGGCGAGTCATACATTCGTGAGAACACCGAGGACGTCGTGTTTCTGTCCCTCCGCTTCGAAGGCTCGATCCTCGCCAACGTTCATGTCTCCTGGCTCGACCCATACAAGGTGCGGAAGGTGACCCTCATCGGCGACCGCCGGATGGTCGTCTTCGACGACGTTTCGCCGGACGAGAAGCTCCGCCTCTTCGACAAGAGCGCAAGCTACGAAGCCCCCGCGGTTGAGGCGCGCGGCGCGGACTTCGGTGAATACAAGGCGATCGTCCGGGACGGAGACATCCTGATCCCGAAGGTCGCCGCAACCGAGCCGCTCAAGGAACAGGTGCGCCATTTCCTCGATTGCTGCCGCGACGGCTCACAGCCGCTCACCGATGCCGCGTTCGCCCGGAGGGTCGTTGCCGTGCTGGAAGCGGGCTCCGAATCGCTTCGGCAGCGAGGTGGGGTGATCGACCTCTCATGGCTCGAATCTACGACGGCGTAGTCCTCGGCGACGGCGCCTACGTGGACGAGACGGCCATCATCGGCATCCCGCCGATCGGCGCCGAGCCTGGCGACTTGGAGACGCACATTGGTCCCGGGGCCGTCATCCGATCTCATACAGTGATTTATGCGGGCGTGAAGATCGGTGCCCGGCTGAACACCGGGCACGGCGGAATGATCCGCGAGGACAACATCCTCGGCGACGACGTGTCAGTTGGGACCAATGCCGTCCTCGAGTACGGGAACCGGCTCGGAAATCGCATTCGAGTGCACTCGGGCTGCTTTCTCGAGAATGGTGTCGTGGAGGACGACGTCTTCTTCGGACCGCACGTGGTCTTTACCGACGATCCGCATCCGATGTGCCCTCGCTATCGCGATTGCGTGGGCGGGCCGATCGTGCGGCGCCAAGCGAGCGTCGGTGCCAATGTGACGCTCCTTCCGGGTGTCGAGGTTGGTGAGGGCGCGCTGATCGGCGCGGGGAGCGTCGTCGCCGACACCATAGAGCCGGGAGTCGTTGCGGCCGGCAACCCAGCCCGGGTTGTGAAACGGATCGAAGATCTGACCTGCTGGCCGGGCCACTTCGAGCGACCCTACGTGTGGCGTGAGCAGCGTTAGGGCGACCAAGATCCCATTCGTCGACCTCGGGCGTCAGCACGCGCGGATTCGGGACGAAATCGATGCTGCGGTGGCGCGTGTCCTCGACGCCGGCGCCTTCATCCTCGGTCCGGACGTCGAGCTCTTCGAGTCAGAATGGGCGTCCTTCTGTGAGGCCGACCACGCTGTCGGCGTCGCTTCCGGGACTGCTGCGATCGAGCTCGTGCTTGAAGCGCTGGGTGTAGGCCCCGGTGACGAGGTGATTGTTCCTGCGAATACCTTCGTTGCCTCGGTCCTTCCGGTCGTCGATCGAGGCGCCACGCCGGTGCTGGTGGACTGTGATCCGGTCACGGCAGCGATCGACGTCGGTGCAGTCGAAGATGCGCTGACGCCTCGGACTCGGGCGGTGATCGCCGTTCACCTCTACGGCCAGCCTGCCGACATGGATCCGCTCCTCGAGCTTGGAGAGCAGCATCGCTTCGACGTTCTCGAAGATGCCTGCCAAGCGCACGGAGCGAGGTACCGCGGACGGAGGGTCGGTGCGCTCGGTCGCGCAGGCTGCTTCAGCTTCTACCCGAGCAAGAACCTAGGAGCACTCGGTGACGCAGGAGCGGTCGTGACCAACGACGCCGAGCTCGCGGATCGGCTTCGGAAGCTCCGCGACCTTGGCCAGGCGCGGAAGTACGAGCACGTCGTGCGAGGACATAACGAGCGACTCGACACGCTTCACGCCTCCGTGCTCCGCGTCAAGCTTCGCTACCTCGACCAGTGGAACGACGCGAGACGGCATCACGCGCAGGAGTACGCTGACTTGCTAGGGGGTACCGACGTTGTCCTTCCGGTCGCGATGAAGGACCGAGAGCACGTCTGGCACCTCTACGTCATCAGGAGCTCCGAGCGGGACAACCTTCGCGAGGCGCTCGATGCCGAAGGTATCCAGACGGGGTTGCACTACCCGGTCCCGGTTCACCTTCAGCGGGCGTTTGAACCTCTCGGGTATGCCGAGGGTGCGTTCCCCGTCGCCGAGCAGTGGTCCCGCGAGGGGCTTTCCCTACCGATGTTCGCCGAACTGACTTCAGCCGAGGTCGCCGCGGTAGCCGGCGGGCTCGACTAAGCCGTACGACGCTTCGCGGACAAGGCACAGACGATCTTTTCCAACTCCAGTTCGGCCACGTGCGATATGTCATATCGCTCGATGACCTTCAGGCCACGGTCAGTCATCGCTTGCGCCTTCGGTTTGTCGCTCATGACCCTTGCGGCGGCTGCAGCGAGCCCTTGGACGTCCCCCGGTTCGACGGAGACATAGGCGGAAGGAAAGAGCTCGTCGAGCTCGGGTAGCCGGTAGCCGACGACGGGCAGCTCGGTCGCGAGGGCCTCGGCGATCGATATTCCCCAGCCCTCCTCGTAGCTCGGGGCCAGGAGCAGGGTGCTTTCCCCGAGTAGGCGCCTCTTCAGCTCCTCCGA
>Ga0307320_10000197_pt1 | contig 21451 bp, 22 predicted proteins | sample ER_DNA_369_FD_194495 | JGI IMG/M metagenome (GOLD analysis project Ga0307320, IMG submission 194495) | Bulk soil microbial communities from the East River watershed near Crested Butte, Colorado, United States - ER_DNA_369 | ecosystem: Environmental > Terrestrial > Soil > Floodplain | place...
TCCCCCGCGGACAACCTAGCGAGCCGGTTCGCACGCCGCGACGTCGCGCCTGGCTGCTGACCGGAGCCCTCGGATTCATGCTGGCAGGTAGTGGCGTTTGGCGCTGGCCGTGAAGACGCGAGCACCGCTGGACGTCATCGTGGCCCTCGTGCAACACGACCAGCTCACCGTCGCAGCCCATCACGGACGCTTCGTTCGCTACCCGCTCCGCGCGACCGTGCAGCAGTCCGCTCACGGACGTGAGACCGGAGACCAAGTCGACCGCCTTGCAGGGCCTGCGCTCCTCGTCAGCGTCATCGTCGGGGTCTTCGTCCCGCTCGGGGCGCTCCTCGTCCTGCTGGCATCCGGTGCCGCGCACTTCTCATGACGCTGCTCGCACCGCCGGAGCGGAGCGCCTTCCGTCAATTCGCCGACGCCGTGGTCGACTTCTCGGACGACCCGGGCCCGGAGAACCTCGAGCGGTACCTGGCGGCGAGCCGGGCGCTCGAGGAGTCCCGAGCGCAAGGCCGACAGCCTGATCCCGTCAGCCGAAAGGAGGGCGACCGATGAGCTTGCCGCGCATCGCCTCCACGGATCCGGCGCAGCCCATCGTTTGCACTCAGGTGCGGACGGTCCGGTCGGCCAACCTCTGAGTCCGGGCGACGAGCTCGGCGTTCCGGAGGTCGCTTTCGAGGACGTGACGGACAGCGTCTGCTTCGGAGCGGCCACCCTCGAGCTGGCGTTCGATCAGACGCCGGCGCAGGACGTCGTCCGGAGCATCGACGTACCAGACCTCGTCCAAAAGCCGCCGGACCTGACGCCACCACGGTCGATCCAGGAGCAGGTAGTTGCCCTCCGTGATCACGAGGTGCGCCTCGGGATCCACCGAGATGGCCCCGGCGACCGTCGCTTCAGCCGCGCGGTCGAAGTCGGGCCAGAGGATCGCGGCACGGGGCTCGTCCCGAAGCCGCCGCAACGAGCGGACGAACGCCGCCGCGTCGAACGTCTGAGGCGCCCCCTTCACCGGCAGCAGCCCGACAAGCTCGAGCGCCTCGTTCGACAGGTGGAAGCCGTCGAGCGGCGTGACGACGGCGAACCCCGGACCTCGTCGCGCTGAGATTGCCGCCGCCAGAGCGCCCGCCAGCGTCGACTTGCCCGCTCCGGGCGGTCCGGTTATCCCGAGCAGGAACCGGCGGGTCGCCGCGTCGACCGCGGCGAGCAGATCGTCAGCCAGACCCCCGACATCGTCCATGCGCTCCTAGACGCTGCTCGAGGCAGCCCAGAGGTTGATGCCGCTGTCGGTCGCGTGCCTGTCGATCTCGGCGAGCTCCTCGTCCGTGAAGTCGATGCGGTCGAGTGCGGCCACGTTCGCCTCGAGCTGTTCGACGCTGCTCGCCCCGGCGAGCGCCGAGGTGATGCGCGGGTCGCGCAGCGTCCAGGCAAGCGCCATCTGCGCGAGGCTCTGGCCCCGTGCGCTCGCGATCTCGTTCAGCGCGCGGATCTTCTCGAGCGCCTCGTCGGTGATCAGATCCGGCGAGAGCGTGGCGACGCGGCTCGCGCGGGACCCCTCCGGGATGCCGTGCAGGTACTTGTCGGTCAGCATCCCCTGGGCGAGCGGCGAGAAGACGATGCAGCCGACACCTTCCTCTGCCAGCACGTCGAGCAGGTCGGGCTCGATCCAGCGATTGAGCATCGAGTACGAGGGCTGGTGGATCAGCAGTGGGGTGCCGAGCCGGCGGAGGATCCCGGCCGCCTCGCGCGTCTTTGGGGCGGAGTAGGAGGAGATTCCGGCGTAGAGGGCCTTGCCCTGTCGAACGGCGGTGTCCAGGGCGCCCATGGTTTCTTCGAGGGGCGTCTCCGGATCGAAGCGGTGCGAGTAGAAGATGTCGACGTACTCGAGACCCATCCGGCGCAGACTCTGGTCCAGGCTCGACAGCAGGTACTTTCGCGAGCCCCAGTCGCCGTAGGGGCCGGGCCACATGTCGTAGCCGGCCTTCGACGAGATGACGAGCTCGTCGCGGTACGGGCGGAGGTCGTGCGCGAACATGCGGCCGAAGTTCTCCTCGGCGGACCCGTACGGCGGTCCGTAGTTGTTGGCGAGGTCGAAGTGCGTGATCCCGAGGTCGAACGCCCGTCTGACGATCGCGCGGCCCGCTTCGAAGGGGAAGTCGTCACCGAAGTTGTTCCAGAGGCCGAGCGACAGCGCCGGCAGCTGGAGCCCGCTGCGGCCTGACCTCCGGTAATGCATCCGCTCGTAGCGATCGGGCGCTGGGACGTAGGCGACCGTCATGGTTCCTCCTCCTCGGGCAGCTCTGCGGGCGGGCCCTCCTTGACGAGCGCCTGCTCGAGCTCGCCGCGGGTCGCGCCGGTCATGATCGCGACCGCCTCGGGCATCGTGTGCGTCTGAGGGGTCACGACCGCGACCCGCTTGCCGAGCCGCATGATCTGGATCCGGTCCGCGAGCTCGAACACGTGAGGCATGTCGTGGCTGATCAGGATCACGGGCAGGCCGCGCTCGCGGACGCGGAGAATGAGGTCGATCACCTGGCGAGTCTCCTTGACCCCGAGGGCGGCGGTCGGCTCGTCCATGATCGCCACTCGCTGGGCCCATTTCGCCGCGCGGGCGACCGCGACACCCTGACGCTGGCCGCCGGAGAGATTCTCGACCCGCTGGGCCATGGACTGGATGCCGATCTTCAGCTCCTGCAGGTGGCGCGCGGCGTCGCGGCGCATCGCGCGCTTGGCGAGCATGCGTAGAGCGATGCCCAACGGTCCCCGCCTCCGGGCCTCCCGGCCCAGGAAGATGTTCGAGGCGATGTCGAGCGCGGGAGCGACGGCAAGGTCCTGGTAGACCGTCTCGATGCCTGCGCTCCGCGCGTCGCCGGGAGAGCGGAAGCGGACGCGCTTCCCGTCGAGGCGGATCTCCCCTTCGTCCGGCTGCAACGCTCCGGAGAGCGCCTTGATCAGCGTCGACTTGCCGGCGCCGTTGTCGCCGATCACCGCGACGATCTCGTCCGGATAGAGCTCGAAATCGACGCCGTCGAGCGCGACGACCTGCCCGTACCGCTTGGCGAGCCCGCGTGCCTCGAGGATCGGTCGTTGTTCGCTCAGAGCCGCCTCCGGTGCGTGAGCTGGTCGACCGCCACGGCGAGGATGACGAGAATCCCGGTGACGAGGTACTGGTAGATCACCTCGACGCCGATCAGGGTCAGGCCGTTGCGGAAGATGCCGACGATCACGGCTCCGATCAGCGTTCCGATCACCGTTCCACGCCCGCCGAAGAGGCTCGTCCCGCCGAGGACCACGGCCGTGATCGAGTCGAGGTTCTCGGTCGTCTGGCCGGCGTTCGGGTCGCCGAGCTCGGTGCGCGAGACCAGGAGCCAGGCCGCGATGCCGTACATGAGGCCGGCGACCGCATAGACGCTGAGGAGGACGCGGCCCGTCTTGATTCCCGTCAGCCGCGCCGCCTCGGGGTTGTCGCCGGTGGCGTAGACGTGCCGGCCCCAGGCCGTTTGCGTGAGCGCGAACCAGGCGAGGCCGAAGAGGACGAACATGAGCACGACCCCGTAGGTGATGTCGGTGTGGCCGATCGTGAAGGTCCGGCCGAAGAAGAGCAGCTCGCTCGGCAGCTCCGCCTTCCCGGAGTTCCCAGGTGGGTAGGTCAGGTCCTTCGAATAGATATGCGTCAAGGCGAAGGCGATGTTGAGCGTGCCGAGGGTGACGATGAACGCCGGCAGCCTCACGCCCGCCACCAGCCCGCCGTTGAGGACGCCGAACGCGACGCAGGCGAGGATCCCGAGCAGGATCGCCGTCGTCGGCGAGTACCCGTGGTCGATCGCGAGCTTCGTCATCACGATCTGCCCGAACGCCATCACGGTCCCGACGGAGAGGTCGATCCCGGCTGTCAGGATCACCAGCGTCTGGCCGATCGCGAGCACGCCGACGACCATCACCTGCTGAAGCACGAGCGAGAGGTTCGGGCCCTGGAGGAAGCGGTCGCTCTTCAGCGAGAAGAACGCCATCGTCAGCAGGAGCGCCAGGAACGGCCCGACGGCCGGCACGGCCAGGAAACGGCGAATCAACTCCACCGGAGACCGGTGGCTCGGTGGCTGGGCTGAGGTTTCCGTCGGGCTCAACGTCGATCTCGTCCGGGAGAGACGATACTAGGACGCGGGGGCGCCACCGCGACCGGAGAGCCCGGTCGCGGTGGCTCTGGGGTCTACGGCTCTAGCCCCAGCAGTTTGCGAGGCCGTACTTGACGGTCTTCGATTTGACGCCCGTGAGCGCCTTCCTCGCGATCAGGTTGACGCCGGTGTCCGTGTAGCCACGTGGCTTCACGCCGGTCTTCGCGTACTTGACGACCGCAGCGACGCCCCGCGAGGCCATCAGCAACGGGTACTGCTGCGAGGTCGCGTCGATGATCCCGGCCTTGACGTTGCGCACGCCCGCGCAGCCGCCGTCGACCGAGACGATGGTCGTGCCGGCCTTCGTCTTGCCGGCCTTCTTCAACGCGGTCCAGGCGCCGGCGGCGCTGGGCTCGTTGATGGTGTAGACGACGTTGATGCCCGGGCTCTTCTGCAGGCAGTTCTCCATCGCCGTCTGCGACGGGGCCGTCTGACCCTCGCCGTTTCCGACGCAGGCGATCTTGCTGCTGCCCTTCTTGATCCCGAACCCCTTCAGGAAGCCGTTGTGCCGCAACGCTCCCACCGACGACCCGGCGTGCTCGTCGAGCATCCCGATCGTCACCTTCTTGCCTTTCGTCGCGGCGCGGGCGTACTTGCCGATCAGGACTCCCGCGTTGAAGTTGTTCGTCGCGAAGAGTGCGTTCGTCGCGCTCCTCGGAGTGGTGGGCGAGTCCAGGGCGATCACGATCACGCCTCGCTTCCGTGCCTTCGCGATCGCGGCGTTCTCCGCCTTGCCGTCGGCGACGGTGATCAGGATCCCCTTCACGCCGGCGGTCGTCATGTTCTCGATCGCGGCGATCTGGCTCGCGTTGTCGGAGCTGCTCTTGCCGGCTGCATAGGAGAGGCTCACACCGAGCCTCTTGGCCGCTTTCGTCGCTCCGGCGCGCATCTTGACGAAGAACGGGTTCGTGGCGTCCTTCGTGATCAGCCCGACCTTGATCTTCGCGCTCTTCGACCCTGTCGTGGCGGACGCGGCGGCGACGATCGCCGACGTGGCGACAACGACTGCGAGGAGCGCAACCGCAAGACCCAGCGTCCGCCATGGTGAACGCGTGGGGTGTCTCTGCGGATCGCGCATCTGCTACCTCCCTTACCCGTGGTTGTGGTACCGATAACACGTTTGATGCGTAGTAGTCAAGCCAGCTGCGCCTTGGTTTGATGGGAGGACGACGGTAATGTGTGGTATCGCTAACAGGGATTCTGAGTGAGCGCGAGACCGGCAGACGTGACGATCAAGGACGTCGCCTCCCTGGCGGGCGTCTCGCCGATGACGGTGTCGCGGGTGATCAACGACAGCGACCGCGTCAGCCCTGACACAGAGCGCCGAGTCCAGCAGGCGATCGCCGAGCTCGGCTACATACCGAGCCGCCTCGCGCGCGGGCTGAGCGCGCGCCGGACCGGGACGCTCGCGGTGATCGTCCCCGACGTCGCCAATCCCTTCTTCACGATGATCGTCCGGGCGGCCGAGGAGGTCGCGCGACGGTCCTCCTACCGCGTGATCCTCTGCGACACTCGCGCCGACCTCGCGGTGGAGCGCGACGTGATCGAGGAGCTGATCGCCCATCGGGTCGAGGGGATCGCGATCGCGCCGGTCAGCGACCGCTCGAAGCCCCACCTGGCGCGTCTGGCGAGGTTCGGGGTGCCGTTAGTGTGGATCGACCGGACGGTCGCCGGAATCGAGTGCGACGCGGTCGTCGGCGACAGCGTCGGCGGCGCGCAGCGGCTCGTCGAGCACCTGATCGGCCTCGGCCACCGGCGCATCGGGCTGATCGTCGAGACCGACGAGGTCTCGAGCGCACGCGAGCGGCGCCGGGGATACGAGGCGGCGCTCACGGCCTCGGGCCTCCCGCTCGACCCGGCGCTCGTCGAGGAGGGGACCCCGGATCCGGAGGGCGGGTACGCGGCAATGAGCCGCCTTCTCTCGACCGGGGATCGCCCGACGGCGGTGTTCGCCGTCAACAACCTGGTCGCCCTCGGCGCGATCGAGGCGGTTCGAAGCGCCGGGCTCGAGGTCCCGGACGATGTCGCGCTCGTCTGCTTCGACGACATCGAGCTCGCGTCGCGGCTCTACCCGTTCCTGACCGCGCTGGAGCAGCCGGCTGAGACGTTCGGGACACTAGGCACGCAGCTGCTGCTCGAGCGGATCCAGGGCCGCGGCCCGGCACGCGACCACGTCGTGGTTCTTCCCGGTCAGCTGACGGTCCGCCGGTCGTGCGGCGCCCGCGCGGACGGAGCTGCTTGACCGTCTACGGCGGCATCGAGGCCGGCGGGTCGAAATGGGAGTGCGCGATCGGGACCGGCCCGGACGACCTTCGTGCGAGCACGACGATCCCGACGACGACCCCCGCCGAGACGATCGACCGTGCCGTTGCCTTCTTCGAGCGGGAAGGACCCATCGACGCGATCGGGATCGGCTCGTTCGGGCCCCTCGACGGAAACAGGGTCTCACCGACCTGGGGATACATCACGACCACGCCGAAGCCCGGCTGGGCGCGGACGGACGTCGGCGGAGAGATCAGGCGCCGCCTCGGCGTTTCCGTCGCCTTCGACACGGACGTGAACGCGGCGGCGCTCGGAGAGCACCGTTGGGGCGCGGCGCAAGGGCTCGACACGTCCTGCTACATCACCGTCGGCACCGGCATCGGGGGCGGCGGCATGGTCGAGGGCAAGCTTCTCCACGGCCTGATGCACCCGGAGTTCGGGCACATGCGCATTCCGCACGATCGAGACGCGGACCCGTTTCCTGGCATCTGTCCGTACCACGGGGACTGCTGGGAAGGCCTGGCCTCGGGCCGCGCAATCGAGGCGCGCTGGGGAGTGCCCGCGGCCGAGCTCACCGACAGGGCGGCGTGGGAGTTGGAGGCGCGGTACCTCGCGCTCGGTCTGGTCTCCGTCATCTGCGTCCTCTCGCCGGAGCGGGTCGTGATCGGCGGCGGCGTGATGAGTCAGCCGGGCCTGCTCGAGCTCGTTCACCGCGAGATCGTGGGGCTGATGAACGGGTACCTCGACGCGCCGGTGCTCGGCGACGGCATCTCGGGCTTCGTCACGAAGCCGGCGCTGGGCCCTCGAGCCGGGGTGCTGGGCGCCCTCGCGCTCGCCGAGTCTGCGCATTGACACGAGCGCGGCGGCGACGTAGCGTCGAACGCGGGCAACAGGAGGAGCAGTTACGCGCGCCACTGCGTCACGCGTACTGCGGCATCTCTCCCGACTCCGCTCCGCGAGGTGGGCGCTCATCGCTGCGGCAACGCTGTTGCTGGCGACGGCCGGCTACGCCGCGACCTTCACGTTCGCGGTCGAGATCGTCTCCGGCCCGAGCGGCACCGTCTCGGTCGACACGGCGGTCTTCAGCTACAGGGCGAACGCCCGCGCCGACTTCACCTGCTCGCTCGACGACCAGCCCGAGCTCTGCGGCGCGTCGACCACAGACGGCGCCAAGACCTACACCGGCGTCCAGGACGGCGAGCACACGTTCGTCGTCGAGGCGGTCAGGCAGCCTGTCACCGTCGAGGGTGCGGCTGCCGCGTCGGCGGCGTCGACGGTGACCGCAACCCGCTCGTGGGTGGTCGCGCTCCCGCGTCGACTCCCGGACACGAGCATCGTCACTCCGCACGAGGGCGAGTTGACGGGGTCGAAGGTCGCGATCGAGCTCTCCTCGGACACGAAGGGCGCGACCTTCCGCTGCGCGCTCGACTCCGGCTCCTTCGTCCCGTGCGAGCAGGAGTCGACCCGAACGCTCGGCGACGGCCCTCACCGGCTCGAGACGGTCGCGACGAGCGAAGGGGGAACGGATCCCACGCCGGCAGTCGTCCACTGGACGGTTCGCGGCTCGACGCCGCCCCCGCCCCCGCCGCCCCCGACGGGGCCTCCCGGCCTGCCTGAGACGCGCCTCCTCAGCGCTCCCTCCGGAACCGTGCGCGGGCGGGAGGGGCGCTTCCGCTTCAGCGCCGACTCGCCGCGCGGCGCACGCTTCGACTGCGCGCTCGACGAGGGCCCGTTCGCGAGCTGCTCGTCACCGGCCGTCTACGTCTCGCTCGACTCCGGCCGGCACACGTTCCTCGTCCGTGCCCGCAACGCCGCGGGAATCGACCCGACTCCGGCAGCCGCAACCTGGACGATCGCCGCTGAGCGCGGTTGGCTCGGCTGGCTCGGCCTCGCCGGCCTCGGAGTGCTCGCGGCAGGCGGTGTCGTCGTCGGCGTCCGCTGGGGGCCGCTGCACTATCGGCGGCGTGTCTGGCAGAGACGGTCGCGCACCGAGGAGCCACGGGGCGACTGCGCCGTCTGCACCCGGTACTGCCGCAAGATCGAGCTCGAGCTGAAGCCGGCACGACGGCGGATCGAGGCCCTGATCTGCAGCGCAGGCGGCGAGGTGGTCGCCCGTATCGAAGGGGATCCTGTGAAGGCGCTCAACCGCGCGGTCAACCGGTACAGGAAGCAGCGGCCGACCTCGGAGCTACGGCTGGCTCTCCAGCCGATCGCGGAGCGGATCCTGGACGTGGTGGGCGGTGCCGCTGCCGAGCTCGACCCCGGCCCGGCGACCCTCCATGCCCACCTCAAGGGCGGCGAGGTCGAATGCCGCTTCGAGCTCTACCACTGCGTGGCAGGGGCGGAGGGCCCGACCTGGAGCAAGGAGGAGGAGTGGAAGGCGACCGTCGGCGACGAGCGGGAGGAGTGGGTCGCGACCCCGGCGCTCCCGCTCGTGCCGGGGACCGCGTTCGCGTACCTGCTCGAAGATCTGCTCACGTTCGTGACCAGGGTCGACGTTCCGACGCCGGAGGCCGGGCGGGCGCTGACGGGCCCCTGATGCGCTAGCGGCCCACGGAGAGGACGCGGGCGCGCCAGGCGCCGCTGGGTGCGTCGATCTCCACCTCGTCGCCGGGCCTTGCGCCCATCAGCGCCCGGCCGACCGGCGAGTCGGGCGAGACGCCGCCGACGCTCGAGATCTCGACCTCCATGCGGTCCCCGTGCTCGTCCTCGAGCTCGACCTTGGAGCCGATGCCCACCGCTCCAGTAGTGGCCGCGGCCTCGTCCACGAGCACCGCGCGGCTGAGGCGGTCGCGGAGGACTCGGATCCGGCGCTCGAGCATCCCCTGCTCGTTCTTCGCCGCGTGGTACTCGAAGTTCTCGGAGAGGTCGCCGAAGCCGCGGGCGGTCTTGATCGCCTCGACGATCGCGGTCCGGCGCGGGCCCTCGAGCTCGGCCAGCTCGGCCTCGAGCTGCTCTTTCTGGGCCCGCGTCAGCGGCTCCGGTTTCTCCTTCGGCATCGCGGGAGGGTATCGGCCGCGCGCCGAGGCGGCCTGAGGGGCTAGCCTCAGGCCGCTTCGGCGAGCTCGAGCTCGAGCTTCCGCAGCGCCTCGGCCTCGAGCTGGCGCACGCGCTCACGCGTGATGCCGAGCTCCTTGCCGATCGCCTCGAGCGCCTGCGGCTCGCCGCCGACGCCGAAGCGCAGCTCGATGATCCGCCGCTCGCGCTCGGGGAGCGATTCGATCGCGCGCCGCACCTCGCGGCGCCGAAGCGACTCGACCGCCTCGTCCTCCGGGTTCTCAGCGGCCTTGTCGTCGAACAGGTCTCCCAGCTCGCCGTCCTCCTCGGAGCCGACCGGCCGATTGAGGGACACGTTCGCCTGCACGGCGTCGAGTGCCTCCTCGACGTGGACGAGCTCGAGCTCGGACTCCTCGGCCAGCTCTTCGCGGGTCGGCTTGCGGCCGAGCTTGGCCTCGAGCCGGCTCGATGTGCGCGCGAGCTTCATTCGCCGCTCGTTCACGTGCGTCGGGATGCGGATCGTCGCGGACTGGTTCGAGATCGCGCGCTGGCAGGCCTGGCGGATCCACCAGGTGGCGTAGGTCGAGAACTTGTAGCCGCGCCGCCAGTCGAACTTCTCGACGGCACGGTTCAGTCCGATCACGCCCTCCTGGACGAGATCCAGCAGCGGCAGGTCCTTGCGCTGGTAGCGCTTGGCGATCGAGATCACCAGGCGCAGGTTCGAGTTGATCATGCGCTCCTTGGCCGCGCGGTCGCCGCGCTCGACGCGCTTCGCCAGCGCGACTTCCTCCGCTGCGGTCAGCAGCGGGTAGCGGCCCGCCCGGTGCATGAACAGCGAGAGCGCATCGGTCGGTACCGGCGCAGACTCAGCCGGCGCGACCGGCTCTTCGGGAGCGGGCACGACGATCTCGACCTCACGGGCCTCGAGCTCCGCGCGCAGCTCCTCGAGCTCCTCGTCGTCGAGGTCGTGCTCGAGCGCAAACGCCTCGAGGGCGGCCTCCTCGATCGACGCGTTCTCCTCCGCCTCCTCCAGGAAGGCGGGTGCAACAAGTTCCAGAGCAGTGCTCAGAGTTCCTCACTTCCTTCGTGTCGTGGGTGTCGGGCGAACGACGGGCGTTCGCCGCCAACCACTACAACGGCCTGGAGGGCCGTCGTATTCCGTCCTTGGATCAAAGGTTCGCCGAGCCGGTGACGCTTTCGTCCACCACACCGGTTGACCTTCCGCTTCCGCGTACTGCCCTCCGGCGGGGCTTCGTCCTACTCGCGCTCCGTGCTCGGCGCAAGCGGCAACCTAACGGCAGGGACCGGTCCGTACAAGGCCCTCAAAAAGCACGTTCGCGCTCTTTGCGAGCTTTTTGTCTCGGGGCCGTTTCACGACCCGCCGGCGGGTCGGCCGGGACGCGCTCGAGCAGCGCGAGGTGCGCTCGTCCGTCCCGCGAGCGGTGTTACGCTCGCCGCGTGAGCACCGTCCGCGAGCTGATGACGAGCGACGTTCTCACCGTCGAACCCTCGGACACGATCGGTGAGACCGCGCAGAAGATGGTCGAGCGCGGCGTCAGCTCCGCCGTCGTCTCCGACTTCGGGACGCTGATCGGGATCGTCACGGAACGCGATCTGACGCGGGCGGTCGCCGGCCGGGTGCACACGAGCGAGGCCCGTGTCCGTGAGTGGATGACCCCCGACCCCCTGACGCTGACGAGCGACGCCTCCGCCGCCGAGGCCGCGCGGATCATGCTCGACAACGGCTTTCGTCACGTTCCGATCGTCGAGGACGGCCGCGCGGTGGGGATCGTCAGCATCCGCGACGTCGCCCGCTGGAGCACCGAGGACGCCTAGCCGATCGGGCCCGCCGTGCCCGCTTCCTCGCGCGGTGCCGGCTCGGCCAGACGGCCGTCGTGGAGCCGGATCGTCCGATGCGCCGCGGCGGCGATCTGCGGGTTGTGCGTGATCAGAACGATCGTCTGGCCGCGCTCGTCGCACAGCGAGCGCAGCAAGCCGACGATCCCCTCGCCCGTGGCCGAGTCGAGGTTGCCGGTCGGCTCGTCTGCGAGCAGGACGCGCGGCTCGTTCGCGAGTGCCCTGGCGATGGCGAAGCGCTGCTGCTCGCCGCCGGAGAGCGCGCTGGGGACGTGACCCCCACGGTCGCCGAGGTCGACGGCCCGCAGCAGCTCCTCGACTCGCTCTCGCCGCTCCTGGCTCGGGAGCCGCCTGGGCACGAGCGCCAGCGAGACGTTCTCGGCAGCGGTCACGGTCGGAATCAGATTGAACTGCTGGAAGACGAACCCGATCGTCGCCAGGCGCAGCGTGGTCAGCTCGGTCTCCTTCAGGCGCGCGAGGTCACGGCCTTCGAAGAGGACCTCCCCGTTCGTGGGTCGGTCGAGCGCGCCGAGCAGCTGGAGCAGCGTCGTCTTCCCGGAGCCGCTCGGACCGACGACGGCGACGAACTCACCGCTCCCGATCGTGAGGCTCAGCTCTCGCAGCGCGTACACCCGGGCGCCACCCTGGCCGTAGATCTTGTCGACGCCGCGCAGCTCGTACAGCGGCGCCGTGGTGATGTTGGTGACGCTCACGTCTTCCTCCTCCTTCGTTCAGTCGATGTGACGCAGGGCATCGGCGGGCCGGAGCCGTGAGGCGCGCAGCGCGCCGGCCGCGCCGGAGACGAGGCCGCCGGTGACCGCGAGGACGACCGCCAGTGCGATGACGGCGCTCGAGATCGGGGCGGTCAGGTCGACGGTGGTCGAGCTAGGCGTGGCGACGGCTCCTTGCCCGAACGGGCCGGGCAGAGCCGAGGACGCGGCGCTGGCGATGCTCGCCGTCAGCGACGGCGCGAAGGCGCCGATCGCAGCGGCTCCCGCGACGCCGATCGCGATTCCGAGCGCGCCCCCGAGGAGGCCCTGGAAGAGCGCTTCGCCGCCCACCTGGCGTACGACCAGCCACTTCGACCAACCGATTGCATTCAGCGTCCCGAGCTCGCGCACGCGCTTCGTGACCGACGCGAGCGTCAGCAAGGACGCGATCAGGACGGCGCCGAGCAGGCCGACGATCTCGAGGCCGATGCCGAGCTTGCTCGTGAGGCTCTTCGCGTCCGTGAGCGAGCCGGTCACGCGGTTGGCGAGGGTCTGCGCCGTCGTGACCGACGAGCTGGAGAAGTTCGCCTTGATCGCCTTCGAGACCGAGTCCACCGCACCCGCGCTCGTCGCGCGGACGTACACGGTGTTGACGCGGCCGACGCGGCCGGACAGCTGCTGGAGCTCGGCGAGCTTGATGTAGACGTCGGAGGACTGGCCGCCGACCGGCGTCTCGGCCAGGCCGACCACGGTGAACGTCTTGCCGCCGAGCGAGACCGTGTCGCCCACTCCGAGGTTCTTCCTCTTCGCGTAGCTGACGTTGAGGATCGCCTCGCGCCTGGAGCCCGCCGAGAAGTAGCGGCCGCTCGAGACCTGGCCGGACGTGATGGCTCCCAGCTGCGGATGCGACTGGTCGACGCCGGAGACGTTGACCGTCGAGAAGTCGATCCCCCGTGGCCCTGAGAAGCCGCCGCCGCCGCCGGGCCCGAAGCCGCCGCCCGGAGCCTGCGTCTGCGCGGGGACGGTGCCCGTGATGTGCACGGCGTTGAGCGTTAGCCCGCTGACCGCGCCCTGGACGTTCGCTAGCGAGCGGATCGTCGAGACCTTCGTGGCCGGGAAGCTCAGCTGCGAGGTCGAGTTGAACGAGTCGCGGGAGAAGTGGGTGCCCGGCTTGAGCTTCGTGAAGTCGAGCCGTCCGCCTCCGTTCTCCTGCTGCAGCTCCTTCCGTTCGGTCGCCGAGAGCCCGCGAAAGCCGCCAGAGCTGTTCGAGATCTGTAGCGGGCGCGTGACCGACATGTCGGTGCCGACGCCGGTAAGTGGCTGCAGCACATGGGCCTGAGCGGCGTCGAGCCCGTTCGAGAGCGCGCTCACGGTGATGACGAGCCCGACGCCGACCGCCAGGCCGAGCGCGGTGAGCAGCGTCCGGCCGCGGCGGCGGCGCAGCTCCGAAAGCATGTAGTTGAGTGAGGTCACGTCGTCAGGCTCCTTCGTCTCGTGGTCGTGGGGGGCACGGCTCCCGTCCCTCAGAGAACCAGGCCTCGGTGAAAGGAACTTGAGCGCGCGCTAAGAAGTGCGTAAGAGCTCGAGCTGGCGGTGAGCCTCGAGCCCGGAGACGCCCACTCCGACGAGCCGGAGCGCGCCCGGGCGATCGGCGAGCGCGCGGTCGAGACAGGCGCACGCGAGCTCCCAGATCCGCTCTGCGTCGTCCGTGCCGACCGGCAACGAGGTCGAGCGCGAGCGGATCGAGAAGTCGGGGTAGCGCACCTTCGTGGTCACCGTTCTGCCGGCCTGGCCCGAGGCGGCGAGGCGCTCGGCCACGAGCTGCGAGAGGCGGAGCAGCTCCTCCTGGAGGCGCTCGACCTCGGCCACGTCGCGCGGGAACGTCTCCTCGGCGCTGATCGAGACGGTCTCGGAGGAGAGCTCGAGCGGGCGCGGGTCGATCCCACGCGCACGGTCGCGCAGCAGCGGGCCGAGCTTCCCCGGCAGGAGGCCGCGCAGCCGCTCGTCCCCGAGGGCCGCGAGGTCGCCGATCGTCTCGACGCCCGCTCGCCGCAAACGCTCCTCCGCGCGCGGCCCCACTCCGGGGAGGCGGCGCACGTCGAAGGGTGCGAGGAACCAGGCCTCCCGCCCGGCCGGCACGACGGTCAGGCCGCCCGGCTTGCGCCGGTCGCTCGCGATCTTCGAGACGACCTTGCAGGTCGAGACCCCGAGCGAGCACGAGAGGCTCGTCGTCCCGCGCACGGCCGCCTGCACCGCCTCCGCGACCGCGCGCGCCCGGCCGAAGTCTGCGGCGACCTCACCCACGTCGAGGTACCCCTCGTCGAGCCCGGTTCGCTCGACCGTCGGCACCACCTCGCGCACCGCGTTCCACACTGCGCGCGAGTACTCCTTGTAGAGCCGGTGGCGCGGGCGGAGGAACACCGCCTGCGGACAGCGGCGCAGGGCCTCGGCACACGACATCGCGGAGTGGATCCCGTACCGGCGCGCCACGTAGTTCGCGGTTGCGACGACCCCGCGGCCGTTCGGGTCGCCACCGACGACGAGCGGCCGCGACCGCAGCTCCGGCGCCTCGAGCTCCTCCACGGCCGCGAAGAAGGCATCGAGGTCGAGGTGGGCGACGATCACGCGCCCTCCCGGTGCACGACCCGCATCGGGATGCCGAGCGTGCGAGCGGCCAGCGGGACGGACCCGCCCTGGACGATGACGGAGAAGGCGACCACGACGAAGACGATCGCGTAGATCCGCTCCGCGCCGCCGACTCCTTCGAGCAGCGCGAAGGCGGCCAGCAGGATCGGCACCGCCCCCTTGAGGCCACCCCACATCACGAACAGGCGCTCGCCGAGCCGGAGCCGCAGCGGCGCGAGCAGCGGCGCGATCGCGACCGGGCGTGCGAGCACGAGCAGGAGCGCGATCAGGATCCCGTCCGTCCAGACCGGCGACAGGCTCACGCGGTTGACGCTGAGCCCGAGCGCGACGAACACGACCACCTCGGCAAGGCTCGCCAGCGAGGTGTGGAAGCGCTCGACCTCGTCCCGCCGCGGGTAGGCCGCGTCGCCGATGAGGATGCCGGCGACGAAGACGGCGAGAAAGCCGGAGCCGTGCGCGACGGCCGCCACGCCGTAGATGACGCCCGCTGCCGCGAGGCTGCGAAGCGGGTAGAGAGCCGGGTTCGCGAGATGGATCCGCCGCAGCACCTGCAGGACGACCCACGCACCCGCGATGCCCACGCCCAGGCCGACCGACATCTCGACCAGGAACTCCCGGATCACGACCCAAAACGTTGAGTCGGCATGCGTTGCGAACTCGATCATCCCAAGCATCAGGGCGATCCCGACGGGATCGTTCACGCCGGACTCGCCCTCGAGGATCGTCCCGGTGCGACCGCCGACCTCGCGCTTGCCGAGCACGGAGAACATGACCGCGGGATCGGTCGGCGCCAGCGCGGCGCCCAGGATCCCCGCGCCCGTCCAGCTGAAGTCGAAGAGGTAGCGCCCGGCGAGCGCGATCAGCCCGGCCGTCGCGAACGTGCCGACGACGCCGAGGATGCAGATCGGGCCGGCCGCGGCACGGAAGCGCTTCCAGCCGACGCGCATCCCACCGTCGAAGAGGATGACGACAAGCGCGACGACGGCGACGCGCTCGACGCCGAGGACCGACAGCTTGTTGCCGAGCCGCGGCCAGAGGTGCGCCGCGCCCGCCGCGGCCAGCAGGAAGATCGCCGGCGCCGGGATCGGCACCCGCTCGCTGAGCTTGGTCGAGAGGACCGCGAACGCGACGATCGCGGCGACGATCAGGATCGCGAGCCCGAAGTGCGTGATCTCCGTCAAGGGCCGAGCCTAGTAGACCGGGTTGTCGCCGCTAGATCTCGGCCGCGAGCGCGCGGCGGGCCGCATCCTCGGCGGTCTCGGCGGCCCGGTCCGCGGCCTCGACGCGCTCGTCGCCCGGGACGGTCGAGAGGTTGACGGCCACGAGCTTGGCCGAGGCCCGGGCAGCGCCGGCCGCGAGCGAGGCGGCCGCCGCGGAGTCCGCTCGGGAGGGGCCGTCGGCTCGCTCCGCACCCTCCGCAGCGAGCAGCGCGACGTCCGCGGCGGTCTCGGCGAGCGCGAGCGGCACGTCCGCGGCCGCCGACAGCGCGCGGGCGAGGCCGGAGTGCCGCCGCTCGAGCGCCGCGAGGGCACTCTCGTAGGCGCGTACGTCCTGGTCCGCGAGCGCTAACAGCCGGTCGCGAAGATCGAGCGCCTGCGCGCGGGCCCCGGCCGCCTCGCTCCAACCCTCCGAGCGCGAGGCGGCCTTCGCGACGAGCGCGGCACAGAATGCCGCGGAGACACCCGCGACCCACCCTGACGCGGGAGCCGCCTCGTCCGAGGAAATCTCCTCGGCCAGCGACCGGGCGGAGGGCGGCTCAGGCAAGCGCCGCCTCGAACGCCTGTCGCGCCTCGTCGCCGAAGACGGCGAAGACGACGCGTTCGAGCGACGAGGGCTCGTGAGCCCGCACCGCGGCCACCATGATCCGCGCGCACTCGTCGAGCGGGAAGCCGCCTACGCCCGTGCCGAACGCGGGCAGCGCGAGCGAGCGGCAGCCCAGCTCTTCGGCGAGCCCGAGGCAGCGTTGCGTCGTAGTGCGGACGAGCTCGTCGTTCGTGCGCAGGTCCTGTCCCATGACGGCGCCGTGGATGACGTGGTTTGCAGGCAAGCGCCCGGCGCTCGTGGCCACGGCGTCCCCGACCTCGATCGGCCCCAGCGCGACCGCCTCGCGCTCGATCTCGCCGCCGCCGGCCCGCTTGATCGCACCCGCGACGCCCGAGCCCATCCAGAGCGCGTTGTTCGCCGCGTTCGCGATCGCGTCGACCTCGAGCTCCGTGATGTCGCCCTCGACGACCTCGAGGCGCATTAGAAGAAGAACTGTTTCCACGCCGTCCACCAGTCGTCGGCGCGGGAGACGATCGTCCGGTCGTCGAGCAGCTCGACGCCGTGACGGTAGCGAAGCTTGTCGGCCGGCTCGGTCCACTTGTACTCGACCTTGATCTCGCAGGGCTTGCCGGGGTCGTACGGCGGGACGGCGTGCAGGTCCTGGAGCGCCTGCGTCGCGCCGGCCTCGATCAGCTCCCGGGCGCGGGCCGGCGGAATCATCCGGGCGCTCCTGACACCGGTGCCGTGCTTGACCTCGACGGTCGTGAGGCCCTCGCCGAGCAGCTCCTCGCCCTCGCGGCAGGCGGCCTGGTCCCCGGTGACGAGCAGCACTGGGCAACCCCAGGTTCCGCAGAGGGCCGCGTTGATCCCGGTCTCGCCGACGAGCGTGTCGTTGAACCAGAGGTTCTGGAAGTCCGGGCCCGAGACGGTGTGGTTGAGGACGCCGTCGCCCGCGCCCGCGCGCGCGTGCATTCCGACGAAGAGCGCCGCGTCGACGCCCTGCTCGAGGAACTCGACGTACTCGGTCCACTCGTTCTGGACGACGAACTCGCAGTCGGGGTCGAGCTCCTCCGGGAGCAACGAGTTGAAGGTGTAGCCCTTGCCCGCGCCGTGGCAGTCCATCACGACGATCTCGGTGCCTCCCGCGGCCTTCGCACCGCGCACGGCGGCGTTGATCTCCTGCGTGTAGAGCTTGCGCCCTTCCTCGTACAGCGCCTCGCCCGCGCCGGTCTGCTCGGGCTTGACGATCCCGGCGACGCCCTCCATGTCGCTGATGACGAAGACCTTCACGCTTATAGCCTTTCACGTCGTGGACACTGGGCTGGCCGGGAAGCGCGTGCTCGTGACGGGGGCGTCGGGCGGGATCGGCTCGGCGTGCGCGCGGGCGTTCGCGGCCGAGGGCTGTGAGGTCGTCGTCCACTTCCACCGCGGGCGGGAGCGGGCGGAGGCGGTGGCCGCCGAGCTCGGCGGGGCGGTCGCGATCGGCGCGGATCTCACCGTCGAGGCGGAGACCGAGCGGCTGTTCGACGAGGCCGGCGCGCTGGACGTGTGCGCGGCGGTTGCGGGCGTCTGGCCGGAGGCGGACGTTCCGGTCTGGGAGCTGCCGCTCGCGCGCTGGGAGGAGACGTTGCGGGCGAACCTGACCGCCACCTTCCTGACGGCGCGCGGGTTCCTGCGTGGGGTCGCCGCGCAGGGCCACGGGTCGCTCGTGCTCGTGAGCTCGACGGCAGGGCTGTTCGGCGAGGCGGGCCACGCGGACTACGCGGCCGCGAAGGCCGCGCTCGTCGGCGGGCTGCTCCCGAGCCTGAAGAACGAGGTGGTTCGCGTCGCCCCTCGCGCGCGCGTGAACGCTGTATGTCCGGGATGGACGGCGTCGCCGATGACGCGGGAGGCGCTGACGCCGGAGACGCTCCAGCGGGTGACCCGAACGATGGCCCTGGAGAAGGTCGCGCAGCCCGAGGACGTCGCAGCTCAGGTGGTGGTGCTCGCCTCGGACGAGCTCTCGGGCCACGTCACAGGCCAGGTCGTCACGGTCGCAGGCGGGATGGAGGGCCGGGTGCAGCGATGAAAGCAACGGCGGCGGGCCGAAGCCCGCCGCCGAAAACTCCTGAGCCGCAGGATGATTGCCGTCAGTCCCCGGCCCGGAGGAGTCCTCGCCTCAAATCGGCGCGGCAGCTTGTGCCCTTTAGCATTTCCCTCAAAGACCGCGCCGCCCCGAACGTCAGCGTGCAGGACTCGGGCGAAGCCCGAGTGCTCTGCGCGAGTTTCGTCAATGCGCGGGTTTCGTCAATGCGCGGGCTTCATAACATCAGGCGGGGCCGCCGCCCGGCCCCGCCTGAGTCTCCCGTGAGAGAGCCGCAGTTACATCTCCGGAGGGGCCACGCCGCATCGGGCCCTATCCGTGTCGGATGGGCCCCGCCGCATCGGGCCCGTCCGGTCTTGACGATCAGCCCCCGCCGCATCGGGGCAGCTCGTCGTATGCAGGGGGAGTATCGCGTCGGAGGCCTCGGTTGATCTATCCCCCATTCACGGTTGACGGCTTCACTTCACTCCGAGTGCCGTGGCCCCGGGCTCCTGTGAGTAGAGTCAAACCCGCATGAACAGCCGCTTCGAGCAGCGCCTGGCCACCGGCGCGACCATCGTCGGGGACGGCGGCATGGGCGTCCTGATCACCAGCGCCGTCCCTCGATTGAGGTGCCCGGAAGAGGCGAACCTGCGCGCACCCGAGAGCGTCGTGACATTGCACACGAGCTTTATTCGCGCCGGCGCCGACATGATCGAGACGAACACCTTCGGCGCCAACCGCCACAAGCTCGCGCAGCTCTACCTCGAGGACGACCTCGAGCGGATCAACGGCGCAGGCGTGAAGCTCGCGCGCGAGGCGCGGGAGGTCTCCGGCCGCAACGTCTTCGTCGCGGGATCGATCGGTCCCCTCGGCGACCTGGCCGTGCCGACCGAGCGACGCACGAAGCTCTTCGCGGAGCAGGCCGCGCTGCTCGACGGCCGCGGGATCGATCTCTTCATGATCGAGACCTTCTACGACCTCGACGAGCTCGAGACCGCGATCGAGGCCGTTCGGGGGGTCTCATCGCTCCCGATCGTCGCGACGCTCACCTTCGACGAAGGCGCCGAGACACTCGCCGGCGTCACCGCCGCTGAGGCGGGCGAGCGCCTGCGCCCGCTCGGGCTTGCGGCGATCGGCGCCAACCACGGCGCGGGCCTCCACGCGGCGCTGGCCGCGCTCGAGTCGATGGGCGGCGACGGCGGCCCGCCCCTCGCCGCGCTGCCGAACGTCGGCCTCGCGAGCCTGAGCGGCGGCCGCGTCATCTACCCGCATGCGACCCCGGAGTACTTCGCCGAGTTCGCCGCCCATGCACGGCGACTCGGGGCGCGCCTGATCGGCGGCTGCTGCGGGACGACGCCGCTCGAGATCGCCGCGATCGCCTCCGCGGTCGAGGAGGAGCGTGAGCCGAGCGCGCCTCTGGACGTGGTGGAGCGCGAGCTCGTCGAGCCGCGCCTCGGAGGCGGCCCGCAGGAGACCGAGCTCGCGCGGATGCTGCGCGAGGGCGAGTGGGTCACGTGCGTCGAGCTCGACCCGCCGAAGGGCGGCACCTACGACTCGATGCTCGCGGTCGCGCGGCAGCTGAAGCTCTCCAGGAAGGTCGGTTTCGTCGACATCAACGACAATCCGATGGCCCGTGCGCGCGCGAACGCGCTGATGGCCTCGGTCGCGATCGAGCGGGACTGTGGGATCGAGACGATCCCCCACGTCACCCCGCGCGACACCTCGATCATGGGCCTCGAGTCCCTGCTCCTGGGCGCGCACGCCGAGGGCGTCCGCAACGTCCTCGCCGTCACCGGCGACCCGCCCGAGATCGGCGACTACCCCGGCTCGCGGGGCGTCTACGAGGTCGACTCGATCGGCCTCTCGCAGGTCGTCTCGCAGCTCAACCGCGGCGAGGACTACAACGGCAAGGGGATCGACGCGCCGACGTCGTTCTTCCTCGGCGTCGCGGTCAACCCGTCGGCCCACGACCTCGAGACCGAGGCCGACCGGTTCCGGCAGAAGCTCGCCGCCGGAGCCAGCTTCGCGATGACCCAGGCGCTCTTCGACCTCTCCTACCTCGACCGCTTCGAGGAGCTGATCGGCGGCTGGCCGGTGCCGCTGCTGCTCGGGATCTTCTACGTGCGCAGCTACCAGCTCGCCGTGCGGCTGCACAACGAGGTGCCGGGGATCGTCGTGCCCGAGGACGTCCAGCGACGGCTGGAGAAGGCCGGCGCGAACGCGGGCGCCGAGGGCCTCGCGCTCGCGAGGGAGCTTTACGCGCAAGCGCGGGAGAAGGTCGCAGGGGTCTACGTGATCCCGCCGTTCAAGCAGCCCGAGGCAGCCCTCGAGCTACTGGATTAGCGGGCGCACGGGCCCGTCGAGACCGGGCCCGTCGCAGACACGATGTCGCTGCGGACGATGGACGCGGGCACGCCGTAGCCGCCGTTCCCGTTCGCGCGCACCGCGAAGATCGTCGACTGCACCGCGCCGGAGGCGTCCACCGCGGGACCGCCGGAGTTCCCGTGCCGGACGTTGCCGCTGAGACTGGTCACGATGCGCCGTGTGAGGCCGCGGCCGTAGGCGTCCTGCGCGAGCACCGTCGCGGTGGAGCCGATCCGGCCGGCCGCCGCGTCGAGCGGCCCGTTCAGGGGGTACCCGACGATGGCGACCGGGGCACCCCGGCGCGGGTCGGCGAGGCGGAGCGGAGGGACCACGAGCCCCGGCACTCGCAGGACGGCGATGTCGTCGTGCGAGTCGAAGGCCGTCACCTCGGCCCGGAGCGTCGGGCCGTTCAACGCCACGACCGTCGTGTCGTGCTCGCCCGCGACGACGTGCGCCGCCGTCACGACGAGCTCGCGGCCCGCGACCCAGCCGCTCCCCTCGACCCCCAGCCCACACGCCGTGCCCAGCACGCGCACCACGCTCGGAGCGGCCGCGCGGACACCCGGCTTCGACAGGACGCGCGGGTCCGGTGGCTTCGTCGGCGCGGGCGGGCCCGCGAAGTT
>Ga0307320_10000202_pt1 | contig 21281 bp, 24 predicted proteins | sample ER_DNA_369_FD_194495 | JGI IMG/M metagenome (GOLD analysis project Ga0307320, IMG submission 194495) | Bulk soil microbial communities from the East River watershed near Crested Butte, Colorado, United States - ER_DNA_369 | ecosystem: Environmental > Terrestrial > Soil > Floodplain | place...
ACTCCTCCCTGGACAGGCGCGTGTCGCTCCCACCCCCGCCGCAACCGGCCGCGAGCAGGACGAGGACGCCCACCAGGCCTGCAACTAAGCCCCGCATCGCGCCGAGTCTAGCCGGGCTCGCGGTCGAGCAACTCGACGTGGAGGTCGGCGTCGAGGGCGTTCGCGATGCGAAGAAGCGTGTCGATCCGGGGAGGCCGCCCGCCGCTCTCGAGTCGGGCGATCGCCGACTGGGTCGTGCCCACGAGCTCGGCGAGATCGGCCTGCGAGAGCCCGCGCTCTTTCCGGCGATCCGCGACCTGCCCGGCGATCTGCGCGAAGAGCCAGCCCTCCTCAGCGCCGGCCAGCCGCGCTCGGATCCGCTCCACGGGTTGACTCATATCTCAATCATGCTATACATAGCAGTAGTGCGATACCGGCGAAGCATAGCCATTGGAAGTGCGGCCCTCTACCTCGGGTCGCTTATCGCCTTCATCGCCTACTGGTGGCACGAACTCGATTCGGACGCCAACTTCTACGGAGCGCTCGTTGCACTCCTCGCCGTTCAGTTCGTGACGGGCTTCGCCATTGGTCGTTGGCGTGCTCTCTTTCTCCTACCCCTGCTTCCGCTGATCTCGATCCCCGTGCCGGTACCCGCGGATGCGTACGAGCCGCTTCCGCTTTGGTTCGTGCTGCTCGCCTACATCGGACCGGTCGCCGCCGTGCTCATGTTTGCGGGCATCGGTGCCCGCAAGCTCTGGAATGGTCGGCGATCACCGGTGGTCGAATGACGATGCGGCTGGCGCGTCGCGACATCCCGGTTCTGATCCTCGTCGGCGCCATTGCCATGGCAACGGTCTGGATGGCGCTGATCGACGTCGAGGCCGCCTCACCGGACGGCCACTGGATACCAGTTCAGATCGTGTTTCTCGCCGTTCTGCTCATCCCGCTCGCCGCCGTCTGGCAGCTCGTCTCCGGGAAGCCAACGGCACTGTTCGCCCTTCTCGCACCGCTGGTGGGTGCGTTTCTCGTCGCCAACTACTACGCGTTCGACGTGTACGACGGGCCTCCGTACTATCGAAACTCAGAGGCCGGCGACATGCCCGCGCTGGCCATCTACCTCGGGACTCTAGGGGCGCTTGCCACAGGCTTCTTGACCTGGGTTCGCAGGCGATTCGGGGTGGTGCTGACCGTGCCCGTGTGCCTCGGCTGCGCCGTGCTCGTCTTTTTCTCGCACGTCTTCCACTGAGGCCGGCGCCTCAGAGCGTCTTGAACTGCTCGAACGGCTGGCGGCAGGCGTTGCAGTAGCGGATCGAGCGGCACGGGGTCGGGCCGAACAAGTTGTCGAGCCGCGTGTCGGTCGAGCCGCAATACGGGCACGGATGCGTTCCCGTCTGGATCTGCACCAGCGTGGCGGGCGCCCTGCCCGACGGAGGCGCGAAGCCGGAGTCGCTGAGCTTGCGGTGCCCTTCCTCGGTGATCCAGTCGCTCGACCAGCCTTCGCTCAGGACCTCGACGTCCGGCTCGGCGCCGAGCTCGCGGATCCGTTCCGCCATCTGGTCCCGCATGACCTCGAGCGCCGGGCAGCCGAGGAAGGTCGGCGTGAAGCCGACGTGCACGCGCTCGCCGTCCACCTCGACGTCGCGGACGACCCCAAGGTCGACGAGCGAGAGGACCGGAATCTCCGGATCTGGGATCTCGGCGAGCGCCTCCCACACGCGCTCGGCGGTCACCATGAGGCCCCCGGCACCGAGCGGCGCACCATCGTCATCTCCTCCCAGAGCGGCCGAAGGCCTTCGGTATGTCCGCTGCGCTCGATCGCCTCGCTCTCGTCCCGTTCGACCGCCTCACAGAAGAGGGACCGTTGCTCCTCGGGTAGGACGCCGAGCGCGTACGGCCAGAGCTCGTCGACGGCGTCGCGGAACTTGGGCTCGTCGCGCAGGCGCTCGGCCCACATCTCGGCGTGTATGCGGTGATATGTCTCTTCGCGGTCGATCTTCTCCGCGAGGCCCGCCACCTTCCGGTCGACCGAGTTCAGCAAGACCTGAATCCGGATTCGGTCGGCGGTCTCGTAGAGCCAGTGGCGGGCGATGGTCCGCGCCCAGTCGTCCGCCATGCGCATCTCGACGAGCGGGGCGCACAGGTACTCGTCGGGCTCGCGGTCGAAGGCGAGCGAGTCCGCATCCGTCTCCAGCTCGTTCGCGGCGAGCTCGTACCAGGCCCGCGCGTGGCCGATCTCAGTCTGCGCGATCGACGAGAAGGCCACGTCCTCCTCGAGGAACGGCGCAATGCCGGTCCATTCGGAGTTGCGCCAGCCGAGGATGAGCTCGTCGTCAGCCAGCCGGAGAAGTTCCTGCGCGTTCACGTGCCTCCTTCAGCTTCACCTTGAGGGAGTAGCCGTCCACCCGGCGATAGTCGCGGTCGAAGACTTCGGCGACGTACGGCTCCCGAACCTCCTCGACGGACTCGCGCGGGACGATCCAGAGCGCGAACGACTCGCCGCGGCGGCCGTAGAACTCACGCGCGTAGGCCTCGGCGAAGACCAGATTAGGCGCCTCGAGTGAGCCGCCGTGCTGAAAGGGCTGCCCCTCCCGCTCCTGGCGGAAGACCTCCCAGATCACGCCGCGTCTGCGAGCACCGCGCGCCGCACCCACGCGGTCTCCTCGTGCGAGGCCTGGCGGAAGCCGAGCCGGCGCTCGGTCTCGGGCCCGTGGCCGGTGACGACCCACTTGAGCTCGTCCCAGTCGGGCTCGGAGTAGGCCCAGACACCGTCCTTCCCTTTGCGGAGATTCGGGTCGGGCACGGTGAGTCCGAGCTCCCAGATCTGAGGCACGTAGCCGTCGAGGAACTGCTGGCGCGCCTCCTCGTTCCCCTGGCTCTTGATCCGCCAGCGGAACATCGGGTCGTCGTCGGCCGGGATCGGGTTTCCGTGGAACTGCATGAGCGGCCCCCACCACCTGTTCAGGGCCTCCTGCACGAGCTCCCGCTGCTCGTCGGTCCCGTTCATCATCGTGAGGATCACGTCGCGCCCGTGGAGGATGTGGAACGACTCCTCCCAGCAGATCTTCTTCATGATCCGCGCGTACGGGGCGTAGGAGCATTTGAGGAGCGCCTTCTGGGAGATGATCGCCGCGGCGTCGACGAGCCACGCGATCACGCCCACGTCGCCCCAGGTCTTCGTCGGGTAGTGGAAGACGTTGTGGAACTTCGTCTTGCCCGCGACGAGGTCGTCGAGGCAGGCCTCGCGCGGCTTCCCGAGATCCTCGACGACGCGGTAGATCAGCTGGGCATGGCCGACCTCGTCCTGCACCTTGGAGGTCAGGGCGAGCTTCCGCTGCAGGGTCGGCGCGCGCAGGATCCATTCGCGTTCGGGGAGAACGCCCATGAGTTCCGAGTTGCCGTGCATCTCGATGAACTTGACGAGCGCCTTGCGGTAGTCCTCCGGCATCGCATCGCCGGCCTCGACCTGGCCCCCGTTCTGGACGTACGCTTCGAATTCGGCTTCGGTCATACCCAAACGATCGTTAGGGTAACGGTACACGATGTCACGGAAAGAAGAGCTTTCCCGCCAGGCGGCGCGCCTATTCGCCGAGAAGGGCTACCACGGCACATCGATCGGCGACCTCGCCGATTCGATGGGCGTGCAGAAGGGCTCGCTCTACGCCCACATCGAGGGCAAGGAGGACCTGCTCTACGAGACGATGCGCGGGGGCGCGGCCGCGTTCCACGGCGCTCTCGATTCGGTGCCGGACGACGCTCCGCCTGCCGAAAAGGTGCGGCTTGCTCTCCGCGCGCACCTGCGAGTCGTGTCGGAGCAGCTCGACGTCGCGACGGTGTTCGTCCAGGAATGGAAGTACCTCGAGGGAGAGCGGCTCGAGGAAATCGTTTCCGAGCGGCGCCGCTACGAGGAGCGGATCCGCGAGCTCTTCCGCGAAGGCCGAGACCTCGGCGAGCTCCGCGCCGACCTCGACGTGACCGCGGCCGCGCTCGCGTTCCTCTCGGCGGCGAACTGGGCCTACACCTGGCTCGCCCCGGGCGCTGACACAAACGCGCTCGCGGATCGTTTCTACACTCTTTTCCTCGACGGATTTCGGGGCTACTCGACGCCGACGTAAGCTCGGGCCGTGCCGCGCGCCGTTCTCATCGTCAACCCGAACGCCTCGGGCGTGACTCCGGATCTCACCGTGGCCGTCGAGGACGTTCTTGGGGCGTCGGGAGAGTTGGAGACCATCCTCACCGAGCGGCCCCTCCACGCCGCGCAGATCGCCGAGGCGGTGAGCCGCGGGGATGTTCAGCGCATCTATGTCTTCTCGGGAGACGGTGGCTTCAACGAAGTCGTCAACGGCCTCGAGGCCGATCTTCCGGTCGGGTTCATCCCCGGAGGCTCGACGAGCGTCTTCCCGCGCGCCCTCGGCATGCCGCGCGACCCGGTCGCTGCAGCTCGTGCGCTTGTGGCCTCGCCCGCCGAGCGGCGCATCTCGCTCGGCCGGGTCAACGGCAGGCGCTTCACCTTCAGCGGTGGCCTCGGGATCGACGCAGAGCTCGTCCGCCGCATTGACGCGCTCGGCCGAGCCAGCGGCAAGCGGGCGAACGACCTCGCCTTCGCCCGGACCCTTGCGGGGATCTTCACCGAGAGTCGTGCGCGCTTCGCGCCGGCCATGGAGGTGGAAGGGCTCGGCCGCGTCGCCTTCGCGCTCGTCGCCAACGGCCATCCGTACAGCTACGTCGGCCGGATCCCCCTTCGCATCGCGCCGAAGGCGAAGTTCGAGCTCGGGCTCGACCTCGTCGCCCCACGGGAGATCAATGCGAGGAGGCTGCCCCAGGTCGCCGCCTGGGCCCTCGCCGGGAAGGGGCAGCAGCGTTCTCCACACGTCCTCTACGTGCACGACGCGGACGAGCTAGTCGTGCGCGCGGACCGGCCGATGCCGCTCCAGGTGGACGGCGAGGACCTCGGAGACGTGGAGGAGGCGCACTTCGAAGCGGAGCGCTCGGCGCTCAGGGTGCTCGTGCCGGAATAATCCCGGCATGGCCCAGGTGGTTCCCGCCGAAGGGGACATGCGGAGGGTGATCGGGGACGGGGAAGCTCAGCCGGACGGAGAGGTCGACGGCCTCACCGACCAGGATCTGCTCGAGCTCTACCGTGCGATGGTGCTGCTGCGGACCTACGACGAGCGCTCCGTCGTCTACCACCGCCAGGGCCGCATCGGGACGTACGCGATCTTCTGGGGGCACGAGGGAATGCAGGCGGGCTCGTTCCACGCGCTCGACCGCGGCGACTGGATCTTCCCGTCCTACCGCGAGTCCGCGATCGGCCTCCTGCGCGGCATGCCGCCCGAGACGGTGCTCGCCTGGTGGCGAGGCCATCCCGCAGGCTGGTGGGACCCGCGCGAGTATGGCGTCGCCTCCATCGCGGTGCCGATCGCGACCCACGTGCCGCACGCTGTCGGGTTCGCCTGGGGGAAGAAGCTCCGCGGCGAGCCCGCGTGCGCGATCGCGTACTTCGGCGACGGGGCGACCTCGGAAGGCGCCTTCCACGAAGGCGCGAACTTCGCTGGCGTGATGCGGGCGCCGGTGGTTCTTTTCTGCAACAACAACGGCTGGGCGATCTCGACGCCGGTCGAGGCCCAGACCCGCGCCGCGACCCTCGCCGACAAGGCGGCCGGGTACGGAATGCCGGGATTACGCGTGGACGGCGGCGACGTGCTCGCCGTCTACGAGGCGACGCGCGAGGCAGTCGCCCGCGCGCGGGCGGGAGAGGGGCCGACCCTCATCGAGGCGGTCACCTACCGCTGCGCGCCGCACGCGACCGCGGACGACCCGAGCGCCTACATCGACCCCGAGCGGGTCGAGGCCGAGCGCGCCAACGAGTGCGTCGGCCGGTACGAGCGCTACCTGCGTCGGCTGGGGCTCCTCGGCGACGATCTCGTCGAGTCGATCGCCGCCGACGCGAAGGAGGCCATGCGGGCAGGAATCGCCGCCGCGGAGGCCCTACCCGAGCCCGATCCCGACCTGGTGACGAGGAACGCCTATGCCGAGTAGGACGCTGGTCGAGGCGGTGAACGATGCGCTCCACGTCGAGATGGGGCGCGACGAGAGCGTCATGGTCATGGGCGAGGACGTCGGCCGCGCAGGCGGAGTCTTTCGGGCGACAGCCGGTCTGCTCGACCGCTTCGGCCCGGACCGCTGCGTCGACACGCCGCTCGCCGAGGCCGGGATCCTCGGGACCGCGGTCGGCCTCTCGATGGCCGGTTGGCGGCCGGTCTGCGAGATGCAGTACGAGTCCTTCAGCTACCCCTGCCTCGACCAGCTCATCTGCCACGTCGGCCGTTACCGCTGGCGGACGAACGGGGCCATGGAGTTCCCGATCACGATCCGCATGCCGACGGGCGGCGGCGTCAAGGCGCCGGAGCTCCACGAGGATTCGCCCGAGACCTACTACGTGCACACCCCGGGGATCAAGGTCGCGATCCCGTCGACGCCCTCCGACGCGAAGGGCCTCCTGGCGGCGGCGATCCGCTCACCGGACCCGGTCGTCCTCATGGAGCCGAAGGTGCTCTACCGCAGCCCGCGCGAGGACGTGCCCGACGGCGAGCACATCGTGCCGCTCGGCAAGGCGCGCATTGCACGCGAGGGCGACGACGTCACGCTCATCGCCTACGGCGGCATGGTCTCCGTCGCCGAGCAGGCTGCGGACGAGCTCGAGGCGAGGGCGGAGGTGGTCGACGTCCGCACGCTCAAGCCGCTCGACGAAGAGACGCTCCTCGCCTCGGTCGCCAAGACCGGGCGGGCGTTGATCGTGCAGGAGGCGCCGCGCGTCGCCGGCTTCGGCGCAGAGATCGCGGCGCTGCTCGCGGAGAAGGCGATCCTCGACCTGCGCGGTCCCATCCTTCGGGTGACGGGCTACGACGTCCCGTTTCCGTTCTGGTCGATCGAGGACGAGCACATCCCCTCGCCCGCGCGGGTCGTCGAGGCCGCCGAGAAGCTCCTCGGCTTCTGATGGCCTACGAGTTCAAGCTTCCCGACCTGGGCGAGGGCGTACGCGAGGGCGAGATCGCCCGTTGGCTCGTCGAGGTCGGGCAGGAGGTCGCCGAGGACGACCCGCTCGTCGAGATCCAGACCGACAAGACGACCGTCGAGATCCCCTCGCCCGCTGCGGGCAAGGTCGCGCAGATCCTCGTCGGCGAGGGCGAGCTCGTCCCGGTCGGCACTCCTTTGGTCCTGATCGGCTCGGACGGCGAGACGCCCGCTCCCCCTCCCGAGAAGGTGCAGGCGACCCCGCTCGTCAGGCGAATCGCAGAGGAGCTCGGCGTCGAACTGGGCACGATCAGGGGCACCGGCCCCGGCGGGCGCATCACCGAGGACGATGTGCGCGGGACGGCAGGCCCGGCCGAAGGGGAGCGGCGCGAGCCGCTGCGAGGCATCCGTCGCCAGATCGCCGAGCACCTGACCCGCTCGCACCGCGAGGTGCCTTCGGTCACGGTCGTCGAGGAGTGCGACTTCACGGCGCTCTCGCAGGCACGCGGCGAGCGCCCCTACTTGCCTTACCTGCTCGCGGCGGCCGTCGAAGGGCTGAAGGCCTACCCGGAGCTCAACGCGACTCTCGCCGGGAACGAGATCGTCTACTGGGAGCGCTATGACATCGGGCTTGCCGTGCAGACCGAGGAGGGGCTCGTCGTCCCAGTCCTGCGCGCGGCCGACGACAAGTCTCTCGACGAGCTCGGAGCCGAGGCGGCGCGCCTGGCCGAGGGCGCCCGTGGGGGGACGCTGCCCGCCGAGGAGCTTCGCGGCTCCACGTTCACGGTCACGAGCGCGGGGCGGCTCGGCGGGCTCTTCGCGACGCCGCTCGTCAACCATCCCGAGGTCGCGATTCTCGGCCTTCACCGCATCGGCTCGCGTGCCGCCGTCGTGGACGGACAGGTGGTGCCCCGCGAGCTCGGCTGGCTCTCCTGCACGTTCGACCATCGTGTGGTCGACGGCGCGCGAGCGAGCGAGTTCCTCCTCACGGTCATCGAGCGCCTCCAGTCCGCCTGAATCCGTTTCCGCTGCGATCGCGTAGGTCCGGCAAAGGTCTTTCACCGCAGCAGCGGGAAGGGAGGCAGGCATGCACAGAGGGATTCGGCTCTGGGTCGCAGCGACCGTAGCGCTGCTCGTCGCGACCGGGGTCGCCATCGCCGCCGTCTCGATGAACTTCAACTCGCCGATGGAGGGCGCGCAAGAGGCACCGGTGCCGAGGGACACACAGGCGCGCGGGAACGCCGTCTACAAGCTCTCGGCCGATGGCACGCGCGTCCAGTACAAGGTCATCGTCGCGAACATCGAGAACGTCTTCATGGCCCACATCCACATGGCGCCACGAGGAGTCTCCGGCCCCATCGTCGTGTGGCTCTACCCGAGCACCACGCCGGGCATCATGGCGCCGCTCGGCGGGGGCCGGATCGACGGCGTGATCGTTCAGGGATCGTTCGGGTCGTCCGACCTGGTCGGTCCTCTTGCTGGCCGTCCGCTCTCCGAGCTCGTCGATCTCATGCGGAGCGGAGGCGTGTATACGAACGTCCACACGAACGACGGCGACCTGGTCGTGAACGAGGGCCCGGGCGACTTCCCCGCGGGCGAGATCCGCGGTCAGATCAAGGAGAACGGGCCCAGCTGAGGAGCTGAGCCCGAAGCGCGTAGATCAGAAGAGATCGCGCTCCGGGCTCGGGCCGAGGGGCGGCGGGGAGAGGGAGGGGCGTGACCCGCCGCCCTAGGGTCCGCTAGGCGACTGCGGGTTCGGCCTCCTGCGGGTCGAGATAGGGGGCGAGCATGCGCTCGATCTGGGGGGCGCTCACCCGTCCTTCCAAGCGCTCGACGGGCCGCCGGTCCTTCAAGAGGACGAGCGTCGGAACCTGTGTGACGCTGAGCCGCTCAACCCACTCGGGCGATGTGGCGACGTCGATTCGGGAGATCCGCAGGCGCTCTCGCTCCTTGCGGGCGAGGTGGGCGAGAAGGCTCTCCATCCGCCGTGCGGGCCCGGACGTCTCCTGGGTGAAGAAGAGCAACGTGGGGGTGGGGGTGGTCTGAGGCAAGAGCGCTCCGGTTCCGGGTCTGGAAGGATTTCCCTCCTCATGAGCAGGAGAAACCCCGGAGTTGGGTATTGGGCGGGGTATTACGTCGGCCGCGTAGGCTGCGAAGACGTCTGGCTCGGCGGTTGCGGCGCCAGCGGAACGTATTGCACACTCGGCCGCCTTCGCCCCGCCTGGGCGAAGAGCGCCATAAGCTCGTAGGCCTCTTCGGGGAGGCCTGTCTCGACGGGCAGGCCCAGCCCGCGCGCCTCCTCGACCGTGATCGGGTCGTCGTGCGTGTAGTGCCCGCCGGCGAGCTCCTCCGCAAGCGAGTCCGCGTCCTTCGTGCCCACGCGTTCGGTGACGAGCTCGCGGACGACCTGCTTCATGTGGCGTACCGCCTTCTCGGCCACATCCGCCATGACGAGCGTACGGTCATCCAGGCGCTCGAGCGGCTTTTTCTCGACCACCCGGACGAGAGATGCCGCGGGCATGTCTCCGAGCTGCGGGTCGACGGGGCCCAGCACCGCGGCCGCGTCCATGAGGATCTCGTCCGCCGCGAGCGCCAGGAGCGTCCCGCCGGACATGGCGTAGTGCGGGACGATCACCGTCACCTTGGCCGGGTGTCGCCTGAGGGCGTACGCGATCTGCTCCGACGCGAGGACGAGTCCGCCCGGCGTGTGGAGGACGAGGTCGATCGGCGTCGCGTCATCGGTCAGCCGGATCGCCCGCAAGACGGCTTCCGAATCCTCGATGTCGATGAAGCGGTAAAAGGGCACGCCGAGCACACCGACCGTCTCCTGCCGGTGGATCATGGCGATCACCCGAGTCCCGCGCTTCCGCTGCAACGCCGAGAGGGCCCGCGCACGGCGCATGTCGAGGAGGCGGTGCGAGAGGACCGGGAAGACGAGGAGCAGGAGGAAAAAAAGCCAGACGATGCTCCCCAGATCCACCGCGCGAGGATAGCCGAAGGGCGGTGGCTAGACTGGGTGCGATGGAGCTCTTCGACTGGTACTGGCTGGGCGTGAGCGCCGGTCTCGGCGTCGCGGCCGGCACGGCAGCGGCCTGGATCCAGTCCGCCGGCCCACGCGTACTCGGCGCGATCGCGTTCGCGATCGCCGCACTGGTCGGGATCTTCGTTGCGTTCTTCGTCGCCGGTTGGGGCCCGGCGGTCTGGGCGGGGGCGGCGACGGCCGCCTGGATCGCGCTGCGGCGGCTCGTCCGCGCCGCGTTCCCGGCCGCGTTTCTCGCGTTCGCGTTGCTCGCGTTCATCCCCTTGGTCGGCTACCTCGAGGCCGTGACCGCCCCGCTCGTGGGCGGGCGGCTCCGGCGCCGCGCGGGCGAGAAGTACGCCGGCCTCCGAGTTCTCGCCAAGGACTAGCCCCGATGAAGAAGCTCGTCCTCGCCGTCATCGACGGCCTCACCCCGGTCATGCTGGAACGGGCGCTCGGGGAGGGCCGGCTTCCGGCTCTCTCGTTCCTGCGGGAAGCCGGGTCCTATGTCAGGGGCACGACGACCTTCCCCTCGGTCACCCCGGTCTGCCTGACCTCGATCGCCACGGGTGCCCACCCCGATACCCACCACATCCCGCATCTCGTCTGGTACCACCGGCGGGAACGCCGCGTGGTCGAGTACGGCTCGTCGTTTTCGGCGGTTCGTGCGGCCGGAGCGCGGCGCTCCCTCCGGGACTCGGTCTTCGCGATGACGCACGAGCACGTCTCGCCCCGGGCGCTGACGGCCTTCGAGGCCCTCGACGACGCGGGGCTCGAGACCGCGGCGATCAACTTCACCTGCTACCGCGGCCGTACGCGGCACCCGATCAAGCTTCCGCTTCGCGCCGGGCGCAACCGCTGGTACGAGGCCGCGTACGGGCCACGCCGGTTCTTCTTCTTCAACCTCTTCGAGTCGGACGTGACCGGCGCGCCGCTGGCGATTCGCTCGAGGCCGGAGGGCTCCGTGGACGCGTACGCGGCGACGATCGGCCGCTGGCTCGTCACGCGCGACGGCTTCGACTTCCTCGTCTTCTACCTCCCGGACTACGACTACGCGTCTCACATCTCGGGACCGGACGCGGCTGTGCAGGCGCTCGAGCGCGCCGACGCCGCAGTCGGCGAGCTGATCGCGGCCGCCGGCGGCCACGAGGCCTTCCTCGACCGCTATGCGATCGTCGTCTGCTCCGACCATGGCCAGACGCACGTCGATCGGGTCGCCACCCTGCAGGACTCCTTCGCCGATCTCGCCGTCTTCACGGGCAAGCGCGGCACCGTGGCGGACGGATGCGACGCCGTCGTCACGGCATCGAACCGCTCCGGAATGGTCTACGCGCTGGACGGCCGTCCGGCGCGGGAGTTGGCTGAGCGGCTCGACGGCGCCGACGGTGTCGACGTCGCGCTGTTCCTGGAGGACGGCGAGGCGGTCGCCCGCGGGAGCGGAAACGAGGTTCGGTTCGCGCCCGACGAGAGCGGCGGCTGGGCGATCTCGGGAGATGCCGGACTTCTCGTCTGGGATGAGTTCCCGAACGCCTACGAGCGCGTCTGGTGTGCCCTCGCGTGCCCGAACGCCGGTGAGGTGATCGTCTCGGCGGCGGAAGGATGGGAGTTCGAGGACCTCGGTGGCCGGCACCATTCGGGAGGCGGAAGCCACGGCTCGCTGCTCGCCGGCGACTCGACAGTGCCAATGCTCTCGGCGGGGTTCGACGACCCGCCTCTGCCGCGGGACGCGCGCATCACAGATCTCGCTCCGCTCGCGCTGTCTCATTTCGGAGTTCAGCCGCCGCCGTCCATGCGGACGCGCGTCTCGGCCGGTGTCTGAGCCGGCCGAGGAGAGGCAGGCCATGGTCGACGAGCAGCTCGCCGGCCGCGGGATCACAGACGACCGGGTCCTCGAGGCGATGGGCCGCGTGCCGCGCGAGCTCTTCGTCGGAGACCGCGACCGCCGCAACGCCTATCGCGACATGCCTCTGCGGATCGGCCACGGCCAGACGATCTCGCAGCCCTACATGGTCGCCGTCATCTGCCAGGCGGCGGAGGTGCGGGAGGGCGACAGCATCCTCGACATCGGCACTGGCTCCGGCTACCAGGCCGCTGTCCTTGCGGAGCTCGGCGCGACCGTCCACACGATCGAGCGGATCCCGGAGCTCGCCGAGCGGGCACGGGCACGTCTTGTCGGCGCTGGCTACGAGAACGTGGACGTGCACGTCGGGGACGGGTCGCTCGGCGTCCTGGAGCACGCGCCCTACGACGCGATCGTCGTCGCGGCGGCGGCGCCGGCCATGCCCGAGTCGCTGTACGAGCAGCTCCGCGCGCGCGGCAGGCTCGTCGTCCCCGTCGGCGGGCAGGAGGGGCAGCGCCTCGAGGTGATCGTCCGGAGTCCCGAAGGCCCCGCGGTCGCCCGCTCGGTTCCCTGCCGGTTCGTGCCGCTCGTCGGGGCCGAGGGCTTCTAGTTTTCGTCCTCCACCGTGGGGGAATTCACTCGGGCGATGGAAGGGGGTCTTCGCGCGAGCGCGGTCGAATCACGACCCGTTTGCTATGCCGATATTCGCCTCGGCGTCGTCGTTGACGTTCTCCTCGACGACGAGCTCCAGCGCGTCCTCGGCTTCGACGTCCTCTGCGGCGACCGTGCCCACCGGTACCTCCCGCTCCCGGCGTGCGAGATCCTCGAGAGCTCGATCGCCGTCCCGTCGGCGCTCGTCCTGATGCGGCAGGAGCTCGACTTCTACCGCCAGCGCGCGCGGGCTCTCACCGCCGTCCGCGGCTTCCCGGCGCGACGGAGAGGCCGGGCGCTCGGCACGGTCGTCGACCTCGTCTTCGCGCCGAACGGAGAGCTGGTCGAGCTCGTCGTGGAGACCGAGGAAGGCCAGGCGGTCGCCGAGGCAGGGCCCGGGCTCCTGGTTGGGCCGGATGCCCTGCGGCCAGCCGTCTAACCTTTCTCTGCGTGGCGACGCAGCCGGACACTGTGACGGGACGAGCGAGCGCGATCTCGGATGCCGCCGGCGGGGCGCTGCGGCGCCGAGCCAACTGGTACCAACTCGTCAAGTTCTGCATCGTCGGGGCGACGGGGTACGTGATCAACCTCGCCGTCTTCGCGGCGCTCGTCCACTGGGCGGACATGCACTACATCCCTGCGGCGATCTGCTCGTTCCTCGTCGCCGTCACGAGCAACTACACCTGGAACCGGGTCTGGACCTTCCGGCACCAGCGGGGGCACATCGCCTACCAGGGCCTTCGCTTCCTGGTCGTCTCGACGATCGCCCTCGCAGGCAATCTCGTTTTCCTCGCGACCCTCGTCGGCATCGGCGTGCCGAAGATTCCCGCTCAGGCGATCGCCATCGCGCTCGTCACGCCGTGGAACTTCGTCGCGAACAAGCTCTGGAGCTTCCGACGCCAGCCGGCCGCCTAGGTCTCCTCTTCGCGCTCGCGGCGCTCGTCGTTCCGACCTCGGCCGCCGCCGTGCAGAAGGCGCCCGTCTACGACTCGCACGGCAATCTCACCGGGACGCCGTTCGTCCCCCAGGACGAGCCCGGCCCGGCCGAGCTGACCGACAAAGAGGCGATCGCCGCTGTCCTCGCCTACCCGAAGGTCGCTGACTGGGTCGAGCGCTATCCCACCGATGGGCTGACGAAGCAGGCGACTCTCGACGAGGACGCCGGTTCGTGGTCGGTGAAGATCTGGTCCGACCTCCCCGACGCGGGCCAGATCGTCGACGCCAAGGTCGACGACCAGACCGCCGAGGTCACCGAGGCGTGGACTGGGCCGCAGGTCGCGTGGAAGATGGCGCGCGGGTACGACGGGGCTTTTGGCCGAGGGATCAACCGGCTGTGGGTGTGGCTCACTTTCTGCGTCATCTTCCTCGTCGGGCTGGCCGACTTCCGGCGCATCGCCTCCGTGCGGAACCTCGACCTGCTCGTCCTCCTCTCCTTCTCGGCGTCTCTCTACTTCTTCAACATCGGCGACGTCTTCACGGCGATGCCGCTCGTCTACCCGGCGCTCGCGTATCTCCTCGGGCGGATGATCTGGGTCGGTGTGCGCGGACGGGGCGGGTCGTCCCGGCCGGTCTGGCCGGTGTGGGCCCTGCTCGCGGCCACGGTCTTCCTGATGGGCTTTCGCACCACGCTGAACGTCGTGGACTCGAACGTGATCGACGTCGGTCTCGCGGGGATCGACGGCGGCCAGCGCATCGTCCAGGGCGAGATGCCGTACGGCCACATGCCGACGGACGACGGCAAGGCCTGCGGGCTCCCGGACTCCGAGGGCTACGTCCGCGAGCACGTGCAGACGAACGGACGCTGCGAATCGGCGAACGAACGCGGCGACACCTACGGGCCGGTCAGCTATCTCGCCTACGTCCCCGGCTACCTCGCGGTCGGCTTCGGCGGGAAGTGGAACGGCGGCTCGAGCACGTGGGCCGGCCTGCCCGCCGCGCACCTGACCTCGCTGCTCTGGGACCTCCTCGCGCTGGTCGGCATGGGCGTGCTCGGGCTTCGCTTGGGCGGACGCATGCTCGGGGCGACGCTCGCATTCGCGTGGGCGGCCTACCCCTTCACGCAGTACGTCTCGAGCTCGAACTCGAACGACGCGATCATGCCTGCGCTTCTCGTCTGGGGCCTCGTGTTTCTCACCTCGCCACCGGCCCGCGGGCTCTTCCTGGCGCTCGGCGCGTGGACGAAGTTCGCCGCCCTCCTGCTCCTGCCGCTCTGGGCCTCGTATCCGGACTGGCGCGGCGCCCTCCGGAGCAAGGTCACGTACTTCCTCGGCTTCGTGCTCGGCACCGCGATCGGGTTCTGGATCCTCTTCCTCGAGCCCGATCCGCTCCATGCGGCGCGCGTCTTCTGGGACCGGACGTTCGGCTGGCAGCTCTCGCGCTCGTCCCCGTTCTCGATCTGGGACTGGGACCAGTACCCGGGGTACCCGAACCTCCATCATGTCCAGACCGGGCTCAAGATCGTTGTCCTCTTCGGCGCGCTCGCGGTCTACTTCGTGCCTCGCGTCAAGAACGAGCTCCAGGTCGCCGCCCTCTCGGCCGCGCTCCTGATCGGCTTCGAGCTGGTCCTGACTCACTGGTTCTACCTCTACATCCCATGGTTCTTCCCCTTCGTCGCCTTTGCCCTCTTCGCGCCGGCTCTCCTACCGGTCCATGCGGCGGAGCCGGCCCAGCCGCCCCCCGAGCTTGAGCACGAGCCGAGAGCACTCGTTCCCACGCGCTGAGTCGAACCGTGTCGGGCAAGCGGTCGCGCTTGGGATCGTGCTCGTGACCATCTCGTGGGCGCTCCTGCACACCGGCTTCTGGAGCCGGACGCAGATCATCGATACGCCGGTCTACGAGCGGTACGGCGAGGCGATCCTCGACGGGCAGGTGCCCTATCGGGACTTCGACCTGGAATATCCGCCGGCCGCCCTGCCGGCCTTCGTGCTCCCCGCGCTCGCGCAGGAGGACGACTACGGCTCCGTCTTCGAGGTCTTGATGTGGGCCTGCGCGGTCGCGGCGATCGTTGCTCTCGGCCTCGCGCTCGCAGCGGTCGAGGCGGGCACCGCCCGGCTCTACTCGGCCATTTGCTTCCTCGCGCTCGCGCCGCTCGCCCTGGGCACGGTGCTCCTCTCGCGGTACGACCTGTGGCCGGCTGCCCTCACGATCGCCGCCCTCGCCGCGTTCGTCGGGAGGAGGGAGCGGATCGGGTTCGGAGTGCTCGGGGTCGCGGTCGCAGCGAAGATCTATCCGCTCGTGCTCCTCCCGGTCGCGCTCGTCTGGATGGCGAAGCGGCGCGGGACGCGAGAGCTCTGGATCGGTCTCGGGTGCTTCGCCGCCGTGCTCGCTCTCTGCTTCGTCCCGTTTCTGATCCTCGCCCCGGGCGGAGTTGCCCACAGCATCGGCACGCAGCTCGGGCGGCCGCTCCAGCTCGAGAGCCTCGGCGCGTCGCTTCTCCTCGCCGCCGAGCAGCTCGGCATCTACGACGCGACGGTGACGAACTCGCACGGCTCGCAGAACCTGGCCGGCTCGCTGCCAGACACGATCGCCTCCCTCCTGACCGCGTTCCAGTTCGTCGCTGTCGGGCTCGTCTGGGCGCTCTTTGCCGCGCGCGACCGGGGGCGCGAGGGCCTGCTCACCGCGGGCGCTGCCACGGTCGCAGCCTTCGTCGCGTTCGGGAAGGTGCTCTCGCCGCAGTTCCTGATCTGGCTTCTTCCGCTCGTCCCCGCCGTGGCCGGCGCGGGCGGGCTGGCGGCGTGCGCCGTGCTCCTCGTCTCCCTCGTCACCACGCAGCTCTGGTTCCCGTTTCGCTACTGGGACGTGGTCGCGCTCGAGCCGGTCGGGTGGCTCGTCCTCGTCCGCGATCTCCTGCTCGTCGCGCTTTACGCGATTCTCTTGGTCGCGCTTACCAGAGCCCGAGACCCGACGAAGACCTGAGCCGCCGTACGAGCTGAACCGAGCGATGCGGCGTCCTCGGTCGCGCGGGTATGTCAATTAGATACCCGCGCTTCCTGCGTCCTTGCCTCTCGCACTTCATCTCGGCCCGCCGGCGAGGCTCCGTCGAGTCCCGGACTCTAGTCGACGGGGACGCGAAGCGGCTCGCATCGCGTAGCGCGGCCCTCGGCGTCGCACTCGACCACTGCGCCCTCGATGCGCACGCCCCCGTCGGCGGGATGGAAGCGCACCGGCATGGCCGTCCGCATCCGCTCGATCGCGAGCTCGGCGCGGACGCCGATGACGGAGTCGTGCGGGCCGGTCATGCCCGCATCAGTGATCGCGGCGGTGCCTTCCGGCTGCACGCGCGCGTCGTTCGTCTGCACATGGGTGTGCGTGCCGATCACTGCGGTCACGCGGCCGTCGAGCATGCGGGCAAGGGCGACCTTCTCGCTCGTCGCCTCGGCGTGGAAGTCCACGACCACGATCTTGGCCTGGCGCCGGGCCTCCTCGACGAGATCGTCGACGATGAGAAACGGGCTCTGTGGCGGCGAGAGGAAGAGGGCGCCCTGGAGATTGACCACAGCGACCGGCGTGCCGTCGGCTGCCGGCTGCACGGTGAGGCCTCGTCCCGGTCCGCCGAGGTTCTCGGGGCGGATGACGGGCCCCTCCCGCTCGAGCACCGGGATGATGTCTTTCTGGCGCCAGACGTGGTTGCCGAGCGTGATCACGTCGGCGCCAGCGGCGAGGATCTTGTCCGCGAGCTTCGCGGTGATCCCCACGCCGTCGGCGGCGTTCTCGCCGTTCACGATGCAGAAGCCGACGCCGAGCTCCTCCTTGAGCGAAGGCAGCCGAGCCTCGAGCGCTCGCCGGCCCGGTGGGCCGAAGACGTCTGCGATGAAGAGGATGACCAGCTCGGGCCCGGCTCTAGGGCACGGCGAGCGAGCCGGCCGCGTGCACTTCGATGTGGACGTGCTGGCCGCGGTCCTGCGTGTAGCGGGCGAGCGCGGCCTGCTCGACCGAGGAGAGGTCGATGATCCGGCCGATCTTCGTCCGCCCTGCCGAGACGGTCATCCCGACGGTCAGCGCGGGGTCCGGCCGGAGGTTGGTCAGCGTGACGACGACCCCCGGGTTGCCCGACGGCTGGATGTCGATTCGGACGCCGTACGGCTTCCCGTTCACGATCTGGTCCGAGACGGCCATCACGCTTCCGTCCACCGGCGTGTAGACATCGGTGCCGGTCGGCGCCCCGACGTCGAGCCCGCCCGTCTCCGGTCCCACGCCTCCGCTGATCTGGTAGTAGCGGATGCCCGAGCTCGAGTCGCCGAAGAAGCTGTTGACCATCCGCTTCAGGAGACCGGCGTTCGCCTGCGTCCCGATCGGGTCGAGCGCGAGCGTGCTCGCCCCCGAGGAGTGGTAGCCGATCGCGGTGACCCGGCTCTGGTTGATCGGGAGCTGGAGGCGGAGGGTGTCCTGCAGGGCGACGATCTGCGCCCGTGGCGGCCCCGCCGGCAGGAGCCGCGCGGTCGGCGCCGGGCCGGTGTTCGTGACTTCCGCGGTCTTGCCCGAGCCGAACGCCGTGAGCATGAGCACGACGAGGCAGACGCACGCCACGACCGCCAATGCGGCCGTGCGTCGCGCCCTGCGAACCCTCGCGCGCATCGCTTGCCGTTCAGCGGCGCGGTAGGCAAGCCCGGGAGCCTGGGGCTGGGCCATCCGCGGCACGCTAGCGGAGGTGCCCACTGCTTTCAAACGGATACCGCGGTCCTCGTCGGGCTCCGGCAGGAGCGCGAGGGAGCCGTCGGTCTCGAAGGACCAGTCCCAGGGTGGAGGGCGGAGCCCGACCACATTCCCAGGGTTTGCAGGGATTTCATCCACCTGATCGTAGGGAACGGGCGCTCTGGGCATGGTGAGCTAGCCTTGCGGCGTGGTAGCCGTCCTTCGCTCTCACCCTGCCAGGGGCGTCGGACGCTGAAAGCGCCGCTCCTCAGCGCGAACGGGGTGTCGCGGAGGTATGGGCGTATCGTCGCGCTCGCTCCCATGAGCCTCGAGGTGCACCCGGGAGACGCGCTCGCGCTCATCGGACCCAACGGCGCGGGCAAGTCCACGCTCCTCTCCATTCTTGCGGGCGCGCTCGACCCGAGCGACGGCTCCGTGGCCGCCGCGTCCGTGAACCATCGCGGCCCCAAGGTCGGCTGGGTCCCCCAGAAGCCGGCTCACTACCAGCGTCTCTCGCCGCGCGAGAACCTCGAGCTCTTCGCCCGGCTCGAGGGAGTCTCCGAGGCGAAGGAGGTCGCTGACCGCTACATCGGCCTGCTCGACCTCCCGGACGACGGTCGCTTGACCGTCGAGCTCTCGGCGGGGAACCAGCAGCGCCTCAACGTCGCGGTCGCCCTCCTCGCCGGACCCGAAGTCCTCCTCCTCGACGAGCCGACCGCCTCGCTCGACCCGCGTCAGCGGCGCCTTCTCTGGCAGGTGGCTGCCCATGTCCGCGAGCGCCAGGGCGCCGTCGTCTTCGCAACGCAAAACCTCGAGGAGCTCGAGCGCTTCGCCACCCGGGTCGCCGTCCTCGTCGGCGGAGAGCTGGTCTTCGACGGCAGCCTCGAGCAGTTCAAAGCTTCCCCCGAAGCGGACGTGTTTGCGTGAAGAAGACCCGCCTCCTCCTGAAGAAGGACCTGCGGATCCTCGGCCGCTCGCCGGTTCTCGTCGCGGCGCTGATCGTCTATCCGCTCGTCTTCGCCGCGCTCGTCGGCGCGGTCGTCCGCTACGCGGGCGACCGGCCCACCATCGCCTTCGTCGACCTCGACCACCTCCCCGAGCAGCTCACCGTCGGCGGCCAGACCTTCAACGTGCCCGAGGTTCTCGACCAGGTAAACGAGAACGCCGAGCTCGTCCCGATGGACCAGGAAGAGGCAGACCGCAAGCTGGCGAACGGGGAGGTGAACGCGGAGATCATCGTGCCGCGCGGGTTCGCCTCGCGGCTCCGCGGGATGGTCGAGAGCCCGCAGCTCGAGCTGAAGACCGCGCGCGGCGGAATCGCGAGCCGGGTCGAGCAGCAGACACAAGCTCTCGTCTACGAGCTGAACCAGCGGCTGCAGGACGCCTACATCGACGCGAACCTCCAGTATGTGAACCTCATCGTCAGGGGCGGCACCGGCACGTTCCTCGGCAACGAGTTCGACGTGGTCGGGCTTCAGCGGGCGGGGGAGCTGCTCGCGGAGATCGAGCAGACGACGAAGGATCCCGCGATCGCCGAGCAGGCGCGGGAGCTCTCGACCTTCGTCCGCCAGGCGCAGCTGGCCCTCGGCGCCTCGGACGAGTCGCTCCGCGCGACGGCGAACCCGATCAAGCTCGAGGTCGACACCGAGGCCGGTCGTTCGTGGCTCCTCTCCGCGCAGCTCCAGGCGTATGCGCTTGCGCTCACGCTGGCGTTCATCTGCGTCCTCCTCGCCGCGGCGGCGATCGCGTCCGAGCGGGACGAGAACGTCATCGGGCGGCTGGCGCGCGGTCTTGTGGGCCTGACAAACCTCGTCGTCGTGAAGGTCGTGCTGGCGGCGCTCGTCGCGGTCGTGCTCGGCCTCGTGATCGCGCTCGTCTTCGGTGCCCTCGCAACCGTCTTCGACGTCACCGGCGGCGAGCCGTGGGAAAGGCTGCCGCTCCTCGGCCTCGGCCTCGTCATCGCGGGAGCCGCGTTCGGCGCCTTCGGCGTCCTCGTCGGCGTCGTCGCGCGGGAGGCGCGGACGGCGGTGCTCGTCGCCTTCCTCGTCGCGCTTCCGCTCGTCCTGCTCGGGCTGCTCCCGGACGGAACCGTCCAAGCCGCGCACGTGATCTCGAAGGCGTTCCCGTTCTCGCATGCCGTCGACTTCTTCCAGTCCTCGCTCTATGACAACAACCCCTGGTCGACCCTCGCGCGCGAGGCCGCCTGGCTCGTCGGGCTCGCAGTCGCCTTCGGGGCGGCGGCCCGGCTCGGAATGCGAAGATTGCTGGCGTGAGCGCCTTTCCGGCCACCCGCCTGCGACGCTTTCGGCGCACGGGCGCCCTCAGGGAGCTCGTCCGCGAGACGCGTCTCGACCTGCGCGACCTCGTCTACCCGCTCTTCGCCTGTCCCGGCTCCGGAGTCGTGAAGCCGCTCGAAGGCCTGCCCGGCATCGCGCAGCGGTCGGTCGACCGCCTCGCCGATGAGGCTGAGGAGCTCCTGGGGCTCGGCATCGGCGCGGTGCTTCTCTTCGGGATCCCGGAGGAGAAGGACGATGCCGCCTCGGGCGCCTACGACGAGGACGGCATCGTCCAGCAGGCTCTGCGTGCTCTCTCGGAGCGCACGCCGGAGCTGGTGCTGCTCACAGACGTCTGCCTCTGCGAGTACACGTCGCACGGCCACTGCGGGGTCGTCGAAGGCGACGAGATCGTGAACGACCTGTCGCTCGAGCTGCTCGCGAAGACCGCGGTCAGCCACGCCGACGCGGGCGCACATGCGGTCTGCCCGAGCGACATGATGGACGGGCGGGTCGGCGCGATCCGCGGCGCACTCGACTCCGACGGCTTCGAGCAGGTGCCCATCGTCTCCTATGCGGCGAAGGCCGCCTCAGCCTTCTACGGGCCCTTCCGCGAGGCCGCGGAGTCGACGCCGGCGTTCGGCGACCGGCGCAGCTATCAGATGGATCCCGCCAACGCCCGCGAAGCGCTGCGCGAGTGCGACCTCGACCTTCAGGAAGGTGCGGACGCGCTGATGATCAAGCCGGCGCTCCCGTCGCTCGACGTCATCGCTGCGGCGAGGGCCCGCTTCGACGTCCCGATCTTCGCCTACAACGTGAGCGGCGAGTACGCGATGGTGAAGGCCGCCGCGGCGCGCGGCTGGCTCGACGAGCCAGC
>Ga0307320_10000206_pt1 | contig 21213 bp, 19 predicted proteins | sample ER_DNA_369_FD_194495 | JGI IMG/M metagenome (GOLD analysis project Ga0307320, IMG submission 194495) | Bulk soil microbial communities from the East River watershed near Crested Butte, Colorado, United States - ER_DNA_369 | ecosystem: Environmental > Terrestrial > Soil > Floodplain | place...
CCGGGCTCGAGCTCAGGATCGGGGCGCCGGGAGACCCGCGCCTTTCCGAGCGGCTCGACGAATTGCGCGTTGCGGCCGCCGAGGCGGGTGACGAGGAGGTGCTGCGGTTCCTCGAGACTCCACCGGGGCCGGAGGGGCTGCTCGACCTCTCGGACCTCGCCCCGGTCGAGCTCGAGGAGCCGAGGCGGGCGGTCGAGCAAGCGGCGCTCGAGGCGCTCGCGGCGCGCGACCGCGGCGAGCTGCAGGAGCTCCTGCTCGCGTACGACGCGGCCTACCGCGAGGCGAAGGACAGCGAGTCGGCGCTCGACTTCGAGGACCTGCAGCTGCTCGCGCGGTCGCTGCTGCGCGGCAGCGACGAGATCCGTGAGCGCGAGAGCTGGCGCTTCCGCTCGATCATGGTCGACGAGTTCCAGGACACGAACCGTCTCCAGTGCGAGCTGGTGGACCTGCTCTCGCATCCCTGGCCGGCGACGGCTCCCGCCGGGCGAAGCCCGGCTCCGCCGACGCCTAACGCCGCTGACGGCACGGAGCTCTCCGGGCCCGTGCGTTCGAGCACTGTGCCCTCCGGCTCCGAACCGCCAGCGGCACCCCAGGAATCCGAGAGCCTCCAGCCACGGACTGAGCTGTTCTTCGTAGGGGACGAGTTCCAGTCGATCTACCGTTTCCGGCACGCGGACGTCGAGGTGTTCCGTGAGCGCCGCGAGCAGGTCGGCGGCGTGCTCGCGCTGACGCAGAACTACCGCTCGCGACCCGAGGTGCTGGACGTGATCAACCACCTCTTCGCGGCCGACTTCGGCGAGACATTTCAACCGCTCGCCGCGGCGGGGCGCTTCCCGGACCCGGCCTTCGGACCCGCGGTCGAGCTTCTGGTCACCGACAAGGAGAGCTACGCCGAGACGGACGTCCACTGGCGGGTGGCCGAGGCGCGGCACATAGCGCAGCGAGTGCGCGGGCTCGTCGACGCCGGCGAGGCGGCTCCCGGCGAGATCGTGCTTCTCTTCGCCGCCGGCACCGACGCACGGCTCTACGAGGAAGAGCTGCGGGCGGCCGGCCTCCCGACCTTCCGCGCCACCGGCCGCGACTACTACCACCAGCAGCAGGTCGTCGACCTGCTCTCGTACCTGCGCCTGCTGCACAACCGCTACGACGACGAGGCGCTCGTGGCCGTGCTCGCCTCGCCGTTCGTCGGCGTCTCGAACGACGCGCTCGTGCTGCTGCGGCGGGCCGCGCCGAAGCGGCCCCTCTTCGCCGGGCTCGAGAAGGAAATGCCCGACGGGCTCTCTGCGAGAGACGTGCGGCTCTTCCAGGCGTTCAAGCAGCGCTTCGACAGGCTCGCCGCGCAGGCTCCCGCGCTAAGCCTCGAGCGGCTCTGCGAGCAGATCGTCGCCGAGCACGACTACGACCTCGCGGTGCTCGCGCAATGGGACGGCCGCCGCCGCTACGCGAACCTGCGCAAGCTCGCGCGGCTCGCGCGCTCCTACGAGGAGCTTCGCGGCCCGGACGTGCAGGGGTTCGTGCGGTTCGTGGCCGAGCAGGACGCGGTCGGCGCCTCGGAGCTCGAGGCTGTCGCCGAGGAGGAGGGCACCGACGTGATCCGGCTGCTCACGATCCACTCGGCGAAGGGGCTCGAGTTCAAGGTCGTGGTCGTCGCCGACGCCGGCCGCGACCGCGCGCGCCCCGACGCGGACGAGATCCTCTGCCTGCCGGACGGGCGACTCGGCTTCCGCGTCGCCGACCCGGAGACCGGCAAGCGGCTGACGACGCCCGAGTACGAGCGCGTGAGGGCGGCCGAGCAGGACGCGGAGGAGGCCGAGCGGCACCGGCTCTACTACGTCGCGATGACGCGCGCGATCGACCGGCTGATCGTCTCCGGCGCGATCGGCGAGCGGGGTGCCGACGCGGGCACGCCGATGGGCTGGGTGCTCGACCGGCTCGAGGTAACAGGGGCGGAGCCGGCGGCCGAGCCGGACGCGCCCGTTGAGATCGAGCGCGGCGGTGCGCGGCTGCTGGTGCGGCTCGACCGCTACGCGCCCGCACCGTCGGCGGCGCCCGCCGAGGCCGCGACCGTCCAGCAGCTCGAGCTCTTCGCGGTCTCGGAGAACGGCGGCGGAGCACTGGAGGCGCCGGAGCTCGCGCCGCTCGCGGAGGTGCCGGCGCCGCCGCTTCACCGGGTCCGCAGGCTCTCGTACAGCGCGCTCTCGCTCTTCGAGCGCTGTTCGTACCGCTACTTCGCGGAGCGTGTGGTCGGGTTGCGGCCGGCGGACGCGGCAGGCTCGGTGCCCGGCCACGAGGGGCTCGCGGCGACGGAGATCGGCGACGCGGTGCATGCGCTGCTCGAGCGGGTCGACCTGTCGGCCCCCGCGGTGCCCGAAGATTTGGTCGAGCTCGTTCGCGCCCGGTATCCCGCTGCGACCGACGAGGAGGTCGAGCGGATCCGTGCGTTCGTCTCCTCGTACTGCGACTCCGAGCTCGGCGCGCGGATCGCGACGCTCCCGGGCGCGGCGGCCGAGCTGCCGTTCGCTTTCGAGCACGACGGCGTCCTGCTGCACGGTCGCATCGACGTGCTGCACCGCGACGGCTCACGGGCTCTCGTGCTCGACTACAAGACGAACTCGCTTGCCGAGGCCGAGGGTGGGCCCGAGGAGATCGTCGCACGCGACTACGGCCTCCAGCGGCTCGTCTACGCGCTCGCATGCTTCCGGGCGGGCGCCGAGGAGGTCGAAGTCGTCTACCACTTCCTCGAGCGGCCGGACGCGGTAGTAACAGACTGTTACTGGCTCGAGGACGTCCCGGCGCTCGAGGCCGAGCTCTCCGCGGCGATCGCGCGGATCCAGGCAAACGACTTCCGCCCGACGCCGGACGAGTTCGTCTGCGCCGACTGCCCCGCGCTCGACCTCGTCTGCGCGGGCCCCCGCCTCCGCGGCGCCTGATGGCTCGCAGCTACGTCGCCGAGGCGCGGCGCCGCGTGGGGCCCAAGCGCGAGCGGATCGTGCCGATCATCGAGCGCCTACTCGTAGAGCATCCCGACGCGACGATCGCGCTGCGGTTTCGCAGCGACCTCGAGCTGCTCGTCTCGGTGATGCTCTCCGCGCAGACGACCGACGTGAACGTGAACCGCGTCACGGAGCGGCTGTTCGACAAGTACCGCCGGCCCGAGGACTACCTCGCGGTCCCGCAGGAGGAGCTCGAGAACGACATCCGCGCGACGGGGTTCTTCCGCCAGAAGGCGAAGGCGCTGCGCGGCACGATGGCGATGCTGCTGCGGGATTTCGACGGGCGCGTGCCGGAGCGGCTGGACGAGCTGCTCCGTCTCCCCGGTGTGGCGCGCAAGACCGCGAACGTCGTCGTCGCCGAGCGCGGCGAGGCGGAGGGGATCGTGGTCGACACGCACGTGCGGCGGCTCGCGCAGCGGCTCGGGCTGACGCGCAGGGACGACCCGGTCAAGATCGAGCGTGACCTGATGCGGCTCGTGCCGCGGCGCTACTGGAACGCATTCCCGCACCTGCTGATCTGGCACGGTCGCCGTGTCTGCATTGCGCGCGCTCCTCGCTGCGAGGCCTGCGTGCTGAACGACCTCTGTCCGGCATCTAGGCTCGAAGTCAGCACGGTCCCATTACACGCGCGCGCGTAGCCTCGGCGTATGCGCGGCGTCGACCTGGCGATCTACGCGGATGCCCTCGCGGGGGAGGCCGCGAGCCTCTCGGCCCGCGCCGAGCGCGCGCGGTCGCGGCTGCGGCAGGCGACGATCGAGAAGCGAGCCCGCACAGAGCTGACCCGCGTCGCAATCGAGCGGCTCGAGGCTCTGGGGCTACTCGGCGCGATCGACGAGGCGGCCGCGCGATCCGAGCTGCGCGAGCTCGAGGCCGCGCTCGACGCCCTCGAGGAGCTGCAGTCCTGGATCGAAAATCAGCTTGTGGAACTCAGTCCTCGATCAGTTACTACGAGCGAAGCGATGTCCTAGCCCGACCCGCGGAAAGTGCGCAGCACTTTCCGCGGTGACTAGCGCGGCGTGAGGCCGACGAGTAGGCCGCCATCGTCGTCGTACGCCGGGAAGAAGTCCGCCGTCACCGGCTTCACGTGGCCGATGCGCGAGCGCAGCTCCAGCTTCTGGCCCATTCGCCGCACGCCCCATTCGAGGGCGACCTTCGCCGGGTTCTCGCCGTCGAACCCGGCCAGCCCGAGCGCCTCGACCACGTCGCGCCCCATCAACTCCTGCTCGCGGTAGCCGGAGAGCTCGAAGACGTCGCGGCCGCAGGCGATGACGCGCGCCTCCTGGTCGCAGACGACGAAGCCGGTATTCGGCGCCGGGTAGTAGTCCTCGAGCAGCTCGAACAGGAAGCCGAAGCCGCAGCGGTGACAGGCGACGGCCTCTTGCGTCAGCCCCTCGCGCCGGTCGTGGTCGATCGAGCGGTCCTTGCAGTTCGGGCAGATGAAGTACGCCACGGGGCGATGGTAGCTACGCGCTGCGGCGCCGCCGCCCGGCCAGCGTGCGCGGGTCGAGCCGTTGCAGCGGAGGCAGGCGCGGGCGGCCGAGCGGAGGGCCACCGATCCAGCCCAGCCAGCGGAAGAAGGCCAGCTGCAGCGCCGTCGTCAGCGCGATCCAGCCCCAGCTCCACCAGTAGCCGAAGCCCCACCCGAGCTCCGGAACGTGCTTGAAGTTCTGGCCGTAGAGGCCGACGATGAATGTCGGCACGAGCAGCACCGAGGCGATCACGGTCAGCCGCTTCGTGACCTCGTTCTGGTCGTTCGCGATCTTGGCCTGGTGGTAGTCGCGGGCGCTCGCGAGCAGGTCGCGGGAGAGGTCGAGCCCGTCCATCGCGCGAAGCAGCTTGTCGTAGGCGTCCGCGAAGTCGAGCTCGATGTCCCGCGGCAGGAGCTCAGGGCCCTCGCCGACGTCGATCCGACGGTCGACGATCCGCCGGATCGCATCCCGTGTGGGCGCGACGGTTCGCCGGACGTGCAACAGGTCGTGCCGCAGCACCGAGATGCGCCCGCTGATCTGGTTCGAAGTCCACGTCTCGATCCCCTCCTCGAGCTCGTCGATCTCGTCGTTGAGCGCGTCCACGAGGTCGAGGAAGTACTCGGCGATCAGATCGATCAGCCGGTAGAGCATGAGGCCGACGCGCATGTCGTTGTCCTTGCGCACCGACTCGCGCGCCGGCGTTGGATCGAATGGATGGCCCCGCTCGGGCGTCTTGCGCACCGTCACGAGCCGCTCGCGCGTCGCCACGACGTCCAGCTCCTGGTAGAAGACCCGGTCCTCGTCCCGCACGCAGATCGCCACGAGGAAGACGCCGAAGACGTAGTGGTCGTGGCCCTCGAGCCTCGGGCGCGGCTCGTCGGCGTGGCGCGCCGGCCGGAGGAGCTGTTCGAGGGCGCGGTCGTGGATCTCACCCTCGAGCGCGGCGCGGAGCTCGGCCTCGGTCGGGTCGAGCAGGTCGATCCACTCCGCCACGCGCCGAGGCTAACGGCGGCGTCGGCCGGAGCGAGGAGGGCCCCGGCTAGCCCTCGCGCGGGGCGGCCAGCGCCGTTGCGGCGTGGCCCTCGCGGGCGGCGAGCCAGCGCTCGGCGTCGAGCGCGGCCATCGCGCCGCTTCCGGCCGCCGTCACGGCCTGGCGGTACGTGTGGTCGACGACGTCGCCGGCAGCGAACACTCCTTCGACGTTCGTCTCGGTCGAGCCCGGCTTGGTCACGAGGTACCCGGCCTCGTCGTGGTGGAGCTGGTCGAGGAAGAGCTTTGTGTTCGGGTCGTGGCCGATCGCGACGAAGAGGCCATGCGCCGGCAGCTCGCGGGTCTCGTCCGTGTCGAGGTCGCGGATCCGGACGCCGCTCGTCTGGCCGTCCTGACCGAGCACCTCCTCGACCACGGCCGGCGTCACGAACTCGATCTTCTCGTTCGCCCTCGCGCGGTCGAGCATGATCTGCGAGGCGCGGAAGTCGCTGCGCCGGTGCACGAGGCTGACCCTCGTCGCGAACTTCGTCAGGAAGATCGCCTCCTCCATCGCCGAGTCCCCGCCGCCGACGACCACGACGTCCTTGTCGCGGAAGAAGGCCGCGTCACAGACCGCGCAGTACGAGACCCCTCGACCCTGGAGCGAGCGCTCCGACTCGAGCCCGAGCTGGCGTGCACTCGCGCCTGTGGCGACGATCACGCTCTCGGCGCTGAACTCCTTGTCGCCGACCCAGACGCGCAGCGGGTGCTCGCCGAACTCGACCCTCGTGACGTCGTCGGTGAGGTACTCCGCGCCGAAGCGCTCGGCCTGGCGCCGGAAGTCCTGCATCATCGCCGGGCCCATGATCCCGTCGGCGTAGCCCGGGTAGTTCTCAACGTCGCTCGTGATCATGAGTTGGCCGCCCCAGGCGAAGCCCTCGATCACGAGAGGCTGCAGGTTCGCGCGCGCCGCGTACAGCGCCGCCGTATACCCGGCCGGTCCGCCCCCGATGATGATCAGTTCTCTGGTTCCGTCGTTCATTTCTGCCTCCGAAGTATTAAACGCTTCGGGTCGGTCGAAGCTTCCTCAAGAACGCGCTTCACGCAACGAGCGCGCCGCACAGAAACAGCTTGCCTTCCCGGACCTCAGCGTCGTCGAACAGGCGGTGTCGCTCAAGCTCGCCCGGCCGGATCAGATGGACGACGTCGTGCCCGCGCGCGACCAGCAGGTAGGAGATCAGGCGCCGGTGGCAGCGCTGCCACGCGGTCTCGGCGCACATCAGGCACGGCGAGGGCTCGACGAGCGCACCTGCGAGTGCGTCCTGCCACTCGGCGCTGCCCATGCGCGCCGCGTAGCTGCGAAACGCGGCGACGCGAATGCACCCGAAGCGCTCCTCGCCGGGCTCGCCGCTCAGCCGGCCGCCGAGCTCGACCGCGTGGCGGTACCCGATGCTGGCCGCGCGCAGCGTCTCGGAGAGCGCGGCCTGTCCGAACTGCGGGTTCCGGCGCGACCCCGGGAAGCGGCGCACGTCCACGAGCGTGCGCGCTTCGGCCTCGAGCAGGCAGGCCACGAGCTCGTCGGCAGGGCGGGTTCCGTGGCCGATCGTGAGCACCTTCGCGCGGCCGGGCACGTTTCACGAGGCGCGCCACCAGAGGCGGCGGCGGGGGAGAGGGTCCCCCGAGCTCTCGCCGAGGGTGCGCGCCGCGGCGGCGAAGTCCGTCTCGTTCAGGCTCGTCAGCTCGTCGACCTCGACGTGGCCCAGCGCGGTCTCCGAGACTCCAGCGAGCCGCAACGCCTGCGCGTTCAGCGCCTGCTCGAAGATCGTCCGCGCGTAGCGTGCGTTGCCAAACCCCTCGCCGCGCTCGGCGCCGGCGAAGATCCGGCGCAGCTCGTCGGCGCCCGACCCGGTGACGCGATATTCGTTCTGCCTCGCGAAGAGCTCGGTGATGGCGACCAGCTCCTCGTTCGAGTAGTCCGGGAAGGTCAGCTCCCGGGCGAAGCGAGAGCGCAGGCCGGGGTTCGAGTCGAGGAACTCGTTCATCAGGCGCGGGTAGCCCGCGACGATGACCACCAGGCGGTGGCGGTGATCCTCCATCCGCTTCAGCAGCGTCTCGATCGCCTCCTGCCCGAAGTCGACTCCCCGCTGGCCGGGTCGCGCCAGCGCGTAGGCCTCGTCGATGAAGAGCACGCCGTCCAGGGCCTTCCGGATCGCCCGCTCGGTCTTGATCGCGGTCATGCCCACGTACTCGCCGACGAGCCCGGCCCGGTCGACCTCGACCAGATGGCCTTTCCTGAGCAGCCCCATCGAGCGGTACATGTGGGCGAGCAGACGCGCGATGGTGGTCTTTCCGGTGCCCGGGTTGCCGACGAAGACGAGGTGCTGAGAGGTCGCGACCTCCGGCAGGCCGTGCTCGAGCCGCCGCCCTTGAACCTGGAGGAACGCAACAAGGGCGCGCACCTGTTCCTTCACCGACTCGAGGCCGACGAGCGAGTCGAGCTCGGCCCGTAGTTCCGCGAGACTGCGCGAGTCGGCGGGCTGCCGCCGCGGATCGAGCCGTTCCAGCCAGTCGACCTCGCCGCCGACGCTCTGCCGCACCTGCTCGCGCAGCACGCTGAGGCCGACGAGGAGATCATCGAGCGGATTCGCCATCGAGCGGACATCTACCCGGGTGCGTGGTGCCGTAACGAGACTCTCGCGGGGCGCACGGCGTGATTACAATCGCCGCCTTCCGGCGAAGGGACCTTCGGTGGCAACAACAGTGACGTGGGATGGCTTGCGCGGCCTCGCAGGCTTCCGCGCGCAGAACGGCTGCGCGATCAGCCTCAACCTCGATCTCGACCCGAGCGTGACGCCGACCGCGGCAGATGCGGCCACGCGCGTGAACGCGCTGATCGACGAGATCGAGCGCTCCGAGGCGTCGCGCCGGCCCGAGCTCACGCACGAGCAGAGGGAGGGGCTGCGCAACGACGTGCGGCGCCTGCGGGAGTTCTTCGAGCAGGAGTTCGACCGCGACGGCACGCACGGCTTCGCGGTCTTCTGCGCGTCGCTGGACAACCTGTGGCAGCCGCTCGCGTTGAGCGCGAGCGTGCCTGACGTGGTCAAGGTCGGGAAAACCCTCTACCTCGCGCCGCTCGTCTCGCTGGTCGGGCGCGGCGAGGGTGCGCTCGTCGTCTGCGTCGGGCGAGAGCGCGGCGATCTCTACCGTCTTCGGGCCGGCAGGCTCGAAGAGCTCGTGGAGCAGTTCGACGAGACGCCGGGCCGCCACGACCAGGGCGGCTGGTCGCAGGCGCGCTTCCAGCGCCACATCGACAAGCTCGTGCAGGATCACCTGAAGGACGTCGCCGAGCTCGTCGACCGCCAGGTGCGCCGCCTGCGCGGGCCGAGGGTGATCGTGGTCGCGTCGGAGGAGTCGCGCGCGGAGTTCGAGGACGAGCTCACGAACGAGGTGCGGAAAGCGCTCATCGGCTGGACGGCCGCCGACGCGCACGCGACGCCGGCCGAGCTGCTCGAGGTGGTCGAGCCGCTGCTCGAGTCGTGGCGCGGAGAGCAGGAGACGAGGGCCGTCGAGCGCTGGCGCGAGGAGGCCGGGCGCAACGGCCGCGCGGCCGCCGGCTGGGGCCCGACGCTCGAAGCCGCGTCGGACGGCCGCGTCGAGCTGCTGCTGTTCCAGGACGGCGTCGAGCGCCCCGCCTGGGAGTGCCCCGCGTGCGGCCGCGTCGGCAGCGAAGGGGGCGCCTGCCCGCTCGACGGGACGCAGATGGAGCAGCGGAGCGAGGGCCTCGACCTCGCCGTCCACCAAACCCTCGCCCACGGCGGCACGGTCTGGGCGCTGCGCCAGCGCCAGGACCTCGAGCCGGTCGAGGGCATCGGCGCGCTGCTGCGCTACTGAGCCGCTGAGCTCTAGGCGGCGTCGACCGCGCGCGGGAGCTCGTGCGCCTCGGCCGACTCGACCGCGCCCTGCCAGTCGGAGGCGCGCTCCAGCCGGGCGCCCAGGCGCTCGAGTCGCCGGTCGGCCTCGCCGTACTTCGACTGCGCGTTCTGGATGTGCTTTCCGACGACGTCGAAGTCGGTGCGGAAGCGGTCGAAGTCGCGCCCGAGCTGGCCGCAGTACGCCATGACCTCCTGGGCGTGCTGCTCGATCTGCATCCCCTTCAGCCCCAGCGTGATCACGAGCAGGTACGCGTGCAGGGTCGTCGGCGAGACGGGAAACACGCGCTTGCCGAGCGCGTAGCCATACGCGTCGCCGCTTCCGCAGACGAGCTCGTAGTAGACGGACTCCGCCGGCAGATACATCAGCGCGAAGTCGTAGGTCCCCTCTGCCGGGAGGATGTACTTCGAGGCGATCGCGTCCACGTGGCCCTTGACGTCGCGGAGGAACGCGCGCTCGTGCAGCGACCTCTCGTCGTCGCCGGCGGCGACGAGCCGCTCGAAGTTGTCGAGCGGGAACTTCGCGTCGACGGGGACGAGCTTGTCGACCTTGATCACGGCGTCGACCCGCTCGCCCGTCCGGAAGGTGTGCTGGATCCGGTACGCGTCCGGCGGGAGCGAGTCGCGCAGGAGGTTGCCGAGCAGGATCTCGCCGACGCCACCACGCGCCTTCGGCGGCCGAAGCGCCTGCTCGAGGCGCGCGAGGTCGTTCGCGCGCGCGAGCATCTGCGCCGCGGTGCCGTCGAGCTTCCCGAGCCGCTCGACGATCTCCGTCGCGGTCTTCCCCGCGTTCTGCTGCGTCGAGAGGAGGCGCCCGTCGAGCCCCTCGAGGCGGCGGTCGACGCGCGTCTCCAGCTCGGCGAAGCGACGGTCGATCCCCTCGGCGACGCCGCCGAGGACACGCGAGGCCTCGGCGCCCTGCGCCCCGAGCCGCCGGCCCAGCCACAGCGCGAGCGCGCCGCCGCCGGCGAGCAGAACGAGCAGTGTCGCAACGAGAGTCATGAGCCGACGAACCATAGAGAGGCGGTCGGACGGCAACGGCCGAGGGCGGCTCGCGCCGCCCTCGAAAGGCCCGGATCAGGCTGGGACTACGGCGAGTCCGAGCGCTCGGCCCGGTGCTCGGCCGCGCGGTCGCGTTCCTGCTGCGCTGCCTCTTCGGCGTGCTCTGCACGCTCCTTCGCCATGCCCTCTTGCTCCTGGTGCATGCCCTCGCTGGCCATGGACTGGTTGCCCGTGAGGTCGCCGGTGGCCTTCTTGCCGCGACCCAAGAGCTTGTCCAGGAAACTCATTCTTAGCCTCCTTGCGGGTTAGCCGAGGTACGAGTATCCGCAATGGGCACAAAAAACGCCAGATCCGGAAAACCTTGCGGCCCTCCGGATCTGACGCGACGACACTAACGCCCTCCGCGGCGCGCGTCAAGCTCGTTGCTAGCATCGCGCGCCGATGGCCAAGAAGTCCCGCACGCCGGCGCCTCCGCGGAAGGTCCAGGCGCCGCAGCGCCGCCGGGATCCGAAGCGGCCCGGCCCGCTCGCCGAACGGCGCGGAGTCTGGCTGACGGCCGGTGTCGCCGCGCTCGGCGTGATCGCGGCCGTCGTCGCGGCGGTGGTCGTCTTCACCGGGGGCGGCAACAGCGCCACCCCGAACGTGCCGGAGAACAGCAACCTGGCCGGGCTCCAGACCGGGCCCGCGCCCTGGAACCCGGGGCTCGACACGCTCCCCGACCGGCTCGAGCCGCTCGGCCTCAACGACCTCACGAACGAGGGCCAGGTCGTCCACATCCACCAGCACCTCGACATCTTCGTGAACGGAAAGCGCGAGCCGGTGCCGGCGAACATCGGGATCTACGACGGGCAGTTCCTGACCGAGCTGCACACGCACGACCCGACGGGGATCATGCACGTCGAGTCGCCGACGAAGCGAAAATTCGACCTCGGCCAGTTCTTCGGAGTCTGGGGCGTGCGGTTGAACGCGGACTGCGTCGGCGGCTACTGCCGCGAGCTGACGCCGTGGACGGTGTACGTGAACGGGCAGGCCTACACCGGCAACCCCGCCGCGCTCGTGTTGACGGAGCACCAGGAGATCGCGTTCGTGATCGGGACGGCGCCGAAGAAGATCCCGTCGTCCTACAAGTTCCCGCCTGGGCTCTAGCTCCGGCCGAGGCTATCCTTCGCCGCGCCGGGGTGGCGAAATTGGTCATACGCGCCTGACTTAAAATCAGGTGTCCCCGCTGGGGGCGTAAGGGTTCGAGTCCCTTCCCCGGCACCAAGAAAGGCCCGCTCAGGCGGGCTTTTCGCATGGGAGCGACAACGCTGCTTTCCGCGGCGGCGTCAGTCCGAGTCGTCGTCTGCCAGCGAAATGTCCCGCTGGGCGCGCACGAAGGGGTCCGCGTGGCGTGCGGAGATCTCGGCAGGCCAGTCACGCGGATAGTCGCCGAGACTGCGGTGCTCGCCTCCCGGAATCCTGAGCTCGAGCGTGATGCGCCCATCCTCGACGTTCACGAGGTTGTAGGCGGGATGCGGGAAACCGCGTGTGCGGAAGGTCGACACCGTGCCGGAGTGCACGAGCAGCATTCCGCCCACGGGCCATACATACGGCACATGGCGGTGCCCGGCCAGCACGAGGTCGACGCCGCATTGGCGTAGAAGCGAGAGCACGTCGCCGGCGTCCAGCACTTGGTTTCGCTCGCGCCCGGTGCCTGGGATCGGCATCAGGTGGTGATGGCAGACGAAGACCCGAAGGTCCGCGGCGCCATCGAAGCCTTCCTCGATCCAGCCGTAGTGCTCACGCCCGATCTCGCCCTCGTCCAGGTCGGGCTTGGACGAGTCGACGGCTACCAACGCGACCTCCAGCCCCGCGAGATCCAGCCGCCGTCGCGTGTCACGCGCGCCGAAGGTGTCCTCGAAGCGGAGGTAGCCGACGTTGCGGGCGTCGTGGTTTCCCGGAACCCGCACGATCTCCGGGCAGGTGAGCGCCGAAAGCTCCTCGTGCGCGAGCGGGTACTGATCCGGATAGCCGTCGTCGGTGAGGTCGCCCGCGACGACGACGAGATCGGGCTCCTCGGCGTTGACCTCCTCGATGGCTCGGCGGAGAAGATCCTGGTGGTACCGGCCTCCACCAACATGAACGTCGGAGATCTGTGCAATGAGCACCCGAGGAGTCTCGACCTTCGCACGGCGTTCGTCCAGGCCAAGCTCACGGTGTTCCCACCGCCTCGCGCTCCACGCCCGGCGTGGTTTGACTGGCGAGTCGGTCGGGAACGAGCGGTGCCGAACGCAGGCTGGGGACGTGCGCGTGTGACGCGGCCCCGCTCCCTGGAGGGGATGGCGGAGCCGGTCTGCTCCCGTTGCGGCCCCAACAGATCAAGGAGGACGAGCATGGCTACGACAGGCAGTGGTTCGCGCACTCCGGCGGCCGATTGGCGTACGCGCTGGGCGGCGCCCCCGCGTACCGCCTACACGACCGAGACAAAGCCCTTCTTCCTCACGAGCGAGTTCGTCGTCTACGTGCTCTTCGTCATGGGTCTCGCCATCGGCACGGCGACCGCCGACGACGTCGACCCGCGACTGTTCTGGATCCTCACGACCGTCGCTACGTCCTTCTACATGCTCAGCCGTGGGATCGCGAAGGCGGCCAGCCGCAGTCGTGCCCACGACCCGCGAGACGACATCGACCTCGGCCGCGATTGAGGCAGCGAACATTGGATGGAGAGCTGCCGCGGGGCCTCCGATCCGCCCAGGGCCGGGGAGCGCCCGTTACGCGCGCGGCAGCTCGAAGAGGAAGGTCGAGCCCTCGTTCTCGCGTGAGTCGACCCAGATCCGGCCGTTCATCTCGCGCACTAGCTCCTGGCAGATGTAGAGCCCGAGGCCCGTGCCTCCGACCCCGCGCGTCAGGTTGGGGTCGAGCCGGTGGAACTTCTCGAAAATCCTCGCCTGCTCCCTCGGCGGAATGCCGATTCCCTCATCCCTGACGGCGAACCTGACATTGCCGTCCGAGCCGTCGATCGCGACGTCGATTCGACCTCCCTCGGGCGAGAATTTGACGGCGTTGTCGAGGAGGTTGACGAGAACCTGCCTGACCCGCTCGGGATCGGCGAGCACGGGCGAGGGCGCGTTCGCGGAAAGCTCGATCGAGAGCGTCGGCGGGAGATGCAGGCGCGCCGCCTTGATCACCTCCTCGGTGAGACGGAGTGGCTCGCAGCGCTCGAGCCGAAGGCGCGCGTGCCCGGCTTCGAACCGGCTTGCCCAGACGACCTGCTCGACGAGCCGTGCCAGCCGTGCAGATTCGGTGAAGATCACCGAGAGCAGCGAATCACGCCGCTTCTCGTCGAGCTCCCGCTGCTGGAGCGTCATCGTCGCTCCGTAGACGGAGGCGACGGGCGTACGCAGCTCGTGCGAGACGATCGCGATGAACTCGTTCTTCAAGCGGTCGAGCTCCCGGAGCCGCTCGAGGACGGCGTGCACCCGGCGCTCGTACAGCGCAATCGCGACCAGAGGCCCCGCCAGCGCCACGGCGATGTACGGCGAACGATCCCAGAGCACGACGAGAATCGCCGCGAGCGAGGTCATGATCGCGAACGGCACCACGGTCGAGTACATCGATCGCCCGTACACGCGAGGGAACGGTCGCAACGTCGCCTCCGCGATCACCGCCGAGAGCAGCGTGATGTCGACCAGGTAGAACGCACCCGACGCCAGCGCCGTCGCGAGCAGGAGGGCAAGCAGCCCAGTCCCGCTGGCCAATGCAGCGGCGGCGCCCGCCGCGCCGGCGGCGAGGGTGTAGAGGCCCGTGTTGAAGGTGATCCTGCTCAGCGGCCGGCGGTGGGCGAGCTCGACCAGCCCCATCGTCAGGGCGCCGACGATGCTCGCTTCGGTCCAGCCGTAGATCACCGCCGCGCCGACGATGAAGATGTTCGCGAGCGAGGTTCGCCCGGCGGCGACGCCCTCGATCGGCACCGGGAAGGCCTCGGCGAGCAATGCCGCACCGAGCAGCGCAAGCGACCCGACCACCGTAGAGACGCTGGGATCGGTCGACACGAACAGAAAGACGGCCGCGACGAACAGCGCGGCTCCGGCGGCGCTGACCGGCAGCGTGGCAAGCGGCACGTCGTCGGGAACGCGGAGTAGCGTTCGCACCGCGGTGAGGGGTCGCCTCGGTGCCGCCCCCTGCAGAACCCCGGGCGTCCCCCCGCTGATAGTCGGTCTTCCCAAAGCGGTCTTTCCTCTGCTGCTGGCGGCTTCAGCGTTGCGGTGCGACAAACCCGGTACTCGCTCCGACTATAGAGCAGGTCGGCGCGGTGGCATAGGCTGCCGATCTCGGAGTAGCACCCCTCACCGCGTCCAGACCCAGAGGAGCTAACCGGATTCTCGGTCGCAGGCGATGACCACGGCCGCACAGCGAAACCTGCTCCGGTTGTCTCCCACCTTCCGGCGGCTGTGGCTTGCGCGCACGTTCTCGAACGTCGGCGACGGCGTCGCGTTCGTGGCACTCGTCCTGCTGGTGCACAACCGCGACAAGACCGGGCTCGCGGTCGGGAGCCTCTTGCTCGTTCAGGCGATTCCCCGCTTCCTCGGGCCGGTCGCCGGCACCGTGGCCGACCGAGTCGAGCAGCGTGCGCTGATGATCGCGTGCGATCTCACCAACGCCGCGCTCTTCGGCGCAATCGCGTTCTGGACTCCCTCGCTGCCGATCCTCCTCGTGCTGGCCTGCGCCTCCTCGTGCGTCGACACCTTGTTCTCCCCGGCCGGACGCAGTGCGCTGCCCGCGCTCGTGTCCCGAGACGACCTGCTGCAGGCGAACGCGTGGCTTGGAACCTCGTTCAACCTGCAGCTCGCGCTCGGCCCGATGATCGGCGGGGCGATCGTGCTGGCGCTCGGCCCCGGGGGCGCGCTGGCGGTGAACACGGCGTCCTTCCTGGTCTCGGCGGTGATCCTGAGCCGCCTGCCGCCGCTTCGATCCGTGGATGACGAGGTGCAGCAGGGGTTCCTCACGACCGGGGTCGAAGGCTTGCGGTTCGCCTGGCGGACACCGGTCGTGCGCGCCGTCATTCTCGCCCTGTTCTTCGCCGTCGCGTTCGCCGCGATGGACAACGTCGCGCTGGTGTTCCTCGTTCGCGACACGCTCGGCGGAGGGCCGCTCGCCTTCGGCCTGCTGAGCGCCGCCTACGGCGTCGGGATGGTCGCGGCGTCGGCCGGCCTCTCGCTGCGGCAGTTTGGAATCTCCGCGGGCGCGATCTTCCTGCTCGGGTGGTTCTTCAGCGGCGTCGGCATTCTCGCGACGGGCCTTGCGCCCCTGCTCGTCGTCGGCGGCATCGGGCAAGTTGTCGCCGGCTTGGGAAACGGCGCCGAGAACATCGGGGTGGAGACGTTGCTTCAGCGGATCGTTCCCCGCGCGCTGCTCGGGCGCACCTTCGGCGTTGCCTCGACGGCGGCGTTCGGCGGCAGCACGCTGGCCTACGCCGTCAGCGGCTTCCTACTGGACCTGACCTCGCCGCGGACGGTGTTCGTGATCGGAGGATCGGGCGTACTCGCCGTGACCCTCGTCCTCGGCGCGTTCGCCAGACACCGCTTGACAGAGGAAAGCGCCGCGTCGTAACGCGGCGCTACTTACGACAGGTCGGAGTCGACCGCGCCGTCCCAGCTCCACCCAGCGAGATGGGAGGTCTGGGGCGTCTGCTTGATCGCGGACCACTTCCACCCGGCGCCGGCGATCGCAAAGGCGATCACCACGCCGATTACCACTAGCAACCGAACTTTCACCACATGGCTCCTATCGCCAAAACGTCCACGGAAAAATCGCGCGAAGACCGTCTTCGCCGCCCGAGCGTATCACCTTCGATCTGCGAAACAAACCCCCCGAAAGAGTGACATCACGCCCCGGCGGCCCGGCTTGGCCGGGGGTTGCGGCGCCTTCCCCACCGCCCGCAAACGGTGCAGGCTCCTGGAAAATCGGCATCCGGTAGGCCTCCGCCGCTGCCGGGATGAGCCGACCGACCCATCAATATGGACAACGCCCGGGCCGATGGTTGCGCTGTCCCCGAAGTCCCCCCACGGAGGAACACGTGCTTCGTCTCTTCACGCTCCGCCTGACCGTCGTGGCGAGCCTCGCGCTCGTGGCAGCTGCGAACGGTGGCTGGAAGTGGGAGCTCCTGCTCCATTGACGGCGAACCTCTGAGAGCACGCCGCCTCGGGGTCCGGTCGAGCGAGGGCCGGCGGATCCTCCCTAGACTCCGAGCGTGGCCGAGGTGCAGGAATTCTCGCCCGAGCACGGGCAACTCGAATGGGAGACGCCGCTCTACCGGACGGCGCTCGCCCAGTACGAACAGGCGCTGCCGCACGCCGACGTGCAGGATTTCGTCGCCGAACGGCTGCGCTATCCGGAGCGCTCGCTCGTGGTCAGCGTTCCGGTCCGGCTCGACTCGGGCCGCTGGACCGTGTTCCCCGGCTACCGGGTGCAGCACTCGACGGTGCTCGGCCCGACGAAGGGCGGCGTCCGCTACGACCCGGAGGTCACGCTCGGCGAGTGCGCGGCCCTCGCGATGTGGATGACCTGGAAGTGCGCGCTCCTCCGGCTCCCGTACGGCGGCGCGAAGGGCGGCGTTCGCTGTACGCCGCGAGAGCTGTCCGGGAACGAGCTACAGAAGATCACGCGCCGCTTCACCTCGGAGCTGCTGCCGATCATCGGGCCGCAGGAGGACATCCCCGCGCCGGACATGGCCACCAACGAGCAGACGATGGCGTGGATGATGGACACCTACTCGATGCAGGTGGGGCACGCCGTCCCCGAGATCGTCACCGGCAAGCCGATCTCGCTCGGCGGCTCGCTCTTCCGCCACGAGGCGACGGGCGCCGGCGTGGTGATGGTGGTCGAGCGCGCGTGTCAGCGCCTCGGCTGGGAGCTCGCCGACCAGCGCTGCGTCGTGCAGGGCTTCGGCAACGTCGGGGGAATCGCCGCGGCGGAGCTCGATGCCCTCGGTGCGACGGTGATCGCGGTCTCGGACGTCTCCGGTGGCGTCCACGACCCGGGGGGACTGGACGTCGAGGCGTTACGGCGCTTTGCCGAAGAGCGCGGCTCGCTCGCGGAGTGGACCGAGTTCGACCGGCTCACGAACGAGGAGCTGCTCGAGCTGCCGTGCGACGTGCTCGTGCTCGCGGCCCGCGAGGACCAGATCAACGCCGAGAACGCGCCGCGGCTGCAGGCGCGCATGATCGCCGAGGGCGCGAACGGCCCGACCTCTCTGGAGGCGGACGCGATCCTCGCGGAGCGCGGCATCCCGGTGCTCCCGGACGTGCTCACGAACGCCGGCGGCGTCACCGTCTCGTACTTCGAGTGGGTGCAGGACCTCGGCCGGCTCTTTTGGGACCGGCGCGAGATCCGGGCGAAGCTCGCCGACCAGCTCAACGATGCTTTCGACCGCGTCTGGTCGCTCGCCGAAAGCCAGCGCCTGTCTCTGCGCAGCGCCGCGCTCGTGGCGGGGATCCGCGAAGTGGCAGGCGCGCTCGGCTCCAGGGGGATCTACCCGTGAGCCGGGTCCGCGACGCGATGATCCCCGAGCCCCAGACGCTGGAGGCCGCTGCTTCCGCGCAGGAAGCCGGGGGGCACCTCGTCCAGCCGAACGTGCGGGCCGTCTACGTGTGCGAGGACGACCGCTTCGTCGGCGTCGTCACGCGCAAGACGCTCGTCGCCCAGGTGGTCGCAGCGGGCCGGGACCCGCGGCGGACGACGGTCGGGGAGATCGCCGAGCCGGCGAACTGGACGATCGACCCGGAGATGCCGCTGGACGAGGCCTTTCAGCGGCTCGAGGAGTGGGACGCGGAGCGGGTGCCGGTCGTCGACGACGGGTCACTGGTGGGCGTGCTGTCGCGCAGTGTCCTTCAGCGCCGCCTGGCCGAGGACGAGCCGCCGTCCGAGCTCGACGCGCTGGAGCTCTAACAGCACGTGTACGCGCCCGGCGGGGCGTCGCCTTCCTCCGCGGGCGGCAGCGCTGCGGCCTCGAGCGCCGCGCCGTGCAGGAGGTCGCGCTCGCTCACCTCGAGTCCGCTGAGCGAGTAGCGGTCGAGCACCTCGCTGACGATCACCGCGCCGGCCACGATCACGGGCGCGCGCTCGGGCTCGAGTCCTGCAAGCTCGCGTCGCCTTGCAAGCGGAAGGGAGGCGAGACGGTCCAACTGGGCCCCGACGGCCTCGCGAGAGAGTCGGTAGCCGTGAACGCGCTCCGGGTCGTAGCCGCCGAGCTCGAGCGCGGCCAGCGTCGTGATCGTTCCGGCGACGCCGATCGCGTCGTCGGGCTCCACGGCCGGCAGCTCGTCACGAACGGCTCGGGCGGCGGCCTCGACCTCCTCGTCGGTCGGCGGGTCGGTGTGGAGGTGCCGCTCGGTCAGGCGCACCGAGCCGAGGTCGAGGCTCGTCCGCTCCCTGGCGGTGATCAGCTCGGTCGAGCCGCCGCCGACGTCGAGCACGAGCGTGCCGTCCCCGAGCTCGCGACCGTTCGCGACCCCGCGTCGGGTGAGCTCGGCTTCCTCGCCGCCGCTGAGCAGGCGCGTCGCGAATCCGTAGCTCCACTCGATCTCGCCGAGGAACGCCTCGCCGTTCTCTGCGTCACGGATCGCGCTCGTCCCGATCGCGAGCACCCGCTCGGCGCCGAGCTCCTCGAGCTCGCGGCGGTAATCGGCGAGGACGTTGCGCACCCTGGCGATCGGCAGCGGCAGAAGCTTCCGCCGCTCGTCGACGCCCTCCCCGAGCCGCGTGATCTCCGTGCGCCGCGCGACGTCCTCGACCTGCCCGTCGTCGACGTCGGCCACCAGCAATCGGGTCGAGTTGGTGCCCAGATCGACGGCTCCCACGCGCATTCAATCGATGCTAGCGGCGCGCTATACTGCGCCCCGCGACGCGGGGTGGAGCAGTCAGGTAGCTCGCCGGGCTCATAACCCGGAGGTCGCAGGTTCAAATCCTGCCCCCGCTACTCACAAAGGCCCCGGAAACGGGGCCTTTTGCTTACTGAGCCAGCTGTGCGATCATCACTTCTGCAAGCGGTTTTGCAAGCGCCGCAGCTAAAAGCCAAGGCGCAAGGGAAGGCACCAACGAACGCGGTTCAGTCGTGGGGGGAAGCACCGCGTTGATTGTCCTTGCCGCGCGGACGCGCCCGCCGCCCTCGGCGCTGCCAGTGCCTCCTGCCGCGGACAGTGGATCAGGAAGTCCGCCGGCACCAGAGCCTCCCGACCGATCGACACAGGAACCCCCGCCCAGCTGAACGCTCTCGTCAGTTCGACCTAAGCCGGAAACGGGCTCTTGGAGGTCCGGGGCCTGATCAGACGATTCGGCCGGATGCCTCCGAACCTCTTGACCGACTGACCACCGAGGCGTAGCGTCACCCGCGGACCGCGAGGATACGGAGGTAGGGGTGGCAGGATCGGTCCAGAGGGAGAATCTCGCTGCGCGCGCGGGCCGTTGGAGCGCGAGGCACTGGAAGGCGGCCGTTTTCGGCTGGCTGGGGTTCGTCCTCGTGGCGTTCGCGCTCGGAAATGTGGTGGGAACAAACTCGCTGTCGGTGACCGAGCCGGGGCCGGGTGAGTCCGGCCGTGTCCAGCGGATCCTCAACGACGAGTTCGAGCAGCCGGCGAAGGAGCTGGTGCTCGTTCAGAGCTCTTCGCTGACGGCGGCGAGCGCGCGGTTCCACGCCGTCGTGCAAGACGTGGTCCGGCGGCTGGAGGCGCAGCCAGACGTGACAAACATCGATTCGCCGTTCGCGCCGGGCAATGCGGGCCGGGTATCGAGCGACGGGCATTCTGCGCTGGTCGAGTTCGACATCCGTGGCAAGTCCGAAGACGCTAAGGACAAGATCGAGCCGATCCTGGCGACCGTCGCGGACGCGCAGCACGCGAGTCCTCAGTTCACCATCGCGGAGTTCGGCGGTGGAAGCGCGAACAAGGCGATCCAGGAGCAGTTCGGCAAGGATCTGCTGAAGGCGGGCGTGATCTCGCTTCCGGTGACGCTGGTGATCCTGCTGCTGACGTTCGGAGCGCTGGTGGCCGCCGGAATCCCGCTCCTGCTCGCGTTGACGTCGGTGTTCGCGGCGATCGGGTTGCTGGCGTTGCCGAGCAAGGTGCTGCCGATGGACGACGCGGTAAACGCGGTCGTCCTGCTGATCGGACTCGCGGTCGGTGTCGACTACTCGATGTTCTACCTCAAGCGGGCTCGCGAGGAGCGCGCGGCGGGGCGCTCGGAGCGCGCTTCGATCGAGGCTGCAGCGGCGACGTCGGGCCGCTCCGTCCTGATCTCGGGCTTCACGGTGATAGTGGCGATGGCCGGGATGTTCATCAGTGGCGACGACACCTTCAGCGGCTTCGCTGCGGCGACGATACTCGTCGTAGCTGCTTCCGTCCTCGGCTCGCTGACGGTGCTCCCGGCGCTCTTGTCCAAGCTCGGAGACCGCGTGAACAAGGGCCGGGTGCCGTTTCTGCGCAGTCCCGATCAGCGCGTGGGCGAGAGCCGCTTCTGGGGCGCGATCGTCGAGCGGGTCATGCGGCGGCCGCTCCTCTCAGGAGTCTTGGCAGCCGCCGTCCTAATCGCGCTCGCGGTGCCGGCGCTCCGCCTGCAGACGACGCAAAACAGCACGGAGTCGTACCCACGGTCGCTCGCCGTTATCAGGGCCTACGACAAGATCCAGAAGGCATTCCCGGGCGACGCGGTCGCTGCGCAGGTTGTCGTCGAGGCTCCCGATGTCCGCTCGGCCGGAGTCCGTGCCGCGATCGGGGAGCTGACCCGCCGGGCGCTCGCGACTGGGGAGATGTTCCGGCCGATCGAGGTCGATGTCAATCGAGCTGGCACGGTCGCTCTAATCTCAGTCCCGATTGCCGG
>Ga0307320_10000213_pt1 | contig 20988 bp, 27 predicted proteins | sample ER_DNA_369_FD_194495 | JGI IMG/M metagenome (GOLD analysis project Ga0307320, IMG submission 194495) | Bulk soil microbial communities from the East River watershed near Crested Butte, Colorado, United States - ER_DNA_369 | ecosystem: Environmental > Terrestrial > Soil > Floodplain | place...
TGTCAATGTCGATCCGCTAGTCCGGGACGCCGCGGAGGTGATAGACGGTGTCGGGGTCCCAGGCCGTGAGGCCGGCCTTGACCCGCCGCTGGTTCCACCGGTCGATCACCGACTGACGGATCCCACCGTAGACCAGCCGGCGGAAGCCCGGTCCGCCGTCGCCGGCGAAGCGCAGGAAGGCGGCGGTGGCAGCCTCGCTGATCCGGATGTGGTCGGGATGACCGGTGATGCCGTCCGGGCCAAAGGTGGCCACGACGTCGGGTCGCTCCTCGCCGAGCACGGTCGCGACCCGGTCGACCAGCTCGTCGAACGGCACGTCCGGCACGCCGCCGTCGGGATAGCCGAACCACTCGTGCCGGTACGGCGACCTGCCGAGGACGCGCCAGGCGTTGGCGTCCTCGACCCGGCGGGCGGCGCCGAGGGTCTCCCGGGTGGCGCCGCTGCCCTCCGCGATTGCCCCGCCCTCGCCGTCGGTGGCGTGCACCAAGAAAAACCGGAACTCGGGATCGGCCAGGTGCAGCGCGACGACCGCGGCAACTCCGTACGCGTCGTCGTCTGGATGCGCCACCAGCACGCCCAGCGTCCGGCCCACAGGGGCACGCTAGCCTGCCGCTTTCACGGCGCTGATTTCGAGGTGGTGTTGATTGAAAGAAAACGCCTGGTCAGGTTGGATTGATCTTGCTAAGGGAGCCCGGGGCGCCCTCCTCAATCGCGGTCGCTGCGAAGTCTGTTGCGTGGACTAGCGAGCTGGTCGACCGTCTGAAACGTAGGCGTCGGTCCAACGTCCAAACCGCCGAATCGGCGAACCGGTACGCCGCCTCAGCTCTGGCGACCGACTCCTACTGGGTTCTCTGGTGGACCAGACGGAGCGGTTAGGCGCGCGCACAGGATGTCGGAGCGGACAGGGACTGATGTCGGCGCCGGCGTTGGCGGGGACAGCGGCGGAATTCGGACTGTCGCCCGGGACGGTGCGCCGACGGGCGCGACGGTGCATCGACGCGCTGGCGTCAGCTTTCCGGTCAGGCCGATTCGCGCCGTCGATCTGAGCGCATGAGGCTGCTGCGTGAACGGGACGGTCAGCGTGTGTGACTCCGTCGGAGGGTGTTGTGGAAGCTTCATGCGCAGCACCTCTGATTCGCCACAGAGCCGACCCGGATCCGCTCACCGCAAGACAATCCGGGGGTGGAACGGGCGGTGCAAGACATCCGCGGCAACTTCGGGGCCGGGGAGTACTTTACCGACCTGGCCGACCCCCAGAACCGGGTGGAGATCTGATGCGAGGAGATTGCCGGGATGCGGGCGCACGGCACCACCGCGACGCGGCCGGCCGAAATGTTCGCCGACTGGAGGCTGGCTGTCTGCGACCGCTGCCAAAGCCCTGCGACCAGCCGGTCTTCACCCGGTCAAGGTGCACCGCGACTATCACGGCGAGGTCGCCCGGGCGTTGTCCTCGGTGCTGAGCATCTGCTCGGCCCGAGCCTGGACGCCCGCGTCGACAGCCAGTGCGGGTCCTTTCCTCGTCTTCGCGCCGTCCTCCCGTCAGAAAGAGGGCGATGGTCAGCAGAACCCAGGTCAGGTCAGCGAGACCGCCATGCGTCTGCATTGTGCGCATCCGGAAGTGGTCCTCGGCGGGGTAGAAGCCGGCCGGGTCGATGTCCCCATACAGCCCCTTGCGGCCCCGCCACCAACATCGTCGCCCCGAGGATGTTGGCAGTAAAGAGCAGCACCACCGCGGACCAGCCCCCACCGCGGATCCCGGTCGGCTGCGAGATGGATGACCACCAGGACCACGCCGAGGATCCCGACCGCCGCATGACCCAGGATCTGGATACGCCTGAAATGTGAGGTGCCGGAGGCGCCGCCGTGGCGGAGCCATACTGTAATTAGGTTTGTAGTAGTGGCAGTCCCCATCTATATTCCTGGCGTGACGCCAACCGAGCTCCGCGTCCTGGAGGCCGCGGTCGAGCTGTTGGGCACCGAGGGGCTGCGGGCGCTGACCCACGCCCGGATCGCCGCGCAGGCCGGTGTACCCAAGGGCTCGACCTCCAACTACTTCCGCGCCCGAGGCCAGCTGCTGATCGGCGTCAACGACTGGATCTCTGAGCGCGATCTGGCCAGTGCCGACGACATCGCGACGGCCCCCACACCCCTGCGGACCTGGTGAGGGCCTGGCTACCGGGATCGAGATGCTGACCGGTCCGTACGCGCATCGTGACAGCGGCCCGGCTGACGCTGTTCATCGAAGCCGACCACAACTCGGAGATCCGGGCCGCCGTGTCCCAGACCCGCAGGGTGATGGAGCGGTCGATCGTGGCTGTCATCGCACGCCTAGGCGCCGCCGGCCCGCACCCCACCGCGCTCGCCCTGATGGCCTGCAGCGAGGGCATCATCCTGCACCGCATCGCCCGCCACGACACCACCGACCCCCGCCCCCTGCTGCGGGTCGTCGTCAACGCCGCACTCCCTGATTGACAGCCGGCCTGCATGGTCACCGGTTCGACCGGTCGGGGGTTGCCGGCCCGAATCGCGGCTAGATCACGATGTCGCCGCGGGGAATGACGATGTCGCGCACCTCGGAGACCTCCGTCGACTGCTCAGTCGATGGTTGCGGCAGATCCCCGGCCAGATCTCGCATCAGGGAAACAGCACTCTCCATCGCGCGCTCGTAGTGCTCCTTGGATCCTGCGATGTGTGCGTCGGTCGCCCGACCAGCACGGACCACCTGTGTAGGCTGACAGCCGTCCGGTGTCCGAGTGGTCGGACACGAAGTCAATATCGAGACGGTGCCACAACGTGTGGCACGTGCCGCGCTCCAACTGGATGAGACGGGAGTAAACGGGAGCTCATTTCACGCTCAATCTGGCCAATTCAGGCAGAACGAGCGTGGGTCGCGCCCGGTTCAAATCCCCCCTCGCGCACTAATCCTCATGGCATCACTCCTAGCCAGGGCGCGGTCTCGCATCACTTGCTTGGACTCCGCTTTGCCCGCAGATGATGCTCACTCCACGTGAGTGGCGCCAGGTGGAAGAGGGGCCAAACTTCAGGCCGTCCAGCCCAGCCACGCCGCACCGGCATTCATGCCGCCCAGCCAAAAGGCAGCGGCAATGAGCGGCAGTGGCACCACCCACAAGGGCTTGCGTCTGATCCAGAAGCAGCCGAGCGCCAAGAGCGCGAGCCAGACCGCAATGAAGACTCCCACCGCCCAGCCGGGCGCCATCAACCCGGAAGCGAAGAAGAAAGGTGCGAGAACGAGCATCGCGGCAAGGGCCAAACCTGCCGCGACGTATTTAGCGACCGTACGCGCATCTCGCGGCATGGCCGCATCGTTTCACCTTCGCCTGGTCCTGTCAGGCGATCGTCCCGCCTCCCGCTTCGGGCGAGCGCAGCCCGCCCGTGAGGCTGACAGTCGGGTGATGTGAAAGTCTGAGAGAAGCCTCATGGAGGGGAGCTGCGATGACCGAGGCCGCCGATCAGCCCTCGACAGCCGAGGTGCCGATACCCAGCGCCGTGATCATGATCGAGAAGGCGGGAATCGTTCCCACCGGTGACTGATGAGTCCGCCGCCTCTGAGCTCCGGCCCACGTTTCTGGTGACCGGCGCGACGAGCGGCATCGGCGAGGCAATCGCGACGCAGCTAGGCGAACGCGGCGCGCGGGTCCTCATGGGTGCCCGTACGGCCGAGCGGGGCCGGGTCGCGGCGGACCGAGTCCGGGCCCGCGTACCCGATGCCGACCTCCAGGTTGCGGCCGCGGATCTCTCGCTGATGCAAGAGGTCAGGTCTCTTGCGTACCAGATCATGGACAGCACGCCGCGCCTCGATGGCTTGATTCTCAACGCAGCGGAAGCACACAGCGATCTGGTGCTGACCGACGAAGGCATCGAGACCAATTTCGCCACCAACCACCTGGCTGGCTTCTTGCTGACCCACCTACTGCTACCCCTGCTCCGGTCCTCGGCGCCTGCGCGAGTGGTCGTGATCTCATCCTCGGTGCACTCTCAAGTGAGAATGGTTGACCTGAACAGCGTGGTTACTGGCGCCCCGCTGACGCCGGACAGCTATCGGACCAGCAAGCTCTTGAACATCTTGTTCGTCCGGGAACTCGCGAGGCGCCTGCAGAGCACGGGCATCACCGCCAACGCGGCGGACCCAGGTTTCGTACGGACCAACCTCGGCCGGTACGCCACCGGGAGACGTCGCGTACTGCTCAGCGTCACTCGTCCGATGCAGTCCAGCCCCGAAAGGGCGGCAATCACTGCGGTCTATCTGGCCACCTCACCTGAGGTGGCCGGTGTGACGGGCGGTTACTACGCCGACGGACACCCGGCGGAGGTGAGTGAGCTGGCCAAGAATACGAAGCTGGCCAGACGACTCTGGGCCGTGAGCGCCCAGGCGCTGGTGAGCCGCAGACTGGCCACACTCAATGAGATGATCGCCTTTGGATGACCGGTCGCACACGCATCAGGTGACGGTGAGAGTATCCCCGCTGACCTTGATCGTCTTCGGCGGCAGCGGCTTTGGTGCAGGGGGATTCACCACCGAACCGTCGGTGATCGAGTATTTGCTGCCATGGCAGGGGCAGTTGATCGTGGTGGTTACGGCGTCTACCTGACAGCCCTGATGCGTGCAGATTGAACTGAACGCCTTGAACTGCCCCTTCTTTGGCTGAGTGATCACCGTCTGGGCGTCGGGAAAGATCTTGCCGCTTCCAACGGGAATGTCGGTTTCCTTGACGCTCAGGGGTCCGCTCGCACCGCTGGACCCACCTGTGGCGCCTCCAGAGGTGCCGCCAGCAGATGGCTCGGTAACTGGTTGGGTTGAATAGTTGGTGCAGGAGCTGAGGCCAGCGATGGCAGCGGCTGCCAATCCAGTGCTCATGATCACCGTACGCCGGGAGATCGGCAGTGAGTCGGTCGGTCGGTCGTAGGCATTCATGATTGCTCCGTCTAGTTCGCGAACTCGGAAGATGATCATACGATGAGGAAGTACAACACAGCGGTCACCCAGAGGGCGGTCAGCCCACTGAGCACGAGTCCTCCGGCAAGGGGCAATGCCCACTTCGGCGAGTCATCGCGAGTCAAGATCAACATCTTGAAGACGAAGGCGCCATAGAAGAAACAGCCCAAGAGCGAGTGCGCGATCACCCGACCGTCATAGGCCTGGAAGCCCAGGGCGTACAGGCAGTGCACCGCGACCGGTACCGAGATCAGGACCGCGAGGCGCCCCGACCAGCGGTGCACAGTCCCAACCCACGCGCCCCGCAGCGGGATCCGTCCATAGAGCCCCATCGCGGTGACCGTCTGGACGATGGCCAGGGCCATCGCGACAGAGGCCAGCGCTGCCTTAGCTGCCGCACCGCTGGAAAAACCCGCGATATTGACCGCATGGCCTGACGGTGTGTGCAGCCGCCCGTACACGCCCAACCCGATGGCGACCGCTGTTCCAAGGGCAAAGGCGATCACCACGGGAGCGATCTTGGTGCCGCTCGGCTCGGCGGGGGGAGCCTGTGGAGCGGGAACTGGGACGCTGGTCATGGAATCTCCTCCGCTCACAGATCCTCGTCGCCGTTGACCGGCTTGGCATCGAGGTTCTCGCCGCCCAGGGTGACCTGCGGGTTCTCGGGATCGAGCTGAGGCGCGGCGGTGGAGTCTGCGCCGGTCGTCTGGACCCCAACCTCGGATCCATCCTCAAGCACGATCCAGCCGACCGTCGTCTTGGAACCGCGTGCTCGGTAGAGGCCGGCCGGCTTCTTGGCCTCATTGATCTCGAACTTCAGTGTGTCCTTCTTGATCTGCACCGAGCCCTTCATGTGATCGCCGTCGAGACTGGCCTGGAGCGCCACGCCGCTCCTGCTCTTCAGGGATGTGTCGGCTCCCCTGACGGCGCCGCGAAACCAGGACTCGATATTACGGCCGTCGCAGAAATAAGCCGCGGACTGGTCGCCAAGCACGGCGACGGCGATTGCGGCCGAGCCGTGCTTGGTACGACCCGCGTACACCACTTTCTCTGGAAACTTGCTTTCCTCGGTGGTTTGGCTCGCGCTGGGGGACGGCGAGGCGACTGCAGTCTCGGTCGGCTGAGATGACGCGCTGCTGGCCGAGGCGGGGGCCGGCGCCGCTGATGATGGGCCTGCAGTTCCGGTCGAGCTGCTGCCTGGCGGGCCGCTCAACATATTGACGGTGAACATGATGGCGAAGGCCACGGCCACTGCGGCAAGGGTGACCAGGGGACTGCGGTGCTTCACGACACCTCCTCCGCCAGACGGCTATGCATGCGGGGGATGAGTGCCCCTCCAATCATCTGATACACCAACGCCGACATTCTCGTCTGATGTCGCATGCGCCACAATGGCCGACACTAATTCGAAACCGCCCAGCGTGGCGGATTGGAATCGCCGGTCTCGTGAGAATAAGGAGTCTTGTGTCCGAGTTGCCGTACGCCAGCCGCCCCGTTCGGGTCGGAGTACAGCTGCAGCCGCAGCATGCCGATTATGGGGACCTGCGGCGGGCGGTGACTGCGGCTGAAGAAGCCGGGGTCGACGTGATCTTCACGTGGGACCATTTCTTTCCGCTCGGTGGTGATCCGAACGGCAAGCACTTCGAGTGCTGGACGATGCTCGCCGCTTGGGCCGAGCAGACCGAGCGAGTCGAGCTCAGCGCGCTCGTAACCTGCAACTCCTACCGCAACTCTGACTTGCTTGCCGACATGGCACGGACTGTTGATCACATCAGCGGCGGCCGCCTCATCCTTGGGATCGGCGCCGGGTGGTTCGAAAAGGACTACGAGGAGTACGGCTACGAGTTCGGGACACCAGGCAGCCGGATCGCGGCGCTGGGCAACTCTTTGCCGCGGATCCGCGCGCGATTCGACCGGCTGAACCCACCGCCAACGCGACCGATCCCGATATTGGTCGGCGGAGGCGGCGAGCGGAAGACGCTACGCCTGGCAGCCGAGCATGCAGACATCTGGCACGGGTTCGGGAGCGTCGACACCCTGGCCCGGAAGAACGGCATACTCGACGATTGGTGCGCGAAGGTCGGGCGGGACCCTGGCGAGATTGAACGATCGACCTCCGCCCGTAGCGGACCCGAGGAGCTGGGCGAACAGCTCGTAGCCATCGGTGAGCGGCTGATCACCATCGGCACTGACGGTACCTCTGGCTTTGATCTTGCTCTCACCCGCGACTGGCTCCAGTTCCGCGATGAGCAGAACGCCGATGCGTAAGTTTGGTGGGTGATCACTGCACTTGCGGACGCAGTTGCGGCTGGTCCGGTCGTACTGGATGGCGGCCTCGCGACGCAGCTAGAGTCCCAAGGTCACAACCTCAACTCCGAGCTGTGGTCGGCCCGGCTGCTCCATGATGATCCAGATGCCATCGTTCAGGCGCACCTGGCCTTCTTCGCTGCCGGGGCTCAGGTTGCCACCACTGCTTCGTATCAGGCCTCAATCGGCGGGTTCGCTCGAGCCGGCATTGAGCAGGCCGAGGCCGAGCAGCTGATTCGGCGGAGCGTACGTCTCGCCGAGCAGGCGCGTGCCAGTTGCGACGGCGGTCGCGCTCGCTGGATTGCCGGTTCGATTGGTCCGTACGGGGCGGCTTTGGCCGATGGGTCGGAGTATCGAGGCGACTACGGCTTGTCAGTGGATGAGCTACGGGCCTGGCATCGGCCGCGAATCGCGTTGCTGATCGAAGCCGGTGTCGATGTCCTCGCCCTAGAAACCATCCCCTGCCTGGCCGAGGTCGAGGCGCTGCTTGCCGAGATCGACGGGAGTGGGCAGCCGTGCTGGCTGTCGGTCACCTGTGCAGGCAACCGTACGCGCGCTGGAGAGCCGGCAGCCGCGGCCTTCTCGCTCGCCCGTGGCGTTGACGAAATCGTGGCAGTCGGTGTCAACTGCATCGACCCGGTCGACGCGCACTCGCTCGTCCGCTGCGCCAGTGAATCGACCAGCAAGCCGGCCGTTGTCTATCCCAATGGCGGCGAGCGCTGGGACCCCTCAGCTCGGACCTGGATTGGCCCGGCGACGTTCCGGTCTGAGGACGTCGAGGACTGGATCAGCAGCGGGGCGCGCCTCGTCGGCGGCTGCTGCCGTGTCGGCCCGGCGGAGATCAAGGCGATTCGTGATCTTGTCGGATGACAAGTGCCCTCGGACTAGACCTCAGTTGTGCAGCACGGCCGCACCGCTGAACTTCCCGTGCTTGAGATCCGCCAGAGCGCGGGGCGCCTCGCTCATTGGATAGGCCACCGTCGTCGCACGTACGCCGAGCCGCTCCGCCAGCCGGAGGAAGGTCTCCCCGTCCGCGCGGGTGTTTGCGGTCACCGACCGCAGCTTGCGCTCCTGAAAGAGTGTGTCCTCATAGTTGAGGACAGGGATGTCGGACAACCAGATGCCGGCGACGGCCAGCGTGCCGCCGCGATCGAGCGCCTGCAACGCGACTGGAACCAATTCGCCAGCCGGAGCGAACAAGATTGCCCCATCAAGGGGCTCAGGCGGTGCATCCCGGGCGTCGCCCACTGAATCAGCGCCGAGCTCGGCGGCCAATTTCTGGTTGGCCTCGCCCCGAGTCAGGACATGGACGCGCAGCCCCTGCGCCAGCGCCACTTGTGCGGTGAGATGCGCGCTGCCGCCAAAACCATAGATGCCGAGCGAGCCTCCCGGCGGAACCGCCGCACAGACCAATGCCCGGTAGCCGATGATGCCAGCGCACAGCAGCGGGGCTAGATGCTCGTCGTCAATGCCTGCTGGAAGCGCGTACCCGAACGCGTCGTCGACGAGGCAGAAGTCTGCATATCCGCCATCGGTGTCCCAGCCGGTGAAGGTTGGCGCAACGCAGAGGTTCTCCGCGCCGCGGCGACAGAATTGGCAGCTGCCGTCGGTGCCGCCAAGCCAGGCCACACCGACCCGGTCACCGGTAGCAAACCGGGTTGCGCCGTCGCCGAGGGCATCGACGACGCCGACAACCTCGTGACCGGGAGTGACGCTGGGATGCTTAGGAGACAGGTCGCCCTCGGCTAGGTGTAGATCGGTACGACAGACGCCGCAGCAGTTGACCTTGATGCGAACTTGGTTGGAAAGCGGAGTAGGCGCCCCACGTTCCACGCGCTGCAACGGTTCGCTCTCGATCGGCCCCGGTTGGTGCACGGCCCAAGCGTTCATCTCGCTATTCTGGCGAGTCAGCGGTGGTGAGGGGAACCGTCGTAGATGAGATCTTTCTCAGCGATAGCCAACCTCAGGTAGATGTTTTTCACAGTTTGACGCGTCATGATGGAAATATGAGCATCATCCAGCTTCTGATTACGGGGGTCGCCATTGTCGGCGTCATGGTGATCGTGTTGCTGGCGATCATTCCCTCCCTGCTCGACTATCCCCGAGGCCGCGACAAGGAAGAATCCGATCCGCCGGCGCCAACTCCATTCAAGCCAGACGACAATCGCGGCGACTCGATTGATCTGGCGGCCTGAGAACGCCTGACACTAGCGGCGGTAACAGCATCGCTTGGGTAAGCGCAGCCGCTCATCCTGCACGAGCTTGATCAAGTCGCCAGTCCCGACCTCCAAGATCTGACCGCGCTGAGTGTTGCGAGCGATGACGGTTATCACTTCGTCGCCGTTGGGGCTGTACTGAACTTCGATGTCCCCGACCGCCACCGTCGAATCAGTCAGCAGATAGGAATTGCCGGCCATGGATTGGAAGCTCAGACACTTTTGGTGGGTAGTGGCGCCGCACCGCACGGCAAACTTTCGGCCCGTCGCGACCTGCACGTAGACCTCCGTGGCGCCCTTGTCGAGCCGGAACATCTCGAAGGCGAGCGCGCCGCCCTGCCCAGTCCAAAAGCTCGGCATGTCGTAACGGCTGTCGTAGTGGTAACCAAATCCGCTGAAGTACTTCCCGCTCGGATCCAGGTAGGACGAAGTGACCTCGGCCATCTTCGAGCGCCACTTGAACAGGATCAGTGCCCGGCACGTCGCACTCGATGGATCGCAGCCCTGCCTGGATGGTGTCGATGTGGGCAACGATGGGGCCGCCTGCGGTACCGGTCGATGTGCGGGGACGAGCAGGCCGATGGCAACGACCGTCAGCACCACCACAACGACAGCCGCCAAGCCTCGCTGGATCCAGCGACGGCGGCTGAGCCAGCGACCGTGGGCCAGGTCATCGGCGCCGTCGTGGGACTCCCGCATGACGTACGGGATCGCATCTTCGAGCTCCTGGGCGAGTGTCTCGTCACTCGTACGCTCCGGGTGTTCGGCAGCGAGTGCGACCCGCGCGCGCCGAGCCAGGAGAAGCACGTCGTCGACCGAGCGCCCGAGGACTTCGGCGACCTGCACGGTGGGTAGCCCCGCATAGCCTTCCAAGATGACGACAACCCGCTGGTCGTAGGGGAGCATCCGAAGGTCGGCAACGATCGGCTCGGTGACTGGCAGATGCGGGGGCCCGTCGATGAGCTCGAAGCGCTTTCGCGGTTCCCAGGGGAGCTGGACGGGTCCACGAGCGGTCTGTACCACAGTCCGGAGCGCCTCGACCTGAGGATGCTGCACGCGGGGCAACCGCCAGTAGAGCTCCGCGAAGACCAATTGGACGACCTGCTCCGCCTGGACTTGATCACCCGTGAGGAGGTAGGCCGTGGCCTCAAGGAGCGGACGCTCGCGGTCGACCACGGCGGCGTATTCCTGGTCGCGGATCGCCGGCATGACTCACCTCATCCTGATGGTAGGTCGTGCAAGCGGGGGATGATCCATCGCTTGCTAGAGGTGATCTTCCTAGAGGTGATCTTCGCCGGCGGCGTAAGAATGGTCTGTGACCACTTTTCGTCGCTATGTGGCGATCGGCGACTCCTCTACGGAAGGACTAGAAGATCCTGATGGGAACGGTGGCTACCGCGGCTGGGCTGACCGGCTGGCTCAGCACATCGCCGACAATCAGGATGAGCCGTTGGAATATGCGAACCTCGCCATCCGCGGATTGAGGATGAAAGAGATCTGGACCAGCCAGTTTGCCGACGCGCTGGCCATGGGGCCCGACCTGCTTTCCGTATTCGGCGGTGTGAACGACGTCATTGGGCCGCGCTGTGACTTCGACTCGATTCGCGCCGAGTACGTCATCATCTTCGGCCAGGCGCGCGACCAAGGCGCAATGGTGCTGAGCTTCACCGTGCCCGATCTTTCGGCGATCAATCCGCTCGGCGTGCCCTTTAGGGATCGGGTCACCAAGCTGAACGACATCATCCGCACTGAGGCCGAGCGGCGCGGGGTCGTGGTGATGGATTTCGAGCAGTATCCGATCACGCAGGACCCCCGCCTGTGGTTCGCGGATCGGCTCCACGGCAATGAGCTCGGCCATGAGAAGGTGGCGGCCGCCTTGGCGTGGCGACTCGGCATCGACGGCTTCGACGATAGCTGGGCTACGCCCCTGGAAGGCGAGGCGATGAGGCCGCGAGGTCGTGAGCTGCTGACGGGCGACATGGAGTGGGCAAGGCACTACCTGGCGCCCTGGCTGGGCAGGGGCATCCGACGGCTGCGGACCGGGTACGGAATCGAGCGCAAGCGACCCATTCCCACTGTCGTGCCGAAATCGATGGTCTCTGAAGTTGGTTCGCGCGAGCCTTAGGAGAAGAGGGCCTGGCCGACGTGCTCGCCTTGGGCGATACCCGGCGGGATCGCGAAGAGGGCCGAGCCGGTGTGTTGCACATACTCGCTGAGCCCGTCACCCAGTCCAAGCTTCATCTGGATCGGGATGAACTGCGTACGGGGGTCGCGGACGTAAGCAAGGAAGAATAATCCAGCGTCCAGACGGCCCAAGCCGTCGCTTCCATCCACGAAGTTGTAGCCCCGGCGGAGCATTTTGGCGCCGCCATTGTTGCTCGGGTGCACGAGGCGTACGTGAACATCGGTCGCCACCAGTGGTTCCCCATCGTTGCCTTTGAGATGGAAGTCTGGCTGGCTGAACTCGCTGCCGCCCGACAGCGGCGCACCCTCGGCCTTCGTCCGACCGATGACTCGCTCCTGCTCACTCAGCGGCTGCCGGTCCCAGGTCTCGACAGTCATGTTGATACGGCGCACCACCAGATAGGAGCCGCCGGCCAGCCACCGCCCCTTATTGTCAGCATCGGCTGGCGCCCAGACATGCGCGTCAATGGCGGCGGGATCTTCGGCCTTGAGGTTCATGGTGCCGTCCTTGAAGCCCATCAGGTTTCGTGACGTCGCCTGGCTGGTCGATGTCGATGATGTCCGGCCAAAGCCCAGCTGTGACCACCGCAGAGAAGCCCGGCCGAATGCGATCCGGGCGAGGTTGCGTACGGCATGTACGGCGACCTGCGGGTCGTCAGCACAGGCCTGGACGCACAGGTCGCCGTCAGACCGTTGCGGGTCGAGCTTGTCGGCGGGGAAGTGGGGCAGTCGATGCAGCGCATCGGGCTGCCGGTCTGCGAGCCCGAACCGATCTTTGCCTTGCTTGCGGAACAGTGTCGGACCAAACCCAAAGGTGATGGTCAGACCCGCCGCGGGTAGGCCGATGGCTTCTCCGGTGTCGTCCGGCGGTGCCGCGTACGGGCCTGATGTAGGACCGACCTCCCCGGCACCGAGGCCCTGTGTCATCCGTGCGGCGGCGGCGGTCCAGTCTTTGAGGAGCTGGACCAATTCCTCGCGGGAATGTGTGATCACGTCAAAGGCGGCGAAGTGCAATCGATCTTGGACCGGGGTGAGGATGCCTGCCTGATGCTCGCCGTAGAAAGGATAGGTACGCGTTCCCGCCGGCTGCGGTGACGGAGTGGTCTCCGCGCTTCCCAGCGCAAATCCACCGGCAGCACCTGCGGCCAGTCCTGCCAGACCGGCTCCCGCCGCACCGAGCAGCCCACGCCGGGAAACCGCCGCCCGTTCTTTGTGAGGATCTGGCGCCGGTGAGGGAGCTTCAGTCTCAGTGGGCTGCTGGCGAACGTACTCAGTCGATGTCATTCGTTGCGGCTTCTGACTTACACGACCGCGGCGGCCAGCTTGGACAGCGGCTCCGACAGGGCGTTCACGGCATCAGACAGCTCCTTGACCTCCGCCTTACTGAGTTTGTCGTAGGTCTTGAACCCATCGCCCTCGCGCTGCGCGTTCAGCAGGGCCAGCACTGTCGCGAACTTCGCGGTGATCTGGCTCTCGAGGGCAGGATCTCGATCCCGGAGCAGCGGCCGGAGTCCCTCGAAGCCCACCAGCGCCCCCTCGATATTGGCCTGGAAGTCCCACAGGTCAGTACGCGACCAGTACTCCTCCTCGCCGGTGACCTTGCCTGTCGCTACCTCGTCAAGCAGACCACGCGACCCGTTGGCGATCTCATCGGCGCTGAAGTCGAGCCTGGGAACCCTCTTATGGAGGCTGGCCGTGTTCTTCACAAGATCATCGGAGTACGCCACCCGCTCGGCCTTGCTGAGTGGCTCGTAGTTCTTGGCACGCGCCGGCCACAGATCTTTCTCAAGACGATGCCAGCCCGTCCACTTCTGACCAGGCTCGAGATCGGCTTCCCGAAGGTCGAGCTTGGGATCGAGATCGCCGAATGACTCCGCGACCGTCTCGATGCGCTCCCAATGCATGCGTGCAACCGGATAGAGCGCACGGGCCTCGTCGTCCTTGCCGGCTTTGTATGCGGCTACGAACGTTGCGGTCATGGCCACCAGATGCTCGGTCTGGTCTTCCACGTATTCGCGGTAGTTCTCGTTCGCCTGCTTGACCAACTCGGCGTCGCTTCCCGCGGACCCCTGCTGCGCCTCGCCGGAATCAGAGACTGAGAACGGTGCCCGAATGCCGTCGCCGGCCATCCCAGGCTTGCATGCGGTGAGGTAGCTCCCAGGCTCGACCTTCATGACTAGCTCCCGAGTAATGCCGGGGCCGATATTCTCCACCTCGCCGACGATGCGCTTTCCATCCTCGGCGTATAGGTAGAACTCCGTCACCTTCTGTCCCCCGTTTGTCACCGCGAACGTGACGGTGCCCGCGGGGGCACTGGTCGCGGACAGTTTGCACTCGGAGTCGGTTGCCTGAACGGTCAAGGCACGCGGGTTCGCACTCGCCGTGGAACCTGAATTGTCGGTGGTGTTGGTGGTGTTGTCCGTGCATCCCGCCAGCAGCGGCATGCCGAAGACGGCGCAGGTCGAGGCGAGAATGAGGGTGCGTACAGGCATGGCGAATTCACCAGCCGGACGGCTGAGGCGACTCATGATCATTTCCTTCCGGACGCCCCAACTGGCTCGGGAGTCGGGCGTGAGGGAGCTTGTGTGCGCTGTCGCTTCTGGTAGAGGAAGATCGTCATCGTTGGAATGAAGTAGAGGAGCCAGGCGGCCGCTTCGAGAACAGTGGTTGCGGGCGAGAAATTGAACACACCCTTCAAGAGCGTTCCGTACCACGAGGTTGGCGGGATTGCCGCGGACACGTCAAAGGCCAGGTTGTTCAAGCCGGGCAAGAACCGAGCTTCCTGAAGGTCGTGCACGCCGTACGCCAGCACTCCGGCCGCGATGACGATCAGGAAGGCGCCGGTCCAGGTGAAGAAGCGGCTCAAGTTGATCTTCAGAGCACCGCGGTAGATCAAGTAACCCAGCAGGACCGCGACCAGTAGCCCCAGCGCTGCACCCAAGAGTGGGCCGGCGGTCGAGGCGGTGCCACGGGCTGCGGTCTGCGTGGCGGCCCAGAGGAAGAGCGCCGTCTCGAGACCCTCCCGACCCACAGCCAGCAGGGCGACGATGACCAGCGACCAGCGACTGGCGTCGGCGGCCTTGTCGATCTGCGCCCGTAGCTCGCCGGACAGAGTGCGCGCGGCCTTCGCCATCCAGAAGATCATCCACGTGACGAAGCCGACGGCCACGATCGAGAGCAAACCGCCGATTAGTTCCTGGGCCTCGAAGGTCAGCCCCTTGGGCCCGAAGGTGAGTGCGGCGCCGAACCCGAGTGAGATGGCTACCGCAATACCCACGCCGAGCCAAATCTGAGGCAGCTGATTCCGGCGGTCGGACTTCACAAGATAGGCAACGAGGATGCTGACGATGAGCGCGGCCTCTAGGCCCTCGCGTAAGCCAATCAGGAAGTTGGCTAGCATCTCTCCTCATTCCCCGGCAGTATTGGTGATTGCCTACCTCGCTGACGGCTTCGTTGCAGCCAGCGCAAATAGGTGAGGCTCGCCTAACTTAAGTCAGGCTTACCTTCCTTCGCAAGGCGTTGAGTCAGAATTGGCTGAGCTTTTTGTCACGCACCTGGATTTGGGCGGCTCAGGATTCCGGCTTGGGCGGGCCGAGAAGGATCTGGGTCTGCATAGTTTGCTGACGGTCTGCACTGGTTGCAACCTGTGCAGACCGTGAAAGAGCTACGTAGACGTAGGTTCCGGAGGCGGCTGAGAGAATCCCGACGTACAGTCAGTGGCGGATCTCGCCGAGCGTGATCATGAGCAGATGCTCGAGCCGCTCGCGTACCACCTGGTCGGGGAGATCGGTCCTGTGATGAATCAGCGCGGTAATGATCTGAGTCGGCTCGGGGAGGAAGCCCAGGATGTCGCTGATCGCCCAGAAGACCTGCGCATCGTGATCATCATCGAGTAGGCCGCCGTGCCAGCGATAGGCGTCGGAGAAGGCATCCGCGCTGTCCAGATCGTGCAGCATCACGAAGTTCGCTCGTGAGTGCATGACGTCCAAGTCAGCAGGCCCCCACGAGGTCTCTGCCCAGTCGATCACACCGGTGATCCGATCGCCTTCCCACAAGATGTTTCCCGGATGAAAGTCGCGGTGTACCAGCCCATTTCTGGTCGGCGGGGCACCTTGATCGAAGAGGTGGATGGCCCGTTGCCACAGTTTCGGACGCGACGTCCAGCTCGGCACTTCAAGATCATCAGGCGTCCAGAATTCGTACGGGCGCGGCCGATGATCATCATCCACTGGGGTGCCGTGAATGATCACGGCAATCTTCGCCAGCTCGTCGATCGCGTCAAGGCTCAGCGGCCCAAGCCGGACGCGGCCGGGGAGCCAGGTGGTCAGGTTCGCGTAGTCGCCAGCACGGCTGCCATCCGGATCGGAGGCAATCAGGTGCGGCACTGGGAGGCTGGAACCCTCCATCAGGCGGCAGCCCAGTGCCTCACAGGAGACGTGCTGGCGGCCGATCTCGCCCCAACGTTCGATGGAGACATAGCGGAGGACAACCGGTTCACCACGTCGGAGGTAGACCGCCGAAATGGTGTCAGTCCTGCCGCCGCCGACCGGCTCGATCGCAATGATCTCGGACTTGAGGTGCTCCTGCGCCCAGGCCCGCACCTGCGCGGGAATCACTTGAGCAGAATAGATGCAGGCTTCGAGCCCGATATCGCGCCAACAAGAACGCCAAGGTAGGAGGTTCTCGATGTTCGCGCCGCCGATCTGCAGGAGGAGTTGACGGAACAACGCCTTTCCGTTCCGTCAACTCCGACGAAGACGGCGGCAACTTAGCGAACATCGCAGCGAGCGGAGCGAGCAATCAGACACTGCGCGAGCGGCTCTCAATTGGCCAGCGCACGACGCCGCAGCAGCTCTCCAGTCGCGTAGCGACCGATCTGGTAGGTCGCGATGCCATCCATGATCGCCCCGATGCCGCCGCCCATCAGCGGAAGCCGCTTCACGATTGCTAGCGCGACGTTCTTCCCGCCGATGCGGGCCGCGAGGTCGGTGAGCACCTCTTCTGCCACGAGCCTGTCGAGTTCGGGATCGAAGATCGGCGCAGTCGCCACCGCCATCGGCGAGGTCGGCAGCGTGCCCTGCGCAATGTGCTTGGCGACTTGCTCCCCACCCATCAGACACATCACGAGTGCAGTGCGGACTCGGTTGTCATTGAGGTCGTAGCCGCGCAGATGGGCAATCGCACCAACCATCCGGACCTGCACGATTGCGACGCCGGTGATGTTGGCGGGTATTGCCACCGGGAGCGCAGCCACGCCTCCAATATTGGTCACAAAGCCTTGCGCGGAGGCGAGGCGCACATGGTGGTCGATGATCGAGGAGATCGCTTCATCAACCGAGCCCCCCTCCCGCTGTAGGTGGCGGGCCGCGGCTGTCTTCGCGCTGGGGAGTCGCCCGTAGCCATCGATGGCGATTTCGAGTACCTGGCGCAGCGCGCCTCCAGCTCCTTGCGCGGTGACCAGATTTGCCACAGGGGAAATCACCGTGGCGATCCTCCGACGCACATCCTGCGCTGACGCCATCAGGCCTCCAAACACTCTGCGTCGGGATCACAGGTCCCGATGGTTCAGCTGCCCGCTGGGGCAGTGCTGGACCCCAGCGTACGTGGCCACCTGAGCCGGTTGCCTGGCTGCGACCCCTGGACAACCCCGAGCCGGCCCTGAACAGACGCCTCCCCTGGTGGGAGTATGCCGAAGTGGAGTCGCCGTTCGGATCACCGGAGAAGTGGCGGCACGATGACCTGATCGGAGTCTCGCGGGCGTTCGATGAGGACCTGGCTCTTGCCGCGTACGAGTCCGGGGTCTTTCCGATGCCTACACGGGCGGGCGTGATGGGCTGGTATTCACCCCTGGATCGGGCCGTCCTTCCCCTAGACGGTTTGCGGATTAGTCGCTCGCTACACAAATCCATCAAGCGCTATCAGATCCGCATCGATACGGCGTTTGGCGCCGTGCTCGACGGTTGTGCTGACCGCCGGCGCCCCAGCGGATGGATTACCGCCGACATCCGACGGGTTTATTGGCGGCTGCACCGGCGCGGCGTCGTGCACTCAGTTGAAGCCTGGACTCCCGACGGTGGGCTGGCAGGCGGTCTATACGGCGTAAGTATCGGCGGTTTGTTTGCGGGCGAGTCCATGTTCTATCGGCCTGGCATCGGGCGGGATGCGTCCAAAGTTGCCCTCGTGGCTTTGGTCGACCTGCTGAGGGGAGCGGGAACTGAGGGTCGACTGCTCGACGTGCAGTGGCAAACACCGCATCTGGCATCGCTCGGGGCCGTGGAGCTGCGGCGGGAGGAATATCTGCAACGGCTTGCGATGGCCCTGCCACTGCCGCCGCCTGACTGGTCGAGCCACTGAGCCGGACGTTCATAATGGGCCCATGCCCGAGATGCCGGAGGTGGAATCGCTGGCGCGGTTCCTCACCGAGAAGTGTGTGGGGCACACCATTGCCCGCATCGATCTCATGGCCTTCAGCGCACTCAAGACCTACGATCCGCCGCTGTCTGCGCTGCACGGCCTGGAGATCGAGTCGGTGACCCGGCGCGGCAAGTTCCTCGACATTGCCGCTCAAGGTCTGCATCTGGTCTTCCATCTGGCAAGAGCCGGTTGGCTGCGCTGGCGCGACGCACTTCCCGATGCGCCACCGAAGCCGAGTAAGAGTCCGCTTGCGTTGCGCGTACGGCTGGACGATTCATCGGGTTTCGACCTCACCGAGGCGGGAACGCAACGCAAGCTCGCCGTCTATGTCGTCACGGATCCACTGTCCATCCCTATGGTCGCGACCTTGGGCCCTGATCCACTCAGCGATGACTTCGATCAGCCCGCACTTGCTGGCCTGCTGGCCAAGGCCGGCCGGGCACAGTTGAAGGGGGTTCTCAAAGATCAACGGACCATCGCAGGCATTGGCAACGCGTATTCCGATGAGATTCTGCATGCGGCGAAGCTGAGTCCGTTCAAGCCGTCAAATTCGCTCTCCGAAGCGGAGCTCGGCACCTTGTTCGCAGCGATCAAGGGGGAGCTCTCCGATGCGATTCAGCGGGCCGATGGGCTGGCCGCCAAAGACTTGAAAGGCGAGAAGAAGTCCGGCCTGCGCGTGCATGGGCGTAAGGGCGAGAAATGCGACGTCTGCGGGGACACCATCGCCGAAGTATCCTTCGCCGACTCCGCGCTGCAGTACTGTCCGACTTGCCAGACCGGCGGCAAGAAGCTCGCCGACCGGCGGCTTTCGAAGCTGTTGAAGTAGCTCATGTCCGGCACCGAGAGTCATGCAGCGTTGTTCGAATCGCTGTGCGATGAGTACACCGGCGTGAGCGGGGTGACCATGCCGGAGGGCGGCAGCGGGTTCGGGTCGAATGCGATCAAGATCAACAAATCCATCTTCGCGATGCTGGTCAACGACCGGCTGGTCGTGAAGCTCCCCGCCGGACGGGTTGCGGACCTGATCTCATCCGGTGACGGGCTGCCCTTTGATGCCGGCAAGGGCAAGCCGATGAAGGAGTGGGTTGGTTTGACGGTTGACGACGATGCCTGCCGTGTGCTTGTTGCCGAGGCGATGGCATTCGTCGGAGGCTGATTAGGGTAGGGCATGTGTTTGGGAACGACGTGGCAACGGTTGGGCCGGGGGATGTCGCCGCGCGGGTGGGCGAGGGCTGGATGCTGCTTGACGTCCGTACTAACGACGAATGGGCCGGCGGTCACATAGCGGGGTCGGTACACATTCCGATGGATCAGCTGATGCAGCGTTTGGACGAGGTGGACGATCGGGTCGTTTGCGTCTGCGCAGTAGGTGCCCGCTCAGCTCGGGTGGCCCAGTTTCTCAATGCCCAGGGTCGTGAGGCGGTCAACCTCGACGGCGGCATCTATGCCTGGACGAACAGCGGGCTCCCGATCGAGAGTTGACGCCGGCTTCCACACCCCTATTCGTTCAGAGCTGGTCGCGCGCATCGCGCGTCGAACGGAGATTCGCTGGAAACCTCACTCCAGCTGAGCCTGCGATGGGCAACTCAGGCGTGAACTGGTCGAAGAGACTGCAGCTCGGGTGAAGTTTCCAGCGTCCCGGCGCCGGGAGGTTAGGATGGGGGAGCCAAAAACCTTCGGGAGCTCACACCACATGGTGGGCTGAGAGGGCGGAGTGCGTCGTCAGCGCGGGTCCGCCGACCGACCGAACCTGACCGGGTAATGCCGGCGTAGGGAGCCCGCAATGTCTCTCATTTCCACTCCAACCACCACACTCGACACCGAACGCCCAACCGGCGAGGCGCCGCTCACCCTGACGACTGAGCCGCCCCGGCCGCTTGGGTTCACCGACCAGCTGGCGATGTGGGGCAATCTCGGCATCAGCCTGTTCGGGCCGTTGACCGGAGCCTTGATCGCGACCACTGCTGGATCAGTTGGACTTGCATTGGCGGCGATCGTCGTCGGTTGCGGGCTCGGGGCGATCCTGCTCGGAGCCTCCGCGATCTTCGGTGCCGCCACCGGCGCACCAGCTATGGTCACCCTCCGCGGCCTCGTCGGCCGCCGCGGCTCGGTGCTGCCGACACTGCTCAACATTGCGCAAAACATCGGCTGGGCGACGATGGAGATCATCGTGATCTCAACAGCGGCTGTTGCTGTGCTCGGCGCGGCCTGGCGTTGGCCTTTCGTGATCTTGGCCGGCGCAGCTGCCACGATCATGGCGATACGGCCGCTCGGCAGCGTGCGACTGCTGCGCAAGGTCATGGTTTGGCTGGTACTCGCCGCCTCGGTCTTCTTGTTTGTCCAAGTGCTGTTGCAGCCGCGCCAGTCGATCCCTCAGGAGTCGGTACTGGGATTCTGGCCAGCTGTTGATCTTGCAGTCGCCGGGGTGATCTCATTCGCGCCACTGGCAGCGGACTACAGCCGGCACTCGCGAACCCGCAAGGCGGCCTTCTGGGGAGCTTCTCTCGGCTACGGCCTCGCTGCCATCGCCTATTACGCCCTCGGCGTCTTCGCGGTGGTCAATCTTGGCGCGAGCGATGTGATTACCGCGCTGGTCACCCTCCCGGCCGGTGCCATTGCCATCGCGATCCTGCTCGTTGACGAGGTGGATGAGGCGTTCGCCAACGTTTACTCGACGACCATGTCGCTGCACAACATCATGCCTCAGCTGGACCGACGGATTGTCGCGTTGATCATCGGAGTGACGGCAACCTTGCTAGCCGGGTTACTCAACTTTGGCCAGTACCAGTCCTTCCTGTTCCTGATCGGCTCGGTCTTCGTGCCGTTGTACGCCGTCGCGGCGGTGGACTTCTTCCTGGTCAGCCGTCAGCACTGGGATATCTCCTCAACCTCAAGGCTGCGAGCCGCGCCTGT
>Ga0307320_10000218_pt1 | contig 20773 bp, 23 predicted proteins | sample ER_DNA_369_FD_194495 | JGI IMG/M metagenome (GOLD analysis project Ga0307320, IMG submission 194495) | Bulk soil microbial communities from the East River watershed near Crested Butte, Colorado, United States - ER_DNA_369 | ecosystem: Environmental > Terrestrial > Soil > Floodplain | place...
GAGCCGTGCGGTCGTGTTCTGTGCCCAGCGGGAAGTCCGGGCTAGTGTCGTCGAACCTCGTCTTGCTGTAGTCCTGGGCGCCGTTTCCCGCCGCGGCGATTAGGGTGACGCCGTGCCGGTGTGCGTACTTGAGCGCCCGCTGCATCGCCTCGATGATCGTCCGCTGCTCGAGCTGCTGTTCTGGTGTGTCGGCCGGATTGGCCTTGCAGTTGAAGAGCCAAGGGTCGACGTAGTAGCTCATGTTGACGACGTCGATCCCATGGTCGCCCGCGTACGTGAGCGCGTCGACCGAGGGCTGCAAGAAGAAGAAGCCCGAGTCTTGGCCCGCACGGAGGTTGACGAGGGTGACATTCGGGGCGATGCCTGCGATGCCGAGGCCGTTCACGGCCGCGGCGACCGTGCCGGCGACGTGCGTGCCGTGGCCGGCCTCGTCGACGTCTGCCGGGTCCGAGCACGAGGCGTCCGGCTCGTCCTCGCACGGGCCGTCGATCTCGTTACCGAGCGAATCGAAGGGGATGTCGGTCGTGAAGTTCCTGCTCAGGTCTGAATTGAAGTTGGGCGCGATGTCCGGATGCGAGCCGTCGATGCCCGTGTCGATGATTCCGACCAGGACGCCGGGGTCGCCCGGCTGAACCGCGTGCGACGTGTCGGCGGTGGCGTTGATCATTTCCATATCCCACTGCAGACCAGCCAGCGGCTCCGCGCCGGCAGCCGTAGCAGCGCTCGACGAAGCTGTGCCCGCGCTCTCGCCGGAGAAGTCGCCCTTCTCGAAGGCGAACTTGTCGACGTGCCCCCTCTGGCGGTAGGTCTTTGGCACATGGCCGATCCGCAGGCTGTGCGCAGCGCCCTTGATAGCCACTTTGCTCGTCACCGTGGCGATGAAATCCGAGTTCGACGATCGGACCGTCGCGAGGCCCACTCTCGTGTTCTCTCGCACGATCGTGCCGCCGGCCGCCGTGATAGCTGCGTGGGCGGCAGTCTTGGTGGCGCTGAGCTTGTAGAGGACGACGTACTGGCTGGTGCCTTGCGACGCCGTCGTCGCTGGTGTGACGCTGCCCGGCAGTGCCGCGACCAGAACGGCCAGCGTTGCCAGGGCGAGCAGAAAGACTTTACGCACGTGGCTCCCCTCCCTCTTCGCTTGAAATCCCGCCAGGCCGCATTTCTTTGGGCGGCGGAGGTCCTCGGTGCGTCGCGAGTCTATTCCCTCTGCGAAACCTTGTCGAGGGAACTAGATCGTCTTGAACTGCTCGAACGGCTGCCGGCAGCTTTCGCAGTAGCGAACCGAGCGGCACGGCGTGGGCCCGAAGAGGTTTTCGAGTTTCGTCTCGGTCGACCCGCAGTACGGGCACCGGAATGCGTTCGAGCGTAGCTGGACGAGCGTGGGGGGCGCGGCCGCACGCGGCGCCGGGGGGGCGAAGCCGGCCTCTCGCAGCTTTTCCCGCCCGGCGGGTGTGATCCGATCCGTCGACCATGAGTCGTCGACGATCACATGTATCTCCGGCTTGCCGCCGAGCGCCTCGATGCTCGTTGCCATCGCATCCCGCATCACCTCGAGGGCGGGACAGCCGAGGAACGTCGGCGTGAACTCCACCTGAACCCGTTCGCCCTCGACCGACACGTCCCGGACGACGCCGAGGTCGACCAGCGAGATGACCGGAATCTCGGGGTCGGGAATCTCCGCCAGGGCCGCCCAGACCGCCTCGCCGGTCACCATGAGGCCCCCGGAATCGAGCGGCGCACCATCGTCATCTCGTCCCAGAGCTCGCGGAACCCTTCCGAGTGGCCGTTTCGGGCTGCCGGAGCTGCTGTTGCAGGCGTCCAACCGAGCTGCTCCGGCGCCCGCTCTGCGAGCACGGCGGCGAGCTCTGCGTCGAGAACGCCGAGTGCCTGGCCCCACAGCGCGTTGACCGAGGTTCGAAAGCGCGGCTCGTCGCGCAGGCGGTCGGCCCACATTTGCGCGTGGAGGCGGTGGTAGACCTCCTCGCGATCCATCTTCGCTGCGAGTCCCGCCAGCTCAGGGTCGGGATCGGACTTCAGCACTTCGAGCCGGATCGCGTCGGCGGCTTCGTAGAGGACTCGGCGCGCGATCGTGTCAGCCCAGTCCATGAGTCGGAGCTCGACGAATGGCGCGCAGCGGTACTCCTCCGGCGGGCGGTCGAACGCGAGCTCGTCCGCCGTCATGTCGAGGTCGCGAGCCGCGAGCTCGTAGAGGGCCCGGGCGTGCCCGATCTCGTTCTGGGCAATCGACGAGAAGGCGACGTCCTCCTCGAGGAAGGGCGCGATGCCGGTCCATTCGGAGTCTCGCCAGCCGAGGACGAGCTCGTCGTCAGCGATCTGCAGGAGCCGCTGTGCCCGCTCGCTCACGTGCCTCCTTCAGCTTCGCCTTCAGCGAATAGCCGTCGACGCGGTGGTAGCTCTTCTGGAGCTCGTCCGGGAAGTCGCTGACCTCGCGGAGGGCTGTGCGAGGCACGAGCCAGAGGGCCTCCGACTCCTGGCGCCGCCCGTACTGCTCCCGCGCGTACGCCTCGGCGAACGCGTCGTTGGGAGCGGTGATCGAGCCCGCATGTTGGAACGCCTGGCCCTTCCGCTCCTGCCGGAAGACCTCGTAGATCACGCCGCATCGGCCAGGACGGCCTGCCGCACCCAGGCTTCCTGGTCTCGGAAGCGGCGACGGAAGTCGAGCCGCTCCTGGCTCTTTGGACCGTGCCCGGTGACCACGTGCTTGAGCTCTTCCCAGTCCGGCTCCGAGTAGTGCCAGACCTCCGCCTCCTCGTCCTTTTGAAGGGCGGGATCCGGGACGGAGAGGCCGAGCTCCCAGATCTGGGGCACGTACCCGTCCAGGAACTGCTGGCGGGCTTCCTCGTTGGCCTGGCTCTTGATGCGCCACTCCACCATCGGATCGGCGTCGGCCGCGATCGGATTTCCGTGGAACTGCATGAGCGGGGCCCACCACCGGTCGATCGCCTCCTGGACGAGACCCCGTTGCTCGTCGGTGCCGTTCACAAGCGTCAAGACGACGTCGCGGCCGTGCAGGATGTGGAAGGACTCCTCCCAGCAGATCTTCTTCATGATCCTGGCGTACGGGGCGTAGGAGCACTTGAGGAGCGCCTTCTGGGAGATGATCGCCGCGGCGTCCACGAGCCAGGCGATCACGCCCACGTCTCCCCAGGTCTTCGTCGGATAGTGAAAGACGTTATGAAACTTCGACGTACCGGAGATCAGGTCGTCGAGACACTGCTCGCGCGGCTTTCCGAGGTCTTCGACGACCCGGTAGATCAGCTGCGCGTGCCCGACCTCGTCCTGCACCTTGGCCGTTAGCGCGAGCTTGCGCTGGAGGGTCGGGGCACGCAGGATCCACTCACGCTCCGGCAGGACGCCCATGAGCTCCGAGTTCCCGTGCATCTCGATGAACTTGACGAGGCGCGCGCGGTACTCGTCCGGCATCCAGTCCCCGGTCTCCACCTGGCCGCCGCCTTGGACGTATTCCTTGAACTCGACTTCGCGCGCCGTCATCTCGCCTCCCAACCAAACGGTCGTTAGGGTGTCACTCTAGCGTGACTACCCGCCGCGCAGAGCTCTCACGCCACGCCGCCCGGCTCTTTGCAGAGAAGGGCTATCACGGGACCTCCGTGGGCGATCTCGCGCAGGCGCTCGGAGTCCAGAAGGGCTCGCTCTACGCGCACATCGGCGGCAAGCAGGAGCTTCTCTATGAGGCGATGCGCGAGGGCGCGGACGCCTTTCACCACGGGCTCGACCGTATTCCCGAGGACCTGCCGGTGACCGAGCGCATCCGCCTGGCGCTCCGGGCACATCTTGCGACCGTGGGTGACCAACTCGACGTGGCGACGATCTTCGTCCAGGAGTGGCGGAACCTCGAGGGAGAGCACCGGGAGGAGATCCTGGGCGAGCGGCGCCGCTACGAGGACCGCATCCGCGCTCTCTTCCGGGAGGGCCGCGAGCTCGGAGAGCTCCGTTCCGACCTCGACGAATCGGTCGCCGCGCTCCTCTTCCTCTCGGCGGCGAACTGGGCGTACACCTGGCTCCGGCCGGGAGCCGACACCGATGACCTGGCCGATCGCTTCTACGCGCTCCTGGTCGACGGCATGCGCGGCTACTCGACGCCGGCGTGACGCGCTCGCTCCTGATCGTCAACCCGATCGCGAGCCGCGTGACGCCGGAGCTCACGGAGGCGGTGGCCGAGGCGCTGGCGGCCGGCGGCGAGGTTGAGACAGCCCTCACCGAGCGCCCCGGTCATGCGCAGGAGCTCGCCGAGGAGAGCGCGGGCTACGACCGTATCTATGTCTTCTCCGGCGACGGCGGCTTCAACGAAGCGGTGAACGGCATGCGGGGCGACGTCCCAATCGGTTTCGTCCCCGGAGGCGGGACGAGCGTTCTCCCGCGCGCGCTCGGCCTGCCCCACGACGCGCTCGAAGCCGCCCGCATCCTGGGCCGCACGAGCGCGACCCGGCGGATCTCACTCGGCCGGGCCAACGGCCGGCGATTCACCTTCTCGGGCGGCCTCGGGCTTGATGCCGAGCTCGTCCGCGCCGTCGACGAGCTCGGGCGCCGTGCGACCGGCCGCCCCGGCGATCTTGCGTTCGTCGCGAGGCTCGCCCGCCTCCTGGCGGAGCATCGGGGCCACTTTCCCCCGTCCATGACGGTTCGGGGGCGGGGGCGCGTCGCCTTCGCGCTTGCGGCGAATTGTGACCCCTACACCTACCTGGGGCGCCTGCCGGTCCACGTCGCGCCGCTCGCCCGGTTCGAGGACGGCCTGGACGTCGTCGCCCCGCGAGGGCTTGCGCCCTGGCAGCTCCCGAGGTTGGCGGCGTGGTTGCTCGCGCGGCCCGGGCAGCATCGTTCCTCGGAGGTGCTCTACCTCCACGATCGCGATCTGGTCGAGATCGACTGCGACGGGCCGACGCCCCTCCAGGTCGACGGGGAGGATCTCGGCGATGTCACTGAGGTCACCTTCGAAGCCGATCGGAGTGCGTTGAGCGTCCTCGTCTCCGGTACTAATGCACCATGACCCAGGTGGTGCCTGCGGAGCCCGACGTCCGCCGGGTCATCGGAGACGGCGGAGACCTGGCAGACCGCGTGGTGGCGGGGCTCACCGAGACCGACCTGCTCGCGATCTACCGGAGCATGGTGACGCTCAGGACCTACGACGAGCGCTCGGTCGTCTACCACCGGCAGGGGCGGATCGGCACCTACGCCATCTTCTGGGGGCACGAAGCCATTCAGGCAGGAGCGGTGCATGCCCTGGCAGACGAGGACTGGATCTTCCCGTCGTATCGTGAGTCGGCGGTCGGCCTGCTGCGGGGGATGCCGCCCGAGACGATCCTGGCCTGGTGGCGCGGGCATCCTGCCGGGTGGTGGAACCCGGCCGAGTTCCGCGTCGCCTCGATCGTCGTCCCGATCGCATCGCAGGTGCCGCACGCGGTGGGGCTCGCCTGGGGAAAGAAGCTTCGCGGGGAGGGCGCCTGCTCGCTGGCGTTCTTCGGGGACGGCGCCACGTCCGAGGGAGCCTTTCACGAGGGCGCGAACCTCGCCGCGGTGATGGCTGCTCCAGCGATCCTGCTCTGCAACAACAACGGCTGGGCGATCTCGACGCCGGTCTCGGCGCAGACGCGGGCGGTGACCCTCGCCGACAAGGCCCGTGGCTACGGGATGCCCGGCGTTCGCGTCGACGGGGGCGATGTGCTGGCCGTCTTCGAGGCGACTTGCGAGGCTGCAGAGCGCGCCCGCGCGGGCGGTGGTCCGACCTTCATCGAGGCGGTCAGCTACCGGATGGCGCCCCACGCGACGGCCGATGACCCGAGCGCGTACATCGATCCCGAGCGCGTCAAGCTCGAGCGCGAGAACGAGTGCCTCGGGCGCTTCGACCGCTATCTGCGGAGAGTCGGTGTCCTCGACGACGAGATCGCACAGAAGCTCAGCGAAGAAGCGCTGGCCGCGATGAAAGCAGGGATCGCGGTCGCCGAGGGGTTGCCGGCGCCGGATTCCGAGCTCGTCTTCAGGCATGCGTACGCAGAACCGCCACCGGACCTTCGCGATGCCGGCTAGGACGCTCGTCGAAGCGGTGAACGACGCCCTCCACGTCGAGATGGAGCGCGATACCGACGTTATGGTGCTCGGCGAGGACGTCGGACGAGCGGGCGGGGTCTTCCGCGCCACGGCGGGGCTCCAAGATCGCTTCGGCCCCGATCGCTGCGTCGATACGCCTCTCGCGGAGGCCGGGATCCTCGGAAGCGCGGTCGGACTCGCGATGGCAGGCTGGCGGCCGGTCTGCGAGATGCAGTACGACGCATTCAGCTACCCGGCTCTCGACCAGCTGATCTGCCACGTCGGGCGCTACCGGTGGCGGACGGGCGGTGCGATGGACTTCCCGATCACGATCCGCATGCCCTACGGGGGCGGGGTTCGCGCGCCCGAGCTCCACGAGGACTCGCCGGAGGCGTACTACGTGCACACGCCCGGGATCAAGGTTGCGATCCCATCGACCCCCGCCGACGCCAAGGGCCTCCTGGCGGCGGCGATCCGCTCGGAGGATCCGGTCGTCGTCTTCGAGCCGAAGCTCCTCTATCGGTCGGCCCGTGACGAGGTCCCGGACGGCGAGCACGTCGTTCCGCTCGGAAAGGCGCGGGTGGTCCAGGAGGGGGACGACGTCAGCCTGATCGCCTACGGCGCCATGGTGCCGGTGGCGCAGCGGGCTGCAGACGAGCTGGACGCGAGCGTCGAGGTGCTCGACATCCGGTCGCTTCGCCCGCTCGACGAGGACGCGATCCTCGCAAGTGCCGCCAAGACCGGGCGGGTCGTGATCGTGCAGGAAGCGCCGCGAACCTGTGGCTTCGCCGCCGAGATCGCAGCCCGCCTCGCCGAAAAGGCGATTCTCGACCTCCGGGCGCCCGTGGTCCGCGTCACCGGCTACGACGTGCCGTATCCGTTCTGGTCGATCGAAGACGAGTACATGCCGACGCCGAAGCGAGTCGCCGCGGCGACTCGCAGGCTCCTTGAGTTTTGAGATAGATGGCGTATGAATTCAAGCTTCCGGACCTCGGCGAGGGGGTCGCCGAGGGCGAGGTCGCCCGCTGGCTCGTGGAGACGGGCCAGGAGATCGCCGAGGACGACCCACTCGTGGAGATCCAGACCGACAAGGCAACCGTGGAAGTGCCCTCTCCCGCGGCCGGGATCGTGTCCGCCATCCTCGTTCAGGCGGGGGAGCTCGTCCCCGTCGGGACACCGCTTGTCGTGATCGGCGACAGCGACGAGCCCGCTCCGTCGGCTGCGCCGAGCACAGACGAGCCGAAGAAGGAGGCCCCGGCCTCAGCGGGACGCGCTCAGGCGACTCCCCTCGTTCGGAAGATTGCCGCTGACCTCGGTGTCGACCTCGCGTCCCTCACGGGCTCGGGGCCGGGCGGCCGGATCACGGAGGAGGACGTGCGGGCCGGGACCGCCCGCGATGACGAGCGGGCTCGCCGGGTCCCGCTCCGCGGAATCAGGCGGCGGATCGCAGAGCACCTGACGGAATCGCACCGAAACGTCCCGGCCGTGACCGTCGTCGAGGAGTGCGATCTGACCGAGCTGGCAGGGAGTCGGGGTGATCGATCCTTTCTCGCCTATCTGCTCGCGGCCGCTGTGGAAGGGCTCAGGGTGATCCCGGAGTTGAACGCCAGGCTCGACGGCGAGGAGATCGTGATCTGGGAGCGCTACGACTTCGGCGTCGCCGTTCAGACGGACGAGGGGCTGGTCGTGCCCGTCCTTCGTGACGTCGATGCAAAGTCGCTCGAGGCGCTCGACGCCGAGGCGCAGCTGCTCGCCGAGGGCGCTCGAGCCGGGACGCTGAAGCCGGAAGAGCTTCGGGGATCGACGTTCACGGTCACGAGCGCGGGCAGGCTAGGCGGGCTCTTTGCGACGCCGCTCGTCAACTACCCGGAGGTCGGGATCCTCGGTCTCCACCGGATCGCCGAGCGCCCGGTCGTTCGCGACGGCGAGATCGTCGTCAGATCGATCGGCTGGCTCTCGTGCACCTTCGACCACCGCGTGGTCGACGGTCTGCGGGCCTCCGAGTTCCTGCTCGAGGTGGCGGGCGGCCTTGAGAGCCCAATTTCGGGCTCCTAGAACGTCAGGCGGCGGCCGGCTCGGGGGCGGGGCTCGCGAGGTGGGGCGCGATCATCCGCTCGATCTGCGGGGAGCTGACGCGCCCTTCGATGCGCTCGACCGGACGCTTGTCCTTCAGGAGGACGAGGGTCGGCACGTCCTCGATACCGAACTTGTCGGCCCACTCGGGCGACGTGTCGAGGTCGATCCGCGAGATCCGGAGCCGGTCGCGCTCCTTTCTCGCGAGGTGGGCCAGAAGGCTCTCCATCCGGCGAGCGGGCCCGGAGGTTCCGTTCGTGAAGAAGAGGAGCATCGGCAATGCGGACTTCTGAGGCATGGTTCTCGTTTCGGAGGGGAGGGACGACGCTGGAAAGGATTCCCACCTCGGACAAAACCGAAACAATCACGGACGTTGGCGGCCTCGCGAAGGTTGTTTGGGCGCGCCGAGCGGAACGTACTGGACGCTTGGTCGACGGCCTCCTTCTTGCGCAAAGAGATTCATGAACGCGTAGGCCTCCTCGGGCAGACCTCCCTGGACGGGAAGGCCGAGCTGCTCGGCCTCCACGAACGTAATCGGGTCGTCATGCGTGAAGTGGCCGCCGGCGAGCTCCTCCGCGAGGCTCTCGGCCTTCTGCGCGCCCAGGCGCGGGGTCACGAGCATCGTGACGACCTGCTTCATGTGCCGCAGCGCCTTCTCTGCCACGTCCGCCAGAAGGAGCGTTCGGTCGTCCAGATTCCCGATCGGCTTTATCTGCGCGACTCGGACGATCGCGGCAGCAGGCATGTCGCCGAGCTGCGGATCGACCGGGCCGAGCACAGCGGCTCTGTCCATCAGGATCTCGTCCGCGGCGAGCGCCAGCAGGGTCCCGCCAGACATGGCGTAGTGCGGCACGAGCACCGTCACCTTGGCCGGATGCTCCCGGAGCGCGTAGGCGATCTGCTCGGATGCGAGCACCAGCCCGCCGGGCGTGTGGAGCAGGAGGTCGATCGGTCGGTCGTCCGGCGTCGCCCGGATAGCGCGGAGCACTGCCTCGGAGTCGTCGATGTCGATGAAGCGAAAGAGGGGGACGCCCAGGAAGCCCACCGTCTCCTGGCGGTGGACCATCGCGATCACACGGGTTCCACGGGCTCGCTCCAGTGCGTTGAGCGTCCGCAGGCGCCGCAGCTCGAGTGCACGGCGTTGTGCGGCGGGAAGCAGGATCGCCACGAAGAACAGGATCGTGAAGAGATCCATGCGGGCCGAGGATATCCGCCTTAGACCCGTGGCTACACTGGCCCTATGGATGGAGTGTTCGATTGGTACCTGCTCGGCGTCGCCGCCGGCCTCGGGGTCGCGGCGGGCATCGCGGTCGTCTGGTTCGCCCGAGGAGCTCTCCTCAGGCCGGTGGCAGCGGCGGCTCTCCTGGTTTTCCTTGCCGCGGGCGTTGTCATCGCCCTGCTCGCGGTTGTCTGGGCAGCGGTCGCGCTCGCCGGCGGTGCAGCAATCGCCGCCGCCTCGGTGAGGAAGCTGGCGGCGGAAGCGCTTCCCGCGGCAGCCCTCGGCGCGGCGCTCGTCGCGCTCGTTCCGCTCCTCGGCTACGTCGAGGCGGTCGCCGCCCCGTTCCTCGGCCGGCGGCTCGGCCGTCGTGCCGGCTCGCGCTACGCGGGTCTCCGCGTTCTTGCCAAGGAGTAGTAGTCAGCTGGCGCGAACGGAGGGCAAGCCGCTCGTCCTGGCGGTCATCGACGGTCTCACCCCGGACGTCCTCGAGAGCGCCCTCGACGGGGGCGCGCTCCCCACGCTTCAGTTCCTGGCGGAGCGCGGCGACTACAAGCGCGGCGTCACCACGTTCCCCTCGTTGACGCCGGTGTGCCTGACGACGATCGCGACCGGGGCCCATCCGGACGTGCACGGGATCCCACACCTCGTCTGGTACCACCGCGGAGAGCAGCGGATCATCGAGTACGGCTCCTCCTTCCCGGCGCTGCGCGCAGTCGGCGCGCGGCAGGGTCTCCGGGACACGGTGTTCAATATGACCCATGCCCACATGAGCCCTGATGCGACGACCGTCTTCGAGGCCGTCGAGGACGCCGCCCTGACGCCGGCGGCCATCAACTTCACCTGCTACCGGGGCCGGACTCGGCACGCGATCAGGCTGCCCGAGCTCGCGGCGCGAAACCGCTGGTACGAGGCGGTGTACGGGCCGAAGCGGTTCTTCTTCTTCAACATCTTCGAGTCGGACGTCACGGGCGCGCCGCTCGCGATCCGCTCGAGGGTCGAGGGCTCGATCGACGACTACGCGGCGGCGATCGGGCGCTGGCTCGTCACCCGCGACGGCTTCGACTTTCTCGTGTTCTACCTTCCTGACTACGACTACGCCTCCCACCAGGCGGGCCCGGGCGAGGCAGGCGAAGCCCTGGCTCATGCCGACGCGGCACTCGGAAAGCTCATGGAGGCGGCGGGGGATCTGGACGTGTTCCTCGAGCGCTACGCCGTGGTCGTGTGCTCGGATCACGGACAGACGCGGGTAGAGGAGGCGGTGCGCCTCGAGGACCGGTACGCCGACCTCCGCGTCTTCGCCGGCCGTCGAAGTGGCGATCCTTCTCGCTCCGAGGTGGTGATCACAGCCTCGAACCGGGCGGGAATGATCTACCGGCTTCCTGCCTGTCCGGAGGACGCACGGCAGCTCGCCGCGCGGCTCGACGGGTTCAACGGAGCCGATGTCGTCCTGTTCCGCGAGGAGGGATTCGCCGTGGCCAGGCGAGAGGGTGAGGAGCTCCGCTTCGCGCCAGACGGAGGCGGCTGGAGGCTGGAAGGCGACGGCGAGCTTCTGGACGGCGACCGCTATCCGAACGGGCTCGAGCGGGCGTGGTGCGCGTTGGCATGTCCCAACGCCGGCGAGGTGATCGTCTCCGCCGGGGAAGGGGTCGAGTTCGTCGATCTCGGCGGACAGGCGCATGTCGGCGGGGGGAGCCACGGATCGCTCCTGGCCGGCGACTCGCTCGTCCCCATGCTCACAGCCGGCTTTGATGAGCCGCCGCTAGGTACGTCGCCACAGACGACCGACCTCGCGCCGCTCACGCTGGCCCACTTCGGCATCGACCGGCCCGCTTCGATGCGGGCGCGCGACCGTGTCGGCGTCTGACCGCGCCCGGGACCGGCGCCGCATGGTGAGCCGCCAGCTTCGGCGCCGCGACATCGCCGACGAGCGCGTTCTCGCCGCGATGGGGCGGGTGCCGCGGGAGCTCTTTGTGGACGAGGACGACAGACGGCGGGCCTACGACGACATCCCGCTCTCGATCGGATTCGGCCAGACGATCTCGCAGCCGTACATGGTGGCTCTCATCTGCCAGACCGCGGACGTACGTCCCGGGCACCGCGTCCTCGACATCGGCACCGGCTCGGGCTACCAGGCGGCCGTGCTCGCAGAGCTGGGGGCCGACGTTCACACGGTCGAGCGCATCCCGGACCTGGCTGAGCGGGCGCGGGACGCGCTCGCCTCCGCGGGTTACGACCGCGTCCAGGTGCACGTCGGCGACGGCTCGTTGGGTCTCGCCCCGCAAGGGCCCTTCAACGCGGTCGTCGTCGCTGCGGCCGCGCCTGACCTGCCCGAGCCGCTCTACGAGCAGCTGGTTCCGGGCGGCCGCCTCGTCGTGCCGGTTGGAGGGCCGAACGGACAGCGCCTGCAAATCGCCGTCCGCAGCCCGGAAGGGCCCGCGGTGCTCCGGTCGGTCCCGTGCCGGTTCGTGCCGCTCGTCGGCGCGGAGGGCTTCGCGCTCTAGCTTTTTGGCTGCTCCTGGCCGTCGAGGCCTGAGCGCGCGCCGTCTAACCTTTCGCCGTGGCCAACCACTCCGAGGCCGGCGAGACCCGTGCCGCGACGCTCGCCGACGCCGCAGGTCTGGCGCTGAGGCGCCGCGCCAACTGGGTGCAGCTTGCCAAGTTCTGCATGGTCGGCGCGTCCGGCTACGCGGTCAATTTGGGTGTTTACGCACTCCTCGTCCTGTCAGGAGTTCACTACCTCGCGGCGGCGGTCTGCTCCTTCGTCGTTGCAGTGGCGAACAACTACACGTGGAACCGTCTCTGGACGTTTCGCCGGCAGCGGGGCCACCTCATCTACCAGGGGGCGAGATTCCTGGCCGTCTCCAGCGTCGCGCTCGCGGCGAACCTGGCGGCCCTTAGCGTCCTCGTCGCTCTCGGCCTCCCGAAGATCCCCGCTCAGGCGATCGCAATCCTGCTGGTGATGCCGTGGAATTTCCTCGCAAACAAGCTCTGGAGCTTCAGGCGCTGATTCTTCGCGGCGTCCTCGCTGCGGCCGCGGCCGCTCTTGCGCTGGCCGCTCCGGCGGCGGCTGCGTCCCCCACCTCTCCGGTCTACGACTCGAAGGGCAACGTGATCGGGACGCCGTTCGTCCCGCAGGAGGACGCGGGCCCGACCCTTGGAGAGAGGGAAGCGATCCAGCTCGCGCTCGCCAACCGGAAGATCGCAGACTGGGTCGATCGCTACGACGGCCAGAAGCTCACGAAGGAGGCCAGCTTCGACGCGAAGAGCGGGCTCTGGACGGTGAAGGTCTGGGCGCCGGGCGAGGCGGGCCAGATCGTCCTTGCGCGCGTCGAGGACTCCTCGGTTCGGGTCACGGAGGCCTGGACCGGCCCGCAGGTTGCGTGGAAGATGGCGCGCGGCTACGACGGGGCGTTCGGGCGGAAGATCAACGACCCTTGGATCTGGCTTTCGTTGTGCGCCGTCTTCCTGCTCGGCCTTGCGAACTGGCGCAAGCCGCTGTCGCTCCGGAATCTCGACCTGCTGGCACTCCTGTCGTTCTCGATCTCGCTTTGGTTCTTCAACCGAGGCGAGGTCTTTCGGGCCATGCCGCTCGTCTACCCGCCGCTTCTGTACCTCCTCGGCCGGGTCGTCTGGGTCGGCTGGCGCGGTCGCGGGACACCTTCCCGCGCCGTCTGGCCCGTCTGGCTTCTCCTCGGCGCGACGGTCTTCCTCGCCGGCTTCAAGATCGGCCTCAACCTGAGGTCGTCGAACGTGATCGACGTCGGCTACGCCGGAGTGATCGGGGCCGAGCGGATCGCGTCGGAAGGCCAAGTGCCGTACGGTCACATGCCGACGGACGACGGCAAGGATTGCGGCAAGGCCGATGCCGACGGCTACGTCCGCGAACGGATCCAGGAGAACGGCCGCTGCGAGTCGGCGAACGATCGCGGCGACACCTACGGGCCCGCGAGCTATCTCGCATACGTTCCCGGGTTCGCCATCTTCGGCTGGAGCGGCAAATGGGAGACCTCGACCAGCACCTGGCGGGACCTCCCCGCGGCGCACTTCACCTCCATCTTCTTCGACCTGCTCGCGCTCGTCGGGATGGGGCTCGTCGGGAGACGTTTCGGCGGCATCCGGCTCGGGGTCACGCTTGCGTTCGCGTGGGCCGCCTACCCCTTCACTCAGTACGTCTCGAACTCGAACTCGAACGATGCGCTCATGCCCGCGCTCCTGATCTGGGGGTTCTGGCTCCTGAACAGGGCTCCCGCCCGCGGGTTCTTCCTGGCGCTCGCTTCCTGGACGAAATTCGCTTCGCTCCTGCTTCTGCCGCTCTGGGCCTCGTACCCGCGAGCGTTGAGCCGTCGAAGCTTGTGGACGACGACGGCGTTCGCCGGAGGCTTCCTCCTCGCCACCCTCCTCGCCTTCTCGGTCGTCTTCCTCGAGCCTGACCCCCTGCACGCGCTCCGCCTCTTTTGGGACCGGACCTTCGGGTGGCAGCTCGACCGGCCGTCCCCATTCTCGATCTGGCACTGGGGCGAGTACCCCGGCTATCCCGACCTGCACCTGGTCCAGTCGGTGCTCAAGGTGCTGCTCCTCGTCGCCTCGGTCGCGCTCGCCTTCGTCCCGCGGGTGAAGACCCCATTGCGGCTCGCAGCGTTGTCGGGGGCGCTCCTGATCGGCTTCGAGCTCGTCCTGACGCACTGGTTCTACCTCTACATCCCGTGGTTCTTCCCCTTCGTCGCGTTTGCCCTGCTCGCCCCCGCCGCCAGGCCTCGCGAGCCCCAGCCGGTCGAGTCCGGTGCCCACGAGGTTCGAGAGCTCGTCCCGGCCGCCCCGGCCTAGGGCGTCCTGGGCAGGCGCCGCGCTCGCTGGAGCGGCGTTGCTCGCGGTCGCCTGGGCGGTCCTCCACGTGGCGCCGTGGACCGACTATCAGATCGTCGACACGCCGGTCTACCAGCGCTACGGCGAGGCCATGACCGCCGGCCAGGTGCCCTACCGAGACTTCCGGCCCGAGTATCCCCCGGCGGCTCTGCCGGCATTCCTGCTCCCAGCCCTCGGCCCGTCGGACGACTACCGGACGCTCTTCGAGATCCTGATGCTCGCTTGCGGAATGGGAATCGTGGCGCTGGTCGCGGCCACCCTGGTCCGGGTCGGGGTGGCGGGACGAGAGCTGTACGCATACGTCGCCCTCGCGGCGCTCGCTCCGCTCGCGCTCGGAAGCGTCGTCCTGACGCGCTTCGACCTCTGGCCGGCGCTCCTCACCGTCGCCGCGCTCGCCGCCCTGGTCAGCGGCCGCGACCGGCTCGGCCTCGGCGTTCTCGGCCTCGCGACGGCCGCGAAGCTCTATCCTGCCGTCCTGCTGCCGGTGGCACTCGTCTACGCCGCCCGGCGCGACCGCCAGAACGTCCTCGCAGCTCTCGTCTCCTTCGTGGGTGCCCTCCTGTTGTGCTTCCTGCCGTTTCTTCTCCTTGCTCCCGAAGGCGTGTGGGCGAGCATCGAACGCCAGACCGGCCGGCCACTCCAGATCGAGAGTCTCGGGGCGGCGCTCCTCCTGGCGGGCAAGCAGCTCGGGCTGTACGAACCCACCGTCGTCTCGACCTTCGGGTCACAGAACGTTTCCGGCTCGCTTCCGGATCGACTGGCCTCGCTTCAGACGCTCCTTCAGATCGTCGCCGTCGTGGCGGTCTGGGTCGCAGTCGCGCGAGCCCGCGACCCGATCGCCGGGCTCCTCTGCGGCTCGGCTGCGGCGGTCGTCGCCTTCGTCGCGTTCGGAAAGGTCCTCTCGCCGCAGTTCCTGATCTGGCTCGTTCCACTCGTGCCGCTCGCGGCCGCCGTCTCGGGTCTCGGGATTACGGTGCTGTTCGTGACGGCCCTTGTCCTGACGCAGCTCTGGTTCCCGACGCGCTACTGGGACGTCGTCGATCTGGGAGCTGTCGGCTGGCTCGTGCTCGTCCGCGACCTCGTGCTCGTCGGACTGCTCGTCGCGCTCGTTCGGAGCACGCTCACTGGACGGGCACGCGCACCGGCTCGCAGCTCGTAGCCCGTCCATCCGGCCCACACTCGATGAGCACGCCCTCGATCCGGACGTCCCCGTCCGCCGGCTCGAACCTGACGGGGAGACCGGTCTTCATCCGTTCGATCGCAAGCCCGGCCTTGACGCCGATCACCGAGTCGTGCGGGCCGGTCATGCCTGCGTCCGTGATCGCCGCCGTACCGCCGGGCAGGACGCGGGCGTCATTGGTCTGCACGTGCGTGTGCGTCCCGAGCACCGCCGTGACGCGCCCGTCGAGCATCCGGGCGAGCGCGATCTTCTCGCTGGTCGCCTCCGCATGGAAGTCGACGATTATCACCGGGGTCGAGCGCCGCGCCTCTTCGACGAGCTCGTCGACAACGCCGAAGGGATGCACGTAGACGTTCAAGAAGAGGGCTCCCTGGAGGTTCACGACGGCCACCGGCGTCCCGTCGGCTGCGGGCTGCACCGTCAGCCCGCGACCCGGCGCACCCGGTGCGGCGATGTTGGCCGGGCGGATCAGGCGGGCGCTCGACTCGAGCAGCGGATAGATGTCGCGGCGGCGCCAGACATGGTTTCCGGTCGTGACGACGTCCGCCCCCGACGAGAGGAGCTTCTCTGCGAGCTTCACGGTGATGCCGGCCCCGTCGGCGATGTTCTCCCCGTTCACGACGCAGAAGTCCGCTGCGAGGCGCCGGCGCAGGTCCGGGAGCTGGGACTCGACCACACGCCGCCCGGCAGGCCCGAACACGTCCCCGACGAAGAGGATCCTCATCGGCCGATCGTATGCAGAAGCTCGTCAAGCGGGAGATCGGCGAGGGACTGGACGACCAGGTCGGCCTCGTCGAGGGTGAGGCTCGCCGTGACCGGATTCGGGACGGCGACGCAGAAGAGCCCGGCTGCCTTCGCCGCCTGAACTCCGTGCAGCGAGTCCTCGAAGGCTATGGCTTCCCCGGATTGCAGCCCGAGACCGTCCAGCGCCTCCAGGTAGAGGTCCGGCGCCGGCTTTGCCCGCCCAGCGTCTCCGTTTGCGCACGTGATCGAGTGCCAGACGTGCTCGACTCCGAGGCGACGAACGTGGGAGAGCACCCACGCGTGGCCCGCGCTGCTGACGATCGCAACCTGCAAGCCGAGACGCTGAGCGGCTTCGAGGTAATCCTGGACGCCCTCACGCAGCTCTTCGGCGTTCGAGAGCTCGAGCTCCCGCTCCAGGTAGCGCGCGAGGAGCGCGTCGCGGTCGAAAGCTTGGCCTGTTAGGCCCTCGAGCTGCGCAACCGGGTCAAACTGCTCGTCGAGGGTCCCGACGTTCGCGAGCCAGTCGGAGACGAGCAACTCATGCCCGTGCTCCTCGTAGATCTCGCACCAGGAGCGGTAGGCACCGGCCTCGGTGTCGACGAGCAGCCCGTCGAAGTCGAAGAGCAGGCCGCGGATCTTGTCGGCGGGCAGGGAGGTTACTCAGGGACTCGTTAGCGAGGCGGCGGCGTGCACCTCGATATGGACGTGCTGGCCGCGGTCCTGCGTGAAGTGCGCCAGCCCGGCACCCTCGACCGAGGAGAGGTCGATCACGCGGCCGATCTTCGACCGCGCTGCCGAGACCGTCGTGCCGACGTTCAAGGACGGGTCGGCCCGGAGGTTCTCGACGGTGACGACGTAACCCGGGTTCCCCGACGGCTGGAGGTCGATCCGGACGCCGAACCGCTTGCCGTTCACGATCTGGTCCGAGATGGCGATGATCGTCCCGTCGACGGGCGCATAGACGTCCGTGTCGACAGGCGCGCCCACATCGAGACCGCTCGTTTGCGGGCCGACGCCTCCCTCGACGAGGTAGTAACGGAGCCCGGAGCTCGAGTCGCCCAGCAGGCGGTTCACGAGTCGGCCGAAGAGACCCGCGTTTGCCTGCGTCCCGACCGGTTGCAGAGCTAGAGCGCCCGCCCCGGACGCGTGGTAGCCGATGGCGGTCACACGCCCCTGCGCGATCGGAAGCTGGACACGGAGCGTGTCCCTGAGCGCCACGACCTGCGGCTGTGGCGGCCCCGAAGGCAGCAGCCGCTCGGCCGGAGCCGGGCCGGTCGACGAGGCAAGCCTCGCGCCTCCTGTGCCGAACGCGGTCAGGAGAAGGGTCACCACACACACGCCTGAAACGACGAGGAGCGCTGCGATCCGCCGGGCGCGGCGGGCTCTCAAGCGTTCCTGATCCCTCTGAGCGACACGGGTGGCAAGCCCTGGGGCTTGGGGCCAGGCCATCAGCGCCACGGTACCGGAGGTCCGGGGCTCTTTCAATTTCGACCGGCCCCGCGGCCTGCCCACGGGTGCGGGCGAGGGCTCGGGCTGGAGCGCCAGCGCACCGTCCACCTCGTTCCACCAATCCCACGCATCCGGCCGCGACGTCCGCGCTTTTTGCCTGCTTGCAGGCATTTCTCGCTGGTGGTCGTAGAGTCCGGTCACTGGCCCGCTGCTACAGTGGCCGCCGGCGTGATCGCCGTCGTCGGATACAAGCCTGACAGGCACGGCGGACGCTGAACTCCGTCCTCTTGGCAGCAGATGGGGTCGGGCGCCGCTTCGGTTCGCAGGTCGCGCTCGCGCCGACGAGCATCCAGGTGCGGGCCGGCGAGACCCTGGCCCTGATCGGTCCAAACGGTGCGGGCAAGTCGACGCTGCTCGCGATCCTCGCCGGCGCGCTCGCCCCGAGCAGCGGCCGCGTGACCGCTGCCGAGCCTCCGCGGCGGATCGGCTGGGTCCCCCAGCGTGCCGGCCTCTACGGGCGGCTCTCGGCGCGGGAGAACCTCGTCCTGTTCGCAAAGCTGGAAGGTGTTGCCGACGTGCCTGCCGCCGTCGAAGGGCTCTTGAGACTCGTGGCGCTTCCCGATGACCGGAAGCCCGCGGCGGAGCTCTCGGGTGGGAACCAGCAGCGGCTGAACCTGGCGATCGCGCTGCTGGGAGCGCCGGACCTGCTCCTTCTGGACGAGCCGACGGCGGCTCTCGACCCGACCCAGCGCCATGCGCTCTGGGCCGTTGCCTCCGACGTTCGCGAGCGCGGCGGTGCTGTGGTCTTCGCGACGCAGAACCTCGAGGAGCTTGAGCGGGTTGCCGACCGGGTGGCCGTCCTGCTCGGAGGGAAGCTCGTCTTCGACGGCTCGATCGCGGAGTACAAGCGGTCGCCCGAGGCGGACGTCTTCGCATGATCACTCGAATCGGGGTCCTGCTCGGAAAGGACGTCCGCATCCTCCGGCGCTCGCCGTTCCTGCTCGCCGCGCTGGTCCTCTACCCACTCGCGATCGCGCTGCTCGTCGGGCTGGTGGCGCGCTTCGCGAACGATCGCCCACGCGTGGCCTTCGTCGATCTCGACGGGCTGCCGGAGGTCCTCTCGGTCGGCGGCGAGGACTTCAACGTCGACAAGGTGCTCCGCCAGGTGCGGGCGGAGGTCGATCTCATCCCGCTCTCCCAGGAGGAAGCCGACCACCGGCTTGCCAACGGCGAGGTCGTCGCGCAGATCATCGTTCCGCGCGGGTTCGCGTCGCGTCTGCGTGGGATGGTGCAGAGCCCGACTCTGATCCTGCGAGCGACTCGCGGCGGGCTTTCCGGCCGCGTCGAGCGGCAGACCGAAGCGCTCGTCTTCAACCTGAACCGGTTGCTCCAGAAGTCGTACATCGAGGCTAACCTCGAGTACGTCGACCTGATCCGAAAGGGCGGTGAGGGAAGCTTCCTCGGAAACGACGTCTCGATCGTGGGCCTCGAGCAGGCGGGCGAGATCCTCGCGGAGATCGAGGCCGAAACCGACGATCCGGAGATCGCCGCCAAGGTGAGAGAGCTCCGCGACTTCGTGCGTGAGGCGCTCCTCGCACTCGATCAAAGCGGCTCTTCGCTCCGAGCGGTCGCGAACCCGATCGAGCTGCGGTTCGAGGACGAAGAGAGGCGCGGCTTCCTCCTGACGGCTCAGGTTCAGGCCTATGCGCTCGCGCTGACGCTCGCGTTCCTCTGCATCCTCATCGCCGCCGCGGGGATCGCGGCCGAGCGAGACGAGAACGTGATCGGCAGGTTGACGCGCGGCCTGGTGCGGCTGGGGGAGCTGATCGCGGAGAAGATCGGGCTCGCGGCGCTCCTCGGCCTCGTCTTCGGCCTGTGCCTCGCACTGGTCTTCTCGGCTGCGTTGGCGCTCGGGGGGGTCAGCGGGCAGCCGTGGGGCCGCCTGCCGCTCCTCGCGGTCGGGCTCGTGCTCGGCGGAGCAGCCTTCGGCGCCTTCGGCGTCTTCCTGGGCGTTCTGGCGCGCGAGGCGCGCACCGCCTCCCTCGTCGCTCTCCTGGTGGCACTGCCGATCGTCCTGCTCGGCTTTCTCCCCGAGGCCTCAGTCGCGCCCGCGGCCTGGGTGTCGAACGCATTCCCGTTCGCGCACTCGGTGCGGCTCTTCGAGTCGTCCCTCTATGACCTCAGCCCGTGGGGCACGGTTGCACGTGAGGCAGCGTGGCTCGTCGGCCTGCTCGCCGTCTTCGCGGCGGGAGCCCGCCTCGGCGTGCGAAGATTGCTGACGTGAGCACCGACAGGCCGACCGGCAGCACCTTTCCCGTGACTCGCCTCCGACGTTTCCGCCGGACGGCGGCTCTCCGCGAGCTCGTGCGCGAGACACGGCTGGACGTCGCAGACCTCGTCTACCCGCTCTTCGTCTGCCCGGGAGAAGGAGTCGAGAACCCGCTCGAGGGGCTGGATGCGATCGTCCAGCGCTCGGTCGACCGCCTGTGCGACGAGGCCGAGGAAGCGCACGCGCTCGGCATCCGGGCCGTTCTCCTCTTCGGAATCCCGGAGTCGAAGGACGAGGAGGGATCGGGCGCCTGGGATGACGAGGGCATCGTGCAGCGGGCCGTCCGCGCCCTGCGCGGGCGCGTTCCAGACCTCGTTCTCGTCACCGATGTGTGTCTGTGCGAATACACGTCGCACGGCCACTGTGGAGTCGTCGAGGACGGGGAGATCGTGAACGACCTCTCCCTGGATCTGCTCGCCCGGACGGCAGTGAGCCACGCGGAGGCGGGAGCGGACGTGATCGCACCGAGCGACATGATGGACGGCCGAGTCGGTGCCATCAGGGCAGCACTCGACGGGGACGGGTTCGAACGCGTTCCGATCTTGTCGTACGCCGCCAAGTACGCCTCGGCGTTCTACGGGCCGTTCCGGGAGGCCGCCGGTTCGGCGCCGTCGTTCGGCGACCGCCGCAGCTATCAGCTGGACCCGCCCAACGTCCGCGAGGCGATGCGGGAGTGCGAGCTGGACCTGGCCGAGGGAGCGGACGCGCTCATGATCAAACCGGCTCTCCCGTACCTGGACGTGATTGCAGCCGCCCGGGCCCGTTTCGACGTCCCGATCTTCGCCTACAACGTGAGCGGCGAATACGCGATGCTGAAGGTCGCGGCGGCTCACGGGTGGCTCGAGGAGCGCCG
>Ga0307320_10000228_pt1 | contig 20357 bp, 21 predicted proteins | sample ER_DNA_369_FD_194495 | JGI IMG/M metagenome (GOLD analysis project Ga0307320, IMG submission 194495) | Bulk soil microbial communities from the East River watershed near Crested Butte, Colorado, United States - ER_DNA_369 | ecosystem: Environmental > Terrestrial > Soil > Floodplain | place...
CAGCTCGTTCGAGATGGGCGTCGCCTTCGGCAGGGACGGCGGCGGCCAGGAGGCGGTCGGGTGGTACTGCCTCTCGTGGCTCTGGCCGCTCGTCAAGGGCTCCGGGAACTACGGCTGCGCCCGCGAGACCGTGACGGGGCTTCTGCCGATGTACGGCTCGGGCCAGGGGGCCGATCAGTTCCCCTTGTTCGCCGGGCTCGCCGCCGACGACGTCGCCTCTCTCGAGCTCTTCTTCCCGAACGGGGCGCACGAGCAGGTGCCGCTCGTCGACAACGTCTACGCCTTCCAGGCGCCGCGCGCGCTTCACACGAAGCTCGTCGCGTACGACGCCGAGCACCGTGTAGTGGGCATCTACATGCTCTGACGGCCAACTCCGGAGCCGCCCCGGCGTCCTAGCAGGCGGTGGCACGGTTCGCTGTGGCGGTCTCGCTCGCCGTCGTCGTGACGGCGGCGGTGACGCACGCGGGCACGCCGAAGCCGTCTCGATTCCACGTCCTCGCCCACGTCGATCCCGGAGGCGGGTACAGCGCCGACGTCGTCGCCGAGCGGCACTACGCCTACCTGTCGAGCCGAAAGGGCCGTACCGACTGCCCGGCCCAGGGCGTGCGGGTGTACAACCTCGCGAACCCGCGTCGCCCGCGGCACATCTCGACGTTCGCGCGAGTCCCGGGTACCTGGTCGGAGAAGACGATCGTGAAGCGGGTCCGAACGCCAGGCTTCGACGGCGTCTTGGCGGTCACGAGCCTGCAGGCCTGCAGCGACGGCTTCGGCGGGTTCGCGCTCTACGACGTGACACGGCCGGCGAAGCCCCGGCAGCTCGCGCTCGTCCGCACCGAGCCGCGCGGCTCCCACGAGATCTGGCTCGCGGCGGCGCGCGGCCACGCCTGGGTCTACACGGCCGAGGCCGCAGCCGAGTTCGCCCTGACGCGGGAGTCGTTCGGGTTCCACATCTACGACGTGTCCCATCCACGAAAGCCCGCGGAGGTCGGTGGCTGGAGCGCCTGCCGCGACCTCAACGACTGCACGCCGCTGAACGCGCCGAGCGGCGATCACCGTCGCCTCGTCCACTCGGTGATCACCAACGCCGCCGCGACGCGCGCCTACCTCTCGTACTGGCGGCTCGGCACCGTCATCCTCGACGTCTCGAACCCGTCGAAGCCGCGCTACCTCGGCCGGACGGAGATCGGCCAGGGAAGTGCGCACTCGACGTGGCTGATGCGCGGCGAGAGGATCCTGCTCGAGACCCACGAGCTCACCCACGGCCGACCGGTGATCTGGAACGTCGCCGACCCGGCGCACCCCGTGAAGCTCGCGACCGTGAGGCTCCCGGCGAGCCTGCATCCGGGCGGCGCCTACAGCGGGCTCGCGCTCGCCGACAGCGTCCACGACCCGAAGGCAGGCGGCCGCTACGCCTACTTCTCGTGGTACGGGCAAGGCGTCGCGCTCTTCGACCTGAAGAACCCGCGCAAGCCGCGCTTCGTGACCCGCTTCCTTCCGCGCCCTGAACGCGACGATCACGGCCTCCTCTGCCCCGGCGAGCGCTGCACGGCGGTCTGGGGCGTCTTCGTGACGTCGCGCTACGTGCTTGCATCCGACCTCAACTCGGGCCTCTGGGTATTGGTGCGCAGCTCGCGCTGAAGCCTTGAGCCGTGCGGCCGCGATGGACGCAAGCTGCGCGCTCTCAGTCGTCCAGCGTGACCACGTTGCGCTCGAGCTGGCCGAGCTCGAACGCCTGGCCGGCGAGGTAGCGCTCCGCGCCGTCGAGCAGCTCCTCGACATCGCGGTGCCCGCGCGCGACGCAGGAGACCGTCAGCCGCGCGCGCTGCCAGAGCTCGTGGTGGTCGACCTCGGCGACCGAGGCGCCGAACCGCCGCTGGAGCTGCGCCTTGACGGAGAGCAGCTCCTTGCGCTTGCCCTTCAGGGAGCGGTTCTCAGGGAAGTGCAGCTCGGCGGAGAGGATGCCGACGTAGCCGGCGCTCAAGGGGCTACGCGGCGGACGTCGGCGTCGGCGCCGTCTCGAGATCGGTCCGCTCGACCTCGCGCGTCTCGTAGATCTCGAGCACGTCGCCTTCCTTGAGGTCGTTGAAGCCCTCGAGCAGGATGCCGCACTCGAAGCCCTCTTCCACCTCGCGGACGTCGTCCTTGAAGCGCTTCAGCTGCGCGATCCGGGTCTCGTAGATGACGGTGCCGTCGCGCACGACCCGCACGCTCGCGTTGCGGCGGACGGTGCCGTTGGTGACGTACGAGCCGGCGATCGTGCCGAGGCGCGAGACGCGGAACAGCTGCCGCACCTCGACCTCGCCGATCGTTTCCTCCGTGCGCACCGGCTTCAGCATCCCGACGAGCGCCTGCTCGATGTCCTCGGTGAGCTGGTAGATCACGCGATAAGTGCGGATCTCGACGCCCTCGCGGTCGGCGAGCGAGCGTGCCTCGGCGTTCGGGCGCACGTTGAAGCCGACGACCATAGCGTTCGAGGCGGAGGCGAGCATGATGTCGTTCTCGGTGATCCCGCCGACGCCCTGGTGGATCACGTTCACCCGCACCTCGGGGTGCTGGATCTTTCCGAGCTCCGAGATCGCGGCCTCGACCGAGCCGACCACGTCGCCCTTGAGCACGAGGTTGAGGTCCTGGACGGCGCCTTCCTGCAGCTGGGTGAAGAGCGTCTCGAGCGTCACGCCGGCCGGCCGCTGCGTCGCGAACTGCTCGCGGCGCAGTCGCTCTCCGCGCACCTGCGCGAAGTGCCGGGCCGAGCGCTCGTTCTCGACCACCTTCCCGTACTCGCCGGCTGGCGGCGGGTGGTCGAAGCCGAGGATCTCGACCGGATCGCCGGGAGTCGCGTCCTTGACCTTCTCCCCGCGGAAGTTGTAGAGCGCGCGCACCTTGCCCCACGCATCGCCGGCCACGATCGCGTCGCCGACGTGCAGGGTGCCTCGGTGGACGAGCATCGTCGCCGCCGGGCCGCGGCCGACGTCGAGGCGTGACTCGACGATCGGGCCGGAGGCCTCGGCCTTCGGGTTCGCGGTCAGCTCGAGCTCGGCGTCGGCGACGAGCAGCACCTTCTCCAGCAGCTCGTCGAGGCCTTCGGCCTGCTTGGCCGAGACGAGCGCGAACTGCGTCGTGCCGCCCCACTCCTCGGGCTGCAGATCCTCGGCCGCGAGCTCGTTGCGGACGCGATCGGGGTTCGCGTCGGGAAGGTCGATCTTGTTCACGGCCACGACGATCGGCACCTCGGCCGCGCGCGCGTGCGAGATCGACTCGCGCGTCTGCGGCATCACGCCGTCGTCGGCGGCCACGACCAGCACCGCGATGTCGGTCACCTTCGCGCCACGGGCACGCATGGCGGTGAACGCCTCGTGGCCCGGGGTGTCGAGGAAGGTGATCTTGCGGTCGCCGTGGACGACCTGGTAGGCGCCGATGTGCTGCGTGATCCCGCCCGCCTCGGTCTCGACGACCGCGGTCTTGCGGATCGCGTCGAGGAGCGTCGTCTTGCCGTGGTCGACGTGTCCCATGATCGTGACCACCGGCGGCCGCGCGGCGAGATCGGCCTCGTCGTCCTCGTAGACCTCGGGCTCGAGCTCCTCCTCGGCGGCGTGCTTGATGTTGACCTCGCGACCGACCTCGGTGGCGATCAGCTCGACCTCCTCGTCGGCGAGCGACTGCGTCACCGTCTTCGGCGCGCCGAGGCCCATCAGGATCGTGATCAGCTTCGGGACCGGGACGCCGAGGGCCTGCGAGAGGTCCTTGACCGTGACGCCGGACTCGACGGTGACGGGCCCGGTCGGCGGCGCGACCGGCGCCTTCTCCTTCGGCTTTGTCTCGGCGCGGTCACGGGCCTGCCTACCGTCCTGGCGCGGGCGCGCGGCGCCGGTGTCGATCACGACACGGCGCTTGCGGCGGCCCGCCGGAGCCCCCTGCCGGGGCCGGATCGGGCGGTTTGGTCTGTTCGGACGGTCAGCCATCTGCGTCAGTGTAGAGCCGTGCCAGCTCGGGATCGACTCGCACCGTCTGCCTGAGGGTGCGGTTGAACGCGCGCCGCTCCGCCGCGCGCTCGAAGCACGCTAGTCGGCGGCAGGTGTAGACGCCCCGCCCCGGACCTTTCTGCGAGCGGGTGAGCGTGCCGTCGCGGGCGACGAAGCGCAGGAGCTCGTCCTGCGGTGCCTTGCGGCCGCACCCTGCGCACGTTCTGACAGGAGCCATCCCGTACCTCAGCTTTGTGGTGCCTTCGTTCGGCATGGCGATCAACCCACTCCGAGGATGTTGCCGGACGCGTAGCGTGTTCACGCAGCGGGCTCGTCCTCCTCCGCGCTTGGGCTCTCTTCGGCCGGAGGCTCGCCGGCAACGGCCGCTTCCGGCTCGGGAGTTGCCGACAGGGCCTCGACCGACGCGGCCGCCGCTTCGGCCTCGAGCTGCTCCTCCTCGACCCGCGCAACGGGCTCCGCCTCCGCGACTTCCTCCTGTGTCGCAAGCGGCGTCTCGGCGGCGGGGGCCTCGGTTGCAGGCACCTCGGCCTCCTTGTGCGCGAGCTCCTGGTGGGCCGGCACGCCGCAGTAGCGGGATCCAGGCAGCGCCGCGTTCGGGCAGCGCTTGCCCGTCGAGAGCACCGCCGCGCAGCGGCCGGTGAACTCGCTGTCCTCCTCGCCCTCGCCGGCGAAGGCCGCCTCGGCCTCCTCCGTCGCGAACTCGGTGTCGGACTTGATGTCGACCTTCCAGCCGGTGAGGCGCGCGGCCAGGCGGGCGTTCATCCCCTCCTTGCCGATCGCGAGCGCGAGCTGGTCGTCCGGGACGACCACCGTCGCCTCCTTCCCCTCGTCGTCGAGGTAGACCTCGCGTACGCGCGCAGGCGAGAGCGCCTTTGCGACGAAGCGGGCGGGCTCCGGGTTCCACGGGATGATGTCGATCTTCTCGCCGCGGAGCTCCGAGACGACCATGCGTACGCGCGAGCCTCGAGGCCCGACGCAGGCGCCGACCGGGTCGACTCCCTGGGCGTGCGACTCGACGGCGATCTTGGAGCGGTAGCCGGGCTCGCGCGCGACCGCGCGGATCTCGACCAGGCCGTCGGCGATCTCCGGCACCTCGAGCTCGAACAGCGTCCGGATCAGCTCCGGGTCGCGGCGCGAGAGGATCACCTGTGGCCCCTTCGTGCCCGAGCGGACCTCGGTGATGACGGCCTTGATCCGTGAGCCCTGCTCGTAGCGCTCGCCGTCCACCTGCTCGGAGCGCGGCAGCAGCGCCTCGACCTTGCCGAGGTCGACCAGGACGTTGTTGCGGTCGCCGGCCTGCTGGACGATCCCCGTCACGACCTCGGTGACGCGGTCGACGTACTCGTCGTACATGATCTGGCGCTCGGCCTCGCGGATCCGCTGCGTGATCACCTGCTTCGCGGTCTGCGCGGCGATGCGGCCGAAGTTCTCCGGGGTCACGTCCGCGCGCTTGACCTGCTCGTCGGGGACGTCGGACCAGTCGATGTCGAGGTCCTCGTCGGTGACGAGGACGTGCGAGCGCTCGCCGTTCTCGGCCTCGGCCAGCTCGAGCTCGGTCAGCACGCGCTCGCGCGCCTCCTCGAGCAGCCGCTCCTCGATGTCCGCCGGCAGCTCGATCGAGAAGACCCTGAAGTCGCCCTCCTGGCGGTCGAGCTCGACGACGGCGTGGCGCGAGGCGCCCGGCGTCTTCTTGTACGCGGCGAGCAGCGCGTCTTCCAGCGCCGCGATCAGCGTGTCGCCTTCGATGCCCCTGTCGCGCTCGAGCTCGTGGACGAGCTCGATGATCTCCCTGCTCATCGGCCTTCCTTCTCCTCGATCAGGTTGCCCCGCACGATCTCGTCGTACGGGATGTCGATCTCGTCGCCGTCGGCGGCCACGGTCACCGAGCTCTCGTCGGCTCGGGTCACCTCGCCGCGCAGCTTGCGGCCTCCGGTCTTCAGCCTGACGCGGCGGCCGAGGGCGCGCTGGAAGTGCTCCGGCTTGCGCAGCGGCCGCTCGGGCCCCGGCGAGGAGACGTCGATGCCATACTCGCGCAGGTACTCCGAGAGCACGCGCGTCACCTGCTGGCAGAGCTCGAGGTCGACGGCGCGGCCGTCACGGTCGACGTAGACGGTGAGCCGCTCGGGCCCGGTGAGCTCGACGGCGAGCACCTCGACGCCCGGCAGGGCCTCTTCGACCTTGCCGCTGATCTCGCGCTCCAGTGTTCGTTCCTTCTCGTAGACGGTGGCCATCTGACTCCCTCGATGCTCGGCCGGGCCTCATAAAAAATGGGCGCGTCGCGCCCATTTCGCCAAACCGGTGAAATGTGGTGAAGCCAGGATAGCAACTGCGAACGGGCGAAAGGCCCCGCGCAGGGCGGGGCCCGAAAGCCCTAGACCGTGGCGGTCTCGCTCGGCCCGTCCGACTTGAGGTGCCGGATGACGTCTGCGACGTCGGCGATCTCCTGCTCGAGATCGCGCTGGTACTCCTCGAGGCGGCGGAGCCACTCCTCGCGGCTCGGGAAGCGCCGGTGGCGGCGGCCGAAGCCGCCGTGATGGTGCCTGTGCCTGTGCATGCTCACCTCCCTTCTTCGTAGCGGTCGAGAAACGTTCCGATCGTTCCCTGCGCGCGGCCGAGCGCCTCGGCCCAGCGGTCGAGCAAGCGCTGCCCGTCCTCGGTGAGCTCGTAGGTGCGCTTCGCCGGGCCGGGCAGGTCGGCGCTCCATTCGGAGCGCACGAGCCCCTCTTGCTCGAGCGCGCGCAGGAGGCGGTAGAGGTTGCCGATGTCGACGCGGCCCTCGACCCCGAGCTCCGGGATCCGCTCGAGCAGCTCGTACCCGTGCAGCGGCCGCTCGCGCAGGAGCAAGAGAAGCGTCGGCTCGACGAACCGCTCGACCCGCGCCCGGACGTGCCAGTGGCCCGGGCGGACGAGGCGCCGGTTGCGGGCGCGTGGATGGCGGCCATGCCTCATCTCGTTGGAGTATAGGTAAAAAACATATGTCTCTGCCCGGAACTAGGCTGGAACCGGTGTCCCACCCCGATCTCGCCGCCGAGCAGGCCTATCTCGACGAGGCCTACGAGTGCCTCGACCGCATGCGCGACGCGCTGATCCGTGCCGCGGACGCGGGCGCGACCGAGGTGGCGTCCGAGGCGATCGAGAGCTGGGCGAACGAGCGCCTGCGGACCTTCGCCGACGCCGAGCGCGGGCTCTGCTTCGGTCGGATCGACTCCGAAGGAGCCGCGGACGCGATCTACGTCGGCCGCCGCTGGGTGCACGACGACGACCGTGGTGCCCTCGTCGTCAACTGGCAGGCGCCGGCGGCACGGCCCTTCTACACCGCCACCCCCGCCGAGCCGCACGGCGTCACTCTTCGCCGGCGCTTCCGGACGCGCGGGCGGTCGCTCACCGGGATCAGCGACGAGGCGCTCGACGGCTCGCTCGCGAACGCAGCCGCGGCAGTCGACGACTTTCTCCTCGAGGAGCTCGAGCGGGCCCGCGACGCACGGATGCGCGACATCGTCGCCACGATCCAGGCCGACCAGTACCACCTCATCGCGCGTGAGCCGGAGCCGCCGCTCGTCATCCAGGGCGGCCCCGGGACGGGCAAGACCGCGGTCGGGCTGCACCGCGCCTCGTTCCTGCTCTATGCCCACCGCACCGAGCTGCGGCGTGTCCTGGTCGTCGGCCCGAACCCGGCCTTCATGGAATACGTCTCGCACGTCCTCCCCACGCTAGGCGAGGAGAGCGTCGACCAGCGGGCGCTCGCCGAGCTCGTCGACGGGGTCGCGGTGACGCTCGGCGACTCGCTCGACGTGCAGCGGCTGAAGGCGGACCCGCGGCTCGGCGAGGTCGTGCGGCGAGCGGCGGAGCAGGCTTCGGAAGGCGTGCCGCAGGAGCTCGTCGTCCGCATGGAAGGCCGGTTCGTCGGCGTCGAGGCGGACGAGGCCGGTGAGCTGCTCGCGAAGGCGCGCGCGGAGCTCGGCCTCTCGGCGGCCGCGCGCGAGCGGTTCCGGATGAACGTCCTGCGGCGGTTCTACGAGGACTACGGCGTACGGCTCGGCGGCCAGGCCTTCCGCGCCTTCGACGAGGTCGAGCGGGCCCTGCGGAAGGACGGGCGGCTGACGCGGTTCCTCGACCGGGCCTGGCCGGCACCGAAGCCCGAGCAGGTCGTCCGCCGCCTCCTCGCCTCGCGCGAAGGGCTGGCCCCGGCGGCGGACGGGCTGCTCGACGAGGACGAGCGGAAGCTGCTGCGGCGCGCGCGGAGCGGCTGGAGCGACGCCGACCTGCCGCTGATCGACGAGGCCCGGGCGCTTCTGGCCGGCACCCCCACCCAGTACGGCCACGTGATCGTCGACGAGGCGCAAGACCTGACGCCGATGCAGCTGCGGATGGTCGAGCGCCGTGCTGCCGGGTCCTTCACGGTCCTCGGTGACATCGCGCAGGCGACCGGTCCGATCCCGTACTCCCGCTGGGAGGAGCTCATGCCGCACCTGCCTGGCGGCGAGCGGGCGCAGGTGGAGGAGCTCCGCCACGCCTACCGCGTCCCGCGGGAGATCATGGCAATCGCGCTACCGCTGCTGGAGCGGATCGCGCCCGACGTCGAGCCGCCGCTCGCCTACCGCGTCGGCGCCGAGCCGCCGCGAGTCGTGCGCGGCGATCCGCCGCTGCAGGCCGGGTACGAGGAAGCCGCGCGGCTGGCAGGCGACGAGGGCCTGCTCGCGATCATCGCGCCGCCGTCGCTGCGAGGGGCGGCTGACGCCGGCTCGCTCTTCGACGAGTCGCAGATCGCCGTGCTGACCCCGCGCGAGGCGAAGGGCATGGAGTTCGACCACGTGATCGTGGTCGAGCCGGCGCTGATCGTGGAGGAGGCCGTCGAAGGCCAGGGGCTGCGGGAGCTCTACGTCGCCCTCACGCGTCCGACGGCGACGCTTGTCCTCGTCCACTCGCGCCCGCTTCCTCCGGAGCTGGGCATCTAGTCTCTCGGCGCGTGGAGGACCTCCGGATCGAGCGCGACGGGGTCTCGCTGGCGGCGAGCTACTCGCCCGCCGGCGCGACGGCGATCGTGGCGCTGCACGGCGCCGGCGAGGGCACGCGCGACTCCGCGCTCTACCGGCACCTGCACGAGGTGCTTCCCCCTGCCGGCATCGGTGTCGTCACGTTCGACCGCCGCGGCGAGGGCGAGTCGACAGGCGACTCGTCGCGCGGGCGCTTCGAGCTCCAGGTCGAGGACGCGCTGGCCGTGGTCGCGGCCGTCGACGCCGAGCGGGTCGGCCTCTGGGGGATCAGCCAGGGCGGCTGGATCGGCCCGCTCGCCGCGGCCGCCTCGGACGATATTGCCTTCCTCGTCCTGATCGCCTCGACCGGAGTCACCCCCGCCGAGCAGATGATGTACGCGGTCGAGCGGCAGCTGCTCCTGGCCGGCTACGGCGAGGACGTCGTCGCACGGGCGCTCGACCTACGGCGGCGGTTCGAGAAGTGGGTGCACACTCGCGCGCCGGAGCCGGACGAGGAGCTCGCCGCCGATCTCTGGGCCGGCCTCGACGAGCCCTGGTGGTCGCACGTCTGGCTGCCGCCGACGCTGCTCGACGAGGAGAGCCTGCGTCTCTGGATCGAGGAGATGGACTTCGACCCGCGGCCGATCTTCGCGCGCGTCCGCGTGCCGGCACTGCTCTTCTACGGCGACGCGGACTCCTGGACGCCGGTCGAGCCGAGCATCGAGGCGTGGCGTGCGGCCCGAGGGTCGGAGGTCGACATCGTCGTCGTCCCGGGAGCAGAGCACGACCTGATGCTGCCCGACGGCACGCTGGCGCCTCAGTACGAGCGCGGGCTCGTCGAATGGCTCACCTCGCGTTGACCTGGGGCACAAGACCGGGCTGATCGCGGCATCCATATAAGGGAGCCGGGGGTCCTTCTCTGGGGGACTGGCGGCTTTTTGGGCCTCCAGGAGGAGGAGAAGAACCGCCCGGCTCCTAGAATCGAGGCTACCGAGGGGACTGGCGCCGGACGGCCGGGCGGGCTAGGCCTCGAGGACGAGCGTCACGGGCCCGTCGTTCACGAGCTCGACCTGCATCCGCGCACCGAACACCCCTGTCTGCACGCCGACGCCGAGGTCGAGCAGCGCGGCGCAAAACGCGTCGTAGAGCGGCTCGGCGACCTCCGGCCGCGCGGCCTGGGAGAAATCCGGCCGGGTTCCCTTCCGGTGCTCGCCGAGCAGCGTGAACTGGCTCACGACCAGCGCCTCGCCGCCGACGTCCAGCAAGGAACGGTCGAAGCGGCCTTCCTCGTCGTCGAAGATCCGCAAGCGGGCGATCTTGCCGGCCAAACGTTCGGCCTGCGCGGCCTCGTCCCCGCGCGCGACCCCGAGCAGGACGCACAGCCCGGGGCCGATCTCGCCCACGACCTCGTCACGCACGCGCACGCGCGCGGCCGACACCCGTTGCACGACGGCCTTCATGTTCCGCTCGAAAACGACGATATAGCCCACGTGGAAGCGGCCCACCTCCCGTGGCAGCACCTAGGCTCGCTGCTCATCAACCGCGGCCTGCTCAGCGTGGACCAGGTCAAGCGCGCCTTCGAGGAGCAGCAGCTCACAGGCAAGCGGCTCGGCGAGATCGTCGTCGGGCACGGCTGGGTCACTCCCCAGGATCTCGCGAAGGCGCTCGCCGTCCAGAACGGGCTCGAGTACGTCGACCTCTCGGAGACGGACCTCGAGACGGAGGTGGCGATGCTTCTCCCGAAGGAGCTCGCCGTCCGCTACGAGGCCATTCCGGTGCGCTTCCTGACGAAGGACCTGCTCCTGGTCGCGGTCGCCGACCCGACCGACATCGGACGCGCCGACGACCTGCGCCTCGCGCTCGGCCACAACGTCCGGCTCGCCGTCTCGGAGGCCGCCGATCTCGAGCGCGCGATCAAGAAGCTCTACCGAACGCAGATCGAGGTCGTCGACTCGACGGCCGAGGCGGACGAGCTGATCTTCGACCCCGTCGCGCAGCGCGAGGACATCGGCGAGTCGGGCGACGACACTCCCGCCGTCAAGCTCGTCCACGCGACGCTGGCGCAGGCGATCGAGGACGGCGCCTCCGACATCCACTTCGAGCCGCAAGAGGAGGACATGATCGTCCGGGCTCGGATCGACGGCGTTACGCGGCCTGTCGCCCAGATCCCGAAGCAGATGCAGCTCGGGGTGATCAGCCGGCTGAAGATCATGGGCAACCTCGACATCGCCGAGCGGCGCGCGCCCCAGGACGGCCGGATCTCGATTCGCTTCCACGGCAACGCGCTCGACCTGCGCATCGCCATCATCCCGACGACGCACGGCGAGCAGGTCGTCCTCCGGATCATGCACCGCGCCGTCAGCAAGCCGGACCTCGCCGAGCTCGGCATGACCGCCGGGGCGCGCGAGCACTTCGAGCGTGCGATCCGCCAGCCCTACGGCGCCGTCGTCGTCTGCGGGCCGACCGGCAGCGGCAAGACCACGACCCTTTACACCGCCCTGCACCTGCTCAACGACCCCGGCCACGTGATCATGACGATCGAGGACCCGGTCGAGTACCAGATCCGCGGGATCAACCAGATCGAGATCTCGCCGAAGAGCGGGCTCACCTTCGCCCGGGGCCTGCGCACGATCCTGCGCTCCGACCCCGACGTGCTCCTGGTCGGCGAGATTCGAGACGAGGAGACCGCCCGGATCGCGATGCAGGCCGGCATGACCGGCCACCTCGTGCTCACGACCGTCCACGCCCACAACGCGGCCAGCGCGGTCGAGCGCCTGAAGGACATGGGCGTCGAGCCCGGGCTGCTGGCGAGCTCGGTCAACTGCATCGTCGCCCAGCGGCTGGCGCGACGTCTGTGCACGGACTGCCGCGAGGCGTACTGGCCGACCGACGAGGAGCTCGAGTCGATGGGCCTGCTCGAGCGAAAGGGCGAGGTCTACCTCCACCGCTCGAACGGCTGCGGGCGCTGCGGCGACACCGGCTTCCGCGGCCGCGTCGCGCTCTACGAGGTGATGCCGGTTGGCAACGAGATCCGGCGCCTGGTCGGAGCCTCGACCGACGAGATCTTCGACGCCGCGGTCGGCGCCGGCATGACCACCCTGCGCCATGACGGCCTCCGCCTCTGCCTCGAGGGCGTCTCGTCGCTCAGCGAGATCCGCCGAGTCACCGGCGACAGGACGTAGGAACCCCTAGCCGAGGTCGCGGATGCGTGCCTCGTAGGCAGCCTGGCCCGGCCTGAGGGAGCTCGCCAGCTTGTAGTGGCCGTTCGCCTCGTGCTCGCGCCCCTGCTTCTCCAGGCAGCGGCCTAGCGCGTAGTGGGCGTAGTCGTCGACCGGCGCGAGCTCGAGCATCTTGCGGAACTCGGACTCCGCTTCCTCGTAGCGGTGGATCCGGAAGTACGCGATCCCCAGCGCCTCCCGGATCGACGCCTTCTCCGGCTCACGCCGCTTCGCCTTCTCGAGGGCGACGGTTGCCTGGGCGGCGCGGCCCTTCTCGAGGTGCGCGCGGCCCTGCTGGAAGAGGTCGAAGGTCTCGCTCATCGGTCTCGTCTAAGAGTGCCTCAGGAGGCGAGGCCGAGGGAGCGAAGCGAGAGCAGCCCGCGGACGCGCTCGAAGCGGGTCAGCTCGGCACGCAGCCCGCGGCGCACCACGCGGAGGTCGCGCCGCATCGCACGCGCCGCCTCGCGCGCTCCGGCGCTCGGGCCGAAGCGGGCGGCGGTGGCGTGGAGGCCGAACGCGCCCGCCTCGACCTCGAACTCCGACTCCACGAGCCGAGCCAGCTCGCGCAACGTCGCGCTCGGCGGGACGTCGATCCCCTGGTCGCGCAGGAAGTCGCGCAGCTCCTTCCGGCACGCGGCCGCGAGGCGCCGCGGGTCGCGCGTCAGGAACCGCGACCTGCGCAGCAGGATCTTGGCCCCGGCGAGCACGAGCACGGCTCCGGCGAGCGCGAACAGCAGCAGCCGGAGGATGCCCCAGTCGTGCCCCCGCCGGGGAGTCGTGGTCGCCGTCAGCCCTGCCGCGCCCAGGTCGGGCACGTCCGGAGAGGTGCGCGGCTTGCTGCTGAAGCCGAGCTTCGCGGCCAATCCCTGACCGAACTTCGGTAGCCCGCGAGGGCTCGCGAGGACCGCGCTGACGGCGCCGAGATCGAAGCGCGGCGACGAGGTCGAGTACTGGCCGGACACCCCCGTCGTGCCCGGCGTCGGGTCGAACGGCAGCCAGCCCCAGCCTCGGAACCAGACCTCGACCCACATGTGCGCGTCGCGGTCGGAGACGGTCCACACGCCGTGCGTCGTGTCGTAGCGCCCGCTCGTGAAGCCGACGGCGACCCGGGAAGGGATGCCCAGGTAGCGCAGCATCAGCGCCATCGCGCCTGCGAAGTGCTGGCAGTAGCCGCGGTGCGAGCGGGCGACGAAGTCCTCCAGCGGCGGCACGCCGGGAGCGGGCTTCGGCGGGTGCTGGTCGTAGACGAAGGGCCCGGCGAAGCGGAACCAGCGCTCCAGCGCGACCGCCGCCGCATACGGGCTTCTCGCGCCGCCCGCCACCTTCTCGGCGAGCGCGTAGATCTTTGCATACGGCCGCAGCTCGTCGGCGCGGGCGTAGTCCGTGAACAGGTAGCGGACCTCCGCCTCCCGGCCCGGAGTGCCGAAGAGCGGCGGATAGACCCGCGGTTGAACCTCTCGGTACTTGTCTTGCTCGACGATCGGTCCGGAGTACACCGGCTTCGAGCTCGCCAGCTGAGCCGGCGTCGGCGAGGGGGCATAGCTCCAGACCTCGTACTTCGCCCCGCGCGAGGGCGCCTTCGCGGCATAGGCGACTCCCGACGGGTCGTAGTTGACCTTTCCCACGCTCGCGCTCGGCCGGTAGCGGACCGGGACGCTCCCGCCCGGGAGTCGATGGTCCCGGAGCGCCTCGACGGTCACCTCCTCCCGCTCCCAGAGGCTGGTCTGCTGCTCGCGCCACGGCACCAGCCCCTGCTCGCCGATCAGGCGATAGTCACCGAACCCGGTCGCGAGCTCCTCGAACCAGCGGCCCCCCTCGACCGTGTTGAGCACCGAGATGCGCCAGTAGTGCGGCTGCGAGCCGGCCTTCACGCGGAAGACCGTCGTGGGCTTGCCCCGGAAGTCGAGCCGCCGGTAGCTCGAGTCCCAGACGTACGAGACGTCGACTGGTTTTTCCGGCTTCGTGTACAGGTCCCAGTGCTGCCAGTCGAGGAAGGCGTGCTTGGCGAACGCGGGCGAGGTGGACGCGCCGAGCGCGACGAGCACGACCAGCGTGCCGGCGGCAAGCGCAGCGCCGAGGCCGCGCACCGGCCCGCGCCGTAGGATCGTCGTACTCGCGAGCACCGTCGCGAGCAAGAACGCGCCGCGAAGGAGGTCGTGGCCCGGGAGCAGCGTGCCTGGCCAGCCGACGCCGACGACGAGCGAGAGCGCCACGAGCCCGGGACGGCGTTCGACGGCCGCGAGAGCGACCGCGAGCGTGAAGGCGAAGAGCGCGACGAGCAGGACGCCGTGCATCCGCGGGTGCGCGCCCGTGTCGAACGGCACCTGCGCGTCGTAGAACTCGAGGAAGCCGCTGCCGAAGTGGGCCGCCATGCGGCCGGGAAGGCTCCACGTGGGCGCGAGGTCGAACGCGATCGCACCCGTCACGAGCAGCGCGGCCGCCGTCACGACGAGCTGCAGACGGCGTGCCGAGGCGAGCGCGGGCAGGAGCGCCAGCAGCACGACGAGCGTCGCCTGGCCGGCGTCCCCCCCGCTCTCGAGCCGCAGCCAGCTCCAGGCGAGCAGCGGCGCCGCGAGTGCGGCGACGACGAGTCCTCTACGCATTCGCGGCCTCCACGGCTCGGCCGGCACCGAGCCGCTCGGCGAGGTCGTCTCCCTTCCGGATCACGACGACCGCGACGCCGACCGCTTGCAGTCGCAGCAGCTCCGGCCTCGGCCTCGGCGGCGCCCCCGCGAAGCTCGTCGAGTCGACGAGCACGAGCGAGACGTTTCCGCTCCCGAGCGCTCGGTCGACAAGCCGCGCGACGAGCCCCGGCGGCAGTGAGGCCGTCACCACCACAAGCTCCAGCGCCGTGATCCCTGGACGCGTCGCGTTCTCGTCCGCGAGCAAGGCGGCGACCGGCGGCCCCGCTTCGGGCTCGGCAGCGGCGAGGAGGTCGAGCGCCTCCCTCCAATCGCCCTCGGGCGACCGCACCCCCTGCTGGTCTTGCCGCGCGCCGTTGATCACGAGCAGCGCGCGCCGTCCGCGCCGAACGTGCGCGAGCAGGAGCGAGCCCGCGGCCCGCACCTGGACGTCGAAGCTCCCTCCCACGACCGCCTCCGGGTCGGCGTCGAGGACGACAGCCACCTCGTCGCGTGGCGCGTCCTCGAGCTCCTTGACCATCAGCTGCGCGCGCCGGGCCGTCGTCCGCCAGTGCACCTTGCGCAGCGAGTCGCCGTGCTCGTACTCGCGGACGCTGTGGAGGTCGAAGCCGGCGGGACGCCGCAGGAGCAGCCGCCGCCCGTCGTGCGAACGGTTGCCGGCCTCCGAGAACAGCCGCTCGAGCTCGACCAGGCGGGGGTAGACGAGAAGCGCAGCGGGGGCGTCGAGCGGCTGCTCGACCCGCTCGAGCCCGAGAGGATCCTCGATCACGGCCACCGAGTCCTCGAACGTGTAGCGGCCGCGCGGCAGCCGCTCGAGCACGTAGCGCGCGCGGCCGTCGGCGCTGAGCGGAGTCGACCGCTCGCCGAGTTTGGCGATCCGCTCGTGAAGCGTCCACCGCGCCGGCACCAGCCGCCGCTCGGACACGAGGTCGACCCCGATCTCGACGTCGTCGCCCTCGAGCCGCTCCCCGGCAGGCAGCGTGCGCCGAAGCTGCAGCGGGCGGTTCGCCAGCGCCGTCCACAACCACGCGAGGAGGACGGCCACCGGCAGGCCGAGCGCCAGCGGATAGAGGATCGTCGAGCCGAACGCCCAGGCGCCGAGGTAGGTCGCGCTCCCGAGGACGAGCGCGAGCCGCCCGCGGCGGGTCATACCGGGACCGGGGTGTGCTCGAGCGCTTCTCGGACGAGGTCTCCGCCGGAGAGGCCCGCCGCGCGCGCCTCGGGCGCGACGATCAGCCGGTGCGCGAGCACCCGCTCGGCCACGCCCTTGACGTCGTCGGGCGAGACGAAGGCGCGCCCGTCAGCGAGCGCCCGCGCCTTCGCCACACGCAGCAGCGCGATCCCCGCGCGCGGGCTCGCTCCGAGGTAGACGCGGCCGTCCGAGCGGGTATGCCGCAGCAGCGCGACCACGTAGCGGTTGACGCTCTCCTCGACGAAGACATCCGCCGCAGCTGCCGCGAGCGCGCGCACCTCCGCGGCCGTCGCGACCGGCCGCAGCGACTCGAGCGGCGGATCGCTCGTCTGCTCGGTGAGCATGCGAGCCTCCTCGGGCAGCGGCGGGTAGCCGATCTCGATCCGCAGCGTGAAGCGGTCGAGCTGCGCCTCGGGGAGCGGGTACGTGCCCTCGTACTCGATCGGGTTCTGCGTCGCGATCACCATGAACGGCGCCGCGAGCTCGTAGCTGACGCCGTCGACGGTGACCTGGTTCTCCTGCATCGACTCGAGGAGCGCGGCCTGCGTCTTCGGGGAGGCGCGGTTGATCTCGTCGACGAGCAGCAGGTTCGCGAAGACGGGCCCGGGCCGGAACTCGAACTCATTCGTCCGCTGGTTGAAGACGTTCACGCCCGTCACGTCCGAGGGCAGCAGGTCCGGCGTGAACTGCAGCCGCGAGAAGGAGCAGTCGATCGAGCGCGCGAGCGCCTTTGCCAGCATCGTCTTCCCGACCCCGGGGAAGTCCTCGATGATCAGGTGCCCCTCGGCCACCAGGCAGAGGACGGCCAGGCGAAGCGTCTCGTCGGGAGCGCGCACGACCTGCCCGAGGTTGTCGAGGATTCGCTGGACCGCCTCGGCCGAGGCGGTGTCGACGCGCTCCCTATCGACCGCTTCGTCCATCTGTCCCCTCAGCCTCCAGGCGGAGCGCCACCTCGTCCAGGATCGCCGCGGCGATCTGCTGCTTCGCTGCCTTCTCGATGCGCCGCTCGCTCTCGGCCGAAACCAGCACGATCTCGTTCTCCGCGGCGTCGAAGCCGATGTCCGCGCGGCTCACGTCATTGAAGACGATCAGGTCGGCCCGCTTGTTGCCGAGCTTCTCTCGCGCGCGCTCGAGCCCGCGCTCGCCGTGGTCGGCCGCAAAGCCAACGAGCAGCTGGCCGTTCCGGCGCGCCGCGCCGAGCTCGCGCAGGACGTCGGTCGTCGGCTCGAGCGTCACGGTCCACGGTTCGCCGTCCTTGGCGCGCTTGCCCTCGTGGGGCTCGGCAGGCCGGTAGTCGGCGACCGCGGCCGCCATCACGACCACGTCGGCGTCGGCCCGCGCGAGCGTCTCGCGGGCCACGTCCTCGGCGGTCGGCGCCTCGACCACGTCCACTCCTACGGGCAAGGGCAGCGAGAGGTTCGACGCGACGAGCGTCACTTCCGCACCGCGCCTGCTCGCCTCGGAGGCTAGCGCTGCGCCCATGCGGCCCGAGGAGCGGTTGCCGAGGAAGCGAACCGCGTCGAGCGGCTCGCGCGTCCCGCCGGCTGTCACGACCACGCGCCGCCCCCGCAGCTGCTCGCGCTTCGCCAGCAGCGAGACGACCCGCTCGAAGATCTGTTCGGGCTCGCTCATCCGCCCCACGCCGAGCTCCCCTTCCGCCGTGTCGCCGGTCTCCGGCCCCACCAGCTCCACGCCGCGGGCTTGTAGCTTCTCGACGTTGTCCCGGGTCGCAGAGTTCCGCCACATGCGCGGGTTCATCGCGGGCGCGGCGAGGACCGGGCCCTCGAAGGCGAGCGCCGCCTGCGTGAGCACGTTGTCCGCGAGCCCCTGCGCGAGCTTCGCCAGGGTGTTCGCCGAGAGCGGCGCGACGACGAGCAGGTCGGCCTCGACCAGGTGCGGGTAGAGCTCCCGCGGAGCCTCGCGTCGGGCAAGGGCCTCGAACGTCTTGGCCGAGACGAACGTCTCCGCCTCGGGCGTGAGGACGGGCGTCACCTCGTGCCCCGCGCGCACGAGCAGGCGGGCGAGCTCACAGGCCTTGTAGGCGGCTATTCCTCCCGTCACTCCGAGCAGCACCCGCGCCATGCGCACATTGTGCCCTCACCGAGTAAATCCGCGGTAGCCCGCGGACCGTAGAGAGGACGTCCAATCGAAAGGAGCCCCATGCCGAGAAAGGCAGTTCTCGCGCTGGCAGCCCTGACGGCCGTCGCTCTCACGGCCGCCGGAGCAGCCTTCAGCCGCAGCACCGCGACGCCGACCCTCAAGGGCGTCGTCGGGCCCGGCTTCACGATCAAGCTCACGAAAGGCGGCAAGAGAGTGAAGTCGCTCAAGGCCGGCAAGTACCGGTTCGTGATCGCCGACAAGTCCACGTTCCACAACTTCACGGTGGAGCGCGAGAAGCCGGCGAAGCCGAAGCTCGAGAAGCACATCACCTCGGTCCCGTTTAAAGGCACGAAGACGGTCGTGATGACCCTGAAGCCCGGGAGCTGGCGCTTCTACTGCGCGCCCCACGAGTCGCAGATGCACGGCGACTTCGCGGTCAGGAGGTAAGCCACGAGGGGGCCGCCCCTGCAGGCGGCGGCCTCCGCTACTTCGGGTACGAGTACTTGATCTTGCCCTCGCTGATCTCCTCGAGGGCCATCGTCAAGTAGTTCTTCGAGCGCGACTCGACCAGAGGCGGCAGGAACTGGTCGAAGGTGCCCTCGCCCAGCTGGTGGTGGTAGTTGTTGATCTGCCGCGCGCGCTTGGCGGCGACGATCACCAGCGCGTAGCGGGAGTCGACGTTGTCGAGCAGCTCGTCAATGCGGGGATGGATCACGGGCGGGCATGGTACCTGCGTTCGCAAGGGCGCCGCGGACGATGCCCTCCAGCTCGGCAAGCGCGCGGTCGAGGTCGTCGTTCACGATCGTGTGCTGGAACTCCGGCTCGAGCGCGAGCTGCCGCTCCGCGATGCCGAGCCGCTCGTCGATCTCACCCTCGCTTTCGGTCGCGCGCGAGCGCAGCCGCTTCTCGAGCTCTTCGCGGCTCGGAGCCGTGACGAAGATCGTCACCGCGGCCGGCACACGGTCGCGCACGGCGAGCGCACCGCCGGTCTCGATTTCGAGCAGCGGCGAGTTGCCCTCCGCGGTGATGCGGTCGAGCTCGGACCAGAGCGTCCCGGAGCGGTAGCCATCGCCCCACGGCAGCGTGACCCACTCGAGGAAGTCGCCGTCCTCGAGGCTCTTGTCGAACTCCTCGTCGCTCAGGAACCGGTAGTCGCGGCCATCCTGCTCGCCCGGGCGTCGCGGCCGCGTCGTCGCGGAGACCGCGAGCTTGAGCTCCGGGACGCGCTCGACGAGCCGCTTTGCCAGCGTGCTCTTGCCCTCGCCCGAGGTCCCGGTGATGACGAAGACCGGCCGGGGGCCGCTCGACGACTCAGCGGTTGAAGAGGCCAATCAGCTCCGCCCGCTGCCGTTCGGACAACCCGCCGACGGTCTTCGACTGGCTGATCCTGCACTGGTTCAGGAAGCGAGCCGCCTTCACGCGGCCGAACTTCGGCACTGCCATCAGCATGTCGAACACCTTCGCCGTCGAGACATACTCGGGCGGGTCGCTCAGAATTTCCTCGATGCGGGCGTCTCCGGACTTGAGGTCCTTCTTGAGCCGTGCGCGTCTCACGCGGATGTCATTCGCCCGCTTGAGCGCTTCCATCCGTTGGTCGAGGGAGCGGAGTGGCGCCTGGGCCTGAGTCTTGAGCGCGGCCACGGCGGGGGATACTAACAAGCTCCCCGCCCCGGTCAACCCGACAACTTTAGGCCCGTATGCAGGGATTTTGGGGCCGTTAGTCTCGACCTGGGGTCGAGGGTGGTTTCCGCCGGCGCGTGCGCGGCGCCAACCGCGTTGTCTGGATTGGCGAAGCCGAGCGCCGCCAGCTCGGCCCCGAGCTCCGAGCGGATGCGGGTGACGGCGGCGGGGTCCGAGAAGAGCGCCGTGCCGACGGCGACGTCGCTGGCACCCGCCGCGAGAAGCTCGAGCACATGCCTTCCGGTCGCGACGCCTCCCATACCGAGGATCGGCAGCCGCGTCTCCCGGAAGCACGTGTGCACTGCCGCGAGCGCGACCGGCCTCAGCGCCGGTCCGGAGAGGCCGCCCGCCCCGCGCGCCAGCACCGGTTTCAGCGTGCGCTCGTCGAGGGCAAGACCTTTCACGGTGTTGACGAGGCTGAGGCCGTCGGCACCTGCAGCCTCGGCCGCGCGTGCGGTGGCGGCGAGGTCGGCCACCGCCGCCGAGAGCTTCGCGTAGAGCGGCTTGTCCGTGACCGCCCGGACCGCCGCCACGACCTCGCCGACGTTCCCCGGCACCTCGTCCACGTTCGG
>Ga0307320_10000229_pt1 | contig 20318 bp, 25 predicted proteins | sample ER_DNA_369_FD_194495 | JGI IMG/M metagenome (GOLD analysis project Ga0307320, IMG submission 194495) | Bulk soil microbial communities from the East River watershed near Crested Butte, Colorado, United States - ER_DNA_369 | ecosystem: Environmental > Terrestrial > Soil > Floodplain | place...
CCGCCTCCTCCTCCACCACCACCGGCTCCGCCGCCACCGCCCGTTCCACCGCCTCCGCCGCCACCACCACCGCCCCCGCCCCCGGCGCCGCCCCCGTCCGACGCCGTGGTCGCGGCCGCCGGCGACATCGCCTGCGATCCATCCGACTCGTCCTTCAACGGCGGGAACGGAACGAGCGAGGAATGCCGGCAGCGCTGGACAGCCAACGTGATCACGGGCATGGGCGCCGACGCCGTCCTGCCGCTCGGCGACAACCAGTACTACTGCGGCGGCTACAGCGCCTTCCTGCAGTCCTACAGCCTGAGCTGGGGCGCATTCAAGTCGATCACGCACCCGAGCGCGGGCAACCACGAGTACCTGACCTCCGGCGGCACGGGCTGCAACTCCGGGAACGCCGGGGCAAACGGCTACTTCACCTACTTCGGCGCCGCCGCAGGGCAGAGGGGACAGGGGTACTACAGCTACAACATCGGCGCCTGGCACCTGATCGCCCTGAACTCGAACTGCGGCGACGCAGGTGGCTGCTCGGCCACCAGCCCGCAGGGAACGTGGCTCGCGGCGGATCTGGCCGCGCATCCCGCGACCTGCACGCTCGCGTACTGGCACATCCCGCTTTACAGCTCGGGCGGCCGCGCAAACGGAAACTCGAGGCCGTTCTGGCAGCTGCTCTACGACCACAACGCCGACCTGATCCTCTCCGGGCACGACCACACCTACGAGCGCTTCGCGCCCCAGACGCCGAACGGCACCGTCGACCAGGCGCGCGGCATCCGCGAGTTCATCGTCGGAACCGGCGGCGCAAATCACACCTCCTTCGTGACGATGGCGGCCAACAGCGAGGTCCGGAACGCGACCACCTTCGGCGTGCTCAAGCTGACGCTGCGTGCCTCGAGCTACAGCTGGCAGTTCGTTCCTGAGGCGGGGCAGGCGTTCACCGACTCGGGCACGACGTCGTGCCACACCTGAGCGAGGCCCCTGATCCCGCCTAGGATGTCCGCCGTGACCCGCTTTCTCCACACGATGTACCGAATCACCGACCCGGAGAGAAGCCGCGCCTTCTACGACGCGCTCGGCTTCACCTTCGCCGGCGATTTCGACATCGTCCGCGAGGGTGAGCTGGAGGCCACGAACTACTTCTTCTCGATCGGCGACCAGAAGTCCGTGCTCGAGCTGACGTTCAACCACGACGGCCGCACGTACGACCGCGGCACCGGCTACGGCCACATCGCGATCGGCGTCGATGACCTCGACGGCACCCTCTCGCGACTGAAGGAGCAAGGGATCGAGCCCGAGCGCGCGCCCTATTCCGTGCGCGAAGGAGGCTCACGCCTCTGCTTCGTCCAGGACCCGGACGGCTACCGCATCGAGCTGATCGAAGCGCGCTGAGCTCGCGCTTCGACGATGCGACGAAACCCGTTCGACTTCTCCGGGCGCAACGCGCTCGTGACCGGTTGTGGGAGCGCTGAGGGAATCGGCTACGCCGCCGCGAGACTCCTCGCCCGGCTCGGTGCGCGCGTGGCGATCACCTCCACCACGACGGAGAGGATCGAGGCTCGGGCTGCCGGGTTGCGAGGTGACGATGCCGAGGTGTCCGCCCACGTCGCCGATCTCACCGATCGCACGCAAGCGTTCGACCTCGTCTCGGCGGCGCGGGCGGCGCACGGGCCAATCGACGTGCTCGTCAACGCAGCCGGGATGGTCCAGACCGGCACGCGCGTCCTGAGCGCGCCGTTCGCCGAGCTCGAGCCCGAGGAGTTGCAGCGGGAGCTGGAGATCACGCTCAAGACGGCGTTCCACGCCACGAAGGCAACGTTGCCGGGCATGACCGAGCGCCGCTACGGGCGAATCGTGATGGTCTCTTCGGTCACGGGCCCGCTTGTCACCGCGCCAGGCGCAGCCGCCTACGCCACGGCGAAAGCGGCCATGGACGGGATGATGCGGACGATCGCGCTCGAGTACGGCCGCCTCGGCATCACCGCCAACTCCGTCGCCCCAGGCTGGATCGCCACGGCCTCGTCGGCACCGGACGAGCTCGAGGCGGGCCGGCACACGCCCGTCGGGCGTCCGGGAACTCCGGACGAGGTTGCCGGCCTCATCGCCTACCTGGCTTCCGAAGACGCGGGCTACGTCACGGGGCAATCGATCGTGGTCGACGGCGGCAACGTGATCCAGGAGCCGCACGGGATCGACCTCTACGGCCCGGATCCGTCCTTCGACGGTTAGCGCGTTCGGACGAGATACGCGACGCGGCCGTTCGCGCCCGAGGCCCAGCAGGCGGTCGGGCGTGCGCAGTCGACGGTGTCGAGGCTGCCGTCGTCGAAGCGCTGCCAGGTCGTGCCTGCGTTCGTGCTCACATCGCTGCCGGACGGGCCGACCGCGATCGCGGTGTGGCCGTCGACCCAGGTCGCACCAGAGCGGTACTCGGACGGCGCGGCCGGGAGCAGGCTCCAGCTCGCGCCCCCGTCGCGCGTGCGTGCGAAGTTGTCGGGCGAGGCGGTCTCGGCGAGGAAGTCGCCGCCCACGGCGAGCCCATGCTGCTGGCCGCGGAACGCCAGCGCGAAGATTCCTGCGGTCGGCCCGCTCGCGAGCGGAGTCGGCGCCACGGTCCACGACGCACCGCCGTCGTCCGAGCGGAACACGCGGGCCTGGGCACCGCCGCCGGTCCCGAACCAGGCTCGGTGGCCATGATCGGAGGTGATGCACTGGCCGCTGGCGGCGAACGCGAACTCACCGGGAAGGGCCTCCGGCATCTGCGACCCGGTGACGTGCCACGTGAGCCCGCCGTCGTTCGTCGCAATCACCCGGAAGTGGAGGCCGTCCGGTGGGTCCGACAGCGCCAGGCCGCGGCGGCTGTCGAAGAAGGTCATGCAGTCGTAGAAAGCGGTCGGCTCGCTGTTGAGGAAGGTGAGCGCCCACGTCTGGCCGCCGTTCGCGGTGACGTAGATCCGGAAGTCGCTCGGGTTCGCGCCGATCGACATGATCACCGCGTGGTCGGCGTCGAAGGCCTCGATGTCGCGGAACTGCAGGTCCTGGGTGCCGGGCGGGCCGACCTCCTCCCAGGTGGCGCCTCGGTTCGTGGTCCGGAGCACCGTCCCGAGGCTGCCGCTCGCCCAGGCCGTCGTCGCGCTGACCGCCGACAGGCCGCGCAGCCGAGCGGCGGATCCGGTCGGCGTGTCGTGCCAGGCGAACCCGGCCCTGCCCGCCGAGGCGAGCGAAACCACCATCAGACCGGAAAGGGCCGCCAGCAGGAGGATCCGCGTCCGCACGGCGCAACCCTACCCTGTTAACGGCCGAGACAAACGGACTATCATCGTGAGGCGATGACGACCGTGATGGTCCGTGTCCGAGCGGCACGCGCATGGTGCGCGCCGGTCGGGGCGCGCTCGTAGTCAACACTTCCTTCGCACACAGGCGCTCGCCGCGGAGCTTGTCCGCGACGCAGGGATCGGTTCCCGCGACGTCGTGCTCGAACTCGGCGCCGGCAGCGGGCGCCTGACGGCCGAGCTCGCGCGCGCGGCACGACAGGTGATCGCCGTCGAGCTCGATCCCCGCTGGGCCCAGCACCTGCGTGGGCGATGGCCGAACGTCGAGATCGTGCAGGCCGACGCGGCGGCGGTGCGGCTTCCGCGCGAGCCGTTCCGCGTCGTGGCGAACCTTCCGTTCGCGGGCACGACCGCGATTCTCCGGCACCTTCTGGACGATCCGCGCGCGCCGCTCCTCCGGGCCGACGTGATCGTCGAGTGGACCGTCGCGCTGAAGCGCTCGCTGCCGTGGCCGAGCACGCTGAACGACGTCGTCTGGGGCGCTTGGTACTCGACGAGCCTTGCGCGCCGGCTGCCGCCGAACGCCTTCGACCCGCCCCCGTCGGTCGACGCGGGCGTTCTCGTGCTCGAGCGGCGCGCATGCCCCCTCGTCCCCGAGCGCCGCGCGAGGGAGTACCGCCGTTTCGTGGCGGGCGGTTTCCGTCGAGGCCCGCGTAGCGTCGCGCCCGCGCGGCTGCTCCGCCGGCTCGGCCTGACGCGGGCCGCGCCTCGGGAGCTCGACGCGCATCAGTGGGCGGCGCTCTACGCCGGTTGCCGGGGGCTTGAGCGGACGGTCGGGTCGCGTTCGGACTAGGCGAGCTGCGGGCATCGCCGGCCGCTCGCCTTGCCCTCTCCAGATTCGGCACGAAGGCGTCACACACGCGTGACGAGTGCCTCGGTACGGTGGCTTGCATGGCGAAGGCGGCCACACCCTGGGGGCCTGCGGAGCTTCTCGAGGAGCTGAAGGTGGCTCAGCGCGCGGGTGAGAAACGCTTCTCCTCGGTCGTGCAGCTGCTCGAGGTAGACGGCGGCGAGAAGCTCGTGCGCTTCGCCTACACGACGAATGGGTCCGCGCGCCGCGGGCCTGTGACGTTGCGGCTGCGGGACCTCGAACGGCCTGCGCGCCGGGCTCGCGGAGCGGCCGGCGCTCGCGGAGGCGCTGGGGCTCAGGCCGCCGTAAGGATGCGCTCGCGCGCGGCGTCGACGAGCGAGCCCAGGATCACGGCACCGTCGGCCGAGCCGAGCAGCGGATCGACTGCGTGTTCTGGGTGCGGCATCAGCCCGAAGACCGTGCCGGTGTCGTTCGTGACCCCAGCGATCGCGGCCACCGAGCCGTTGGGGTTTTCCTCGTAGCGCAGGATGACCTGTCCGTTCCGTTCGAGCTCGGCCAGCAGCTCCGCGTCGGCGAAGTAGCAGCCCTCGCCGTGTTTGACGGGGACGGTCAGACGCTGTCCGGCCTCGGCGCGGCTCGTGAACGGCGTGTCTGTGCGCTCGACGCGCAACCCGACGTCGCGACAGACGAACGAGAGCGACGCGTTCGGGCGGAGCGCTCCGGGGAGGAGTCCTGCCTCGCAGAGCACCTGGAAGCCGTTGCAGATGCCAAGGACGAGCCCGTCTGCGTCCGCGAACCGTCTGACCGCCCCCATCACCGGCGCGAAGCGGGCGATCGCGCCGCAGCGGAGGTAGTCGCCGTAGGAAAAGCCGCCGGGCAGGACGACGGCCCCGACCGCGGGCAGCTCGCGCTCGGCGTGCCAGACGAGGGTGGGCTCGGCGCCGAGCCGGTCGAGGGCGAGCGCTGCGTCCCGGTCGTCGTTCGACCCCGGGAAGACCAGCACCGCGATCTTCGGCCGCGGCTCCTCGCTCATTCGTCCAGCGCGATCTCGAAGGACTCGATCAGCGGGTTCGCCAGAAGCTGCTCGCACATGCGCTCGAGCTCGGCGCGCGCGTGCTCGAGGTCGGCGGCGCCGTTGCCGAGCTCGAGGTCGATCACGCGTCCCACGCGTGCGTTGTCGACGTCGAAGCCGAGCTGGCGGAGCGAGCTCTGGACAGCCTCGCCTTGGGGATCGAGGATCCCGGGCTTTGGCCGGACGAGGATCGTCGCCTTCACGCGAGCACCACCTCTGGGCGCGCCAGGTAGTCGTCGAAATCGATGCCGGTCAGGCGCTCGAACGCCTCGACGTAGCGTGCGCGCGTGCCGGCGACGACGTCCTCCGGGAGCTCGGGCCCGGGCGGGCTCTTGTCCCAGCCGAGGCTCTCGCAGTAGTCGCGGACGAACTGCTTGTCGAACGACGGCTGTGCCCGGCCGGCCTCGTACTCGTCGGCCGGCCAGAACCGCGAAGAGTCCGGCGTGAACGCCTCGTCGGCCAGCACGAGCCTGCCGTCCGGGTCGAGGCCGAGCTCGAACTTCGTGTCGGCGAGCAGGATCCCGCGCTCCGCGGCATGCTCGGAGGCGAACCGGTACAGCTCGATCGCGACCTGCTCGACCTCTTCCAGCCGCTCGGTTCCGACCAACTCCGCGGCGCGGTCGCGGTCGATGTTCTCGTCGTGCCCCTCCTGCGCCTTCGTCGCCGGCGTGAAGATCGGCTCGGGCAGCCTGTCGGAGTCGCGTAGGCCCTCTGCGAGGACGTGGCCGCAGACCGCGCCCGTCGCCTGGTAGTCCTTCCAACCCGAGCCGGTCAGGTAGCCCCGCACCACGCACTCGAGCGGCAGCATCTCCAGCCGGCGGCACTCGGTCGAGCGGCCGTCGGGCCGCAGGCCAAGGAGGTGGTTCGGGACGAGGTCGCGCGTCCGGGTGAACCAGAACGCGGAGAGGCTGGTGAGAACGCGCCCCTTGTCGGGGATCTCCGTTGGGAGAACGACGTCGAAGGTCGAGATCCGGTCGCTCGCAACGAGCAGCAGACGATCGTCGTCGAGCTCGTAGAGCTCTCGGACCTTCCCGCTCCCGACGTGCGTGGCTGCTTCAGGCATGAACCGCTTCCTCCTTTCGGGCGAGCTCGCCCAGCCGCTCGAAGACGGCGTCGACGTGACGTGTGTACCAGCCGAGGTGGAAGATCCGGTCGAGGTCGACGCGATCGGCGATCTCCTCGTCGGCGCGCACGAGCTCGCGGAAGTCCTGCTCCTCCTCGTGCGCCTGCAGGGCATGCCGCTGCACGAGCCGGTACGCCTCGTCCCGGGACACGCCGGACTCGACGAGGGCGAGCAGCAGGCGCTGGCTGAAGAAGAGACCGCGAGCCGCCTCGAGATTCCGTCGCATCCGCTCGGGCCGGACGTCGAGCCCTTCGACGAGCCAGGCGAAACGCTCGAGCATGTAGTCGAGCGCGAGGAACGAATCGGGGATCACCACTCGCTCGGCGGAGGAGTGTGAGATGTCGCGCTCGTGCCAGAGTGCGACGTTCTCGAGCCCGACCAGGGCATTCGCGCGCACCACCCGCGCGAGCCCGCAGATCCGCTCGGCCACGACCGGGTTGCGCTTGTGCGGCATCGCCGAGGAGCCCTTCTGGCCCTTGCCGAACGGTTCCGCGACCTCGCCCACCTCCGTGCGCGCGAGGTGACGAATCTCGACCGCGAACCTCTCGAGCGATGCGGCGACCAGGGCCAGCGCGGCGAGGAGCTCGGCGTGGCGGTCGCGCTGGACGATCTGGGTCGAGACGGGATCGGGCTCGAGCCCGAGGCGTTCGCAGGCCAGTCGCTCGAGCTCGGGATCGGTCGCCGCGTAGGTGCCGACCGCGCCGGAGAGCTTGCCGACGCGCATCGTCTCGAGGGCGTGGGCGAGGCGCTGATGCCCGCGCTCGAGCTCGAACGCCCAGCCGGCGAGCTTGAGCCCGAAGGTCGTCGGCTCCGCATGGATGCCGTGTGTCCGGCCGATGCAGAGATCGTTCTTGTGCCGAAGGGCCCGTGTGACGACCGCGTCCTGCGCGCGCTCCAGGCCGCCGACGAGCAGCTCGCCGGCCTCTCGCACCTGGAGTGAGAGCGCTGTGTCGACGACGTCGGACGAGGTGAGGCCGTGGTGCACCCACCGTCCGGCCGGCCCCACCTCCGTTGCGACCGCATCGACGAACGCGGCGACGTCGTGCTGCGTCGCCTGCTCGAGCTCGGCGACGCGCTCGGGGGTCGGGGGCGTCGCCTGCGCTCGGATCTCCGCGACCGCCTCGTGTGGGACCGCGCCCAGCTCGGCCCATGCGTCGAGGGCGGCGAGCTCGACGTCCAGCCAGCGCGCGAGCTTGCTCTTGTCCGACCAGACCCCGGCCATCTCGGGTCGGGAGTAGCGCGCGATCACCGTCTGCAGTCTAGAGCGCGCGCAGGAGGTCGGCCCGTGGACGAAGAGTCACACCTCCGGCGCACCCGCCACACACACTCGTGCGCCTTTTCCAGGCACCCTGGAGGTCCCCCGGGTGGGTGGGGGTTAGGGATGGGTCCCGTCCCCGACGCGTGGTCCCAGCGCGTCGAGCCGTCAGCTGCCGAGGATCCGAGCCGCGAGCGCGGCTGCGTTCTTCGCGTTGTCCACGCCGACCGCCGCAACCGGGACGCCCGGCGGCATCTGGGCGATCGAGAGCAGCGCGTCGAGCCCGTCGAGCACGCTCATCGCCGAGCGAAGGGGCACGCCGATCACCGGCAGGTCGGTGTGCGCCGCCACGGCGCCCGGCAGGGCGGCCGCCAGCCCGGCGCCGGCGATCAGCACGCGGATCCCGCGCTCCCGCGCACCGCGCGCGTACTCGGCAACCGCGTCGGGATTCCGATGGGCCGATCGCACCTCCAGCTCGTGCGGGATTCCGCGCGACTCGAGCTCGTCGAGCGCGGGCTTCATCCGCTCGCGGTCCGACTCCGAGCCGACGAGGATGCCGACGAGCGGCCCCTCAGCTACGGACATGCCCCTCCGCCGCGGCGAGGGCGATGTCGTGCCGGAGGCGCATCCCGGCGAACGAGATCCGACTCACTGCCTGGTACGCCGTCGCACGCGCGGCCGCCACGTCCTCGCCGGTCGCGGTGACGTCGAGAACCCGCCCGCCGTTCGTGACGAGCTGCCCGCCCTGCCTCGCCGTGCCCGCGTGGAAGACAAGCGCGCCGGTTGCCTGGGCGTCCTCGACACCCTCGATCGGCGTGCCGCTGTCCGAGCTTTCCGGATAGTCCCCGCCGGCGAGCACGACGGTGACCGCCGCCTCGTCGCCGAGCACCACCTCCCCGTCGAGGTTCCCCGTCGCCGCGCCCCACAAGAGCGGCAACAGATCGCTCTCGATTCGCGGCAGGATCGACTGCGTCTCGGGATCGCCGAAGCGGCAATTGAACTCCAGCACCTGCGGCCCGTCGGCGGTCAGCATCAGGCCCGCGTACAGCAGGCCCGAGAACGGCGTGCCTCGCCGCGCGAGCTCGCTCAGCACCGGCCGGTGAACCGTCTCGAGCAGCTCCTCGGCCTCCGGCTCGCGGAGCCCCGGCACCGGCGAGTACGACCCCATCCCGCCGGTGTTCGGGCCGGTGTCACCGTCGCCGACCCGCTTGAAATCCTGCGCCGGCGCGAGCGGAAGGGCCCGGGTGCCGTCGGTGATCGCGAACAACGACACCTCCTCGCCCTCCAGCAACTCCTCGATGAGCATGTCTCCTCCGAGCCTCGCGGCGGCGCGCAGGGCGGCGTCCAGCTCGCCCTGGGTATGGCAGACGAAGACGCCCTTGCCGGCCGCCAGCCCGTCCGCCTTCACGACGCACGGCGGCCTCGCAACTGACAGACGCCTGGCCGTGGGCACGGCGGCAGCCTCGAGCACGTCCTTCGCGAAGGTCTTCGAGCCCTCGATGCGCGCGGCCGCAAGCGTGGGCCCGAAGGCCGCGACTCCACCGCGACGGAGGGTGTCGACGAGCCCGACGACGAGCGGCGCTTCGGGACCGACGACGACGAGGTCGACTCCGAGCTCACGGCAGAGCGAGAGCAGGCCCTCGCCGTCCTCCGCCCGCACCGGATGGCACTCGCCGAGCGCCGCGATGCCCGGGTTTCCGGGGGCGGCGTGCAGCTGCTCGACCGCCGGGCTCCGGTCGAGCTTCCATGCGAGCGCGTGCTCGCGGCCGCCGGACCCGACGATCAGCACCTTCACGGCGGCGAGTCTACTGCGGCCGTCGGCGTCCCCTGGCCGGCGTCACTGGCAGCGGCGTGTCGATCGTTGCGCCGGGAGTAAGGTTCGCCCGGCCTCCTCCCCAAGGCGAGCGTATCCGTGCCCGCCGCGCGTGTCTGTCACGGGATCGTGGCGAATGTGTGAAGGGGACCGCGGTACGCTCCGGCCATGAGCGCCGAGGAGAACGCGCTCGAAGCGCCGCCGTACTCGGCCGCGTCCGTCGACGTGCTGCGGCTGCCGGCCGGCGAGCCCGAGCGCGACCGTGTCGCCGTCGAGGAGCCGCTCGAGATCCGCATCGGGGGCCGTCCGGTGGCGGTGACGATGCGGACCCCCGGGCATGACGAGGAGCTGGCCCTCGGGTTCTGTCTCGCGGAAGGGCTCGAGCCGGCCGGGGCCTCGCTGCCGCCGGACCTTGCGGCGAACACCGTCGAGATCGAGGCGCCGGGCTTCGACCCCGAGCGGCTGCGGCGGAGCTTCTACACGAGCTCCTCGTGTGGTGTCTGCGGAAAGGGCGCGCTCGAGGCGGTGGCCGTCGATGCCCCGCCCGTCGAGAGCCGGCTCCAGGTCGCCGCGAGCCTGCTCGCGGAGCTGCCCGAGCGGCTCCGGGTCGCACAGCCCGCCTTCGCCGCCACCGGGGGCCTCCACGCGACAGGCCTCTTCGAGCCCGACGGCGAGCTGCTCTGCCTCCGCGAGGACGTCGGCCGCCACAACGCGATGGACAAGGTCGTCGGCTGGGCCTTTCGCGAGGGCCGGCTGCCGCTTGCCGGCGAGATCCTGTGTGTCAGCGGGCGGCTCTCGTTCGAGCTCGTCCAGAAGGCGGCGGTCGCGGGGTGCCCGATCCTCGTCGCCGTCGGCGCGCCGTCGAGCCTGGCGGTCGAGCTCGCCAACGATCGCCGGCTCACGCTCTGCGGGTTCGTCCGCGACGGCCGCCTGAACGTGTACACGGAAACGTGGCGCGTCCTCGTCTGACGGGCGTCCTGCTCGTCGGCGGCGCGAGCTCACGCTTCGGCTCGCCGAAGGCGCTGGCCAGGCTGCGCGACGAGACCCTCGCGGAACGCGCCTGGCGCACGCTCGGCGCGGTTTGCGACGAGCGGCTCGCGGTCGGCAAGGCGGCCGACGCGCTCGAGCTTCCGTTCGAGCTACGAGACGACGGCAGCGACGTGCGCGCGCCGCTCGCCGGAGTCGTCGCCGGCTTACGCGCCGCGGCCTCGGACATCGTGGTCGTGCTTCCCGTCGACGCGCCGCTCGTGACACCGGAGCTCCTGCGCGCGCTCGCAGACGCGTGCGCAGATGCGGCAGTGACGCACACCGGCCCGCTCCCCGCCGCATTCCGGAAGACCGCCCTGTCGACGCTCGAGCGTCGCCTCGACGAGCGCAGGCTCGCGCTGCACGAGGCTCTCGCCGAGCTCGACACGAGGCGGATCGAGGTTGACGAGACGCTGCTCGCCAACGTGAATACGCCGGATGAGCTTCGACGTCTCGGGTGACGCCTACGACCGCTTCATGGGTCGCTACTCGCGCGAGCTCGCGCCCGTGTTCGCCGACTTCGCGCGGGTTGAGCGCGGTCTCACCGCGCTCGACGTCGGCTGTGGCTCGGGCGTCCTCACCGAGGAGCTTGCCCGCCGGCTCGGCGCCGATCACGTGGCCGGCGTCGATCCCTCGCCGCTCGTCGAGGCCTGTGCAGCTCGCATTCCCGGGGCCGACGTCCGCAGAGGCGCGGCCGAGGCGCTCCCCTGGCCGGATGTCTCCTTCGACACCGCGCTTGCCCAGCTCGTGATCCACTTCCTCGACGACCCGGTCGTAGGCGTGGGCGAGATGCGTCGCGTCGTCCGCACACGCGGGCTCGTCGCCGCGTGCTCGTGGGACTTCTCCGCCATGCAGCTCCTGTGCACGTTCTGGGAATCCGTTCGCCGCCTCGACCCGGCCGCCCCGAGCGAGACGCTCCCATACGCATCGCTCGAGGGGCTGGCAACGCTCGGTGACGACGCGGGGCTGGAAAACGTGGAGACCGCCGCTCTGGAGGTATCGAGTGAATACGAGGACTTCGACGAGCTGTGGGACTCCTTCCTGCTCGGCGTCGGCCCCGCCGGCCAGTACTGCCTCTCGCTCGACTCGCAGAAACAGGAGGCCGTCCGCGACGAGTACCGCAGACGCATCGGCGACCCCTCCGGGAGCTTCGCGCTGACCGCGACCGCGTGGGCGGTGCGCGGCACCGCGCCCGGCGCCTAGGGTCGAGCGAGCGCCTCGAGCGACCCCGGCGAGAGCACGCGCTCCCTTTCGGCGCCGGTACCGATCAGCGAGACGGGCACCTCGAGCTCGCGCTCGACGAACTCGACGTAGCGCCGCGCGTTCGCCGGCAGCGCGTCGAGCTCGGTCACCTCGTCGAGCGGCTCCTCCCAGCCGGGAAGCTCCTCGTACACCGGTCGGCAGTGGTGGAAGTCGCTCTGGTGCGCGGGAAAGTCAGGAGTCTCGGTGCCGTCCCGCAGCCGGTAGCGCACGCACACGGGCAGCTCGGCGAACGACGAGAGCACATCGAGCTTCGTCAGCGCCAGCGAGGTGATGCCGTTCAGCCGCACCGCGTAGCGCAGCGCAACGAGGTCGAGCCAGCCGCAACGGCGCTGGCGACCCGTGGTCGTGCCGAATTCCGCGCCGAGCTCGCGAACCCGCTCCTGGCCGGGTCCCTCGATCTCGGTCGGGAAGGGCCCCTCGCCGACGCGCGTCACGTATGCCTTCGCCACGCCGATGATCGCGTCGATCCGGTTCGGGCCGATGCCGACGCCGACGGCCGCCGCGCCGGCGACCGTCCCCGACGAGGTGACGAACGGGTAGGTGCCGTGGTCGAGGTCGAGCAGCGTGCCCTGCGCTCCCTCGAGCAGCACGAAGCGGCCCTCGCGCAGCGCGCGGTCGACGAGCAGCGAGGTGTCGGCGACGTACGGTCGCAGCCGCTGGGCGAAGCGTTCGTAGCGCGCAGCGAGGTCCTCGAGCTCGAGCGGCTCCGAGCCGTAGACGCGCTCCAGCCACACGTTCTTCTCGGCGAGCGCGACCTCGATCTTCTGGCCCAGGATCTTGGGCTCGAGCAGGTCCTGGACTCGGATCCCGAGCCGCGCGGCCTTGTCCGCGTACGCCGGGCCGATCCCGCGCTTCGTCGTGCCGATCTGGAGGTTGCCGAGCCGCCGCTCGCTGCCCTGGTCGATCGCGACGTGCCACGGCATGATCAGGTGCGCCTCGCCGGAGACGCGGACGCAGCCGGTCGAGATGCCGCGGCCCTCGAGCTCGTCGAGCTCGCGCACGAACACCTCTGGGTCGATCACGCAGCCCGCCCCGAGGATGCATTCCTTCCCGTGGAGGATCCCCGAGGGCATGTGGTGAAACTTGAACTTCTCCCCGTCGGCGACGATCGTGTGCCCCGCGTTCGGCCCGCCCTGGTAGCGGCAGACGAGGTCGGAGTGCTGGGCGAGCAGGTCGACGATCTTGCCCTTGCCTTCGTCGCCCCACTGCGCCCCGACGATCACGGTCGCGGGCACGAGCCGGAGTTTGCCTGATGCCGTCGGCTGGCAGAGGCCGGCCGAGGCTCGGCGGGACGCATGGCCCGAATTCGGGACGCTAGGTTGGCGCGGTTACCAGAGGGGGGAGGTTGCTTCCGCGGCGACCGCGGAGCCCGCGCGGATGATCCGGATGCGATGGCCGCGGGGGCACGTCGTCCAGCCGAGATCCTGCTCGAGCCGCAGCGCCCCCTGCGCGGTCTGGCCGACGTACTCGCCTCGGGAGTCGATCTCGGCACACGCCTGGCAGACGACGGTGAACGCGGTCGCGCGAGCGAGGAGGACGACGGTCTGCTCGTACATCTAGATCAGCGCTCGCACTCCTAGGTCGACGGAGCCAGGTCGGCGAACTTCGCGTAGCGCTTCAGGAACGAGAGCTTCATCGTGTCAGTCGGCCCGTTGCGGTGCTTCGCGAGGTGCACCTCGGCGATGCCCTGCTGGTCGGATTCCTCGTTGTAGTACTCGTCGCGGTAGATGAACATGACGAGGTCGGCGTCCTGCTCGATCGAGCCGGACTCGCGCAGGTCGGAGAGGATCGGGCGCTTGTCGTGGCGCTGCTCGACCGCGCGGGAGAGCTGCGACATCGCGAGGATCGGGACGTCGAGGTCCCGCGCGAGGATCTTCAGCGATCGCGAGATCTGCGAGACCTCCTGCACGCGGTTCTCGACCGTCGAGCCCGAGGTCATCAGCTGGAGGTAGTCGACGATGATCAGGCCGAGGTCCGGCTGGCGGGTCTTCAGCCGCCGCGCCTTCGAGCGGATCTCCATCATCGTGATCGAGCCCTGGTCGTCGACGTAGATCGGCGCCTTTGCGAGTCGGTCGCACGCCGCGGTGAGTCGAGGCCAGTCGTCGGCCCCGAGCTTGCCCGTGCGCAGACGCTGCGACTCGACTTTCGCCTCGCTGCACATCAATCGCTGCGTCACCTCGGACTTCGACATCTCGAGGGTGAACATCGCGACGGGGACCTCGGCACGCACGGCCAGGTTGGCGGCCATGCAGAGGCCGAGGCCGGACTTACCCATGCTCGGGCGGGCGGCGACGATGATCAGGTTCCCGGGTTGGAACCCGGAGGTGAGGCGGTCGAGGTCGCGAAACCCGGACGGAGTTCCAGTGACGTCTGCCCCGGCCTCGTAGAGGGCAGTGATGCGCTCGAAGCTGTCCTTCAGCAGCTCCTCGATGTGGCTGAACTCGGTCGTCACGCGCGCCTGCGAGAGGTCGAAGACGACCTGCTCTGCGCGGTCGACGAGGTCCGTGGTCTCTCCCGGCCGCTCCCAACCCAACTGGGCGATCTCGCCGCCCGCCCGAATGAGCCCGCGAAGCGTCGCCATCTCGCGCACGATGCGCGCGTAATGGCCTGCGTTGGCGCTCGCGGGGACGAGTGCCGCGAGCTCGTGGATGCGGACGCGGCCGCCCGCCGCCTCGAGCTCGCTGCGCTCTTCGAGCTCGTCGACCAGGGTGATCGCGTCGACGGGCTCGCCCTTCGCGTACAGCGCAAGAGCCGCGCGGTAGATGATCGCGTGGCTCTCGCGGTAGAAGTCGCTTGCGTCAAGCGCTTCGCTGACCGCCCCGATCGCACCGGGGGAGAGCATCATCGCGCCGAGGACTGACTCCTCGGCTTCGAGATTCTGCGGCGGGACCGGGGCGGTCGGCGTGGCCTGAGCAAGCTGGGCCATCGGGTTACCCAAGCACGATCGGCCCGATCGGGGAAGGTCTGGACGACGCGCTTTTCGACAGGGCTCGCGCGACCGGATAACGGCGGTTTACAGGCACAAGAGAACGCATGTTCTCACACGTCCCGGACACGCCTGTGGGTGAAAACGCCGCTCGGAGCGAGAAGTTCTTCCTGAATTCCACAGGGTCCCCCCGCCTTGTGGAGAAACCTGTGCGCCTTTGTTACTGCTCGGGCTCGGCCGGAGGCTCCTCGGCGGCGTCTGCTGCAGGCTCGGCCTCGTCGCCCTCGTGCTCCTCGGCTTCGGCCTCGGCCTCGTCCTCCGCCACGACCGCCTCGATCTCGGCCTCGACCTGCGCCTGCTGCGCCTCCGCCTCGGCCTGGGCGGCGGCCTCGGCCTCCGCCTCGGCGGCGGCGATCGCGTCGAGCTCCTCCTGCGGCGGCAGCTCGCCGCCCTCGGGGACGACCGCGAGACGCAGCGTCGCCGTCACGTCGGCGAACAGCTCGACCGGAACCTCGTAGCGCCCGATGCGCTTGATCGAGTCCGGGAGGTCGAGCTTGCGCCGGTCGATCCGCACCCGCAGCGACTCCCAGGCGCGCTCGGCGACGTCCGTCGCCGTGACCGAGCCGAAGAGGGTGCCGGTCTCGCCCGCGGGGACGTCGAAGCGCAGCTCCTCGCCCTCGAGCCGCTGGGCGATCTCCTGTGCCTGCTCGAAGGTCTGCGCCTCGTGCCGCGCGCGCTTCGCCTCCACTTTCTGCAGCTCGGCAATCCTGGCCGGCGTCGCCGGCTCCGCGAGGCCGCGCGGGAGCAGGTAGTTGCGCGCGAAGCCGCGGGCGACGTCGACGACCTCGCCGCGCAGGCCGACCTTCTCGACGTCCTGTCGCAGGATCACGTCCATCGGCTCAGCCGGTCGAGTAGGGCAGAAGCGCCATCTCGCGCGCCCGTTTGACCGCGAGCGCGACCTGCCGCTGGTGCCGGCGGCAGGCCCCGGTGATGCGGCGCGAGCGGATCTTCCCCTTCTCGGAGACGTAGCGCCGGAGCTGGTTGATGTTCTTGTAGTCGACTTCCTGGATCTTCTCGCGGCAGAAGTAGCAGTTCCGCTTGCGGATCGGCCCACCGGGCGCCGGGCCACGCTTGCGCTGCTGTCGCTGGTCTCGCTGCGCCATCTAGAACGGGATGTCGTCGTCGGCGGCGGAGCCTGCGAAGTCGGCGTTCTCGGTCTGAGCGCCGCTCGGCACGAACTGCGGCTGGCCACCTTCGGCGTCCGGGCGACCGCCGAGGAACTGGACGCTGTCGGCGATGATCTCGACCGCCTGGCGCTTGGTGCCGTCCTGCGCGTCCCACTCGCGCCAGTCGAGGCGCCCGTCGACGCCGACGGGGCGGCCCTTCGCGAGGTACTGCGCGCAGCTCTCGCCCTGGTTGCCCCAGACGGTGACGTCGAAGTAGTTCGGCTTGTCGCCCCACTCGCCGGTCTGCGCGTCCTTCTGCCGCGTGTTGACGGCGAGGCGCAGCTTGCAGACGGCGGTGCCGCTCGGCGTGTGCCGCAGCTCGGGGTCCCTGGTCAGGTTCCCGACGAGGACGACGCGGTTGATGTTTGCCATTCTCTCTCTCCTCTCAGGCGGTGCTCTCGGTCTCCGAATCCTGCCGCGCGGCGGCGGTCGCCGCTACCGGCTCTTCCGGCGCCGGCTCGGGCGGGCGCGTCGAGGCGCCCTGCACCCGGCGCACGGCGAGGTTGCGCATGACGCCGTCGGTGATCTTCAGCACGCGGGAGATCTCCGCCAGGGTCGCCGGCTCGGCGGCGAAGGTCAGGAGGTGGTACGAGCCTTCGCCCTTGTGGTCGATCTCGTAGGCAAGACGGCGCCGGCCCCAGGGCTCGTGCGCCTCGAAGCGGCCGCCGTCGCGCTCGATCGCCTCGCGTGCGCGAGTCACGATCTGGGTCTGCCGCTCCTCGGGCAGCTCAGGATCGAGCATGAGCAGGATCTCGTAGTCGGTCACGCTCCCGATGCCTCCCTTCCTTCGGTCTCAGGCGGCCTCGCCGGCAGGCGCAGCTCGGGAGCGAACGGCGCGAGGCGAGGCAGGAAGGCGGGCAGTGTAGCATCGGCCGCGTGAGAGCCCGGACGGCGTGGCTGGCGGGCGCGGCGGGCACCGCGGTCGCGCTCTACCGCAAGCTCCGGCGCCAGGCGCCCCTCGAGCGGGCGCCTGCTGAGGATCCGCGAGCAGAGGGCCTCCGGCAGAGGCTCGAGGAGTCGCGGACGATCGCCGAGGAGCAGTACGAGGAGGCCGCTTCGCCGGAGGTTCCGGTTGACGCGGTCGCCTTGCCGGAGCCGGAGCCTCGACCGCAGCCGGAGCCGGAGCAGGAGCCGGGCGAGGTCGAGGACCGCCGCCGGGCCGTGCACGAGCGCGCGCGGGCCGCCGCCGACGAGATGCGCGGCGAACGCTCCGACGGCGAGTGAAGGACGCGCTCCTCCTCGTCGACGTCCTCGAAGCCGTCGCCGGCGCCCGGATCGAGCGCGCCTAGGGCGCGGCTCGGGCTAAGAGGCGACGAACGCCGCCACGCCGCGCGCCAGGCCTCGCGCGACCCGCTGCTGGTAGGCGCCGGTGTGCAGCCGCCGCGCCTCGGCCGGGTTCGAGAGAAACCCGGCCTCGACGAGAACAGCGGGCACGTCGGCCCAGTTGAAGCCGGTGAGATCCGAGCGCTGGACGAGGCCGCGATCGGCGGCGGCCGTCGACCGCACGACCGCCAGCTGCAGCGCCCGGCCCGCCCGCAGGCTGGGCCGGTAGATGTCGTCCGTCCAGCCTCGGTGCCAGGCCGGCACGAGCGTCGAGACGCCGTGCAGCGAACGGTCTGTCGAGCCGTCGGCGTGGATCCGGACCATCAGCGCCGCGTGCCGCCGGTTGCAGAACTTCGCCCGGGCGACGTTGCCGTCCCCGTTCCCGAGCTTGATCGTCGGCCCCGTGCGGGTCATCGCGACCCGGTAGCCCCGCGCCAGCAACAGCTTTCGCGTCCGCTTCGCGATCGCGAGCGCCACCGCGGCCTCGCCGGGCGCGCCGCCGCCGTCCTTGATCTTCGTCACCCTCGATCCCGGCCCCACCGGCTCGACCTGACGCCCGATCGCGGCCGGCGTGCCGTGCCCCGGGTCGAGGCAGATCAGCGCCGCGGCGGCAACGCCGGCGGCGCCGGCGATCACGAGAGCCGCTCAGCGAGATACGCGACCGCGAGCGGGTAGCGGTACTCGATCGCGGAGTGCGTCGCGTCGAAGAGCTCGAAGAAGTAGTCGGTCACGCCGGCGGCCTCGAGCTCGCGCCGGAAGGCCTCTGCGCCGAGGTCGAGGAAGAACTGGTCGCGCTTGCCGCAGTCGACGTAGATCGCGCGCAGCGAGCGCAGCGCGTCCGCGCGCTCGGGCGCCATCCGTACCGGATCCCACGCGAGCCAGCGCTCCCAAATCTCCGGCCGCAGCTTGCCCGTGTCCGTGTCATACGGCAGGTGCACCGTCCCGTCCTCGTCGGCCGAGTAGCAGGCGGCCATGCACCAGTCGTTGAGCAGGTGGTAGTCGCTGTCCTTGGAGAAGGCGGGCCGGCTGCGGAAGTCCTCCCAGAAGCGGTCGAACGATCCTTCGTAGCTGTCGCGCAGGACGCGAACCGAGCGGCGGAAGTCCGGCAGGTAGCACATCTCGAAGAGCGCGTCGCCCGCGTGGGTCGCAAGCCCGCCGAACACGTCGGGCCGCAGCATCGGTGTCACCATCGCGCCGTAGCCGCCGCTCGACTTGCCGGCGATGCCGCGATGCGCCGCCTCCGGGAGCGTGCGGTACTGCGCGTCCACCCACGGCACGAGCTCCTCGCAGAGGTACGTGTGGTAGCGCCCGGTTCCCGGCGAGTCGATGAACTGCGCGCCGCCGAGCGACGTCCAGGCGTCGACCCAGACGAGCAGGCACGGCGGAGACGCCTCGCGCGCGAACATCTCGTCGACCGCCTCGGGGAAGTTCTTGCGGAAGGCCGTCCGGTTGCGCCACATGTCCAGCTGGCCCGTCAGCCCCTGGATCACGTAAACCGAGGGGTACCGGCGCTCCGAGTCGTCGTCGTACCCGGGCGGCAGGTAGACCCAGAGCGGCCGGACGTGGGGGTCGCCGAGCGGGTTTCCCTTCAGGACCTCGCTCTCGAACGCATGCTCCTCGATGCGCCCCGCGAGCTCGTACGACCAGGGCTCCATGACCCGTGATGCTACGCGTGCGCCGGGGCGGGGGTGACGGGCAGGCCCTCGCGTTCGAGCAGCGCGCGCAGCATCTGCGCGTTCACGGGCGCCTGCGCCACCGTCGCTCCCTCCTCGGCCGGGCTTTCGAGGGTCGGCAGCCCGGGCATCGTCGAGCGGCCGTTGTTGTTGAACATCGCGTAGACGTTCTCGCTCCGGCCCGAGAGCTCCGCCAGCGGCCCGATCCATTCGCCGAGCTCCTCCTCGGAGTAGAGGTAGTCGAAGCGCTCGGCCGCGCTCTGCGTGCGCTTGTTCCAGGTGGCCGCGTTCCGGCCGTGGAAGCGGACGTAGGCGGTCGGCGTGGTCGTCGCGACCACCGTCGGCGAGACGTTGCGCCCACCCGTTCGCGGCGCATCGACGATGACGTACGTCATGTGGTGATTCTCGAGGAAGGCGAGCGTCTCGGTGCGATGCTCGTCGTCGAGCCAGCTCGCGTGCCGGAACTCGACCAGCATCTCGTCGCCGCCCAGCTGCTCCTGCGCCCACTCGAGGTAGTCGAGCGAAGCCGGCCTCGGGACGACGTAGGGCGGGAACTGCATCAGGATCCCTCCGAGCTTGCCGGAGCCGCGCAGCGGCTCGAGCGCCTCGTGAAAGCGGCGGAAGACCTCCGCGCGGAACTCGCGTGGGGGCCGGTCGACGCGGCCGCGATCGTCCAGCGGCGCCGCCTCGCGCAGGTCGGGCGGAAGCTGCTCGGCCTTGACCGGATGGCGCGTCATCACGCCGAAGGCCTTCACGTGCATGACGAACCCCTCGGGGGTGCGCTCGGCCCAGTTGCCGACCATGTGCTCGTCCGGGAGGCGGTAATACGTCGAGTTCGCCTCGACGGTGTCGAAGCGGTCGGTGTAGTAGCGGAGCCGCTCCTCCGCGCCCTTCACGCCCGGCGGGTAGAAGTGCTTCGTCAGCGACTCGTCGGCCCAGGAGCAGGTGCCGATCCGGATCGCCGCGGCCACGCTGCGATGGTACGCGGCGAGCGCGGAGCGTGGGCCGTTTCCTCGTTGGAGCAAGGGGTACGTGGCGTGTTCTGCTCCACCGAGGAAAGGGGTCACATGATTCTTCGCTACGACCGTATTGCCATGGAGTTGCCGCCGCCGTCGGATCCGGATCCCGCCGGTGCCGCGGCCGTTCAGGAGCTGATGGGCGGCAGGTTCGGCGAGATGTCGACGTTCCTGAACTACACCTTCCAGTCCTTCAACTTCCGTGGCCGCCAGGGCGCGCGGCCGTTCTACGACCTGGTGGCGAACATCGCCGCCGAAGAGTTCGGCCACGTCGAGCTGGTCGCGACCGCGATCAACACGATGCTCACCGGCGCGTCGCCGACTCCCAACGGGCGCTCGAAGACCGACGTTACGAAGAATCCGCTCGCAAAGGTCAAGGGCGTCGGCAACCCGCAGCACTTCCTCGCGGGCGGGCAGGGCGCACTGGCGCAGGACTCGAACGGGCGTCCCTGGAGCGGCGACTATGTC
>Ga0307320_10000230_pt1 | contig 20213 bp, 19 predicted proteins | sample ER_DNA_369_FD_194495 | JGI IMG/M metagenome (GOLD analysis project Ga0307320, IMG submission 194495) | Bulk soil microbial communities from the East River watershed near Crested Butte, Colorado, United States - ER_DNA_369 | ecosystem: Environmental > Terrestrial > Soil > Floodplain | place...
CCGGCGACCAGGCCCACCTTCGGGACGCGGAACACGGCACGGACCTCGGCCCGACCGAGCTGCGTCTCGCGCTCCTCGGGCTTGAGCATCCCGCCCAGGGCGCTGCGGATGTCATCGATCGCGTCGTAGATCACGCGGTACAGCCGGACGTCGACGCCTTCCCTCTCGGCGAGGTCGCGCGCCTGCACGTCGGGACGGACGTTGAACCCGACGACGATCGCCCGAGATGTCAGCGCCAGGTTGATGTCGCTCTCGGTGATCGCCCCGGCGGCGCTCCGGATCACGTTGATCCGCACCTCGTCCTGCGGCAACTTGGCGAGCGCGTCCACGAGCGCCCCGATCGAGCCCTGCACGTCCGCCTTCACGATCAGATTCAGCTCGGGGACCTCGTCGCGTTCGGCCTGCGCCATCAGCTCCTGCAGGGTCGGCGGGCGCGCCGTCACCATCTCGGCCGCCCGGAACTTGGCCTCGCGTTCCTGCACGATGTGGCGTGCCGCGCGTTCGTCCTCGACCTCGCGGATGTCGTCGCCCGCGTTGGGGGTCGCGGACCAGCCGAGGATCTGCACCGGCTTACTGGGACCGGCCTGCTTCACCTGCTGCCCGTTCTCGTCGAGCATCGCGCGGATCCTCGCCCACGACGTGCCCGAGACGACCGTGTCGCCGACGTCGAGCGTGCCTCGCTGAACGAGCACGCTCGCGACCGGCCCGCGGCCCTTGTCCAGGTGCGCCTCGAGCACGACCCCACGGGCGCGACCGACTGGGTCGCCCTTGAGCTCCTCGAGATCGGCCACCAGCAGGATCGTGTCGAGCAGGTTGTCCAGGTTGGTCCGCGCCTTGGCGGAGACGTCGACGAACTCGACCGTCCCGCCCCACTCCGACGGGACGAGCCCCTGCTCCACGAGCTGCTGCCGGACGCGAGCGGGGTCCGCCTCCGGCTTGTCGATCTTGTTCACGGCGACGAGGACCTGGACGCCGGCGGCCCTCGCGTGGTCGAGCGCCTCGATCGTCTGCGGCTTCACACCGTCGTCGGCGGCGACCACCAGGACGGCGATGTCGGTCACCTGCGCGCCCCGGGCACGCATCGCCGTGAACGCCTCGTGCCCCGGTGTGTCGATGAAGGTGACCTCGCGTCCGTTCGTGTGCACCTGGTACGCGCCGATGTGCTGCGTGATACCGCCGAACTCCTGGGAGACGACGTCGGTGCGCCGAATGGCATCGAGCAGCAGGGTCTTCCCGTGGTCGACGTGGCCCATGATCGTGACGACGGGCGCCCTGGGCTCGAGCCGGCTCTCGTCGACCTCCTCGTCCGGCTCCTCCTCCTCTTCGACCCCAACGATCTCGGCCTCGTACCCGAGCTCGGGGGCGAGCAGGCCGAGCGCGTCGTCGGACAACGACTGCGACGCCGTCGCCATGTCACCGAGCGAGAAGAGGATCTTCACGACCTCGGCGACGCCTCGGCCCGTCTTGTCCGCCACGTCCTGGGGGGTCGACCCGTGGACGAGCTTCAACGCCGGCAAAGAGGGGCCCGCGGGTTCGGGGGCCGGCGGGGGTTCGACGCTGGGAGCGGCCTCGGCCGCGGGCGTCGGGGGCTCAGGCTCGGCGACCGGGGCCGGCTTCGGAGCGGCCGGCGGCGTCTCGGGCTCGAGGACCTCCTTCCTCTTCCTCGCCCGCGACGTGGGAAGTGGTTCCTCGACCGCCTCCTTGATCTTGGCCTCGGGGACTGCCTTGCCCCCCGAGGCTCGGAGCCGGGGCACGGCCTGATCGGGGACCGACGAGGACGCCGTGAGGCCGTCGATCCCCATCTCCTTCAGCGACGCGAGCAGCTCCTTGCTCGCGACACCAAGCTCTTTGGCGAGTTCGTGAACCCTCAACGATCCAGCTCCCCCTCGATATCCGTCCTAAGCGTAGCGGCTCCGTACTCGTCCAGACCGGTCAGGAGCCCACGCGCGAGCGCTCCCCGCGACAGGGCGGCCTCCACGCACGAACGCCGGCGATGCACGTACGCCCCCCTGCCCGGTCCCGAACCGCCGGGGTCGAGGCGGATCGAGCCTGCCGCCCCAACGTTCAGTCGCAGAAGGTCCGCCTTGGGTGCACGCCCCCTGCACCCGACGCACGTCCGCACCGGAACGTGCGCCGCCACGGCTACGCCTCCGCCTTCTCCTCCGCCGGCTCGACCGCGTGGACCACCAGGGTCTCCCCCGCACCGTCGGTCGTCGCGGCCGGCTCACCGTCGACGGTACCTGCATCCGACCCGTCGTCGGGGGCGGCCGAGTCGCCCTCGGACACGGTTGGGGCCGGCTCGCCGTCGGGAGGCTCGACCTCGGCGGCCGGGACCGACACCACCGGTGCAACCACCGGCCGAGGTCCTCGCTGCTCGTCGGCGAACTGCGTCTCGCTCTTGATGTCGATCCGCCACCCGGTGAGTCGAGCGGCGAGCCGCGCGTTCTGCCCCTCTCGCCCGATCGCCAACGAGAGCTTGTAGTCCGGGACGATCACGAGCGCCGTCTGGGTCTCGGGGTCCACCCGCGCCTCGCGAACCTTCGCGGGTTGCAGCGCGTTCGCGACGAAGGTCGCGGGGTCCGAGCTCCAGGGCACGACGTCGATCTTCTCGCCGCGCAGCTCGGTCACCACGTTGCGGACGCGCGAGCCCTTCGGCCCGACGCACGCACCCACCGGGTCAACCGCCGGCTCGTTGGACGAGACCGCGATCTTCGAACGGTGCCCCGGCTCGCGAGCCACGGCCTTGATCTCGACGATCCCCTCGGCGATCTCGGGCACCTCGAGCTCGAACAGCTTCTTGAGGAGCCCCGGGTGCGTCCGGGAAACGACGATCTGCGGCCCCTTGCTCCCCTTGCGCACCTCGGTGATGTAGCCCTTGAGCCGCTCGCCGTTGCGGTAGGGCTCGCTCGGCACCTGCTCGGCCTGCGGGAGGAGCGCCTCCACCTTGCCGAGGTCGAGCAGCGTGTACCGTCGCTCCGACTGCTGGACGATGCCGGTCACGACGTCGCCCTCCCGGCCGGCGAACTCCTCGTACGTCATCTCGCGTTCGGCGTCGCGGAGCTTCTGGAAGATCACCTGCTTCGCCGTCTGCGCGCCGATGCGGCCCTTGAACTCGTCGGTGACCGGGACCTCCTGCTCGGACAGGACCTTGGTCTCGACGGTGGTCTCGCCCTCCTCGTCCTCGTGCTCGATCCGCTCGAGCTGCTGGATCCAGACGCGGAGGTCGCCGTTCTCCGGGTCGATCTTCGAGCGCACGCCGAAGGTCTCCTCGTCGAGCTCCGGGTGCTGCTGCTTCCACCACGACTTGTAGGCGGATGCCATCGCCTCCTCGAGGCCCTCGAGGATCGTCTCGAACGCGATCCCCTTCTCTCGCTCGAGCTCGCGCAGCGCCGCGATCATCTCTTGGTTCATGTCTTGCTCCCTACCTTCTTCCACTCGAAGACGGTTCTCGCCGAGGCGATGCCGTCGTAGGGGACGCGCAGCTCTCCACCCTCGGACGCGATGACGATCGCTTCCGCATCGGCCGAGACCAGCGCGCCCTCGTGGACCCTGCGACCGTTCACCGGCTCCACCGTCTTCACCCTCACCTGTTGTCCGACGCTCCGTTCGAAGTGCCGGGGCTCGCGGAGCGCCCGCTCGAGCCCGGGCGAGCTCACCTGGAGCTCGTACGGACGATCCTGCTCGAACCCCTCGAGGTCGAGCCGTCGTGACAGCCGCTGCGACGTCGCCGCGATCGTGTCCAGGTCGACGCCGCCCTCCTTGTCGACCCCACCCGCCCGGTCGACTCCGCCCGCCCGGTCGACTCCGCCATCCCGGTCGCCGCCCGCCTGGTCCACCGTCACCCGGAGGATCCGGCGACCGTCCTCCCGGCCGAAGAAGACCTCCCACAACTCCAGGCCGGCAGCCTCCACGACCGGCCGGACCAGATCGCCGACCTCGTTCTCGCGCACCCCGAACGACCCCCTCGAAACAAAAAGTGGGCGCGAGCCCACTTCCGGGTGACCTTCGCTTGCGTTTCTCCTGGTCAGTATACCCGACGCGGATGGCTCCCAGGCAGGGAGGCGTGCCTCAGAGCGCCCTGCGCTGCCCGTCCGGAGTGCTCCAGTGGTCCCGCGCGGCCATCCGGCGGACGAGGCGCGGGTCGTCCCAGGCTCGATGCAGCCGGATCCCGAGCTCGCGGCACACGGCCTCGATCTGCTCCACCGTCTCGAACTCGTCCCGCACCCACAGGCCCGTCACGTCGATGAGCACGAGGTCCCAGGTCCGCAGGCCGACGTGCTGCGCGACCGCCTCCACCTCCGGCCGCAACTTGACGAACTCCCGAAGACCGCTCGGCGCCCTCATCGACGCGCCCCCATTCTGCCCATCGTCCACCCTAGGGCGCGGTCGCGAGCAGGTCCATCGCGGCGCGGGCGGACTCGGCGAGGGGGGCCTTCGATCGCTCACCGGTCGCCCGCAGCTTGAGGTCGGCCGTCCCGGCCTCGACGCCCCGCTTCCCGATCACGACCTGGACCGGGCACCCGATCAGGTCGGCGTCGGCGAACTTCACGCCCGCGGTCTGGTCGCGGTCGTCGAGCGCGGCGTCCACGCCGGCGTCGAGCAGCTCCCGGTAGACGCGCTCGGCCTCGGCGACCACGCGTTCCTGGTCCCGGTTGGCGAGGACGACCACGACCTCGAACGGGGCGAGTGCCTTCGGCAGTCGGAGTCCCATCTCGTCGTGGAACTGCTCGACCGCGGCCGCCAGGATCCGCGAGATGCCGATCCCGTGGCACCCCATCTGGTACAGCCGCTCCGAGCCATCCTCGTCGACGAACGTGGCCTGAAGGGGAGCCGAGTAGCGCGTCCCCAGCTGGTAGATGTGGCCCACGACGATCGAACGACCGATCCGGAGCTCGCCACCATCGATCGGGCAGCGGTCGCCCTCGCGCAGGGCGATCACGTCCTCGTATCGATCGACGCGGAAGTCCCTCGTGACGTTCGCACCGGTGACGTGGTACTCCGCCTCGTTGGCCCCGGTCACCCAGTCGCCGCCGCCACGCACCGAGTGATCCGCGAGGATCGTCACGTTCTCCCCAAGGCCTTGCGGGCCGACGTAGCCCTTCGCGAACCCTCGGGCCGCGAAGTCGGCGTCCTCGAACCGACGGACCGGCGCCGGGAACAGCAGACGCTCGACCTTCGCCTCCTCCACCTCCCGGTCGCCGGGGAGTAGGACCGCGACGATCTTGCCGCCCGCATCGAACAGCATCGTCTTCAGCGTCCGGTCGGCCGGCACGTCGAGCAGCTGGGAAACCGCGTCGATCGTCGCCGCGTCGGGCGTGTGGACCTTCTCGAGCGGCGCCGCACCGTCCGCGGACGCGGGTTCGGGCGGGCGGGGGGTCGCAGCCTTCCAGTCGGCCAGGTAGTCGCCGTTCACGCACTCGACGAACAGGTCCTCGCCCACGTCCGCGCGCGCCATGAACTCGTGGTTCACGCCCCCGCCGATCTGTCCCGGCTCGGCCTCGACCACGATGTACGACAGACCGCACCGGTCGAACACCCTCCGGTACGCCGACAGCATGACGTCATAGGAGGCCGCCATGCCCTCCTCGTCCCGGTCGAACGTATAGGCGTCCTTCATCAGGAACTCGCGGGTGCGCAGGAGGCCGAAGCGGGGGCGGAACTCGTCACGGTACTTCCACTCGACCTGGTACAGGTTCACGGGAAGGTCCCTGTACGACGGAAGATCCCGGGCAACGAGCTCGGCCACGACCTCCTCTTGCGTGGGGCCGAGGAGTAGCTCCCGCTCGTGCCGGTCCCGGAGCCGAAAGAGCGTGTCGCCGTACAGGTCCCACCGGCCGGTCGCCTTCCACGGTTCGGCGGGCAGCAGGATCGGCATCCGGAACTCCTGCGCGCCCGACGCGTTCATCTCCTCGCGGACGATCCGTTCGATCTTGCGGATCGACCTGAGACCGAGCGGCAACGTGGTGTAGATGCCCGCGGCGACCTGACGCACGAACGCCGCGCGCAACAGGAGCCGATGCGACGCGATCTCCGCCTCGGCGGGATCGTCGCGCAGCGTCGGGGCGAATACGGCGGAGAGCCTCATGGAGGCTCAGGATACCGTCGCGATCGGGCCCTAGGTGTCGGTGACGACGCTGATGAACTGCTGCCACTGCGTCGCGGTTGACGCGTACTGATTGAAGGTCGCGACATTCTGACCGTCCAAGGGGTCGCGGTTGATGGCGGTGAAGTCACCCCAGCGCTCTGGCCCTTGGAGGGCGTCGTAGGTCGTCAACCCGGCGTGCACGAGGAGTTGCGTCGCGGCGGTCGAACCCGGCGGGATCGTGGCGACCCAGGCGGAGAGGAACTCCCCGTGCGGCGCGCTCCCCCGGCTGTAGTTCACGAAGAGCGTTCCGGTGGAGTCGGTCGCCACGGTGGGCCACCCCACATCCACCTCCGGCGCCCCGACGATCCCTCTGCGCGCCACCACGGTGTTCTTGAGCATCGCGGCAGGGTCGATCTCGTACCAGCGGACGGCAGCCTCGGGGTAGGCCCCGGTCACGGTGTCCGGCTGGAAGTTCCTGAAGACCGTGTGCGCGGTAAAGAGCTGATTGCGATCCGCGTCGTAGAAGGCATTGATGAAGCGGTGATCTCCCGCGTCCCACCAGAGATCGGCGTCGTTCGGATCACCTCCGCCCTGCGTCCCCAGTGGCGGGAACGATACCTTCCCTGTGCGCTTGGAAGCCCTCTTCAGGGCGAAGCCGGACGCCGTTGACTTGATGCGCCAGACCGTCAAGTAGTCGGCGTTCCCCTTCACGGGTTGGAAGGAGGTTAGCAGCTGCGGGCCCGGCGTCGCGCCCACGGTCTCGGCCGGCCGCAGCGTGAAGCCCTGGCGACCCCTGTCGTCCCGGGTCTTCGTTCCGGCGAACACCGTCGGCGTCGGCATCGGCTGGTTGCAGTCGTACAGCCCCACCTTGTCGATCGTCATCACCTGCGAGTACAGGAACCGAGCCGTACCGGTCGGGAAGGTGAACATGTTCGTGGTGATCGTCACGTGCGTCTCGTTGAAACCGATCCCCGGATAGTCGGCCCAGGCGGCAGTCGCCCCGGGGACCTGGTCCCCCTTGAACGACACCGCGCACCAGGTCGTGGGATCGCTCGCCGTCGCGTTCGGGATCGCGACGCTGATGATCCGAGACAGACGCGGCGAGTTCTCTTGCACCAGATACACGAGCACGAAGGTGTCGCGGTACGGGTCGTAGATCACCTTGGGGTCGAAGACGAACAAGCCGGTCGAGCTCACGTGAAGCTGGCTCAGCGGGATGGGCGCGACCACTTGGATGCCGTTTCGGTCATAGACGGCCATCTGGGTGTTGACGGCGGCGACGTAGAAGCCGTCGCCCAGGGCGCCGGTCGTGTCGGATGGCTTCGCGAAGGGATCGGCCAGCGCGTCGAACCCGGCTCCGACGAGGACCGGTGCCAGGGGGCTCGATGCGCCGGCCGCGCCGGGCGCCGAGAGGAATGGCCGAGCCTGCCGCCCGAACACATCGAACGACGTGGCCTTGCGGCTGGACACGCCCGCGTCCCTCCCGAACACGATCGCTCGGGTCGCGGTTCGGCCTTGCGGTCGCCCCTCACGCCGCGCGACGGCCGGCGAGGCGAGCATGCCGACGGCCGTCGCGAGACCGACCACGGCGCAGAGCAACCTGCTGGACGTTCGCATCCCCGGATCCCCCTTGCTCGGTGGCGCAACGCTACCCCACGTCCGCGAGTCGAGTCGACCCAAGGGCGACGGAGGGGGACCGATCTCGGCGGGTCGCGGGTAGGGTACGGCTGCTTCACACGCCGAACCAACCCGGCGAAGGAGATCACGTGAGGGTCCGGCCCGATCGAGGATCGTTCGAACGCTCGGCCCAGGGCTTCGCGCTCGCGCCCGTGTGGACCGAGCTGCTGGCCGACGTGTCCACGCCGGTCGGCGTCTTCCCCGCACTCGCGGGCGATGGGCCCGGCATCCTGCTCGAGAGCGTCGAGCGGTCCGAGCGCTGGGGGCGGTATTCGTTCGTCGCCGGCGATCCCGCCGCGATCGTCGTGCTCGACCGGGAGGGTCTCCGGATGCTCGACGCGACGGATCGACTGGCGGTCGAGATGCCGAACACCGGGGATGCGCGGGCCGATCTCGTCGCGTTGGCCTCGGCCCTGCGGGCGCCCCGGGTCGCCGACCTCCCCTCGCTCACCGGCGGCCTGATGGGGTTCCTCTCGTACGAGGCGGCGGGGCTCCTGGACGGGCACCCGTTCCCGAGCGGCGATGCCCTCGGGGCCCCGATCGCGCTGATGCTGGCGGACCGCGCCGTCGTGTTCGACCACTGGCGGCAGCGGCTGCTGCTGGTTGCGCACGTCACCCCCGACGCGTACGACGAGGGCGCGGAGGCGCTGGAGGACCTGGCCGAACGGCTCTCGGCCCCGAACGCTCCGTCGCCGGAGCCCCTGCCGGGAACCATGGCCGACGTCGACTCCATGGGAGTGCCCAACATGCCCGACGACCGCTACCGCGAGATCGTCCGGACGATGAAGGAGCACATCTCGGCAGGCGACATCTACCAGGGCGTGCCCTCACGCCGGCTCGGGTTCCCGTGCGCCGGCGGGGGGTTCCCCGTCTACCGGAGGCTCCGCGTCACGAACCCCGCCCCCTACATGTTCTTCGTCCGGATGCTGGGACTCGAGCTCGCCGGCTCGTCACCCGAACCACTGGTGCGCGTGGAGGGGCGGACGGTCACGAGCCGTCCGATCGCCGGCACGCGCCCGCGGGGCGAGACCGAGCTCCGGGACCGCCTGTACGAACACGAGCTGCTCGCCGACCCCAAGGAGCGCGCGGAGCACGCGATGCTCGTCGACCTCGCCCGAAACGACCTCGGCCGCGTCTGCACCCCGGGGACCGTCCGCCCGAGCGAGCTCCTGTCGGTCGAGCGCTTCTCGAAGGTCATGCACATCGTGAGCACGGTCGAGGGCGAGCTCGCCGAGGGCGCCCACCCGCTCGACGCGCTCGCGGTGACCTTTCCCGCGGGGACGGTCACGGGCGCGCCCAAGCGCCGCGCGATGGAGCTGATCGCCGAGCTCGAGCCGACCGCACGCGGTCCCTACGCGGGGGCGGTGGGCTACTGCACGTTCGCGGGCGACCTCGACTTCTGCATCACGATCCGGACGGCGGTGGTCGCCGACGGCGAGGCCTACGTGCAGACGGGTGCGGGGATCGTCGCCGACTCCGACCCGGACGTCGAGCTCGCCGAGACCAACGCCAAGGCCGCTGCCCTGCTGCCCGCGATCGTCGACGCGGAGGCAAGCGGCGCCGGGGAGGACCCGTGATCCTGGTCGTCGACCACTACGACTCGTTCACGTACAACCTCGTGCAGCTGCTCGAGACCCTGGGGGCGACGACCGAGGTCGTGAAGAGCGACGCCGAGACCGCGGACGCCCTCGTCGCGCGGCGGCCGGAGGCCGTCGTCCTGTCGCCGGGACCGGGCCGGCCCGAGGACGCGGGGTGTTTCACCGAGCTGCTGCGGATCCTCCCGGCGTCGACGCCGGTGCTCGGCGTGTGCCTCGGCCATCAGGCGATGGGCGTGGTCGCCGGCGCTCGCGTCGAACGTGCGACGCCGGTGCACGGCAAGGCGTCGCTCGTGTACCACGACGGCACCGGGATCTTCGCGGACGTCCCCAACCCGTTCGAGGCCGGCAGGTACCACTCGCTCGTCGTGACCCGGAAGGGATTCCCCGACGAGCTCGAGCTGACCGCGTGGAGCGACGACGACCTGGTCATGGCGGCCCGGCACCGGAGCCTGCCGAGGGTCGGGGTGCAGTTCCACCCGGAGTCGATCCTCACGCCCGACGGCCCCACGATCGTCCGGAACTTCCTGTCCATCGTCGGGTAGGTCCTCCAACGCGCCGAAGGCCGGAGCCATATCGGCTCCGGCCCGGGCGATGTCCCGCCTGCTAGGCGCCGAACCTGGGCCTCACCTCTCCGCCCGGCATCTTCACGAATCCGGCGGGGATCTTCTCCACGGTGGCGGTCTTGACCGTCTGGATCGGCGAGAACGGCCTCGGCTGGAGGCCCGCCTTGATCAGACCCGGGACTTGAGTCGCCGGCTCGAGCGCGGTGGACACCGCCTCGCCGGGCGAACGCGCGGGCGTCGTCGTGGTGCCGCCGGACCGGATCAGGGTCCCGGCCGCGATGGCCCCCGCGACCATGACGATCGCGAACAGCGTGATCCAGGCGGCCTTCGGGGCTCGCCTTCCTCCTCCGAGCGTCTCGATCCTGGTGGCCATCGACCTCGCCTCCTTCGGTTCGTCCCGGCCACCGTAGGCCGGCGAGGTGGGAGGTTTCGGTGCTGCGTGCTACCGGTCGGACGTGACCGCGGTCACCTGCACGCTTGCTTGCCACCGGGACGCGCGCCCTCGAGGGGCGTCGAGGGGGCGCGACCTACGTCGCGGCCTCAGCTTCGCGCGCGACCGCGATCTTGCGGGCCTCCTCGATGACCCGCTCGACGAACCGGTCCTCGGGGATCTTGTCGACCACCTCACCCTTGACGATGAGGAACCCCTGGCCCTTGCCGGCCGCGATCCCCAGATCGGCTTCCCGAGCCTCGCCCGGCCCGTTCACGACGCAGCCCATCACGGCGACGCGGATGGGGACCTTCAGCCCCTCGCGTTCGATCGCCTGCTGCACCTGCTTGGTCAGGCCGAGGACGTCGACCTCCGCCCGCCCGCAGGAGGGACACGCCACGAGGTCGAGCCCGCGCTTGCGCAGGCCGAGCGACTGCAGGATCCACGTCCCGACCTTGACCTCTTCGACCGGGTCGTCCGTGAGCGAGACGCGGATCGTGTCCCCGATCCCCTCCGAGAGCAGCGTGCCGATCCCCACCGCGCTCTTGACACCCCCGGCCGGCATCGGGCCGGCCTCGGTGACGCCCAGATGCAACGGATAGTCGCAGGCCTCCGCGAGCAACCGGTACGCCTGGATCATGACGCCGGCGTTCGAGTGCTTGACCGAGATCTTGATGTCGGAGAAGTCCTCCTCCTCGAGGATCCTTGCCTCGCCGAGCGCGCTCTCCACCAGCGCGGCCGCCGTCGGAGCGCCGTGCCTGGCCAGCACGTCCTTCTCGAGTGACCCCGCGTTCACGCCGATGCGGATCGGTACGCTCCGAGCCCTTGCCTCGCGCGCGATCAGCCGCACCTTGTCCTGATACTTGATGTTGCCCGGGTTGATGCGGAGCCCCTGGATCCCGGCTTCGAGCGCCGCCATCGCGTACTTCCACTGGAAATGGATGTCGGCGACCACGGGAACGGTCGACTTGGCCGCGATCGCCGTCAGGGCCTCGGCGTCCTCCCAGTGCGGCACGGCCACCCGGACGATGTCGACCCCGGCCGCGACCAGCGAGGCGATCTGCTGCAGGGTGGCGTTGATGTCGGCGGTCTTGGTCGTGGTCATCGACTGGACGCGGATCGGTGCGTCGCCGCCGATCGTGACGTCGCCCACCCGCACCTGGCGGCTCTTCCTGCGTTCGGTCAGCACGGTTCCAGTCTCCCATTCCTCCCGGGGGCGACCGCTCGCGCATCCGCGCTCGCTCCTGGAGGCCCTCGCACCCCGCCCCGCCTACTCGCCGAACACGTGGAAGACGACCTGCCGGTCCTTGGGTTCGTCCATCTCGAACAGGATCAGCCGCTGCCACCGCCCCAGCATCGCCGTGCCGCCCGCAACGGGGATCGCGTGGGAGGTGGCCGAGAGCAGCATCGCCTTCACGTGCGCGGGGCCGTTCCGGCGTTCGTGGGACTCGTCCAGGTTCTGCGTGCGGCGCGCCGCGTCGTCGTGGGCGTAGTAGGCGTCGTCGGGAACCAGGCCCAGCATCCTGGCCCGGAAGTCCTCGAGCGCGCCGTCCTCCCACTCGTTGACGATCAGCGCGCACGTCGTGTGGGCGCAGAAGGCAACGACCGATCCATCGGTGACGCCCGAGTCCTTGATCGCACGCTCGAGCTCCTCCGTGAGGTCGAGGAAGGCGTAGCGCTCCGGGGCGGCGACGTCGATGGTCGTGGTAGCGGATGTCATCCGTTCCTCCTTGTCTCCTTCGAGGGGACGGCGCTCGGGCGCTCCCCGCCCGGCCCACCGGACGCCGAGGCGACCGGCAGCTCGAACGTGAAGGCGCTCCCGCGGCCTGGCTCGCTGTCGGCCCAGATCCGCCCGCCGTGCGCCTCGACCACCGAACGCGCGATAGCGAGCCCGATCCCGGTCCCGCCGTCGTCGCGCGAACGCGACTCGTCCACCCGGTAGAAGCGCTCGAACACGTGGGGCAGGTGCTCGGCCGGGATACCCGGGCCCGTGTCGGCGACGACCACGTCGATCGAACCGTTGTGGCTCGACGCGGTGACCGACACGCGCCCGCCGGTCGGCGTGAGCCGCACCGCGTTGTCGAGCAGGTTGAACAGCACCTGATGGACCCGCTCGCGATCGGCGAAGACCGGCGGCAGGTCTCCAGGCAGGTCGTCATCCAGGGTCACGCCCGGGTCGGGCCGGGCGACCTGGATCTCGGAGAACACCTGCGACACGAGCGGCGCGAGCTCGACCCGCTCGCGCTCGAGCGGCACGTCGCCCGACTCGAGCCGAGATAGGTCGAGGAGCTGGTCCACGAGGCGTCCCAGCCGCTCGGATTGCACGAGCATGATCTGCAGCGTCTCGGGGTCGGGCCGCTCGACGCCGTCAAGCAGGTTCTCCAGGTGCGCCCGCAGCGCCGAGATCGGGGTCTTGAGCTCGTGCGACACGTTCGCCACGAGCTCGCGGCGCAGGAGCTCGAGCCCCTCGAGCTCGGTGCTCATCCGGTTGAACGCCTCGGCGAGCCTGCCGACCTCGTCGCGCGAGTCCGTGTGAATCCGTTGCGAGTAGTCGCCGGTCTCCATACGACGGGCGGCCCGCGCCATATCGCGGAGCGGCTGCGTCATCCCCCGTGCGACCCATCGAGCGATCACGAGCGCGATGCCCGCGCCGAGCGCACCAGCGAGCAGGAGCTCCCACCAGTGCGCGCCGATCGTGAAGACCTCGAATCCCACCCCGAGGATCAGATAGACGAGCAGGAGGGTCATCCCGACGGCGAACACGATGACCGATCCGAGCTTCGAACGGATCGTGGGCAGCCGCTGCAGGAGCGTCATGGCCGGTTCACCCGTCCCCGAACGCGTAGCCGACGCCGTGGACCGTGCGAACGAACCTCGGCTCGGCGCCATCCTCGCCCAGCTTCCGGCGGATGCGCGCCACGTGCGAATCGACGACGCGTCCACCCGCGTAGTCGCGGTAGCCCCAGACGCGATCCATCAGCTGCTCGCGGCTGAGGACGACGCCGGGCTCGCGGGCGAGCGCGAGCAGGATCTCGAACTCGAGCGGGGTGAGCTGCACCTCCTCGCCGTCCACGCTCACCTTGCGCCTGGCGGGGTCGACGGAGAGCCCGCCGTGGTCGATCGGCTCGGTCGCGGGCGGCGAGGTGATGCGTTCGACGCGTCGCAGGATCGCTCTGACCCGGACCGTCAGCTCTCGGAGGCTGAAGGGCTTCGTCAGGTAGTCGTCCGCCCCCACCGCGAACCCGGCCACCTTGTCGGCCTCCTCGGTCCGAGCCGTCAGCATCAGGACGGGTACCCAGCGTCCGGCCTGGAGCCTCCGGCACACCTCGAGACCGTCCATCCCGGGGAGCATCAGGTCCAGCACGACCAGGTCGGGTTCCTCGGCACTCGCCAGCTCCAATGCCTGCGGGCCGTCGGCCGCGACCAGCACCCGGAACCCCTCGCTCGAGAGCCGGGCGCGGACGGCTTCTGCGATCGCGGTCTCGTCGTCCACCACCAGGACGGTCTGCTCGGTCACCGGCCCATCGTAGCCGCAGGGCATGCGGGGACTTCCGGGACGGTATTGAGAAATCGTGGCGCCGACCGTTTCGCGACCGATGGCGTAGCACGAACGCCCCAGCGCGGAAGAACGGCCTAGACGTTGGGTGGCTTCACGAGGTCCACGTAGACCACGGCCACCGTGAAGACGATGAAGAACGCGGCGACCGCGGCCGAGACGGGGATGACCTTTCGCATGTCGACCGGGCGACCCCGGATCTTCTCGATCGCGAGGACCGCGAGGTGCCCACCGTCGAACGGCGGCAGCGGGAGCAGGTTCAGCAGACCGACGAACACGTTCACGGCGCCGAACAGCAGCAGCAGGTCCCCGAACCGGTCGTCGGACGCGAGGCTCCCGGCGACTCGACCGATGCCGACCACGCTGGCGGGGTCCTCGGCCCTTCGAGGTTCGTCGGTGAACACGAGGGTGGCGAGGCGCCCGATCCCCTCGGGTCCGAAGATCCGAGCCACGCCGCGAACGGTCCCCACGATGTTGTCACCGACGAGGTCGCCCGCGCCGGTGACCGAGCCGAGGACGCCCGCCGTGTCCCGCACACCGGGACCCAGCTCCACGCCGATCCTGCCGATCTGCTCGCCATCCACCTCGGACAGCACCGGCTCGAGCGTCACGGTGACCGTGCGTCCATCGCGAAGGACCTTGATGGTCATCGGCTCCCCGACGTGTCGCTGGGTGGAGGCGATGAGCTGGTCGGTCGTTGGAGCCCGGATCTCGTCGACCGCGACGATCCGATCACCGGCCCGCAGCCCGGCAGCGAAGGCCGGCCCTGGGGCACCGTCGAGTGTCCGAGGGACCATCACCACCAGCGGGCTCGTGAGGGTCGGCTGTCCGACGAAACCCAGCCACAGCGCGAAGCACATGAACGCGAGGACGAAATGTGTCGCCGGCCCCGCGAGGATCACGAGGGAACGCTGCCAGATCGGCTTGGCGCCGAACGTCCTCGGATAGTCCTCCGACGAGATCGTCTCGTACGGGTTCATCCCCGCGATCTTCACGTAGCCGCCGGCGGGGATCGCCTTGAGGCCCACCTCGGTCTCTCCGCGCATCCGGGACCAGAGTCTCGGACCGAAGCCGACGAAGAACTCGGTCACCTTGATCCCGAACGCCCGCGCGACCGCGAAGTGCGCGGCCTCGTGGATCACGATCACCAGGATCAGGGCGAAGAAGAAGGCACCGATGCCGAGCGCAGCCACGGGGCGACCGTCCTACCGTGCCTCGATGATCTCGGCGGCACGCCGTCGGGCCCAGGTGTCCGCCCGCTCGAGGTTCACCACCGAGACCACGCTCGAGGGCGCCTCGTGCTCGTCGACGACGGCCGTGACGACCTCGACGATGCGCGTGAGCGGGATCTTGCCCTCGAGGAAGGCCATGACCGCGACCTCGTTGGCCGCGCTCATGACCGCGGGGAAGGTCAGAGCGAGCTCGCCGACGCGATAGGACAGGTCGATCGCCGGGAACGCCTCCCGATCGACCGGCTCGAACGTCAGGCGGCTGTCGGCGAGCGGGACGGGGCCGACGCCCGTCGGGAGCCGCTCGGGCCATGCGAGCGCGAGCTGGATGGGCAGCCGCATGTCCGGGACCGCGAACTGAGCGGTCATCGACCCGTCCCGGAACTCCGCGAGCGCGTGCACGAGGCCCTCCGGGTGGATCACGGCATGGATCTGCGAATACTCCAGCCCGAACAGGTAGTGCGCCTCGATCACCTCGAGGCCCTTGTTCATCAGCGTGGCCGAGTCGATGGTGATCTTCGGCCCCATCTGCCAGACGGGGTGCGCGAGCGCATCCTTCACGGAAGCCTTGGCGAGCTCCCCGTGAGTCCAGCCTCTGAACGGACCGCCCGACCCGGTCAGGATCACGCGCTTCAGGTCCTCGCGGCGCTCCCCACGCAGGCACTGGGCGAGCGCGGCATGCTCCGAGTCGACCGGGATCAGCCGCTCCGGTTCACCCTTGATCAGGTCGACGACGAGGTCGCCACCGACGACCAGGCTCTCCTTGTTGGCGAGGGCGAGCAGCTTGCCTGCCTGCAGGGTCGCGAGCGTGGGCGCCAGGCCGGCCGACCCCACCAGCGCGTTCAGCACCATGTCGGCCTCGGAGTCTCGCGCCAGACTCTCGGCCGCCTCGGGCCCCACATGGACCTCGACGCCCCTGATCCCACGGAGCTTCTCCTCGAGGTCGACGGCCGCCTCGTCGTTCGCGATGGCCACGTGCGGCGGGAGGAACTCGCGGATCTGCCCGACCAGGAGCTCCTGGTTGGTGCCCGCGGACAGGCCGAGCACCTTGAACCGGTCGGGGTTGTGCCGCACGACGTCGAGCGCCTGCGTCCCCACCGATCCGGTCGAGCCGAGGATCACCAGCGAGCGCATCGCCTCAACGATACCCCGCGGTGCCCACAAACCGGGGATGGGCCGCTGACCCTCGGTGAGGCCACGGTCACGCCACGGTGAGGCCACGGTGAGGCCACGGTGAGAGAGGTCTCAGAGCAGGATCAGGCGAAGGTAGATGAAGGCGGCGGGGGCCACGAACAGCACGGAGTCGATCCGGTCCAGCACGCCTCCGTGACCGGGAAGGATCCCGCCCATGTCCTTGATCTCGAGGTCCCGTTTGATCAGCGATTCGGCCAGGTCGCCGAGCGGCGCGAACAGCGCAACCACGACGGCCAGGCCGACCGAACGCCCGACCGTGTCGAGCAGCGAGACCGACGAGCCCACGACGCCCACGGCGACCGCGATCACCACGAGCGTGGCGCCGATCGCCCCCTCCCACGACTTCTTCGGGCTGATGGTCGGCGCGAGCGGGCGGCTCCCCCAGAAGTAGCCGACCCCGAACGCCGCCGTGTCGTAGACGAACGTGAGCCCGATGATCGAGAGCGTCAGCCCCTCGCCGTCGGGGAGCTTGAGGACGGCGAGCGCGTAGGCCGCGAGCAACGGGATGTACGCGATGCCGAAGATCGTGATCGCGATGTTCGACACGACGTTGCGCCGGTGTTGAGGCGGAACGGTCATGTACCAGAGGAAGGTCGCGAACAGGGACAGCGCCATGATCGCGAGCATCGCGTTCTCGCCGCGGTAGTAGCCGGCCCCGAGGACGAGCGCACCGGAGACGAGCCCGAGCGCCGTCGCCGGCTGGAAGTGCCGCTTCTGCATCGCGAGGTAGAACTCCCCGAGCGCGAACAGCACGACGATGCCCGCGAAGATCGCGAACGCCCCCGGCCCGATCAGGATCGCGCCGACGGCCAGGCCCGCGAGGACCAGACCGGTGAGGAACGCCGTCGGGACGTCCCGGCCGGCCCCGCCCCGTTCGGTTTCGGCGCCGACCTCGATCGCGGTCGGTTCCTGCCAGCTCGGCCCGCCGAATCCTTCGGCCCCGACCCGGACGGTGCGCGAGGCCTCGGGCGCGTCCGCCGCGCCCTCCTCGCCGAGGAGCTGGGCGATCGCGACCTCCTCGGTGGGCTGTGGCGCCGGAGCCTCCGGCTCGACCCGCACCTCGTCCCGGACGGACTCGGCGAAGTGGTCGGCCGCGGCCTCGACGGCCTCGATGTCCGGCGCGTCCTCGAGTCTCTCCACCACGACCTCGACCGACTCCGTCTCCTCGATCAGCTCGGCGATACCCGGCTCGTCGCCGGGGAGATCGACGTACCCTCTCGAGCCGGCCTCGACCTCCTCGACGTCGTCTCCCTCCGCCGCGGCCCCGAACAGGAACGAGCCGGCCTCGCCCTGCTCCCCCTCGACATCGGCCTCGGGCGGCGACTCCTGGGTCGCGAACCGATCCTCGCCGACGGGCGGTTCGCCGACGCCGGGCTCGGCAGACACCGCCTCCTCGTCCACGGTTTCCGCGGATTCGCTCTCCGGCCGATCGGGGTCCCCGCGCGACGGCTCGTCGCGGCGCTCCGCGCCCGCCGCCCGCTCCGGAATCTTGCCCTCGGACGACTCGGGCCAGTCGACGTCCTGGATCGGCGCGAAAAACTTGTCGAGATCCTCGAAGAGGTCCTCGCCTTCGCCGTCCCGTTCCTCGTCATCCGGCACGCTCAGATCTCCTTGAGCTCGGCGTCCTTGTGGGCCACGACCTCGTCGATGTCCGAGATGTGCTTGTCCGTGAGCTTCTGAAGCTCCTTCTCAGAGCGCACGAGGTCATCCTCCGAGATGCCACCGTCTCGCTCAAGTCTCTCGAGCTCTTCCTTGGAGTGCCGCCGGATGTTCCGAACGGCAACCCTTCCTTCCTCGCCGCGGTGATGCACCAGCTTGATCAGCTCCTTGCGGCGCTCCTCGGTCAGGGGCGGGAAGCTCAGCCGGATCACGGTGCCGTCGTTGCCCGGAGTGATCCCCAGGTCGCTGCCCATGATGGCCTTCTCCATCGCGGCGATCGCGTTCCGGTCGAACGGCGAGATCACCAGGGTCCGCGGCTCGGGCACCGAGAACGACGCCAGCTGCTGGATCGGCACCGGCGTGCCGTAGTAGTCCACGACCACCCGCTGCAGCAACGCGGGGGTCGCGCGTCCCGTCCGGACCCCGGCGAGCTCGTCCTTCAGCACCGAGATCGCCTTGTCCATCTTCTCGGTGGCCGCCTTCAGCGCGGAGTCGACCGTCATCGGACACCACCGTGTACCAGCGTCCCGATCGGCTCGCCGGAGACCGCTCGACGGATGTTCCCCTCCGATCGGAAATCGAACACGATGATCGGCAGGCCGTTCTCCATGCAGAGGCTGATCGCCGTGGCGTCCATCACCTGGTACCCCTCGCGGAGCACGTCGAGGTACTCGATCGTCTCGAACCGCTCCGCCGTGGGGTCCTCGTGCGGGTCCGCGGTATACACGCCGTCGACCTTGGTCCCCTTCAGGATCGCCTGCGCCCCGATCTCGAGCGCACGTTGGGCGGCGGTCGTATCCGTCGAGAAGTACGGCGCGCCGATCCCGGCGGCGAACACGACGACCCGACCCTTCTCCAGATGCCTGATCGCGCGGAGGGGGATGTACGGCTCGGCGATCTGCGCCATGTGGATCGCGGTCTGGACCCGGGTCGGCACGTGGATCTTCTCGAGCGCGTCTTGCAGCGCGAGGGCGTTCATCACGGTGGCGAGCATGCCCATGTAGTCCGCGCGGGAGCGATCGATCCCCGGCGCCTGGCGCCCCCGGAAGATGTTGCCGCCGCCGACGACGACAGCGCATTGCACCCCGAGGTCCACCACGTCGGCGAGCTCGCGCGCGAGCAGGCCCGTGGACGCCGTCGAGATGCCGTATCCGGTGTCCGCCGGGGCGAAGGCGTCCCCCGAGAGCTTGAGCAGCACACGGTGGTAGAGCGGCCGGACGGCCTCCTGCGCGCCTTCCCCCTCCGGCATGACGTCCACCCTACCCGGTCTCCTCGCCGAGCCGATACCGGACGAACCGGCGCACGGCCACCTTCTCCCCGACCTTGGACGACATCTCGTCGAGGAGCTGCTGGATCGTCTTCGAGTCGTCCTTCACGTACGGTTGGTCGAGCAGGACCGTCTCCGCGTAGAAGGTCTTCAGCTTGCCCTCGACGATCTTGGGGACCACCTGATCGGGCTTGCCCATCTCCCGAGCCTGCGCCTCGAAGATGCGTCGCTCGGACGCGAGCTCCTCCGGGGCGACGTCGTCACGGCTCAGGTACCTGGGCGCCGAGGGGCTCGCGATGTGGAGCGCCAGGTCCTTGGCGAGCTGCTTGAAGTCGTTCGTGTTGGCGACGAAGTCCGTCTCGCAGTTGACCTCCACCATCGCCCCGACCGTGTTGTTGAAGTGGATGTAGGCCTCGATGAGCCCCTGGTTCGCCGAGCGACCCGCCCGACCGGCGGCGGACGCGAGCCCCTTCGTCCGCAGGATCTCCTCCGCCTTGTCGAGATCGCCATCCGCCTCCTGGAGCGCCTTCTTGCACTCCATCATGCCGGCCCCGGTGCGATCACGGAGCTCCTTCACCATCCGCGCGTTGATCTCCGCCATCCGCGTCAGCCTTCCTTCGGCTCGGCCTCGGAGCCCGGGACCGGATCGGGGACGATCGGCTCGGACCCCGCGGCGGCCTCGGCGGCCGGAGCGGGTTCAGGGGCAGGGGCGGGATCGGAAATCGGAGCGGGCGCGGCCGTCGGCTTCGGGGCCGGGGCGGGCTCCGGCTCGATCTCGGGACCGGTCGCGCGCGTCACGAGGGCCTCGCGGCCCTCTTGCCGTCCCTCGGCGAGGGCATCCGCGATCAGCCGGGTGACGAGCGAGACCGATCGGATCGCGTCGTCGTTGCCCGGGATCACGAAGTCCACCTCGTCCGGATCGCAGTTCGTGTCCACGATCGCGATGACCGAGATG
>Ga0307320_10000234_pt1 | contig 20151 bp, 21 predicted proteins | sample ER_DNA_369_FD_194495 | JGI IMG/M metagenome (GOLD analysis project Ga0307320, IMG submission 194495) | Bulk soil microbial communities from the East River watershed near Crested Butte, Colorado, United States - ER_DNA_369 | ecosystem: Environmental > Terrestrial > Soil > Floodplain | place...
AGCGGCTCGTCCAGCAGGAGGACCTGCGGCTCGCGCGCCAGTGCACGGGCGAGGGCGACCCGCTGCCGCTCGCCGCCGGAGATCTCCGCGGGCCTCGCCTCGGCGAGGTCTCGGATCGAGAACCGCTCGAGCAGCTCGTCGACGCGCCGGACTCCGCCGAACGCGACGTTCCGCCGCACCGACAGGTGCGGGAAGAGCGCGTAGTCCTGGAACACGTAGCCAACGGCGCGCGCCTCGGGCGGCCGGTCGACCTTCCCCTCCGTGTCCAGCCAGACCTCCTCGCCGAGCGCGATCCACCCCCGGTCGGGGCGCACGAGCCCGGCGATCGCCCGCAGCACGCTCGTCTTGCCGGCGCCGGAAGGGCCGACGAGCGCCACGGTCTCGCGGCCGACCTCGAGCGCTAGGTCGACGCGGAGCGCGCGAAGAGCGAGGGAGATGTCGAGCGCGAGCCGGTCCACAACGGAAGCACCTTGACGGCGAGGAGTAGTCCGCCGCTGGCGACGACGAGCACCGCGCTGATCGCCAGTGCCGTGTCGAGGTTGACGTCGAACTCCTGGTAGATCGCCAGCGAGACGGTCTGTGTCACGCCCTGGAGGCTGCCGGCGAACATGATCGTCGCGCCGAACTCGCCGAGCCCGCGCGCGAACGCGAGCACGGCGCCCGCCCCGAGGCCCCTGCCGGCGAGCGGCAGCGCCACGCGCCAGAAAGTCCTTGCCGGGCCGGCGCCCAGGGTCCTCGAGGCGTCGAGCATCGTCGCGTCGACGGCCTCGAACGCGGCGATCGCCTGGCGGACGTAGAACGGGCTCGCGACGAACGTGATCGCCATCACCACCGCGGCCTGCGTGAAGCCGACCGAGATCCCGAGCGTCTCCAGTTCGCCGCCGAGCAGACCCATCCGCCCGAACGCCGCGAGGAGCCCGATTCCCGCAACCGCCGGCGGCAGCACGAGCGGTAGCTCGAGGATCGTGACGACGAGCGCGTGCCCGGGGAACCGCCGCGTGGCCAGGAAGTACGCCGCCGGCGTGCCGACCCCGAGGATCAGCGCCATCGAGAACACGTTCGTCTTCAGCGTCACTCGGAAGGCGTCCCGGGCGACGTCGCTCCGCAGCCCGTCGACGAGCCCCCGCAGCCCCACCTGCGAGAAGATCGCGACGATCGGGAGCAGCAGGAACGCGATCGCGACTGCCAGAGCGAGGACGAGCAGCGCCGTGAACGCCGGCCGAGCCGTCACTTCACGATGAAGCCCGCGCGGCGCAACAGCAGGCGCGCCCGTGCAGTCCGCGTCAAGGTCCGGATCCAGCCGCGCGCGGCCGCCCCGTGGCGGCTCGAACGCACGACGGCGATCTCGTAGCGAACCTCGGGCTGCCCACGGGCCGGAATCCGGATCGCCTTCAGCCGACCACCGGCCGCCCGGACGTCGGTCCGGTAGACGAAGCCAGCGTCCGCCTCGCCGAGGGCGAGCTTCCCGACGATGCTCTTCACGTCCGGCTCCTCGCTCACGACCTTCGAGAGCACGTCCGTGAGGCCGAGCTTCTGCAGAACCTTCCGCGTGTAGGCGCCGATCGGGACCGCCGCCGTCCCGATCACCAGCTTGACGTTTCGCCCTCGCAGGTCGAAGACGCTCCCGAGCCCGGCCGGATTCGACTGTGGAACCGCCAGCACGAGCGCGTTCGAGGCAAACGTCCGCGGCTTTTCGACCAGGCGCTTCCGGTAGAGCCGCTGGGTGAACGTCGGCGATGCGGAGGCGAAGAGGTCGGCCGGTGCCCCCTGTTCGAGCTGCAGTGCCAGCTGGTTCGAGCCGGCGAAGCTGTACGCGGCCCGTCGGTCGATCCGCGGAAAGACCTCCGTCAGCGACGACGCCGCGAGGATCGTCAGCCTCGGACTTGCCGCAGGCCGCGCCTGCGCGAGGTGCGGCAGCCCCACCACGAGCAGGGCGCCGACGACCACGACGAGCCGACGCATCAGTCTCCCCGCACCATCACAGACGTCGCCTTGACCAGGGCCGTTGCCGCCATCCCCTTGCGGAGCCCGAGGTCCTCGACGGCGTCGCGCGTGATGATCGCCAGGATCCGCGTCGGCTCGGTGACGTCGAGCTCCACCTGGGCGAGCAATCCGTCGAGCTTGACGTCGCGGACGACGCCGTGGAAGCGGTTCCGCGCGCTGACGTCCGCCTGCTCGGCTCCCCGGAGCCGTGCGACCTCGCCCGCCGGGACGAGGCGCCGGTTCGCCGCATCGCGCCGCGTCCGGATCCGCCCGGCGCGATCCCACCGGCGGAGCGTGTCGAGGCTGATCCCGAGCGCCCGGGCCGCCTCGGCGGCCGAGTAGACGTCCTTGTCCTGCATAGGCGTTGCCTATGTGACCCTACACCGCCGCGCCAGATAATGTCGGTACCGGTGGACGACCGGGCGCCGACCTGGGGGATCGAGCCCGTTCCGGAGCGACTGCGGACGCTCGGCGTCGCCGATCTCACGGTCCTCTGGGGCAACCTCGGCGTCTCCCTGCTCGTGCTCGTGATCGGCGCGCTGCTCGTGCCCGCGCTCAGCCTCCGGGACGCGCTGCTCGCGATCCTCGTCGGCGGGGTGATCGGCAACGCGATGGTCGGCGCGGCCGGGCTGATCGGCGCCGACGCCCGCGTTCCCGGCATGGTGCTCCTCCGCGCGCCGCTCGGCCGCCGCGGCTCCTACATCCCGACGGCGCTGAACGCCCTCCAGTGCCTGGGCTGGGCGACATTCGAGCTGATCATCATCGCCGCCGCCTCGAGCGCCCTCTCCGACCGGCTCTTCGGCTTCGAGGCGAGGTGGCTCTGGACGATCCTCTTCGGCGTCCTCGCCGCCGTCTTCGCGCTCCTCGGGCCGATCGGCTTCGTCCGGCGGGTGCTTCGCAAGTACGCGGTCTGGGCGGTGCTGGCCTCGCTCGTCTACCTGACCTGGTGGGCGTTCTCGCACGCCGACCTCCACGCCCTCTGGAACGCACCCGGGCAGGGCGGCACGAGCGTCTGGCTGGGCATCGACCTCGTGATCGCGATCACGGTGTCGTGGGTTCCGCTCGTGGCCGACTACACCCGGTTCGCCACCGACCGCTCCGGCGCGTTCTGGGGCACGGGGGTGGGCTACTTCCTGGGCGGCACGTGGATGCTCGTCCTCGGCGTCGTGCTCGTCCTCGACCGGAACCTGACCGACCCCGTCGACATCCCGCCCGCCGTCGCCGCCGCCGGCCTCGCCGCGGCGCTGGCCCTCTTCGCGGTCACCTTCGACGAAACCGACGAGGCCTTCGCGAACGTCTACTCCGCGGCCGTCTCGATCCAGAACATCGTTCCGAAGGTCGAGCAGGACGCGCTCGTCCTGGCCCTCGCGGGCCTCTCCACCCTCGGCGCGCTCCTGATCGAGCTGCGCAACTACGAGTCGTTCCTGCTCCTGCTGGGGTCGTTCTTCGTGCCACTCTTCGGGGTGCTGCTCGCCGACTGGCTCGTCTCCGGCGCCCGCTACACACGGCAGCAGATCTTCGAGGCGCCGGCCTGGCGTCCCGAGCTGCTCGGCGCCTGGCTCGTCGGCTTCTTCGTCTACCACTGGCTCCACGAACCGCCGCTCGGCCCATCGTGGTGGGTCGACCTCGTCGAGCGGTCGAATCCGCAGAACCTCGGCCTCGGCGCCTCCCTGCCGAGCTTCGCGGCCTCCTTCGTCCTCGGCCTCGCCCTGAGCTCACTCGGCTCGCGGTTGCCGCAGACTGCTTCCAGGTGGTAAACCCCGCCCCAGCGCGTGGCTGAGGTCGAATTCTCGGATGTCGCCAAGGTCTACCCGGACGGGACCCGGGCTGTCTCCGACCTGAACCTCCGCACCCAGGACGGCGAGTTCATGGTGCTCGTCGGCCCCTCGGGCTGCGGCAAGACGACCGCGCTTCGCATGGTCGCTGGGCTGGAGGACATCTCCGAGGGCGAGATCAAGATCGGGGACACGGTCGTCAACCAGATGCCGTCCCGGGACCGCGATATCGCGATGGTGTTCCAGAGCTATGCGCTCTACCCGCACCTGTCCGTGTACGAGAACATCGCGTTCAGCCTCCGGCTCCGAAAGGAGAAGAAACAGGAGACGGACAGACGTGTGCGGGAGGCGGCGCGGATCCTCGACCTCGAGCCGCTGCTCGACCGCAAGCCGCGGGCGCTCTCCGGGGGACAGCGCCAGCGGGTTGCGATGGGGCGGGCGATCGTCCGGCAGCCAGCGGCGTTCCTGATGGACGAGCCGCTCTCGAACCTCGACGCGAAGCTACGCGTGCAGATGCGCGCCGAGATCAGCAAGCTCCAGCGCGACCTCGGCACGACCACGATCTACGTCACGCATGACCAGGTCGAGGCGATGACGATGGGCGATCGGGTTGCGGTGATGCGCCGCGGCGAGCTTCAGCAGGTCGCGCCCCCGCAGGAGCTCTACGACCATCCGGCCAACCTGTTCGTCGGCGGCTTCATCGGCTCGCCCGCGATGAACCTGCTCGAGGCCACGCTCGAGCGCACGGACGGCAACCTCGACGTCGCCCTCGGCGAGCAGAAGCTTCGCCTCGACGACGAGCTCATCTCCGCCCGGCCGGCGCTCATGGACTACGAAGGCCGCAAGGTCGTCGTCGGCGTGCGGCCGGAGCAGCTGGAGGACGCAGCGCTCGTACCCGACTCACCGTCCGACCGCCGCCTCCGCGGGCAGGTGGAGCTGCGCGAGGCGCTCGGCTCCGAGCTGATGGTGCACTTCCGGCTGAACGCCCCGCCGGCGCTGACGGAGGAGGTGAAGGAGCTCGCGGCCGATGCGGGAACGACGGCGGAAGAACTTAGCGGAGGAGAGGGGTCGAGCACCGTCGTCGTCGGCCGGTTCGCACCCGATTCGAAGGTGCGGGAGGGCAACGACGCAGAGATCGCGGTCGACACGCGGTCGCTCCATTTTTTCGACACCGAGACAGGCACGGCAATCTACGACGAACCGAACGACGGGAAAGGAGCATCTCCATGACGCGCAAGCGATGGCTTCCGATCGCCGTGCTCGCCGCCGTCGCCCTCGCTTTGGGCGCGTGCGGTGGCGACGACGGCGGCGGAGGGACGAAGGAGGGCGACGGCCAGCTGACCGTCTTCTCCCTCTGGGGCGGCAGCGAGCAAGAGGCCTTTCAGAAGGTCCTCGACAAGTTCACGGCGGACACCGGGATCAAGACCAAGTACGAGTCGGCCCGCGACTTCCTCCCGGTGATCCGGACGAAGCTCGCGGCGGGCAACCCACCCGAGGTCGCGATCATCCCGCGGCCGGGCGTGGTGGCCGAGCTCGCACGTGACGACTCGCTGATCTCGCTCGAGGATCTCGGGCTCGACCCGGACAAGATCAACGAGAACTACAGCGACACCTGGACGAGCCTGGCCACCGTCGACGACACCGTCTACGGCGTCGTGGCGAAGGCGAACTCCAAGAGCACCATCTGGTACAAGCCGAATTCCTTCCAGCAGAACAACTTCCAGATCCCGAAGACCTGGGACGAGCTGATGCAGATCACGAAGGACTACAAGGCCAAGGGCGACAGCCCATGGGCCGTCGGCGCACAGGGGCGTGACAACTCGTGGACGCTGACCGACTGGTTCGAGAACATCTACGCGCGCCAGGCGGGCCAGGACAACTACACGAAGCTCTTCAACGGCGACCTTGCCTTCAACGACCAGAGCGTGAAGGACGCTCTGAACACGATGACGAGCGTCGTCAACGACCAGTACGTCGCCGGTGGCATCGACACCGCGCTCGGCATCGGCTTCGTGGACGGCATCGGCCGTGTGTTCTCGAAGCATCCGGTGGCCGAGATGTACATGGAGGGCGGGTTCGTCGGCGGCATCGCGCTCGGGCAGGTCAACAAGGATTTGAAGGTCGGGCAGGACATCGACTTCTTCCCGTGGCCCCAGATCAACCAGGCCAACGGCAACCCGCTCGTCGGCGGCGGTGACGTCGCGTCGGCGTTCGTCAACGACAGCGACGCAGCCAAGCTGATCGACTACCTCGCCACCCCGGAGGCGGGAAAGATCTGGGTCTCGACCGGGGCGATCGCCTCGCCGAACAAGGGCGTGACGGCAAGCGACTACCCGAACGAGCTGGTCAGCAAGGAGGCGGAGCAGCTGAAGACCGCCGAGTCGTTCCTGTTCGACGGCTCGGACCTCCTGCCGGGCACGCTCGGCCAGGACTTCGGGACGCTCCTACAGAAGATCGTCAAGAACCCGAACAACATGAACACGCTCCTCGACGACTACCAGGCGGGGGCCGAGAAGGCCTTCGCCCAGCAGGACTAGGCACGACGTGAGCAGCACCGCCGTCCCCGGACCGGTCGGACGACCCCGGGGACGGCGGCTGCCCTTCTACAAGCGGGAGAACTGGCAGGCGCTCCTCTTCATCGGGCCGGCAGTGCTCGTGCTCGCCGGCCTGGTGCTCTACCCGCTGATCAACACGATCGTCCTCAGCTTCGCGAACACGAACGGCCGGCTCGAGATCACGCGCTGGGTCGGCTTCGACAACTACAAGACGCTCTTCACCGACGACAAGGACTTCCTCAACCTGGAGGTGTTCCCCCCCGAGGGCGCCCTGATCAACAATCTCAAGTGGGTCGTCCTCTACACCTCGATCTCGCTCGCGCTCGGGCTGCTGATCGCCGTGCTTTCCGTCCGGGTCTTCTACGAGTCGTACATCAAGGCGGTCATCTTCATCCCGATGGCGATCTCGGCCACAGCGGTGGCGATCATCTGGAAGTTCGTCTACGACCCCGACCCGAACATCGGTTCCCTGAACGCCGTGATCAGCGCCTTCGGCGCCGACCCGATCTCGTGGTACGGGCGAGCCGACGTCGTCAACTACGCCTTGATCTTCGCCTACGTCTGGGCGTCGACGGGTTTCGCGATGGTCGTGCTCTCAGCCGCGCTCAAGGGGATCTCGCAGGAGGTGATCGAGGCCGCGCGAACCGACGGCGCCTCCGAGTGGGACATCTTCCGCCGGATCCAGCTGCCGCTGCTCTCGCTCCCGATCTCCGTCGTCGCGGTCTGGCTGCTGATCAACGTGATCAAGCTCTTCGACATCATCTACGTGATGACCGGCGGCGGTCCGGGGAATGCCAGCGAGGTCATCGCCTTCACGATGTACGACGAGACCTTTCAGAACGGCGAGGCCGGCTACGGCGCGGCTGTCGCAGTCGTGATGCTGCTCTTGATCGTCCCGATCATGCTCTTCAACATCCGCCGGTTCCGCAGCGAGCGGGTGGTCGGGTAGTGCCTCGCCCAGCAATGCATGCCGGTCCCTGGCGGCATCACTGGGAGAGGCACTGATGGCAACGGCTGAAGTCAGCGTCGAGCGCCCGGCGGCTACGACCGGCGAGAAGGCGGTCCGCATGATCTCGCGCACGCCAATCCACGTCGGGCTTCTGCTGATCGCCGTGATCTGGCTCGTGCCGACGGTGGGACTCGCCGTGACGTCGTTCCGGCCGCGCGACGAGATCCAGTCCTCGAGCTGGTGGAGCTCGCTTACGGACTTCAACTTCACGCTCCACAATTACGACCTCGTTCTGACCAACGCGAAGATGGGGACGGCGTTCGTCAGCAGCCTGATGATCACGATCCCGTCGACGCTGCTGCCGCTGACCCTCGCGGCGATGGCCGCCTACGCGTTCTCCTGGATCCGCTTCCCGTTCCGGGACACGATCTTCCTGCTCATCGTCGCGCTGATGGTCGTCCCGATCCAGATGGCGCTCGTCCCGCTCCTCCAGCGGTTCCGAGATTTTGGCCTCGCCGACTGGTACTGGGGAATCTGGCTCGCGCACACCGCGTTCGGCCTGCCGCTCGGGATCTTCCTGCTCCGGAACTTCTTCATCACCCTGCCCCGGGACCTGATCGAGGCGGCGAAGGTCGACGGCGCTTCACACGCGCGGATCTTCCTCAAGGTCGTGTTGCCGCTGTCCGTCCCCGCCCTTGCGTCCTTCGCCATCTTCCAGTTCCTCTGGGTCTGGAACGACCTGCTGATGGCCCTGATCTTCGTCCAGAACTCCGACCTCTGGCCGATGACGATCCGCATCAACCAGTTGCAGTCCACCTACGGGATCGAGTGGCACCTGCTGAGCGCCGGGGCATTCCTGCTGATGATCGTGCCGCTCGCGGTGTTCTTCGCGCTGCAGCGCTACTTCGTCCAGGGCCTCCTCTCGGGCTCGGTCAAGTAGCCGCAGCGAGCCGCCGCACCGCTTCGGCGTAGCGCCCGGCCTCGCGGATCCCGAGCTCGCCCGGGCGCAGCTCGACGACGAACGCGCGGGAGCCAGGGAAGGCGCCGTGCTGCCAGGCGGTCGCCGAGCCCGGCGGCCAGCGCAGGCGCCGGAAGCGCATGCCGGCGAGCCGCGCGTAGCGGCGCGCCACCGCGACGCTCGGGCCCCAGGCCCGCACGAGCGTCTGCGGCTGGTGAAACCAGATCGTGATCTCGGGCCGGAGCCGCCGGATCAGGCTCATCGCCAGCTGGGTCTCGCCCTCCGACTCCGGCGATGGTCCCGACGTCGGCAGTCGGCGCCAGGTGCCCGGGAAGTTCCGATTGAGATCGACGCCGTGGGCGTTCCCGCGGCGCCTCGCAGCGTGGCCGTCGGGGTTGAGGTCCTGCACGATCGCGATCGACCCCCGCCGGGGTGGACGGGCGTACAGGAGCCGCGTCGCGACGACGCTTCCGGCGCACTCGTTCCCGTGGATGCAGCCGACGACGAGGATCCGCGGCCGACCGGAGCCGAGCGTGAAGAGCCGGATCGGCAGCCCGCGGGTGCTCTCGCCGATCGCCTGCGAGCGGACGCCGTCGCCCGGCAGCCGGACGTGCATGTGGTTGTCGTGGTACGCGGGCAGCGGCTCAACGACCGCCGGCGGCCCTGTCAGGCCGAGCCGGGGGCCGACGAAGACCTTGGCGGCCCCCGCCGCGACGAAGCGGTTCAGCAGATCCTGGGCGAGGTCGTGGTCGATCTGGCGCCGCGCCGTCGGCGGGCGCTCGCGGTGGTCGCGCCGCGGGTAGTAGACGTCCGCGTCGAGGCCGTTCTGGTGCGACGCATGGCCCGGGGCGCCGAAGCGCCGGCCGAACTCGCCTCCGCGCGGGCGCGACAGATCGCCGACGACGACCCGCGCAGCGCCGGGATGCTCCGCCGCGCAGTCGCCGAGCACGCCGGTCAACGTCCGGATCAGCCTGGCGTTCCCGTAGCGCCTCCAGTCCGGGTTCGGCGAACGCTTGTGCACGTGGTCCCAGGTGACGAAGTCGTCGCTCTGGGCAGGGAGCCTGACGCCCCCCACGAGCCGCCCGTCCCACGGCACGCCGAGCGACCGAGACGGAGGTGCAGCGCCCGCAGCCGAGCAGGCGACGACAGTCGCCAGCACCACGCCGAGCACCCACTTCATCCCCCGCAACCTACGCACTAGAGTCACCCGCTTGCCGATCGTCCACCTCGTCCCCCACACCCACTGGGACCGCGAGTGGTACCTCCCGTTCCAGCGCTTCCGGCTGCGCCTCGTCGGGCTGATCGACCGGCTCCTGGACGCGATGGAGGCCGACCCCCGCTACCGCTTTACGCTCGATGGCCAACTAGCTACGGTCGACGACTACCTGGAGGTCCGTCCGGAGGCCGAGCCGCGGATCCGCCGCCTGGTCGAGGAAGGGCGTCTCGCGATCGGCCCGTGGCAGGTGCTGATGGACGAGTTCCTGGTCTCCGGCGAAACGATCCTCCGGAACCTCGAGTACGGCCAGCGGCGCGGCGAGGAGCTCGGCGGCGCGATGGCGGTCGGGTACCTGCCCGACATGTTCGGCCACGTGGCGCAGATGCCGCAGATCCTGCGGCTCGGCGGGATCCGACAGGCGGTCGTGTGGCGCGGCGTGCCCGCGGAGATCGACTCGCACGTCTTCGAGTGGGAGGCGCCGGACGGCTCGTCCGTCCGCACCGAGTACCTCCCGCACGGGTACGGGAACGGGGCGTACCTGCTGGACGTGCCGGGGCGGGTCGGCCGCGGACTGGAGGCGGTTCGCGCATCGCACCGCGACTTTTTCGGCGACGAGCCGATCCTTGCGATGTTCGGCACCGACCACATGGAGCCGCTCCCCCAGCTCGCCGATCTGCTCGAGGAGAGCGGCGCCGCCGTGCAGGTCTCGACGTTGCCGGCCTATCTCGAGAGCCTCGACGGCCGGCTGCACGCCGCGCGGTGGCGCGGCGAGCTGCGCTCGAGCGCCCGCGCGAACATCCTGATGGGCACGCTGTCGGCGCGGCTCGACCTGAAGGCGGCGATGGCCGGGGCCGAGCGCGCGCTGACGAGGTACGCGGAGCCGTTCCAGGCGCTCTACGGCGCGGCGTGGCCCGAGCGGTTGCTCGACCTCGCCTGGCGCCGGGTGATCGAGAACTCGGCGCACGACTCGATCTGCGGCTGCTCCGTGGACGAGGTCTCGACGCAGGTGCTCGTCCGCTGCGCCGAGGCCGAGCAGATCGCGATGGGGCTCGCCGAGGACGCGGTTCGGCGTGAGGCGGGGAAAGCGCCGCTCGGCACCGTCGCCGCCTTCAACCCGTCGCCGGTCGCGCGCACAGGGCTCGTCGAGCTGAGCCTGGCCGTGCCGGACGAGTGGGACGAGCTCGCACTCGAGAGCGCCGACGGGACGCGGGTCGCGACCCAGCTGGTCGACCGGAACGAGCCGCTGCTGCACCGAGAGCCAGTTCGCGGCTCCGAGGCGCCCGAGTGGTTGCGCCGCCGGCTCCACGGCCGCGAGCTCTTCGCGCGGCGCCTGAACGGGATGACGATCGCCGACCGGCAGATCACGTTCCTCGTCGACGACGAGGACAACCCGATCTGGCTGCACCTCGACGAGCTGAAGCAGGAGCTCGCCCTGGCAACGAGCGGCGCCGACGACGAGTGGGAGATCCGGATCGCGGCACGGCCACGGGCGACCGTGGTCGCGGAGGTGCCGGCGCCCGCCCTCGGGTGGCAGGCGTTCCTGCCGGTGGAGGGCCTGGGGTCGCTCGACGACCCCGTGCACGTCGAGGAGCGGCGGCTCGACAACGGCCTCGTCTCCGTCGTCGTCGGCGACGACGGCACGCTGACCGTGAACGGGATCGAGCGAGTCGGCCGCCTGGTGGACGGCGGCGACGAGGGAGACAGCTACAACTACGCGCCGCCGCCGGACGACCATGCCGTCGACACGCCGGACGCCGTGCGCGTGTCGGTCGCCGCGCCAGGGCCGGTACGTGGAGCCCTCAGCGTCGTCCGCGCCTACCGCTGGTCGCGAGAGGAGGTGCCGGTCGAGGTCGAGACGCTCGTCGAGCTGCGGGCCGGCGAGCCGTTCTGCCGGATCAAGGTCGCCTTCGACAATCCCTGCGACGACCACCGGCTCCGATTCCACGTCCCGCTCCCGCGCAAGGCGGCGAGCTCGGCGGCGGAGGGGCAGTTCGCGGTCGTCGAGCGGGGGCTCGAGGCGGAGGCGGGCTTCGGCGAGGTGGCGCTGCCGACCTTCCCCGCCTACGGGTTCGTCGCCGCCGGCGGCGTCGCCGCGCTCTTCCGGCACGCCATGGAGTACGAGCTCGTCGAGGGCCGCGAGCTCGCGCTCACCCTCTTGCGCGCGACCGGGCTGATCAGCCGCAGCGCGCATGCCTACCGTGAGAGCCCGGCAGGGCCCGAGATCGCGATCCCGGACGGCCAGTGCCGCGGCCCGTGGAGCATCGAGTTCGCCCTCTACCCGCACGCGGGCGACTGGCACCAGGCGGCCGTCCACGCGCAGCTCGAGCGCTACCGCCATCCCTTCCTGGTCGCTCCCGGTCGAGCGCTCGACGGCCCGCGAAGCGCGGCGGGGCCGGAGCTCAGCGGCGACGGGGTCGTGCTCTCGGCGCTGCGGCGCCGCGGCCGCCGGCTCGAGGTTACGGTCGCGTGCGAGCACCCCGAGCGGGTGTCGGCGAGATTCGGGGAGGCTGAAGTGGATCTCCGTCCCTGGGAGATCCGGCGGGTGGAGCTAGCCCGCTAGCTGCGCCCGCGCCCGCGAGGTTTTTCCAGGACGCTTACGGGAGCCTGAACTCGCCGCGGGCGACGGTCACCGCAGAGCCCCCGACCTCGACGCGCTCGACCTGCTCTGCGGAGCCCTCGACACGGGCGAAGAGCGTGCAGGGCCGGCCGATCTCGGCGCCCTGGGAGATCTCGAGCTCGTCGCCGAACGCGACACGTCCGTGCCGGGCGGCGTGGAGCGCGAGCGGCCCGGCCGCGGAGCCCGTGCCCGGATCCTCCGCGACGCCGCCCGCGGGGGCGAACATCCGCGTCTTCCACTTCGAGCCGGAGCCGGCGATCGTGTTCACGCCGAGCACCGGCGGGAGCTGAGAGAGCCGCCCGAGATCCGGCTGGAGCGCCGCGACCTCCTCCGGGGAGCCGAGCGTGACGTAGACGTGGCGCATCCCGTTGTCGTAGAGCTCGACGGGAAGGTGCGAGCGTTCAACCCCGAGCGCCTCGAGGAGCGCAACCTCGTCCGGATAGGGCTCGATCGTCGGGATCGGCTGGTCCATGCGGCCGAAGACGATGCGGCCGGACTCGTCGCGGTCGAGGCGCACGGGGACGGTCCCGGCGCCCGTCTCGAGCCGGATCTCACCGAGCTGCAGCGGCGCGGCCAGGATGAAGGCCGTGCCGAGCGTCGGGTGCCCGGCGAACGGCAGCTCGGTCCGCGGCGTGAAGATGCGCAGCCGCGCGTGGCCATCCGCCTCCGCTCGGTAGACGAAGACCGTCTCGGAGAAGTTGATCTCCTTCGCCAGCGGCTGGAGCAGGTGATCCGGGATCTTTGCCGCGTCGGTGAAGACGGCCACCTGGTTGCCGGCGAGCGGCGTGTCGGTGAAGACGTCCGCGACGACGTAGCGGAAGTCGGCCACGCGGTTCAGTAAACCAGCCGCCCGGCCCGGCCGATACAGGACTCGTGGAGCGCCGCCCGCTCAAGACCCGCACACGGGGATCTGCCCGTGCCGTCGCCGGTTGGCTGTCGCGCTCGGGCGTCCGCCCCAACCACGTCTCGGGGCTCGGGGTGGTGTTCGCAGTCGTCGCCGGAGCCGTGTTTGTGGCGCTGCCTCACGCCGGGGGCCCGCTCCAGGCAGTCCTGCTCGTCGCGGCTGCGGTCTCGATCCAGCTCCGGCTCCTCTGCAACATGCTCGACGGGCTCCTCGCGGTCGAGGGCGGTCTCGCCTCGCCGCTGGGCGACCTCTACAACGAGGTCCCGGATCGCGTCGCGGACGTCGTGATCATCGCCTGCGCCGGCTACGCGGTCGCCTGGTCCTGGGGTGAGCCGCTCGGCTGGGCGGCCGCGACCGCCGCCGTCCTCACCGCGTACGTCCGCGTGCTCGGAGGTGCGCTCGGCACGCACCAGCACTTCGTCGGTCCGATGGCGAAGCCGCACCGGATGGCCGTCCTCACAGCTGCATGCCTCCTCTCCCTCGGAGAGCTCGCCGGCGGCGACTTCCGCGGCGGCTTCCTCGCAGCGGCGCTCGTCCTGATCCTGGCCGGGTCGCTCTTCACGGCCGGTCGCCGCCTGCGGCTCGTCGCACGGGAGCTGGCGACCCGATGATCGGCTCGGCCGTGGCCGGGCTCGCCCGTCTGATCGCCGGAGGCTCGGTCCAGTGGGCCGAGCGCCCGACGGCCGCGCCTCGCGTCTACTTCGCCAACCACACGAGCCACCTCGACTTCGTGCTGCTGTGGTCGTACCTCCCGCCCGAACTCCGCGCCCGGACGCGCCCGGTGGCCGCGCGGGACTACTGGGACTCGAGCCGACTGCGCCGCTACTTCGCCGGCGAGGTCTTTCGCGCCCTGCTGATCGACCGCGGGGGCCCCGACGCCCGCGAGAGCGTCGACCGGATGGCCGAGTGCCTGTCGACCGGAGACTCGCTGATCCTCTTCCCGGAGGGGACCCGAGGCACGGGAGAGGAAGTCGCGCCGTTCAAGACCGGCCTCTTCCACCTCTGCCGGGCGGCTCCGGCTGCCGAGCTCGTGCCGGTCGCGATCGAGAACCTGAACCGGATCCTTCCGAAGGGCGAGTTCCTGCCGGTGCCGATGGTCTCCCGCGTCGTCTTCGGCCCGACACTCCGGCTGTACGACGGTGAGCCCAAGGACGAGTTCCTGGCCCGCGCGCGCGGTGCGCTCGAAACGCTGAGGGAGACCGAGTAGTGGACCGCGAGCTCCTCTGGCTGATCGGCGGCGTCGTCGCGGTGCTCCTGGTCTCGACGGTCGTGGGGCAGGTGCTGAAGCGCCGGGCGAGGACGGATGCCTCCCGCGAGACGGTCGCCAACCTCAACGCCCGGATCACAGCGTGGTGGGCGATGGTCGCGGTCTTCGCGGTCGCCAGCCTCACCGGCGGGATCGGCTCGATCGTCCTCTTCGCGCTCCTGTCGTTCCTCGCCCTGCGCGAGTTCGTCACGTTGAGCCCGACGGCGCGCGCCGACCATCGCGCCCTCACGTGGAGCTTCTTCGTCGTCATTCCCGTCCAGTACCTCCTGGTCGGGATCGAGTGGTACGGGCTCTTCAGCATCCTGATCCCGGTCTACGTGTTCCTGCTCCTGGCGGCGCGGCTCGTTCTCGCCGGCGACACCGACCGGTTCCTCGAGCGTGTCGCGACGATCCAGTGGGGGCTGATGGCCTGCGTCTACTGCGTCAGCTACGCGCCCGCGCTTCTGCTCCTCGACGTCGAGGGCTACGACAGCGGGACCGGGAAGCTGCTCCTCTTCCTCGTCATCGTCGTCCAGGCGAGCGACGTGCTGCAGTACAGCTGGGGCAAGCTCGTCGGGCACCGGCCGATCGCCCCCGGGGTCAGCCCGAACAAGACCTGGGAGGGATTCCTCGGCGGGGTCGCCTGCGCGACGCTGCTCGGGGCAGCGCTCTGGTGGGTGACACCCTTCAGCCCGCCCGCGGCGGCGGGACTGGCGCTGCTGATCGCGCTCGCCGGGTTCGCGGGCGGCCTCGTGATGTCGGCGATCAAGCGCGACCGCGGCGTCAAGGACTTCGGCACGCTGCTGCCGGGGCACGGCGGCGTGCTGGACCGGATCGACTCGCTGCTCTTCGCGGCGCCGCTCTTCTTCCATCTCACGCGGTTCATCTACTGACGACGCGCAGTCATCAACACCGCGGCGAAGGTCGAGCTGATCGTCCCGCCGAACTCCTCGACAACGCGTCGGTCGGCTGCGAGGAGCGCCTCGCGCCGAGCCGGCTCGAGCTGTTGGCAGAGCGACGTGGTGCGAAAGTGCTCGACCAGCTCGTCCGCCGTCTCGCGAACCGTCCGTGTCTCCGTTGCAACCTGAACGTCCTCGAACAGGTCAGCGGCCTCCTCGACCTTCAGTCCGTGCTGGCCGTCGTTCATCACCCAGTCCCAGGTCGCTGAGGCGTTGCCGGAGCGGGCCGGCACGCCCGCGAGGACCGTGTCGAGCTGACGTACCTCGTGCCAGAAGCGGGCTAGCTGGGGCTCGTGCTCCCGCAGAACGTCGAGCAGCGCCTCGTGCGCCGCCGCCGACTCCTCGTCCCGTACGACGATGTGGGTCAGCAGAGCGAGGAGGCCGCCGGGCTCGAGGAGCAACGCGGCCTTGCGCCAGCCGACCTTCGGCTCGACCCAATGGAACGCCGTAGCGGAGAAAGCCGCGTCGAAGGCACCGAGCGGCAGCTCGACGTCCTCGAAGCGCCCGACGTGGAACTCGACCGACGCATCCTGCCCGACGCGGCGCCGAGCAACGTCGATCATGTTCGGCCCCGGATCGACTGCGTCGACCTGCAGGCCGCGTTCCGCGAGTAGCTCTGTCAGCTTCCCGGTGCCGCAGCCGACCTCGACCACGCGCGACGCGGAGCCGAGCCCACCGCGCTCTATCGCGAGGTCGACCAGCGCAGGCGGGTAGGTCGGACGGACCTTGTCGTACTCCTCGGCAGCCTGGTCGAAGAGCTGTCCGTACCGACGAGGCCACTCTGCCGGAGGCATGTCGACCAGCCTAAGCCGCGGAACCACCGCCGGTCACCCGGTGTAAGAGCGACATGAGACTCCTGGGGAGCGCCGTGCTCCTGCTCTCGCTGGCCGGCGCTCCCTCGGCCGCTCCGCTGGTGGCCACGACCCCGGCGAAGGTCGCAGCCGCGCGAGCAGCCCAGCCGTGGACGGGGGTCATCCGGTCGGCGCGGCGTCCCGCGGTTGTCGCCAGGAATGGACGAGGCAGAGGGTCGGCGTTCGGGCCCTCGGGCGGAACCGCTACCGGCTTCGCGCGGTGTTCCCGTTCTCGGGCCGCTGGCAGCTGTTGAGCCCGGGCCGAGCCGTCGGCACCGTGAAGGTCGCGCCGGCGAGGCCGCTCGCCTCAGCGCTGCCGACCGCCCAGGCGTTCCGCCTCTGCGGCGGATCGTCGCCGCCCTACCCGCAGTACGCGCTCGGCGTGGACGGCTCGCTCTGGGTGGGCTGCCGCGCGAACGGAACGCTACGCCGCGTCGATCCCGCGACGGGCGAGACGCGCGCGATCCTGGGCGTCCGAGGCGCGAATCCGTATGCGGTCGCCGCCGGCCTCGGCGCGGTGTGGGCCGCCGAGCGCGGCGCCGTCGTGAGCCGGGTCGACCTGCAAACCGGACGCGCGACGCCGGCATTCAGCGGGACCGGGTTCTCCTACATCTGGACCGCCGCGGGATCGGTCTGGGCCCACGACGACGACGCGCGGCGCCTGATCCGCTACGACCCGTCGAGCCGGAGGGTGGTCGCACAGCTCCCGACGGGCGACGGCGCCTCCGCTCTAGTCGAACAGGGCGGGCTGATCTGGATCGTCAACCACCGCGACGGGACGCTCGAGCGGATCGACCCGGCGACGAACGCGATCACACCGCTCTCGAAGCTGCCCGGCGACGCGCCGGAACGGATGGTCTTCGCCGCCGGCTCGCTCTGGGTCACGGGCCGCGGCACCGACCTCCTGCGCGTCGACCCGGCAACGGGAGCCGTTCAGGCGACGATCGAGATCGGGGCCGGCGGAATCGACGTTCGAGCCGCGGGCGGGAGCATCTGGGTCGCCGCGCCGACGACGCAGGACGACCTCCGCGGCAACCCGTTCGTCGAGCGAGTTCTCCGCATCGACTCCGCCACGAACACAATCGTCGAGACGATCCGCCCGACCGGGCGTATCACCGTCAACGGCACGGCGGTGACCGGTGCGGCCTGCTGGATCGCCGACACTGAGCACGGCCGCCTCTACCGGCTGACGCGCTAGTGGAGCTGGTCTTCCTCGGGCTCGGCGTCCGGGTCGACAGGCGGTACCGGATCAGGCGAGATCAGCGAGATCGCCTCACGTTCCGGTAGCACCGAAGCCTCGAGCTCGTCGGGCTCATCCCGCTCGTGCTCTTCCACGGTCTGGGCGTTCCCGTTCCAACCTCGGGTCACACCCGTCGTCCTACCCCACGAGGTATCGGTGCGGTCCCGAGCGCGCGGCTGACCCCCTAGCGCGCCGGGCCGGGCGCGGCCCACCCGCAGCCCGGCCCGGACCGCGCCGATGACTATGCGCTCTCGGGAGCCGGCGGCAGCTCGCCCGACTCCAGCTGCCCCGCAGTCCGCTCGCACCAGTCGCGCATCCACTCCATGTACTGGATCCCGTAATCGAGCGCGAGGTACGGGTACATCTGCGAATCCTCGATGAAACCGGTCCGCGCCTGCGGCTCGAGCTCCCGGAAGCGTTCCAGGACGAAGTCGCAAAAGGCCTGCTGAAAGCGCAAATTTGCGATGACGTCGTCCCGCGCGAGCAGATCCCCGAAGAAGAACCGGAGCAGCCCCTCGTCCCGCAGCTCGAACGTGTACGACTCGCGGTCTGTGAGCCACTCCGCGAGCGCCTGCTCACCGGCGTCGGTGAGCGTGTACGACGTCCGCTTCACGCCCCCGCGCGGATCCGGACGTCCTGTCACGAGCCCGCGCTCTTCGAGCTTGCGGAGCTCGGGGTAGATCTGCCCGTAGCTCGCGCTCCAGAAGAACCGCGTGGAATGGTCGATCGCCCGCTTGATGTCGTACCCGGTCTGCGCGCCGAGGCGAAGCATCCCGAGAATCACGCGGGCCGTAGGCGTCAGGGTCGTTGACATATCGGGTAGATAGATAGTAACATCTCTACCAGATAGATGAACGCCGTCGAGGTAACAGGTCTCCAGAAGGCGTACGACGGGGTCGAGGCCGTCCGCGGAATCGACTTCGAGCTGCGCTCGGGCGAGGTCTTCGGTCTGCTCGGGCCGAACGGCGCCGGGAAGACGACGACCATCGAGATCCTCGAGGGCTACCGGAAGCGCGACGCGGGCGAGGTGCGCGTGCTCGGCGTGGACCCGGAGCGAGACGGCCGCGAGTGGCGGGCGCGCATCGGCGTCGTGCCCCAGGAGGGCGAGCTCTTCCCGAACCTGACCGTGCTCGAGCATCTCCGACTCTTCGCCGGCTACTACGAGCGAGCGCGGCCGGTCGAGGAGGTCGTCCGGCTCGTCGGCCTCGAGGAGAAGGCCGACTCGAAGGTGCGGACGCTCTCCGGTGGGCAGAAGCGGCGGCTCGATCTCGGCGTCGCACTGATCGGCGACCCGGAGCTGATCTTCCTGGACGAGCCGACGACGGGCTTCGACCCCGGCGCCCGGCGGGCGGCGTGGCAGACGATCCGCAACCTCCGCTCGCTCGGGAAGACGATCCTGCTGACCACCCACTACATCGAGGAGGCGCAACAGCTCGCCGACCGCGTCGCCGTCCTGCGCCGGGGCGAGATCGTCGCCTCCGGGACGCCGGCCGAGCTGATCGCCGGCACCGCCTCGACCGTCGTCCGCTTCCGCCGGGACGGCGAAGAGGTCGTGATCGAGACGGAAGAGCCCACCCGGCTCCTCCACGAACTCACCTCGCAGGCGCTCCAGAACGGCCACGAGCTCGTTGCCCTCGAGGTCCACCGCCCGACGCTCGAGGAGATCTACCTCTCGCTCACCGAGGAGCACGAGGAGCAGCCGGAATGAGGCTCTTCCTCCACCAGCTGCAGGCCGAGCAGCGGCTCTTCTGGCGCAGCCGGGAGCTCGCGTTCTTCACCTTCCTGCTCCCGATCGTCTTCTACTTCCTGCTCGGCTCCGCCTACGGTGACGAGGAGGTCAACGGGGTCGACGGCTACAAGTTCCTGCTCGGCGGCATGATCGGGTACGGCGCGGCGGCGACCACGTTCGCCGGTCTCGCGCTCATCCTCGTGATCCGCCGGGAGTCGGGCGTCCTGAAGCGACTTCGCGCGACGCCTCTGCCCGGGCCCACGTACATCGAGGCCGTGCTCGCGTCGTTCATCCTGATCTTCGTCCTCGAGGCCGTGATCCTCGTCGTGATCGCGCGGTTCGCCTACGACGTCTCACCCCCCTCTTCGCTCGTCTCGTTCGCAGTCGTGCTGCTGCTCGGCTCCGGCGCCTTCGCCGCGCTCGGGATCGCGCTCACGACGGTGGTGAAGAGCGCGGAAGGCTCGTCGGCCGTCGTGAATGCGATCTACCTCCCGATCTCCTTCATCTCCGGGGCGTTCTTCTCCGAGGAGGCGTTCCCGGCCGCCCTCCAGGCGATCGGCTCGATCCTGCCGCTGAGCCACATGATCAGGCTCTGCCGCGACATCGTCGTCTACGACTCGTCGGTCTGGGACCACCTGAGCGATGTCGCCGTGATCGCCGCCTGGGGCGTCTTCGGCCTCGTCATCGCGCTTCGAGGCTTCCGCTGGGAACCGCGCGAGCGTTAGGTCTTTATCCCTTTCGGGAAGGGGCGGAGGATGAGGTCAAACCTGGACACGCTTGCGTTCGCCGTCCACGAACAGTCGCCGCCGGCGCTCGAGGTCCGCGTCAACTTCGGCATCTATGCGGGCCGCGAGGCGACGCCGGCCGAGATCGACGACCTGGCCGAGCAGCTCCTCGAGAAGGTCAGCTCCGTCTCGATCGTCTCGGAGGAGCGCCATGAGATCGACGACCACTCCGAGGCATCGATCCACCAGGTCCGGATCGAGATCCCGTCGGACTCGCTCCCCGAGGAGCAGGTGCGGCGAGAGGAGCTCGCCGGGCGGCTGATCGAGACGGCCGAGCGCTGGGCGGGCGCGTGCATCGCGGAACGCCACGTCGACATCGCCTAGGAGCGTTCTAGCCCTTCGCCGGCTGGGGCTCGAGGCGCGCGAGGGCCCGTTAAGCCTGCT
>Ga0307320_10000238_pt1 | contig 19974 bp, 24 predicted proteins | sample ER_DNA_369_FD_194495 | JGI IMG/M metagenome (GOLD analysis project Ga0307320, IMG submission 194495) | Bulk soil microbial communities from the East River watershed near Crested Butte, Colorado, United States - ER_DNA_369 | ecosystem: Environmental > Terrestrial > Soil > Floodplain | place...
GCTCGTCGCACCTCGGCGCGGTCCTCCCGGTAGTGGATGACATCCCAGGCGATGAGCGCGCAACAGACCGCCGTCACGAGCGCGAGAGAGGCGAGCGCCGGCAGCTCGAGCGCCGCAGGGATGAGCGCCAGCATGAGGACGCCCGCCGCGAGCCTGCCCGGGCCGATCCATCCAGGTCGTTCGGGGGTCGTGCGCCGGATGAAGCGCACCAGACGCACACGCAGGCCGACGTGGGTGAGGAAATAGATCGCGAGCCCACCGCAGAGCGCCACGGCGGGAACCGCGGCCAGCGGCTCGCCGACGTGCTCGATCGTCGTCTTGAGGCCGAGAGCGAACAGGACGATCCCGGCGATCATCGGCTCGTGCAGGTAGCTGTAGTAGTCGCGGGCGAGCCGCGCTTGCGCCGCCCCGGTCGTCTGCGCGAGTTGACGTTGCGACATGACGGCGACGACGTCGAAATAGGCCCACCAGAGCGCTGCCACGACGACGACGCCCAGGACGGCGGCGGAGATGATGCCCGCGGAGAGCGAGAAGCCGGCGGCTCCGACGCCGAGCGCGATGATCGACTCTCCGAGCGCGATGATGACGATGAGTCCGTACCGCTCCGCGAAGTGCGCCGGCGAGATGTGCCAGCCCCGCCCGCGGCCGATCAGGGCGCCCCCGTAGAGCGCGGCGAGCCCGACGACCCAGAGCGCCGTCTGCGCGCCGCCGTCGATGAACCCGGCCACCAGGATGCACCCCGCCCCGATCGTGGCCGCCGGCGCGAACGCGATGAGCGCGCGAAGGAGGTCGGGGTCGCGCCTGCCGGCGATCGCGTAGAGCACGAGGTTGATCAGACGCACGAGCAGGTACGCGACCCCGAACAACACGGCGTCGGCTCCGAACGCGCCCGGCACGGCGAGGGCGAGGACGAGCATCGCGGCCATCGCACCGAACATGCCGGCGCGGACCTGGCCCTCCTCCGGCTCGAGCGCGTTCGTGAGCCACGCATAGCCCGTCCACGCCCACCAGATCGCGGCGAGGACGAGCAGCCCGCGGCCGATCCCCCGCCAGGTGAGGTCGTCCGACATGAACTCGGTGACCTGCGTGAAGGCGAAGACCACGACGAGATCGAAGAAGAGCTCCAGCGGCGTGACCCGCTGCTCGCGCTCGTTCCGTTGATCGTCCATCCCTAGCTCGTCGGACGGGTTACGAGCCTGATCGTTACCGCGTGGGCTCGAGATCCCACGACGGTCCCGACGATCTCCGGCCCCCACCGGTCGTACTTTGCGTGGTAGGCGGCGTCGATGTGGGCGTCGACGTCCGGAGCGGGGTCGGCGAACGTGACGTCCCGCTCTAGGCCACCGGCGAGGATGCGGCCCACACCGCTCGCCTTCGCTCGCCGGAACCACGGGTTGTCCGCGCCGTGGGCGGAGCGTACGTACAGCTGGTCGTCGACGCGGACGACCCACATCGTCACGTAAGGGCGGAGTGTGCCGTCCGGGCGTTCCGAGGCGAGCTGCAACTCCTCGGCCTCGCCGATGCGTCCAAGCTCCTCGTCGGTCCTTGCGGTCATCGGCGTACCTCGCGCCACGAGTTCGGCATCGGTGACTCAGTCATCACAGTAACCCGAGCAGCTCACCGGCCGAACGCCGCGGTGCCGCCCGGGCGATCTCCTCGCGCGGGACGTCCCGCAGGTGCTGGGCCAGGTTCTACCTGTGCCCGAAGGGGTCGGGTGGGCTGCCCCTGTCGTCGAACTCCTCGCACAGGCCGAGATGCTCGAGGAGAACGTGACCTGGCTGTCGGACGAGCGGTACCGCTCCCCGTCGAATAAGGCCATGCTGTACCCGAACGGACGAGCCAGGAGCGGGGGCGCGAGGATGCTTCGGAGTCGTCGCGGTGACGGCCACGGGGGACGCATGTCCAACACTCTCTCCGAGCACGCCCAGACCGGGCCGAGGGTTGCGGCTCAGGCGGGCGAAGACAGGCTCGCCCGCCCCCGAGTCGCCGTCGTCCTTGCAGCTGGACGGTCGGAACGCCTTGCCGACGTGACCGGCGGGGGCTCGAAAGCTCTCGTCCGTGTCGGCGGCCTCAGCCTGGCTGGTCGCGCAGTACGAAGCCTGCTTGCGGCAGGGATCGAGCAAGTCGTTGTCGTCGTCGGCTACCAGGCCGGCCCCGTAGCAACCGTCGTGAACCGGATCGCGCCAGGCCGGGCACGTGCCGTATTCGCTGAGAACTGGGAGCGAGGTAACGGGGCATCGCTCGCTGCGGCCGAGCCTCACTTGGCCGAAGAGAGATCCTTCCTGCTCGTGACCACAGACCACGTCTTCGGCGAAGGCGCACTCGAGCCGCTGCTGTCGTCTGGCAGTTACGGGGTTCTGGTCGACCACGCCCCAGACCCCAAGGCATGGGCCGAGGGCACTCGCGTGCGGCTGCACGAGGAGCACGCGATCGCCTTCTCGAAGGAGTTCGAGGACCCATCGATCGACTGCGGTGCCTTCCTGCTGCCGGTGGCGATCTTCGAAGCCCAGCGCCGCGCGGCCGCCCGCGGCGACGACTCCCTGGCCGGCGCGGTGACCGAGCTCGCCCGCACCGATCCGCTCGAGGCCCTACCGCTACCCCAAGGCGCGTGGTGGCAGGACGTGGACACGCCGGCGGACCTCCGCCGCGCCGCCGAACGCCTGCGCCGCTCGCTGACGAAGGACGCCGACGGCCCGGTTGCGCACTACCTCAACCGGCCGATCTCGACGCGTCTGTCGATGGCCCTCGCGCACCTGCCCCTGCACCCCGATGTCGTCTCGCTCGTCGCCTTCCTCGTCACGCTGGCCGGCGCATGGAGTCTCGCGATGGGCGCCGGAGTCGGAGGTGGGCTCCTCGTTCACTCGGGTTCGCTCCTCGACGGGGTCGACGGGGAGATCGCGAGGCTCCAGGTCCGCGCGAGCCCGGCGGGGGCACTCCTGGACGGTGTCCTCGACCGCCTCGCCGATGCTTGTGTGATCGGCGCGCTCGCGCTGTGGGCGATCGAGGCCGGGACCGATCCGTCGGTCGCCGTTGCGCTGGCCGTCGCCGCCACGACCGGCGCGATGCTCTCGATGGCCACCAAGGATCGCATCACGGCACTTGGCCTCCCACCTGCCCCCGAGCGTTCGATCGGGTTCGTGTTCGGTGGTAGAGATGCGCGCCTGCTCATCGTGACGGTGTTCGCCATCCTCGGGCGCCCCTCGGTTGCTCTCGCTTCGGTGGCCATCACCTCGGGCGCGAGCCTCGCGATCCGGCTCTACCTCACGCGCCGCGTGCTCCGCGCCCAGATCGGCGGGCGCTGAACGACGGGACGGAGTTCGCCGCCCCCATCCTCCATGCCCGGTGCCGCGATCAGGCCAAGGCTGAGGGGCTCCGAGAAGACTCGGTCGTGAACAGCGACGAGATCCTGACGATCCGCAAGCAACGGTTGTATCCGGAAGCCATCGGATCGCTCGGACCGGTGAAGCTCCGAGAGCTCGAGGCGGCGATCCACTACGCGCTCGATCTTCGACACTGAGTAGACCGGCCACTATCCCGGCAGTAGCCGCCTGCGGATACCCCGTGAGACGCACGACGCAGCTGCCGTAGAGTCGGGCCGACCGTGACGAACAAGAGGAGGAGTGGTCATGCGCGACGGTCCCGATAACAGTGGCTCCCAGGCCCAAGCACGCGGGCTCGGAGCCGGCGCCATCGCCTCGCTTACCGGAGTGGGCTTGCTGCTCATCTTCATGCTCCAGAACACCGAGAGCGTCCGTCTCGACTTCCTGTTCTGGGGCTTCACATGGCCGCTTTGGCTGCTCACGCTAGCCTCCGCGCTCCTCGGGGCGTTGGTCTGGTTCGGAGTGGGTGTCATGCGCCGTCACCGACGCCGCAAGGAGCGCCGCCAGGACAGAAGAGGCTGACACAGGCGGGCGAGGGTCGCCGCCGGAGGCCCAGATGTTGGTCACCGAAGGAGGTCGGCGCGATGAACGAGCTCGGCGCCAGCAGCTCGATCACGATCGATGCACCCATCGACGAGGTCTGGAAGGCGATCACGACCCCCGAGCTGATCAAGCAGTGGTTCTTCGGGGTCGACACGGAGAGCGACTGGAAGCCCGGCAGCCACCTGATCCATCGAGGCGAGTGGCAGGGCAAGCCGTACGTGGACAAGGGAGAGATCCTGAAGATCGAGCCGCCGGCCTTGCTCGTCCACACTCACTGGAGTGACGTTTCGGGTGTGCCCGATGCTCCGGAGAACTACCAGGAGGTCACCTGGGAGCTTTCGGGGCGCGACGGGGCGACCGAGCTGACGATCACCGAACGCAACCTGCCCTCGGAGGAGGCGAAGGCCGTGTCCGAGGAGGGCTGGAAGACGGCCTTGACGGGCATCAAAGCGCTGCTGGAGCGATAGGCCAGACCCTCCCCTCGCTGGGGCGTACGATGCGAGCGACGTCGGCCCTGACTCGCATGAGCCCCATCCTCGACGAACTCGATGCCCACGATCGTCGCCTGCTTCGGCGTCGCGCGATGCCGTCCTTCACGCCGCTGATGTTGGCCACGCTGGCCAAGCAGCCGTTCTCCGATCCCACGTGGGTGTTCGAGGCCAAGCTGGATGGGCAGCGCTCGCTGCTGTGGAGACGTGGTTCGACCGTGCGGTTGATCACGAGGAACGAGAAGGACCGCACGTCCCACTACCCGGATCTCTTCGAAGCCATCCTTCGCGACGACACCGCTCCGCTGATCGCCGACGGTGAGATCGTGGCCTTCCAGGGGGAAGTCACCTCGTTCTCTCGCCTGCAGGAACGGATGCAGAACGCGAGACCCAGCGCAGCGCAGGTGGCGGCCGTGCCGGTGATCTTCTACCTGTTCGACCTGATCTGGTTCGACGGCTACGACCTCTCCGCGTTGCCCCTGCTCGCGCGGAAGTCGGTGCTGCACGGCGCGCTCGCCTTCACGGATCCGATCCGCTTCTCGGAGCACCTGGACGAGGCGGGCGAGGTCGCGTTCCGCGCCGCGTGTGAGAAGGGTTGGGAGGGCCTCATGGCCAAGCGTGCCTCGGCTCCCTACTCGCACGGGCGCTCGACGGACTGGTTGAAGTTCAAGTGCGTGAACGAACAGGAGTTCGTCGTGCTGGGGTGGACCGATCCCCATGGGTCGCGCTCCGGGCTCGGGGCCCTGCTGGTTGGGTACCACGAAGACGGCGCGCTGCGGTTCGGCGGCAAGGTGGGCACGGGCTTCAACGAGCGCGAGCTCGCCAGGCTCGCGGGCCTCCTCCGCCCCCTCGAGCAGCCGGTTCCTCCGGTCACCGACGCGAAGGGCGTTTCGACGAAGGGCGTGCACTGGGTGCGACCCGAGCTCGTCGCACAGGTCGGCTTCAGCGAGTGGACCCCGGACGGCAAGCTCCGACATCCCCGATACCTCGGTCTGCGCGACGACAAGAGTCCGAAGCAGGTCGTCCGCGAGCGGTGAGTGAGTGGCTCAGCGACGAACGCGGTAGCGGATGTGGGTGGCCTCCGGCGTGTCGATCACCCGAACGATCTCCAGCTCGACGCGGGACGGCAACATCTCGAACAGCCGACGGCCACCGCCGAAGAGGACCGGGATCTGGTGGATCTGCAGCTCATCCAGCACGCCGGCCTCGAGCGCCCGTTGCGCGGTGTACGCACCATGGACCATCACGTTCCGGTCCCCGGCGGCTGCCTTCGCCGCTGCCATCGCGCTCTCGACCCCATCGGTCACATACGTCACCAACGGGTAGTTCGCGACCGACGGGCCGGGCGGCCGGTGACTGGGCACGAAGATCGGGACACCGTGATGATCACCCCCCCAGTGATCGACCTGCTCGACGGTCCGCCGTCCCACGAGGACCGCTCCGGTCGCGTTCCATTCGTCGACCAGTTCCCCGGCCGGGCCGGACGGCCGGCCGACCTCCCCCTCCGGAGTGAGGAACCAATCGTGCAGCCGGTCGAAGCCGTCGCCGCCGGGGTTGCCCGATTCGTCGTTCGGACCGGCGATGTAGCCGTCGAGGGACATCGACATGTAGAGCACCGAAGCGGACACGTCGACCTCCTGTGGTCTCGATCCAGTCGCTTTCACCGTGTCATAGACCCGGCATGGCGGCATTTCTCATCGGCACTGGCTATCGGCCCGAGAGCGATCGCGGTAGCCCGATGAGTGTTCGAGAGCGCCGTTCATCCTCGGGACAATCCCGTCGCGTCCGAAAGTTGAGTGACTCCGATGGCCTCGATCAGTACGCCTGCTCGATCGCGGATCCAATGAACCGGACGATCCGTTGCGCATGGATCCGTGTCGGATCGAGGTCGGGGTTGTAGATCGTGACATCCCAGCCGCGGGGGCCAGCACTCAGGGCCATAGCGGCGACAACCGAGAGCTCGTCCCAGCCCAGGCCTCCCGGCTGCGGGTAGTCGATCGCAGGAAGCGCCTCCGTCGACAGCACGTCGAGGTCGAGGTGGAACCACCACGGATCGGGAAGCGACGCGCAGGCCGCCGCCGCGGATCCGGCGGGATCGGAGGCGAGACGCTCACCGTCGACGAGCGCCACCCGGTCACGCAGGGATGCGACACCCTCGGCGCGAAGCAGCTCCGCGTCACGTGCGCCGAGGATCCGGACGTCGGCAGGCGCGACGAGAGGAAGCAGGGTGGCGAACTCCGGGGACCACGAGGCATCCGCCATCCCCAGCGCGAACGCGAGCTCCATGTCGGCGGCCTCGCCTGTGGACGACTGCATGGGGAGGTAGGCATCCTCGTGTCCGTCGACGAACAAGAGGCCGACTCGGTCCCGTCCCGGGGAGGCGGCGAGGCACCCGAGCAGCAAAGGGCAATCGCCACCGATGACCAGCGGGAGGTGCCCATTGTCCAGGATCGGGGCGACCGCATCTCGAACACCGGCGACGAGCGCATCGAGGCCGTCCGGATCGATGACGTGGGACCGCGGCTCGCGCGTCGGCGACGGGTCGGGCAACGTGACGTCCCCGTAGTCGTGTACCTTCGCATGCCGACGGAGGGCATCGACCAGACCCGCTTCCCGCAACACGAGCGGGCCCCGGGCGACCCCGTCGATCTTGCCGGCCGAGTTCGTCGGCACACCGAGGAGCCCGATCGTGCGCATCCCGACCGAAAACTACCCGTTCGAGCATTTTCGTGAGCGACCGAGGCGGTCACGGCAGCGGAACCGTTACCCGTCGTGTCCACGTACCGCCGTGGACTTCTCGCTCAGCAGTCGACGGCGGCGCGGAGCGCCTCGCACGGATCTCCCCGGCGACCCGGCGCGAGCGCACCCATCCGCCGGACGAGCATCGCCTTCGGGAACGTCAACAGGTTGTCGAGGGTCGCGACGCCCTCCGACGGCAGACCCTCCTCCGAGCCGAGCGGGACCTCCGTCGGGATGCCTCGAACCGTTCGGGTCACCGGCGCGACCAGGATCGTCCGCAGGACGGGGATCGCTTCATCGCGCGTCAGGACCAGGTAGGGCCGGCCCTTCTCATCGGGTGCCTCGCCCCACCACACCTCGCCTCGAGCCGGCTGCATCACCAGGGCTCCTCTTCGATCGACCGGATCGCCGCGCGCCGTGCCGCTTCGAGCTCGTCCTCGCCCTGCGGGATCCGCCGGTACCCATCCGCGATGAGCTCCCCCACCTTCCGGCGTCGTTCCTGATCGACGAGCGTTTGGAGCGCGGCCCGAATCGCCTCCGCCTTGGTCTCGAACCTTCCCTCGGAGACGAGATCATCGAGGGACTCCGCCAGCTCATCTGGGATGCGGACCGCAATCTGCTCTGACATGCGCAGAGCATACCATCCTGCATGTTTTGGGGCACAAGGGGAGAATCGGCGGGCGCTCCGGCGATGAGCCATCATCCACGGGCCGGTTCCCACCTGGAGGCGCAGCTGTCCTCGATCCCCTCGCTCGTTCCGCGCGATCGGTACGCGGCCCTCGAGCGCTGCACCTACCTCAACCAGGCCTCCCTCGGGTTGATCCCCGCACCGTCGATCGATGCGATGGAGACCTTCCTGAAGGAGACGGCGCAGTTCGGGAACCTCTATCTCAGCGACGACCAGGAGGCCGCGATCCTGGACGGCGTCCGTTCAGCCGGCGCGCAGTTGCTCGGGACCTCATCCGACGCGGTGGCCGTCGTCGCGGGCGCGAGCGAGGGACTGGGCCAGGTGACCTCGCTCCTCGAGCCCGAGCACGGGACCGTCCTCCTCGTCGGATCGGACTTCCCGAGCGTGACGTACCCGTGGCTCGCGGCCGCCGAGCGTCGCGGGATCTCGCTGCGGTTCGTTGCCGACCGCGCCGACCGAGACCTGACGCAGGATCTCGTGGAGGCGATCGACCCGACGACCGGGGTCGTGGCCTTCAGCGTGGTCCAGTTCGCGACGGGCACGCGGGTCGACGTCGCGCGGGTGGCAGATAGGGCGCACGAGGTGGGCGCCAGCGTCGTCGTGGACGCGACGCAGCTCGCCGGTGCGGCGGTCGTCGACACGATCGGATGGGGTGCGGACGCAGTGGTGACGAGCGGCTACAAGTGGCTGTCGGCCCACGGCGGCGTGGCGCTGCTGGCCCTCGCTCCGGATCTGATGCTCCGCCTACCCGGCTTCATCGGCTGGATGGGGGCCCTCCGCCCGTTCGATCTCGATCCGCTCACGCTTCGCCTGGCTGACGACGCGCGCCGCTTCGAGCTCTCGACGATGTCGTACGTATCCGCCATCGGGCTCGAGTCATCGATCGCGATGCTGTCGTCGCTCGGGTTTGAACGCATCGACGAGCATGCGCGACATCTGGCGACGTACCTTGTCGATCGGGTCGCCGAGCTGGGATGGCGCCCGTTCCGGCCGCTGAGCGATCCATCGGCGACATCCCACATCGTGTCCCTGCGGCACGCCGATCACGATCCGGGGGTGACCGCGGAACGTCTCGCTTCGGAGTCTCGGATCATCTGCGGCCGTCGAGCGGGCGGGCTCAGGATTTCCCTCCACGTCTACAACGACGGCGACGACGTCGACCGGCTCTTGGAGGCCCTGAGGCGTCTGTAGCCCTCACCGCCTCGCCGCGATCGGAGCGGGCTGGGTGCGAGGTCCGCACCGAAGGGATTCAGTCCGAGGCGAGCACCCACATCTCCTCGAACGGTGCCGTGACGTGCCACGTGGTCGCGATGCCGGGCGGAAGCGAGAACAGATCCCCGACCCCGAGATCCAGCGTGTCACCACCCGCGATCTCGATCCGCACGGACCCCTCCAGGATCAACGCGACCTCCCGCTGCTCGGGGGTCCACGGCACCGGGCTGTCCACGCTCGTGAAGCGCGTCAGCCCGGCATGCACGCCGTCGGCGTGCACGAGCTCGTGCATCTCGCTACCGGGCACCTCGGGGTCGGACTTCCAGTCGTCGGTCGATGCCCTCGAGACGAACACGCCAGGGTGCGGCTCCATCCTTCGCCCTCCTTCCGGTCCTCGCGTCACGTGAGGCAAGCACGCTACATGGCGAACTCGTCCCGAGCGACCGGTGCTCCTGGAGCGCAAGCGGCGGGCTCGCGCGAGCAGGCTGCCGCGGCAAGTGAAGGATCGCAGCCGCAGTAGGCTTGCCGAACGTGACTTCCCCTTCTGAGCTGACTGCATGACCTTGACTGTCCCGATTGACGCCGAGCATGGCGAGGGCATGAGAGAGATCAGCCGAACGGATCGTCCCATCGTGCGGATCGAGCCATGGGGCGAGGGAGACGGAGCGCTCCTCCAGGAGCTCCTGGGCGATCCCGAGATGACCGCGCACATCGGCGGGCCCGAGACCGCCGAGAAGCTCACGGAGCGGCAGGCGGGGTACCAGGTGCCTGGCTCGCGGCAGTACAAGATCCTCGTCGACGGTGACGACGCCGGCTGGGTCGGCTACTGGAAACGCGAATGGCGCGGCGAGCACGTGTTCGAGATGGGCTGGTCCGTGGTCCCGCGCTTCCAGGGGCGGGGCGTTGCCAGCACGGCGACGCGCCAGCTCATCGACATCGCACGAGCCGAACGCACGCTGCGCTATGTGCACGCGTACCCGTCGATCGAGAACTCTCCCTCGAACGCGATCTGCCGGCGCCTGGGTTTCGAGTTGATGGGCGAGTACGAGTTCGAGTACCCGAAGGGGCACTTCATGCGCTGCAACGACTGGCGCTTCGACCTCTTCACGTAGATCCGCTCGTCCTAGCTAACGGTCCTCCTATGCGATGTCTCGACGATGCATCAGGACTGCGCCGGTGGCGACCGCCACCAGCGCGTACGCCCCGAGCAGCAACGCGCCGAACACCGGCGTCAGCAGCTCGGTCGAGTTGATCCCGACGACCGCGAAGCCGGCCGCGCCCGGGAAGTACATCGCGACGTTCGGGATGACGCCGGACAGGATGCCCTCGACCGCGAGGAGCCAGACGAGCGTCCCGGCGATCGCCGCCACCTGGTGCTTGACCGCCAGGCCGAGCCCCACACCGATCGAGGTCCACAGCACGGTCGCGGCGACGAGGAGCGCGACGGTCGCGGCCAGCTCCCCGGTCGACCACGTGACGTCGATCCCCTTCAGGACCAGGATCGGCACGCCGACGGTGAACGAGATCGCCACCGCGGCGAGCGAGAGCGCGACGCCGCCGCCGGCCGTCGCGACGAGCTTCGCGCCGAGAATCTGGCGGCGGACCGGGTTCACGAGCAGCGTCGGGACGATGGAGCCGTAGCGGAACTCGTCGGTGAACGAGCGGAGCCCGAGCAGCAGCCCGAACAGCGGCGCGATCGTCAGCGACACGTTCAGGAACAACTGGTGCTCGAGCGGGGCGAGCAGACTGCCCGGCTCCGCGTCCGTGGTGGTCGCCACCACCCCCAACCCGACGACCACGATCAGCCCGGCGAGCATCGCGTAGATGCTCCGGGTAGTCGCCAGCTTGCGGAACTCCGACGCGATCTGGTTCCTCATCGTGCGTCCTCCTCCGTGAGCTCGAGGAACGCGTCCTCGAGGCTGCTCTCCTTCTCCGCGAGCCCGAGCACCGGGACTCGCGTCTCGAACGCGATCATGCCGACGCGCGCGGCGTCTGCCCCGGACACGTGCAGCTCGCCGTCTTCCTTCGTCTCGACCCCGAGCCCCCGCTCGTGCAGGGCGGCCGCGAGCCGGCCGGCCTCGGGCGTGACCACGACGAGCTCGCGGGAATCGCTCGTGAGCTTGGACAGGGGCGCCTGCCGGACGAGCCGGCCCCGGCTGATCACGATCGCCTCGTCAGCGAGCTGCGCCATCTCCGCGAGCACGTGGCTCGACACGAGCACCGCGTTGCCCTCGGCGGCGAAGCCGCGCACGAGGTCGCGGAGCCAACGGATCCCCTGCGGGTCAAGGCCGTTCGCCGGCTCGTCGAGAATCAGGATCCGAGGATCGCCCAGCAGCGCCGCGCCGAGCCCGAGCCGCTGGCGCATGCCGAGCGAATACGTCCCGGCGTTGCGCCGGGCCGCCGCCTCCAGGCCGACCAACTCGAGGACCTCGTCGACCCGCCGTTCCGGGATCCCCGATGCGCGCGCGAGGACCCGCAGGTGGTTCCGGCCGCTCCGCAAGGGGTTGAAGCTCTGCGTCTCGAGCACCGCCCCGACGGTCTTGGTGGGTTCGGGCAGGCTCCGGTACGGCATCCCGAGCACGGTCGCCGAGCCCTCGGTCGGCGCCACCAACCCGAGGACGATCCGGAGCGTCGTGCTCTTCCCGGCGCCGTTCGGTCCGAGGAATCCGGTAACCACGCCCGGGTGCACCTCGAAGCTGAGGTCGTCCACCGCACGGACCGACCCGAAGCGCTTCGTCAGGCCGCGGACCGAGACCGCCGGCGATCCGAGCGAGGCTCGTTCGACCGACGGCCGATCTGTCGTGCTGTTGGCACCCATCGCCGTGCTCCTTCCGGTCGTGTTGCGTCGGGAGTCACGCTAGGGAGAAGGGGTCGGCGTGCCGTCGGCCCGTGGAGTGAACCTCCGGGTCCTCCTGCAGGAGGACGAGCCCCGCGTCACTCGCCGGGCTGCACGAGGCCGGACTCGTAGGCGAGCACGACAGCCTGGGCGCGGTCGCGCAGCCCGAGCTTGTGGAGCACGCGGCCGACGTGCGTCTTCACGGTGGTCTCGGCGACGAACAGCGCGCGGGCGATATCGGCATTCGACAGGCCCCTTGCCATGAGGACGAGCACCTCGCGCTCACGCTCGGTGAGCTCGTCGAGCTCGGTCCGCTTGGCCGTCGGGGCGCGCCTCGCGAACTCCTCGATCAGGCGGCGCGTGACCGAGGGCGCGAGCAGCGCCTCCCCCGCCGCGATCACGCGGACCGCCGCGACGAGCTCCTCCGGGGGCCGGTCCTTCAGCAGGAACCCGCTCGCCCCCGCGCGCAGCGCCTCGTACACGTAGTCGTCCAGGTCGAACGTCGTGAGGATCAGCACGCGCGCCGGCCGCCCGAGCGCCGAGAGGCGGCGGGTCGCCTCGATCCCGTCCATCGTCGGCATCCGCACGTCCATCACGACGACGTCGGGCGAGAGCGCCTCGAATCGCCGGATCGCGTCTGCGCCGTCGATCGCCTCCCCCACGACCTCGATGTCGTCCTGCGCGTCCAGGATCATCTTGAAGCCGGTGCGCATCAGAGCTTGGTCGTCGGCGATCAGCACCCGGATCGGGGCGTTGCTCACGCCGGCTCCGAGGGCAGGCGCGCCCGGACGAGGAACCCCCCACCCGGACGCGGCCCGGCCTCGAGCACGCCCCCGAACAGCTGGACCCGCTCGCGCATCCCGATCAGTCCGTGCCCGCCGGATGCCTCCGGGTCGTCCGGCGGTCCGGGGCCGTCGTCGGCGATCTCGAGCTCGAGCGCGTCCGCCTCGTACCGCACCAGGACGCGGGCGCTCGCCCCGCCGGCGTGCCGGAGCACGTTGGTCAGCGCTTCCTGGACGATCCGGTAGGCGGACAGGTCGACGCCGGGCGGAAGCGGTCGCGGGGTCCCCTCGACGACCGTCTCGACCGGCAGGCCCGAGGCCCGCATCGCGTCGAGAAGCTCGTCGAGACGGGCGAGGCCCGGCTGCGGCGCCCTCCCGTCGCCGTACTCTTCTGCCTTGAGGACCTCGAGCAGCCGTCGCATCTCGGCAAGGCCGGTGCGGCCGGACGCCTCGATCTGGCGGAGCGCCTCGGCGGTCGCGGCCGGGTCGGATCCGCTCACCGCCCGCGCGGCCCCCGCCTGCACGACCATCACGCTCATGTGGTGCGCGACGACATCGTGCAGCTCGCGGGCGATCGCCGACCGCTCCGCCGCGACGGCCTCGCGCGTCGCGACCTCCCGTTCGCGAATGATCCGCCGGCGGCGGTTGAACGTCATGCGGCCGAGCAGGAACGGGACGCCGAACGTCACGACCAGGTCGGTCAGGATCTCGACCCAGTTCAGGCCGCGGTCCCACCGCTCGCCGATGCTGATCGCCGTCGACGTCAGCAGCGCCACCGGGAGCAGGACGCGGATCAGCCGGTCGCGCTCGGTGTACGCCGCGGCCGAGTACACGGCGATCCACAGCATCGCGACGAACTCAGGCCAGTAGCCGAGCAGCGACGCGGTCGCGACGGCCGCGGATACGATCGTCGCGACGGTGAGCGGTGCCCGCCGCCGCCAGGCGAGCGACGCGCCGGCGACCACCACCAACGCGAACCCGAACAACGCCGGCGGCTCGTCCGGCCGCTGGTCTCGCAGCGCGAACCCCAGCAGGCCGAACGCGACCACGCCCAGCGCGAGCAGCGCGTCCCAGATCCGCGGATCGACCCGCCGGAGACGATCCCACCAGGCGCCATCCACGCGCCGAACCGTACCCGCCGACGGTGCGGGCGTCGTCATCCTCGAGAACGAGACCGCCTTCCGGTAGATTGATGCCCGATGGGGTTCGAGGCGCACCCGGTCACGAAGGAACGGTGGCCCGACCTGGTCGAGCTGTTCGATCGGCCGATCGTTCGAACCTGCTTCTGCATGTTCTACAGGAAGGTCGGAGCCGGCACCGGTGCGGGCCAGCAGAACCGGCGCGCGATGAAGGCACTGGTGGAGCGGGGCACCGTGCCCGGGTTGATCGGATACGAAGACGGCGTTCCGATCGCGTGGGTTTCGCTGGGGCCCAGGGAGGACTACGCGAAGCTCCGCCGGTCCCCGGTGATGAAGCCCGTGGACGACCGGCCGGTGTGGTCCATCGTCTGCTTCTTCGTCGACAGCAAGGCTCGAGGTCGAGGCCTCTCACAGCGGATGCTCGAGGCTGCCGTGGACTACGCGCGGTCGCGCGGTGCCCGCCTCGTGGAGGCGTATCCGGTGGACACGGACCAACGCAGTCACCCGGATGACATGTTCTTCGGCGCGAAGTCCATGTACGACCGCGCCGGATTCCGCGAGGTGGCCCGGCGTAAGCCAACCCGGCCGGTGGTGCGCAAGTCGCTTCGGCCACGAACCGCTGCTGCACGTCGCTGATCGGCGTCAGCCCTGACCGTTCGACGTTAAGCGGACTCGCGCACCAGCCGAACGGCTTCCTCGACGCCTACCGTCCAGGGATCGCCGTGTCCGGGGAGCACGAGGTTCGAGGACACATCCTCGATCCGCTTCAGCGACTCGACCGCCTGTGTGGCGTCGGCCGTGAACGGAGCGATGCGCGGACCCCGAGCCCCCGTCGTGACCGCGTAGGTCGCGAACGCATCGCCGATCAAGAGCGCGCCGAGCGACCGGAAGTGGAGCACGGCGCTGCCGGGCGTGTGGCCGGGCGTGAGGGTGACGACCGGGCTCCCGGGTACGTCGAGGGTCGCGCCGTCACCGAACGTCGAGACCTCGCCGAGGTGATGGGTCCGAAGGCCGCCGCGCAGGAGCGAGAACCAGAGGAACCCGACCAGCGGCCCGATCTTGGTCGGACCGAACCCCTTCGAGGGGTTCGGCACCTCGCCGCGGGCGAGCGCCGCGTCGGCCTCGTGGACCGATACCGGGATGTGTCGCTCGGTGCGGAGCCGCTCGGCGAAGCCGATGTGGTCGCTGTGGCCATGGGTCAGCACCAGGGCGCGCACGTCCTCGATCGTTCGGCCCATCGACGCGAGCTCCTTCGGGAGGTCGCGGTACAGGCCGGAGATCCCAGCGTCCACAAGGGTGACCTCGTTCCCCTCCTCGATGAGATAGGCATTGATGATGCTGCGATCTCCGATGCGGTGGATGCCCGATGCGATCCGCATATCGACCTCCCGCACCCCCTTCGCCCGACCTCGAGGGTTCGTACTGGCGTCACTCCGCTCGCCGCCGAGGAACGGCCGAACGGAGCCTACGAGAGATCAAACAAGAGCGCCCTCCCGCGCTGCGGGAGTCCGCTTGCCCGAGGTTCCTTCGATAGGGTGGAAGGGCAGGTCGACGGGAGGTTCAGCGCGATGGAGCGGCGGAGACTCGGGCGCCTCGGCCACATGAGCAGCGTGCTGATCTACGGTGGGGCGGCCCTCTCCGAGGTCACGCAGGAGGTCGCCGATCGTTCGATCCAGCTCGCGCTGGATTCGGGCATCAACCACTTCGACACGGCGGCGGACTACGGCGACTCGGAGCTGAGGCTCGGAGCGTGGATGCCGAGGATCCGCGATCGGATCTTCCTCGCGACCAAGACGGGAGACCCAACGGCAACCGAGGCCTACGACAGCATCCGCCGCTCGATCGAAAGGCTGCAGGTAACGCGAGTGGACCTAGTACAGCTCCACTCCATCGGCGCCTTCGACGATCTCGACCAGCGAACGGCGTCCGGCGGAGCGCTCCAGGGCGCGATCCGCGCTCGTGAGGAAGGGCTCGTCGACGCGATCGGCATCACCGGGCACGGGATGAAGGCGCCCGCGGTGCATCTGGAGGCGCTGCGACGATTCCCCTTCGACACGGTCCTCACGCCGTACAACTACCGCCTCACTCGCTACCCGCAGTTCCTGCGCGACTTCGAGGCGCTCGTCGAGGAGGTCCGCGTGCAGGATGCGGGCGTCATGTTGATCAAGGCCGTCGCCCGCAACCTCTGGAGGACGGGGGAAGAGCACCGGTTCGCCACGTGGTACGAGCCGCTCGATGAGCAGTCGACGATCGATGCGGCGCTGGCTTTCGCCCTCGGTCGGCGGGAGGCGACGGGCGTTTGCACGGCGGGTGACGTGCGTCTCGTTCCGATGCAGATCGAGGCGGAGGAACGCAGCGCCTCCATCCCGATCGATGAGGCCGCCGCCACCCTCGAGCGAGTGCCCAACCTCGAACCGCCGTTCGTGCGGACCCAGGGGAGGGTCGTGCCGGAGTGGCTCGAGCCTCTGCTGGATCGCTGACTTCAGCTGCGAGCATCCGGCCACGCGGGGTTCGTCTCCGGGGAGCTCGGAGCGGCGCAGCCGAGGTACCCTGACGTCGACAGCGCATGCGCATCGACGGATTTGCGTTCGGCTCGATCCGGATCGACGGAGTGGATTACGAGCACGACGTCGTGATCGCTCGCGGGCGGGTCCGGAAGCGGAAGAAGAAGGCGTCGAAACCGTTCCGCGATGCGTTCGGACACACGCCGCTGTCGGTCCACGAGGACATCCCCTGGGACTGCCGGCGCCTTGTGGTGGGGACGGGCGCAAGCGGAGCCCTGCCCGTGATGGACGAGGTCACGGCCGAGGCCGCTCGCCGCGAGGTGACGCTGGTGACAGTCCCCACCCGAGAGGCCATCCGAGTGCTGGAGGCCGATCCCGAGGACACGAACGCGATCCTGCACGTCACCTGCTGATCGCGGGACCAGGGGAACCCGGGTTCTTCGCCTCCGGGCGAGTGAGGCCGGTCACCCGCCTTGCTCGTGACGTTCGGCCATCGACTCGCGGAGCTCGACGCGAAGGCTCTTCGCGCAGATCGGCTCGGGGCACGCATCACGCTCGCAGAAGGCGCAGCGCTCGATCCCGACACCGCACCGGACGCAGACGAGCATCACGCAGGGCGTGTCGTTCGTCCTCACGGCGTCTGCTCCTTGCCCGCGTGGAGCTCGTGGGCGGCGTGGACCGCGTCCTCCCGCCGGAGGAGGCCAACCAGCCGGCCGTCGGATGTCGTGATCGGAGAGCTCGGAAGGTCGTGCGTGACCATGAACGCGGCCATCTCCGCGATGGGGACGTGCGGGCGAAAGGTGCTCGGCCCCGGCCGCATGACACGCTCGATCGATTCGTCACCATCCCGCTCGAGCTGCGCCTCCCGGAGCAGGCCGAACACCACCCGCTCGTCGTTCACGACCACGCACGCGTCCCACCCCGCCTCGCGAACGCGCTCGCGAACCGGGCCAAGCAGCTCGTCCATCCGGCACGTCGGGACGTCTCGGCGAGCCACGGTTCCCGCCCGCGGGAGCTGGGCGTTCGAGCCCTCGGTGGGAAGTCCCGCGGCAAGCCAGTCGAGCTTCCCATCCACGTAGTCGTGGACCTCAGCGAAGCCGAGCGTTTCGAGCCGCCACGCGGCTCGTGGGCTGAGGTCTCAGGCCGAGTCCCAGCAGTACACGACGATCGGCCGGTCGCCATCGAGCGCTTTCCGGGCCTCGGCCTCGATCTTTCGAAGGGGCAGATGGATCGCGCCCGGGAGGTGGTCCTCCTCGAACTGCTCCCGGGGCAGGACCTCGACGATCTGGGCGCCGCGGTCCATGAGCGCCTGCACCTCGCGTCGGTGGTGGATCTCGTTGGGCATGCGACCTCCTCGCGTCGATCGGGTGGGCGACGGCGGCCGACTCGCCCTTACCCCGAAGGCCGCGGTGGGAGACCTCCGCCCGAAGGCAAGACCACCGCCGCTCGAACGCGGTCGCGAAGGCCCAGGGGGGCGGGTTCTCGGGCGTCTTCGCCGATCCGACGGCCGAAGCGACCGAGCAGCACCTCGCGCCAGCAGTCGTCGCAGTCGAGCAAGTGACGTTCGAACCATCGACGGCCCCGGGTGCCCTACCGCCCGTGTCAGGCCAGCGTCATCACGAGGAGGTACCCACCTTCGTCAACGAACTCGGCGCTGTGCTAGGAAGAGGGGTGACCGATCGCTAAGGGGACCCATGGGTGAAGCCGTCGGCGCCGGACGGCCCTCCGGCGCGTTGGGGAAGATCCTCGTTCCGCTCGCGCTCGCACAGTTCATCTGCAGCTTCGCCGGGTCGAACATGAACGTCATGATCACCGACATCAGCACGGACCTCGACACGACCGTGCAGGGCGTACAGATCGCGATCACGCTGTTCCTGTTGGTGATGGCCGCCCTCATGATCCCTGGTGGCAAGCTCACCGACCGATGGGGCCGCAAGCGCTGCTTCACCATCGGCCTGGTCATCTACGGGATCGGCGCGCTGATGAGCGCAGTCTCCCCCGGTCTCGGCGTCCTCATCCTCGGCAACTCGATCTTCGAAGGGGTCGGCACCGCTCTGCTGATCCCACCCGTCTACATCCTCACCACCCTGCTCTTCACCGACACCACATCGCGAGCCCGGGCCTTCGGGATCATCACCGGGATGGGCGGGGTCGGAGCCGCCGCCGGACCGCTGATCGGCGGGCTCATCACCACCGCCATCAGTTGGCGGGCTGCGTTCGTCTTCCAGGCGATCGTCGTCGCCGTGATCGTCTGGCTGAGCCGCGACATGGTCGACCCCATCGCGCCCGATCCGACCCGGCCCTTCGACACGCTCGGCGCGGTCCTGTCAGCTGTCGGCCTCATCCTGGTCGTGATGGGGGTCCTGGCTGCCGACAACGACCTCGCACTGATGGCGGTCCTGTTGGCGGTCGGCGCCATCGTCCTCGCCGTGTTCTTCCTCCACATCCGCGCCCGCGAACGCCGACACGAGGAGCCCTTGCTGTCGACCGGGCTGTTCCGCAATCGCACGTCGAACCTCGGGCTGGTCACCCAGAACGTGCAATGGCTCATGCTCATCGGCACCGCGTTCGTCGTCTCCGCGTATCTGCAGGTCGTCCGCGGCTACAACGCCATCCAGACCGGCGTGATCTTCACCGCCGCCACCGGAGGCATCCTGGTCTCGTCGCTCGCAGCCGAACGGCTCGCCAAGAAGTACCCGCAGCGGACGCTCATCATCGCCGGCTTCGTCACCACGATCGCCGGGGTCGTCGTCCTGCTCGCCCTCGTGAACGGCTCGCCGAGCGCCTGGGCGTTCGCGCCGGGACTCTTGCTCATCGGCCTCGGTGTCGGCGTGATGCTGACCCCTTCCGTCAACGTGGTGCAATCCGCCTTCCCCGAAGCACAGCAGGGCGAGATCTCCGGCCTGTCACGCTGCATATCCAACCTTGGGTCGTCGCTCGGTACCGCGGTCGCAGGCACCATCCTCGTCTCAGGCCTGACGAACCGGTCCTACGCCGCCTCGATGATCGCTCTCGCGATCATCGGTGTCGTTGGGCTCGGAGCGGCCGTCTTCCTGCCCACCCAACGGGCTCAGCACACGCTCGACGCATAACCGCACCCGTGGTGCTTGCCGACCGCAGCCCGAGCGCCGTCGATCAGACTTGTGTCCGATGCGCCCATCCCAAGACGAACTCCAACGGCCGGTAGTTGAGGATGCGCTCGCGCGGGATCCCGGCGAGCGCGGCGATCGCCATCCCGAACGGCAGGAGCTCGAGCTCCCGCGCCGCATGGGCGTCGCTCCCGATCGTGAACCACTCGACGCCCTCCTCGCGCGCGAGGCTGGCGAGCTCGACGTTCAGGTCCTGTCGCCACACCGTCGCGTCGAGCTCCACCGCCTTCCCCAACCTTGCGGCCTCGGCGAACACGCGGCGCCAGTCGGCGACCAGGCCGACCCGCCGGCCGTACATCCGGGCCTTCGGGTGGGCGAGCACGTGCAGGCGTGACTGGTTGAGGGCGGCGAGGTAGCGCTCGGTCTGGTCGTCCTTCGACCGCAGCTCGGAGTGGAACGCGCCCAGCACCAGGTCGAGGCTCGCGAGCGAGTCGGCGTCCATGTCGAGCGTGCCGTCGGGGAACAGATCGACCTCCATCGAGCGGAGCACGCGGAACGCATCGCCGTCCGCCTC